>Ga0163144_10021704_pt1 | contig 12752 bp, 8 predicted proteins | sample OliLak19BULKMAT1_FD_123175 | JGI IMG/M metagenome (GOLD analysis project Ga0163144, IMG submission 123175) | Freshwater microbial mat bacterial communities from Lake Vanda, McMurdo Dry Valleys, Antarctica - Oligotrophic Lake LV.19.BULKMAT1 | ecosystem: Environmental > Aquatic > Freshwater > Lake...
CACCACGACGGTCTCCACCACCGCCCGAAGGACGTTGGTTAGCGCGGTCACGTTCACGGGCTTCTTCGGGTGTCCAGCTTTCTAGCACAGCTTGACGGCTAAGGCGTACGCGACCGCTTTGGTCTACGTCAGTCACCATTACCATCAGTTCTTCGCCAATCTTAAATTCCTCTGTCACCGATTCAATGCGATAATCGGCAAGTTGTGACACATGCACCAAGCCCTCTTTATTGGGCAAGAACTCGACAAATGCGCCGTAGGCTTCTAGGCGGGTAATTTTGCCCGTGTAGATTTGCCCCACTTCGGCATCTTCGGTAATGCCGCGCACTTTGGCTTCGGCTTGGCTAACGGCGATGGGGTCATTGCCTGCAATGAGTACCGTACCGTCTTCTTGAATTTCAATTTTAACGCCAGTGGATTCTTGAATCCCTCGAACTGTCTTACCACCGGGACCAATGAGTGCGCCGATTTTTTCAGGGTCAATCTTCACTGTGGTAATTCTGGGGGCATACGCGCTTAGTTCGGTGCGATACTCTGGCAATACGTCTAGCATGACCTTTAAGATGTGCAAACGCGCGTCAAGGGCTTGCTTAAGGGCTTGCGTCATGATGGCGTGGGTGACACCGCTAATTTTGATGTCCATTTGAAGCGCGGTAATACCATTTGCCGTACCCGCAACCTTAAAGTCCATATCGCCAAGGTGGTCTTCTAGCCCTTGGATATCGGTTAGCACAGAGTAATCTTCACCATCCATAATCAAGCCCATAGCGATGCCTGCCACAGGGCTTTTGATGGGAACGCCTGCGTCCATAAGTGCCAACGTGCTACCACACACACTACCCATAGAGGTGCTACCATTGGAACTCATGACTTCACTGACTAAGCGAATGGTGTAAGGGAAGTCTTTTTCGGGGGGAAGCATGGGCACAAGTGCCACTTCTGCCAAAGACCCGTGACCAATTTCACGGCGTTTTGGGCTACCCACACGCCCGGTTTCACCCACGCTATAGGGGGGGAAATTGTAATGGTGCATATAGCGTTTAATGTCTCCGGGGTCAATGCCGTCCAACATTTGCGAATCGCGGGTTGTCCCTAGTGTCGCAATGGTTAAGACTTGTGTTTGCCCACGTTGGAAAAGCCCACTGCCGTGAACGCGAGGCACAAACCCCACCTGTGCAGAAAGCGGGCGAATTTCGGTCATAGCGCGTCCATCGGGGCGAACTTTGTCCTTCGTAATGCGATAGCGCACTTCTTCTTTGAATACCGTGTTGACAGCTTCTTTTACGTCTTTTAGTTTAACGGGTGTTTCGCCTTCAGCCAATTCGGCGTTCTTAACTTCGTATTCAGCACGTAATGCTTCCCGAATTTCTTCTAGGGCTTCGTTACGGTCATCACGGGCGGTCATTTCGACAACAATTTTCTTGATGGGGGCTTCAACGCGCTGGCGCACTTCAGCTAACAAGGTTTCATCCAACAGTTTTTGCACGATGGGTGATTTTTCCTTGCCAATTTCGGCGGCAATTTGGCGTTGTAGCTCTACCAGGGGCGCAATAGTGCGTTGTGCCAAGTCTAGGGCTTTTAGCATGGTTTCTTCGTCTACTTCGTTTGCGCCACATTCCACCATATTGATGGCGGTATCTGTGCCAGAAACGCGCAAGTCCAAACGGCTGTTTTCCATTTGTTGGATGCTGGGGTTGACGATGAGTTCCCCATCAACTAAGCCAATGCGTGCGCCTGCCACAGGCCCATTCCACTCGATATTGCTGATCATAATGGCAAGGCTGGCAGCAAAAATGCCAATCATGTCCACTTGGTGTTCTTGGTCACTGCTAAGTGACATCAAAACCACTTGGACTTCGTTAATCATGCCATCAGGAAAGAGGGGACGGAGTGTGCGGTCAATCACACGGCTGATGAGGATAGCGCGGTCACCGGGGCGACCTTCACGGCGCATAAAACTGCCGGGAATACGCCCAACGGCGTACAATCTTTCTTCATAGTCTACCGAAAGCGGGAAGAAGTCTTGTTCTTCGCGCGCGTTTTTGTTCATGGTCGCGCTACAAAATAGCATGGTATCACCGATGCGAACTGTAACCGCACCGCCTGCTAATTCGGCAAGCCGACCAATTTCAACGTGCAACGTTTCGTTGCCAAGCTGAATATCGTAATTATGGATTTTCTTTTCTTGCGTAACCATTGATGAGCCTTTCACATTAAACGATTACGCCCGATGGGTAGGACTTGCTGGATGAAGCGAGCTAATAAGCCATCAGCTAACCTCACTCGGCAATTCCTAGCATATCGGGCGCGTGTTGTAAGGGGCAAGCAGGATTGCACGCCCCCCCAAATAATTGTAGCACACAAAGACAAATTAGCGACGAAGACCCAAACGGCTAAGCAAACTACGGTACATTTCGGGGTTCTTACGGCTAACATACTTTAGGTGGCTGCGACGTTGCCCTACCAACGCCAGCAAACCACGACGGCTGTGTTCGTCATGCTTGTGGGTGCGCAGGTGGTCGGTCAGTTGAACGATACGTTCTGTCAAAAGTGCAATTTGCACTTCAGGAGAACCCGTATCACCTTCAAAACGGGCAAAATCTTTGATGATAGTGTCTTTCTCGTCTTTATTTAGTGGCATGTCCGAACATCCTTTATCTTGAAGGTCGCCAAATGGGTTGGAATGCCTTAACCCATTGGTCAATTCATTTTAACCTGTACATTATAGCAGAGGGGCAAAAGTGTCACAATAGCGCACTTAGTCGGTCTCACCCATCACTCGCTTTACGGTGTGATGAGTGCGGAACAAGCTGTATTGCCCTGTTCTGCCAGGCAAGGGATTTAGCACGTTTTCGGTTTCCATAATGGACAACCAAAGGGGAACATCCCACTCGGCTTCTGGGGCATGTGTCTTTACAAAAGACACGCCAATTGCTGCATTCATCTCATATAAGCGCACCAGTAAGCGAATAAACTCATCACGCAAAACCAGCACTTCTTGGGCAAAGGGCGTATGGTTGTTTAGGCTAATGCCCTTTGTTAGAAAAGAGCTTTGGGGGTTTTCGTGTTCCGAAACCAGAACGATACCATTGGCATCCAAATACTCTACTGCACGCTGAAACGACATGCTGGCATCATACGGGCGCAACCGCTTGTGAAGGCTTCCTAAAGGACACCATGCAAAGTTTCTAAAGCTAGTAAACTGCTCTACACTAACCACCACGCGCACAGTCATCTCATAGGCATATTTGTCTATTTGCTGAAGCACAGACGGGGGCATATCAATCCACGAGTCCACTTGTGGGGGGTCGGGCATGTTATACAGGTCATCTCTTAGCATCAGGCGCGGTGCTTGCTCTAGGTCATCGGGGACGCTAATAACAGGCACAAGGTCATCGGGGTTATGACGATGGGGGATAAGGTCACGCTTTAGCAATTGTTCGCGTACTAGCGCATCCACCCAATGAGAGCGCCATTGGTCATCCATGTTCATGCCGGGTCGCGAAATTTCGCGCTCCATTTCCAGCCCCTTTAGCAAGAAGCCGTAGTTCACATACTGCCATTGGCGCACTTTAAGCGTATTTGCCACACGGCGCACCATCGCTTCGATGATAGCGCGTGTTTTGTCCACAATGGGATGAACAGGGTTTAGCTCTATCATTTCGGCGTTCACTTGGCGCAACACGCTCATTGAAATACACTGGCTTACCAAGTCATCACCCAGTTCTTGGGTGGTTACAACGCCCACTTGGCGCAATTGCTCAATAAGGTCTTGGGTTCGTAATTGGTGCGCCTGTTGCCTGGAAGCAACGCGCTCAAACTGGATGACCACACTCGCCCACAAGGACGGCAAAAATTCCTCGCCTGTGTCCTCTGGCACGCTCGATTTTAGCAAGGATTGATGCGTGCGTAGCTCGGTAAAATCTTCAATGTATTCCAGCGTCACCGAAGGGTGATTGATAAGCTGACGGCTAATGCTACCGTGTACGCCCCAAATCACCACGCTCTTACCGCGCTGAATAATTGAGTTCACCACTTGGTTAAAGTCGCGGTCACCACTCACTAAAATATAAATGTCTGCGGCTTCTTGGTGCGTGACATCCGTTAAAATGTCACGGGCAATGCGAATGTCTGCGCTATTTTTGCCCGGCAAGTTGTACACGGGGTCGATATTCGCCATCATCATCCGTGAGGGGGCTTCATCGCCAATTTCACGCCCGTTATTATCTACCAGCGGGGGAAGTGTGCCACGTTGTCCCCATGGGGCATACGCCGACATTTTTATCACTTGCCCATAAGCGCGCGCCTGCATAACAAAGCGTTCTATTAGATGGTCGATATTTAGCATATAGCCGTTTTCAGACAGGCTAATGGCAATGTTCTCAAAATCAATATACACCGCGACATTGTTGCTTTTAATGCCTAGCAACGTTTCTAGCGGTTGAAAGATAATCTCATCAGCAAAGGGCGTGCCTTTTAGCACATCTTCACTACCCCACACCCTAATTCTAGCGGTGCGCGTAAGTTTAATGCGCGTGGCTAACGGCAATAGGTCTGTGCTGGTGGTGGCTAGAATGAGTTCATCAATGGGTTCGGGGTCAAACGAAAAATAGTGAATGTAGGTCGCATCTGCAATCGCCGCCCGTTCTGTTAGATTAAGGGTGTCATATCCCATCATCTTAAACATGGCTTCGGGGTGAGGTTTGCCAGGCTGTGCGCGATACTGTGACCAATTAGCAATAGCAACTGCTTTTAGCTTTTCAACGCTAGGCAAGCCAGCAGCAAGGGCTGCGCCACCACGCAATCCAAGTGCGAACTCTTGCAAATCGACATTCATATTTTTTGACTTAAAGCGTTGAACGAGGTCGTCCACATCAACAATTAAATAAGCAGCCATTTTATTTCCTAAAAAAGTGTATTTAAGTTACACGCAGTCTCAACCGCCACGCATTAACCTCAATACAACATTGTACACCAACTGGTAAAATTCAGAATGATAACTTTGCACTAAAAAACATACACTAATTCGTGAATTGTAGCACAAACAACATTAAATGTGTGTTATGAAATGCGTGCATTTGGGAGAATTTCGAAAATTGGGAGCGATTGCATGGGGGAGAATGATAGCCATTCCCCCCAAAAAGTGCGTTTTTAATAGGCTTTAGCAAAAAGTGCCACTTTACCGCCACTTTTGCCTGTTAAGAAGCATTGTCCCTCATCGCCAACAGCATCAAGGGGCAAACAGCGAATGGTTGCGCCAGTTTGTTCTTTAATGGTGCGTTCTTCGGCATCACTACCCGCCCAATACACCCGCGCCCAACCACTGGTTTCAATCACTTGCTTAAACTCATCCATGTTCTTTACATTGTGGATGTTTGAGTCTCTAAATTGGGTCGCATCATCTAGCAAGTTTTGTTGTACCGCCACCAGCAAATCTTTAACAGCTTGTACAATGCCATCTTGTGAGACAAATTGCTTGCCCTCTTTGCCCATATCGCGCCTTGCAAGAACGGCGTTATTTTTGTCTAGGTCACGGGGTCCAATCTCTAAACGCACAGGCACACCGCGCATTTCCCAGTCGTTATACTTAAAGCCGGGCGTTTCATCACGGTTATCCAGATGTACGCGAATGCCTTCGGCACGCAGTTCTGCCACAATGCGGTTTAGCACGTGCAATACGCGCTCACGTTCGGTTTCATTTTTATACACAGGAATCGCCACCACCTGAATGGGCGCAAGGCGTGGGGGCAGGCGCAAGCCCACATCATCACCATGTGCCATAATAACCGCGCCCACCATGCGCGTACTCATACCCCATGAGGTTGTCCAGCAGTATTCTTGTTGGTTATCACGGGTAAGATATTTAATCTCAAACGCCTTCGCAAAGTTTTGTCCCAAATTATGGCTTGTGCCACTTTGCAGGGCTTTGGTATCGCGCATCATGGCTTCTATGGTGTAGGTGCGAAGTGCGCCCGCAAAACGTTCATTGTTGCTCTTTTGCCCCTTAATGACGGGGATTGCCGCTTCGTTAATGGCAACATCAGCATACACATCCAGCATTTGTAGCGTTTCGGCTTCGGCTTCGTCATGAGTGGCGTGTGCCGTATGCCCTTCTTGCCAAAGAAACTCACTGGTGCGTAAGAAGGGGCGCGTCCGTAGTTCCCAACGCACCACATTTGCCCATTGGTTAATCAGCAGGGGCAAGTCACGATAGGACTGTATCCACTCGCTAAAGGCTTCGCCAATGACGGTTTCGCTGGTGGGACGCACAACAAGCCGTTCTGCTAGCTCTTGCCCGCCCGCAATCGTGACAATTGCCAGTTCGGGGCTAAAGCCCTCAACATGCTCGGCTTCACGTTTTAAGTAACTTTCGGGAATAAATAAGGGGAAGTAGGCATTCTGATGCCCTGTCGCCTTAAAGCGTCTGTCTAAGTTATTCCGCAAGCTATCCCAAATTTCATAGCCATAAGGCTTAATGATAATGCAACCGCGCACAGGGGATTGTGCGGCAAGGTCGGCTTTATAAACGAGTTCGTTGTACCACTTAGAAAAATCTTCACTTTGGGGTGTTACTGCCTGTTTAGACATCCTGCCCTCTTTCCTTGATGATAAGCCCATTGCAAACGATCATTATATGAAAAAGGTGGGGGTTTGTCTAACACTAGCCGTCATTTTTTATTCCCATTCTCGGCTTTCGTTCTTTTTTAGCTTGGCAAGGACGGCTTCGGTTAGGTCAATATCGGTTAGGCTGGCAAGCTGAATTAAATACAGCATCACGTCAGCCAATTCTTCTGCAAAGGCTTCTTTGTCTTTAAGGGTACTATCCCACTGAAAATGTTCTAACACTTCGCTGGCTTCTAATACCAGCGAAATCGCTAGGTTTTGGGGTGTTTGGGGCTTCTTAGAATCATCCGCATACCAGCCTTTGCCCTCTACAAAGCGATGCATCGCCTCCGTGAGTGTTTTGATGTCCATGGTAACCCCTTTGGAGATGTGGTTTTAGTAGGCGTTTTTATTGTTACCCGACAGCGTTTGAATCACCGTTAGCGCAATGATTTTAATGTCTAGCCACAGTGACCAGTTTTCGACATACCACAAATCATACGTCGTGCGCTCTGGAATGGACGTATCACCCCGTAGACCATGCACCTGCGCCCACCCCGTCATGCCTGCTTTTTCACGGTGGCGTTCCATGTAGCGCGGAATTTGTGTTCTAAATTCATTAACATACTTAGACTGTTCGGGGCGAGGACCAACGAGGCTCATTTGCCCCAAGAAAACGTTGATAAGCTGTGGAATTTCGTCCCAATTGGTACGCCTCATCAGCCGCCCCATTTTGGTAACACGCGGGTCATTTTCTTCTGTCCAGTCGCCTAGCAGTTCGGCATCTGGGCGCATTGATCTAAATTTTATCATCGGGAACGGGCGACCATCCAAGCCCATGCGCTCTTGCACAAAGAACGAGGGACCCTTGCTATCCCAGCGGATGAATGCAGCTGTCAACAACATAAGAGGTGACAAGAAAATAAGCCCAAACGCTGCCCCAATCACATCTAACCCACGCTTAAGGCTCAGTTTCCAGCCACGCAGGGCAATATCACGTACTGTCAGCAAGGGTGTGCCGCTAATGTCATCCAGGTTAAGGTCGCCTGCCATATAAGCGAAGATGTCGGGGTAAATTTTTACGTCTACGCTACTGCGTTGGCTAAGCGTCACCAGTTCTACCAATTGTTCACGCTTGGCATCTGGCACAGCAATAATAATTTGCGCCACCTGATACGATTCAATGAGGCTTGGCAGTTCCCAATAGTTGCCCAATACAGGCACGCCAAGCATTTTGCCTTGATGTTGGTCGGGGCTATTCACCACCCCCACCACGTTATAGCCAAGGTCGGGCGAGTTTTCGATAATTTTAAGGATGTCACGGGCGGCGTTGCCCGTCCCTACCACCATTAAATTGTCGTTGATGAGCTTTTTACGGCGCATAAACAGCGTTAGGGTGCGATGAAATTCACGTCCCACCACAATAAAGAGCAGGCTGGCAAACCACACATAAAAGAACATACTGCGCGGATAAGTGGTTTCAAAGAACGTATTGCGAAACACCAATTCTTGCACGCCATTGGTCAAGAGCGCACCTAATGTCACCACCGCAATAATGCTTCGCCCTTGGTCAAAACGGCTAAACGTACGCCGTTGGTGGTACAAGCGATTAAGATAAAGTAACACGATAATTGTGCCACCATGAAGCACAATCACAGGTACAAACTGGATAAGTGGGGGTTGAACATCGGGCTGGCTAAAGAATGGCAACAGCTCACGGGCGTAATAGCCAAACAAAAACGCCAACAAGAGCATCACCCCATCCAAAAGTAGCAAGAGTACACTCAAGAACGCCTTATAGCGGTTGGATTGTTCGGGCGTTGCCGGTTTTACGAAGTTAACGGCTGGCTGGGTTGACGTACTTCTTGCCATAGTCCGAGCCCTCCTTTGAACAGTAATGCGCTTAAAATAATCCAATGCACAAGGAACGGTGTGCTTTTGCGATAGTATTTGCGATAAAAAATTAGCATGGCACGCCAAAACTCAAATTGCGCTTTGGGGCTTTGTTTAGAGGCAGCCCGCTTAACGTGGTACACCGTTACAGGCGCATAATACCACACCTTCCAGCCTTCACGCTTAATGCGGTACGCCCAATCAATATCTTCAGCATACATAAAGAAAACTTCGTCTAATAAACCCACTTTTTGAATGGCTTCTTTGCGAATTTGCATATATGCGCCCACCACGCTATCCACTTCTAGCTCTTGGTCGGGGTCGGCAAAGGTCATATTGTAGCGTGCGAAGCGTGGGCTTTTAGGAAAAAGTTTGGCTAAACCCGCGAAGTGATAAAAACTAACAAGAGGCGTAGGAAAACCGCGCCGACACGCCAAATCTAGGCTACCATCGGGTAGGATGAGTTTTGTGCCTGCCACGCCCACATCGGGGCGCGAGTCCATAAATTGCACCATACGATATAGCGCGTCCGATGGCACTTCCGTATCAGGATTAAGCAACAGCGCGTAACGGGGCGCGTCTGCATCCACATCTCCCAAACCATGATAGCCCAACGCGATTAAGCCAATGTTGTTACCGCGTGGGTAGCCGTCATTGCTGGGGTTAGCGATAAGATGGGCTTGGGGGAATTTTTCGCGTACCATTGCCACGCTATCATCAGAGCTGGCGTTATCGACCACCATCACCTTGTATGTAAAGTTACCTTCACTGGCAAAGACAGTCTGCAAGCACTTCTCTAAAAGGGCGCGTGTATTCCAATTCAAAATGACAATGCCTAAATCGTGCATCTATTTTCCTATTGCCTAATACTATTCATACGCCCATTTTACCAAACTTCATGGCGTTAGTGTATCCGTTAGCACATTGCGCGGTTAAGGCAGTATGCCACCAACTGCGGATTGTGCCAGTATACCCCATTGTTCGTCATCACCGTATCACCCCACAAGCGCGGACGGGGGACGGCAAACCACATCGGCAAGCCCTCAAACGCTTGATATTGTGCCAACGCAAGGTCTTTTTCGGCTTGTGGTAGGTTATCACGGCGTAAAATACCCCACCACAGCGCATCCGATACCACCACTACATCATAATCATTCGCCAGTGTTTGGGGCATTCCGTCAAAATCGCCAAACGATTGACCAACGTCCCCTGTAAAGTTTTCCAATGGCACATTATACGCGCCAACCAAATGCACTCGCGCATTGGGGGGCAAATTTGCCTCCAGCCACGTTTGCATTACAAGGCGTGTGTCGGGTTGCAGATGACTTAACCATTGCACAGACAGCACCGCACACGGCACAACTAGCATCAAGACCACCGCATAACGCGCCCCTAGCTTTAGGCGATGCAATAACATTACCAAGCCCGCCCCCACCAAAACGGCGACTACAGGTAAAAATGGCACAATCAATTGGTCGCCAATGTGCGCCGCCGCCGAATTGAGTACCACCAACGCATACGGCACAGCAAACGCCCCCAGCATTGCCAGCACACGCCCACGCTTGCCCAACGCCCACACGCCAAACACCGCCAATACACTGGCAGGAATCCCCACACCAAACACCGCCAAATAGCGCAGTTCATACCACAAGCCCACCCCCACATGATTGGGTAAAAATTGGGTAAAGCGTGATGAGATAAACGTGAACTCTGCCCAAAATTTTTGAAAATCCAGCAACACAAAAGGGCTGGTGAGCAAGAACGTGATAGGGAACGCCAGCCAAACCAGCATCACGCGCCACCACAACGCGCGATTGCGCCTCACTATCCACACGCCCACAAAGAACGCGCTTAGCCCCACAGCCCCCGCATTATAACGGCTTCCCATTGCCAGCCCAGAAGCCACACACGCCAAAAACAACATCGGCAATGCGTAACGGCGTGACGCTAACGACATCACGCACGCCCACAAGCACAATGCCACAAACCCACTGGCTAAACTGCTGGTGGTGGCATAGTGCGCGTGCTGAACCGCCGTGTAGCTAACGCTCATGAGTGCGCCCGCCCCGATTGCCCCCCAAAGATGCGCCCTAAACAGCCCTCTTACCGCACCAAAAACGCACGCCACCGCCACTACACTCATTAATGCAGAAAGCGCACGCCCCACTACATACGCGCTAAAGGGCGCAATTTGGCGTTGGGCAAGCTCGCCCTCTGGCAAGCGGTTGGACAAGCCCGCCAAACCACTTAACGCATAATTGATGTAAATAAACAGAGAGGGGTTTTCAAAGAAGCGCGGATTAAGCGTCTTGGCACGGTGCATCTCTAACGGGATTGCCACATAAAAGTACTCATCGGGATGCACCACAAATTGCGAGGAGGCTAGGGGCGCATGGGCATCAAAACCTGCGTAAGAGGGCATTCCCCACGCCACCTGATGCACGCGCAACGCCCACCCCATCAACAAGAGGCACACGCCCCACGCCAACGCACGCTTGTTAAATGCGGTCACTAGGCGTTTGCCGTAGGGAGTGTTTTTAAGGGTGTGCCACGCAAGGCATGGCGTAAGGCGTTTCGGTCATCCCAATCATATTCAATTGTGCCAAAGCACATGCTTTGTTCGTGTCCTTTGCCACACGCAATCACAATGTCGCCCTCATGCGCCATCTGGCAGGCTTCGTACAACGCAAGCCCCCTATCTGGCACACGAAAGAAGGTTTTGCCCTCTATACCGCCACGACTAACACAGCCTTGCGCCATCATTTCTAGGATAGCGTCTAAGGATTCGGTACGGGGGTCTTCGGCGGTGAGGATGGTAATATCCGCGAGTTCTGCCGATGTTTCTGCCATCATGCGCCGTTTTTCTACGTCACGTAAGCCCGCACTACCAAAAATAGCAATCACACGCTTATTGGGGGCAACCAGCGTTCTTGCGGTGAGGACGGCATTTTTAAGGGCATTGGGCGTGTGGGCAAAGTCCACCATCGCAATAAAGTTTTGCCCTTCGGTTAGGGCTTCCATGCGTCCGCTAATGCTTTTTACGCGCCCTAAGCCTGCCTGCACATCCTCTAAGCCTAGCGTGCGTGCCGTAGCAACGGCTGCCAGCGCGTTCATCACGTTAAAGCCTCCAAAAAGGCTCATGTGTAGGCGTTCTGATGTGTTTAGCGTAAAGCGTGTGCCATCGGGGAAGAAGTGAACGTCATGCGCCATAAAGTCGGCATCATGGTCGCGCCCGTAGCTAATAATTTTATCCGCGGGGATGCCTGCTAAATGCTCATACGACACATCATCACGGTTAATCACGCTAATTTTGGGCGTATTTGGCTTGCGATAGCTTTGGGCAAGGCGTTCAAAGAGGATGGCTTTGGCGTTGCGATAGTTTTCCCATGTGCCATGATAATCAAGATGTTCGTGGGTAATGTTCGTTACCACCGCCACATCAATCTCAACGCCGTTTAACCTGCCCTGATGCAAGCCGTGGCTGGTCATTTCTAGGACAACGTGCGTTAAGCCTGCATCGCGCATTTGCGCCAAATAATCTTGCACTTCGGGCGCGGAGGGTGTGGTAACGTGCAAGCCCGTAGACAGGCTTTTGCCCCCAAAATCTGCGCTAATGGTGCTAATGAGTCCCACTTTACCGCCTGTTAGGTCTTTTAGCAGTTCATACAGCAGGGTGCTGGTGGTGGTTTTGCCGTCCGTGCCTGTCACTCCAATCACCACTATCTCTCGTGATGGAAAGCCATAATAAGAAGCTGCCAAGTAACCGACGGCTTGCTGGGCATTGCCCACTTGGGCATAGGGAACGGGGCAATCGGGCATGGGCTTTTCGCCGATAATCGCCACTGCGCCACGCTGAATGGCATCTTCTATAAAGCGGTGTCCATCGCTAGATTGTCCCTGACGCGCCACAAATACGCCCCCCGCTTGCACAGCGCGATTGTCCTCAACAAAGGGCGCGGTAATGGGGGTATCTAGTGCGCCCCACGTCTTTACCAGCATGCTAACGGGCAAATTTTCTAAATGATGCGATAGGGGTTTTGTCATAATGGCTTCTCATAGGGATAAAGGTTAAACCTTAGCAAAATTGACCGTTCTCGCACTCGTTCAAAAGCATTTAAGCGTAACAGGAACAATGTCACACGACCTTCGGGGATAAGTGGTTCTATAATGGCACCGTTTAATTGAAAGTGGTTAAACCATGATTGTTTTCTAGGGTTATATAAAAAAGTGGCATTTCCTGTTAGTGGGTCAATAGA
>Ga0163144_10021705_pt1 | contig 12751 bp, 12 predicted proteins | sample OliLak19BULKMAT1_FD_123175 | JGI IMG/M metagenome (GOLD analysis project Ga0163144, IMG submission 123175) | Freshwater microbial mat bacterial communities from Lake Vanda, McMurdo Dry Valleys, Antarctica - Oligotrophic Lake LV.19.BULKMAT1 | ecosystem: Environmental > Aquatic > Freshwater >...
TCGGCCCAGACGCGGGCAATGTCGTTGGCGGTCTTGCCGTCGGTGTTCTCAACATCAATTTGAATGACGAAGCGCGAGTCGTCCGAGGCGATGGTGCTGTCGGCCAGCAGTTGGCTGGGGTCTAGATCGAGACTGAGCCGGTCAATGACCCGGCGGGCGAACTTTTCGGTATCAATGGTCGAAACATAGTTGCGCAGCAACTGCTTGGCGGCCTGGCTCAAACCAAAATCGGGGCGCGAGACCCCAATGCTGACGTAGGCCGTAGATTTGTAGACCGGCGTTTGGGCGGCGCTGAAGACGTAGGCGCTGCCGGCCGTCAGGACCGCCAGCAGGATCAGCACCCACCACCAGCGGCGCAGAATGCGAACGTAGTCGTTGATAGACATGGCGGGCTATTGTACCAGATGGGTTTCAGTCACCGGCGGCGGCGCGGCACGTCGCCCAGCACGGTCAGGCCCAGTTGTTCCAGGTCGCGCCGGTCGCGCACAAACGGGTCGAAATAGTGGGCCAGCAGGGCCAGCGCCAGCCCGGCGGCCAGGCCCACGGCCACCTTGAGCGGCAGATCGAGCCGGCTGCCGAGCGAGGGAGCCACCGCGCCGGGCTGGGCGGCGTCGAGCGGCACGGCGGCGGCGGCCAGCCCCCCCAACTGCGGGAAGACCGCGGCGTTGGCCTGCAAGGCGGCGGTGACGGCGGCAAAGATGGCCGGCACCTGCTCGGCGTTGCCCCAGGTGAGGTAGACCACCAGGATGCTGCGCGCGTTATCGGCCCCAATCGCCCCTGGCAGCGCGGCGGCCGGCACGTCAACGCCGGTGACGGCCAACTGGGCGCTGACGGCCTCGGCGAAGGCGCGGGAAGTCACCCAGTCTTTCAGCGCGGTGGCGATGTATTCGGACGTCAGCCAGCGGTAGTAGTTGGGGTCGTAGCCCGCAGTCTCTTCCAGCCCGGCCGGCTGCCCGACGGCGTAGCGCACTCCGGCGCTGTAGGTCACGGCCGGCGGCTGGTAGGTGGCGAGGCCATACGCGCCGACGATCAGCGGCGGGAGCAGCAGCAAGTACCACCAGCGCAGCGCGATTGTGAGGTAGTGACGAAGTTCCATGGACCCTCGGTACGGACAGGGTCTAAAGGGTATAAGGGGCCTAAAGGGTTAGAGATCGTCCCCAGCCCGTGTGATACCCGGTAGACGCGCTAGGCCAGACGGCCGGTTTTTTCTAGCAAGAACGCCTGCAACTTTGTCTCAAACACCGCGCGGTCGAAGCGGGCGGCGGAGGCGCGCAGCGCGGGCGGGTCAACGTGCAGCCGCTCCACCTGCTCCAGCGCGGCGGACAGAGCGGCTACCGTCGGCTGATGAAAGAGCACCCCGTTGACGCCGGCCTGAACGATGTCGAGCGCGCCGCCGCCGGCAAAGGCCACCACCGGCCGGCCGGCCGCCAGCGCCTGCACCGGCGCGATGCCGAAGTCTTCCAGGCCGGGAAAGATGAAGGCGCGGCACCCGGCCAGCAGCGCGGGCAGGTCGGCCTCAGGCACGCGCCCTAGGAATTTTACCGTAGGACCGGCCAAACGCTCCAGCCGGGCGCGGTCGCGGCCGTCGCCCGCCACCAGCAGCGGCAGGTTGAGCGCCGTGCAGGCCTGCACCGCCAGGTCAACCCGCTTGTAGGGGATCAGGCGGCCGAGGCTGAGGTAATAGCCGCCCGCCTGGGCCGAGGCGGCGGCAAAGCGGCCGGTCTCCACCGGCGGGTAGATGATGACCGATTCCCGCCCGTAAAACTGGGTGATACGCCGCTGAACCTCCGCCGAGATCGCTATGAAGTGGTCCACGCGCTGGGCGGCGGCGTAGTCCCAGCGGCGCAGGCCCGCCAGCAGCGGCTGTAGCAGGGCGCGGGCGGCGCGGCCCAGGCCCTCGCGCGCGGCGTAGCCCTCGAAGCTCCACACGTAGCGGGTAGGCGTCAGGCAGTAGCAGACGTGCAGGGCGCCGGGGGCTTTGCGCACGCCGTGGCAAAAGCCGCTCTTGTTGGAGAGCAGCAGGTCGAAGCCGCTGAGATCGAAGCGCTCAAACGCCAGCGGGTAGAGCGGCAGGTAGGGCTGGTGGCGGCGGTGGATGCCAGGCAGGCGATCCATGAACGACACCCGGATCGGCCAGCGGCGGTAGGCGGCGGGCATCTGCTCCGGGGCGTAGATCGAGGTGTAGATCGGCGCAGCCGGGAACAGCCCGACCAGCGCGGCCAGCACGTCTTCGGCGCCGCCGATTTGGTTGAGCCAGTCGTGGACGAGAGCCAGGGGCATGGGGCGGCGGCGGGCGCGCTAGGCGGCGACGGGCGCAAATTTCTGGATGGGGGCGTAGCTGCGACGGTGCTGCTCGCACACGCCCAGGCGGGCCAGCGCGGCGCTATGGGCGGCTGTGCCATAGCCCTTGTGCCGCGCGAAGCCATAGCCGGGACAGCGCTCGTCCAGCCCCACCATCCAGCGGTCGCGGCTGACCTTGGCGATGATCGAGGCGGCGGCAATACTCAGCGACAGGCTGTCGCCAAAGATCAGGGCGGTCTGCGGCAGCGGCACCACCGAGCTGAGGTCCACGGCGTCTATCAGCAGCGCGTCGGGCTGATGGGCCAGCATGGCGACGGCGCGCTGCATGGCGGCGCGCGTGGCGGCCATCAGCCCGTCGCGGTCTACCTCGGCCGCGCCTGCGCCCCCCACCCCAATCGCCAGCGCCACGGCCTGAATGGTCTCCGCTAGGCGCTCACGCTGGCGGGCGGTGAGCTGCTTCGAGTCGGTGACGCCGGCCAGCAGCCGGCCCAGGCGCGGCGTATCGAGCGGCAGGATGACGGCGGCGGCGACCACCGGCCCGGCCCACGCGCCCCGCCCGACCTCGTCAATCCCGGCGACTAGGCGATGGCCGGCCCGCACCAGGCGGCGCTCGTAGGTCAGGCGCGGCACGGCCTTGGTCACACCGGCCCCACCTTTGGTGCGGGTGGCGCGGGCGGGCGGACGTAAGCGCCCCGCCGCCAGTTGCGGCGCAGGATCAGGATGTCGCGCAGCATCCGCAGCGGGTCGGCCAGCGGCTGCACGCGGCTCTCCGAGCGGTAGTACCAATCAATCGGCACCTCGATGATGCGGTAGCCGCGCTGGCGGGCGATGTACAGCACCTCGACATCGAAGCTCATGCCGTTGAAGATCTGCACTTGAAACAGATCCTCGGCGGCGGCGGCGGTGAAGCACTTGAAGCCGCACTGTGTGTCCTCAAACCCTGGCAGCGCGAAGTACTTGACCAGTTGGCTGAAGACCCGGCCCTGGATGTGGCGGTAGCGCGGCTCGTTGAAGCGGTGCGCGCCGGGGGCCTCACGCGAGCCGATGGCGACCTCATAGTCGCTGAGTAACGGCGGCAGGAATTTGCTCAGCTCAGTGATGGGCATGGATAGGTCGGCGTCGCAGATGAAGCGATACGCGCCGAGCGACTCGAGCATGCCCCGGCGGACGGCCAGGCCCTTGCCGCGCCCGCTCTCGCGCAGCACGCGCACGCGCGGGTGGTCGGCGGCGAAGGCTTCGGCCACCACCGGGGTCAGGTCATGACTGCCGTTCTCGACGACGACGACTTCGCTGGCGTAGGGCTGCTTGTCGAGGTAGGCGTCAATCGCCTTGAGCGTGGGCGGCAGGCGGTGTTCCTCGTTGTGGGCGGGGATGATGAGGGACAGGTGCATGTTTGGCGGAGTCTACCATAGGTGAGCTAGTGGACGGTGAGCACGCGGACGGGGAAGGGTATAAAGGGAATAAGGGGGCTAAAGGGTGGGGAGGCTGCGCTAGGGACTCGGGGGCGGGGAAGTCGGCAGGCGGCAGAAGGCGGGGCCGCGCTTCAGTCGTCGAGCAGGGCTTCGAGGGCGGCGAGCGGGGCGGTGCGGCGGGCCTGGACGGCGCGGCGGCGGGCGAGCATGAACGGGAAGCGCAGCAGGCCCGCCAGTTGGCCGCGCAGGCGGGCGCGGGCTTCACGGCCGCGCACGGCGCGTAAAGCGTCAAGCGTGATCCGCAGTTGGGCGCGCAGCATCCGCGGCCAGTAGCGCCGCCACAGGTCGCCGGGCACGTCCTTGGCGAGGAGGTAGAGAAAGTTGCGGCCGTTGTAGTAGCTGTGGGTCACGCCGCCGCCGGTGGCCGAGAGCTTGTGGTAGATCACCGCGCGCGGGGCGTAGACGCACGGCCAGCCGCGCAGTTGCGCCCGCCAGCCCAGGTCCACGTCTTCGAGCGAGAAGTAGAAGTCGTCGTCGAGCAGGCCGATGTCATCCAGCAGGGCGCGGCGATAGGCCGCGCTGCCGCCGTTGGCCGAGAAGACCGGCCCCTCGGGATACTGGTCGCGGTCGGGCTGCCACACGCCCCGGTTGCCGGGCGTGCCATCGCGCCGGAAGAGGTCGCCGGCGGCGTGCAGCGTGTCGCGCCGGTCGAACAGCAGCATCTTGGAGGCCAGGCTGCCGGCGCGCGGGTGGCGGGCGAAGGCGGCCATGACTTCGGCCAGCCAGTCGGGCGCGGCCTCGGTGTCGTTGTTGAGCAGGATCAGCACCTCGCCCTGGGCGGCGCGCAGGCCGGCGTTGCACGCGCCGGTAAAGCCCAGGTTGCGGGTCTGCGGCAGTAAACGCACCTGTGGGAAGTCGCGCGCCACCAGGGCCAGCGAGTCGTCGCTGGAGGCGTTGTCCACCAGCAGCACTTCCAGCGGGCGGTAGGTTTGGGTAAACAGCGCTTTCAGGCAGGTGGGCAGGTGGGCCGCGCCGTTCCAGTTGGGGATGATGATGGAGGCTAAACCCGCCCTTGGGGTGGTGTCGCTCACGGGCGATTACGCGGCAGCTAAGAAATCGGCCAGCGCCGCTTCCCACGGCCGCAGGGTGATGCCCAGCGCGGCGGCGGTGGTGTTGGCCAGCGCGCCGAACGGCGGCGGGGTGGAGGCGCGCGGGTACTCGGCCAGCGTGATCGGCTCAACCGGGATGTGGCCGCGCCCGCTCAGTTCGAGAATCTTGCGGGCGTAGTCGTAGCGCGAGACGTGGCCGGCGTTGGTCAGGTGATAGACGCCATAGCGGCCGGTGTCCACCAGGGCCAGCAGCGCGGCAGTCAGGTCGTCCACAAAGGTCGGGTTGGCGACTTCGTCTGTCACCACCCGCAGCGACCCGCGCTCGTCGGCCAACTGGATGATGCGGTGGATGAAGTTGCGCCCGCCGGGGGCCGACAGCCAGGCCGTGCGCACGATGTAGAAGCGCGTGAGCAGGTGCGCGGCGTACCACTCGGCGGCGTGCTTGGAGCGGGCGTAGGGGTTGATGGGGTTGGGCGCGTCGAACTCGGTGTAGGGCGTGGTCTGCGTGCCGTCAAAGACCTCGTTGCTGCTGATGTGCACCAGCGCCGCGCCGACCTTGGCCGCCGCAATCGCCACGTTCTGCGTGCCCAGGCCGTTGATGCGGTAGGCCAGCGCCGGGTCGCGGGCCGCGCCGTCCACGTCGGTGTAGGCGGCGCAGTGAAAGACCACCTCCGGTTGGGCGGCGGCCAGGGCGGCCTCGATGGAGGCCGGGTGGGTGATATCAAGTTCGGGCAGGTCGCCGCCGGCCGCGTCGGGCAGCCGCCGCAGCAGCGCCCGGCCAAGCTGGCCCCGGTGGCCGGTGATGTAGACACGCATAAGTAGCCTTAGCTGTAGGTCGTTAGTGAGTCGCGATTATAGAGGATAAAGGGGATAGGGGGAATAAAGCAGTGACGCCAAGCGCGCTAGGGTGGAAGCGGTCAAGCGCCGGCGGCTTCGTCGAGCGTGAAGGCGGCGATGTCGCCGGCGTAGTACAGCCGCATCAGCCGCACACTGGCGGTGAGGGCGGCGGCGCGGTAGCGGTCGAGCGCGGCGAGCGGCAGGTGGGCGTACAGGCGGCGGTCTAGCTCGGCGGGCGAGGCCAGCAGCGCGGCAAAGGCGTCTGGGTCAACCCGCATCCGCTGGGTAAAGACCTCCACCGTGCGGCTGGCCGCGCCGGGCAGCAGTTGTTTACCCACCCAATCGCGCCAGGCGGCCAGGTGGCGGTCGCCGACGAACGGCAGCCAACCGGCGGGTAAGGCAGCGCTCAGGGCTGGGGCCACGGCCGGCGTCAGGCGGGCCAGGTCGGCCGCGTCCCACAGCGCGCGCAGCACATTGTGCAGGTACAGCCGCTCGCGCAGGTCGGCGCCCCAGCTTTGGGCCGGGCCAAACACCGGCTCGAAGATGGCCGCCATCCACAACTGGTCGAATATCAAGTGCGCAAAGTAGCCCGCCAGAAAGGCGGCCTGACCCGGCGGCAAGCTGGCGGGCGCGGCCAATTCTGGATGCATCTTCAACAGCCGCAGCGCCGACGGCGGGCCAGGGTCCACCGGGATCGGGAAGAAGTGCGTGGCCTCGCGGCTCTGGGCGGAGATGGTCTGCACGTCCGGCGCGATGTTGCCAAGCAGAAAGGCCGGCAGCTCGGCGCGGAGCAGGGCCGCCAGGTCCGCCCCCAGATCGGGGTGGGCGAACAGCTCGGGCACGGTGGCGAGGTGGGTGAAGGGCGTGGGCATCAGCGGCTGACTGGTCAAGTATAATTCAGGTATGAGGCAGCCACCTGCGGTGACACACTCGCGGCGCACGACCTGGGTTCGGGCACTCGCCGCGCTGGCGGCGGTGCTCGCGTTGCTCGGGTTGCTCGGCGGGGCGGCGCGCGGCGCGGCGGCCCAAAGCGGCGGCGGGGCGCTGGTGCTGAGCATCACCGGCCCGCTGACCCCCGTGCACAACCTGTACCTGGCGCGCGGGTTGGCGCTGGCCGTAAACGACAACTTCCAGGTCGTCATCCTGCAATTGAATACACCCGGCGGCCAGATTGACCTGATGGACAAGTTGGTGGCCCAAATTCGCGCCAGCGCCGTGCCGGTGGTGGTGTTCGTCAGCCCGCGCGGGGCCACGGCCGGCAGCGCCGGCACGCTCATCACCCTGGCCGGGCACGCCGCCGCCATGGCCCCCGAGACCGTCATCGGCGCGGCCAGCCCAGTGGGCGGCGACGGCGAAGACATCTACACCACGCTCGAAACCAAAATCAAAGAGGACCTCAAGGCCCACGTGCGCGCCCTGACGGCCGGCCGCCCACCGGAGGCCACGGCGCTGGCCGAGTCCATGATCGAGGACGCTACGGCCGTCACCGGCGAGGAGGCCTACGCCGTGGGGCTGGTGGACTTCCTGGCCGCCGACGTGCCCGACCTGCTGCGCCAGCTCGACGGCCGCACGCTGACGACGCTCGACGGCCGGCCGCACGCGCTCGCTACGGCCGGCGTCGCCCCCACCACCGCCGGGCTGAGCTTGGTGGAGCAACTGCTCGATGTGCTGAACAACGCCAACGTGGTGTTTGTGCTGCTGGCGCTGGGCGCGCTGCTGGTGGTGACGGAACTCTCCAGCCCCGGCGGCTGGGTGGCGGGCTTCTTGGGGGTGGTGTGCCTAATCCTGGCCTTCTACGGGCTGGGCGTGCTGCCGGTGAACTGGTTTGGGCTGCTCTTCATCGGGCTGGCGTTTGTGCTGTTCGTGCTGGAGGTCAACTCGCCCACCCACGGCGCGCTGGCGGCGGCCGGCGTCGGCTCGCTCATCCTGGGGGCGCTGGTGCTATTCAACTCGCCCGGGTCGCCCAGCTTCTTCCGCGTGAACGTGCCGCTGGTGGTCGTCACGGCGCTGGGGCTGGCGGTGGCCGTCGTCGCGCTGATGACGTTCGGGCTGCGCGCCCAGCGCCGGCCGGTGATGGATGCCGTGAAGAGCCTGGTCGGCCAGGTGGGCGAGGTGCGCACGCCCGATTCGATTTATGTAGCGGGCGAAATGTGGTCGGCCGAGCCGGCCGAGGGCGAGCCGCCGGGCCTGCAACCCGGCCAAAAGGTGGTCGTGGCGGCCATCAAGGGGCTGAGGCTGCTGGTGCGCCGGAAGCCCGACGGCCCAGCGGAGGGATGAAAATGGCCGGTTGGGGGCTAATCTTCCTAGTTGCCATTCGCGCATAAGGCGTCTATACTCCGCCTAAATCACCCCCGAGACACTGGGGTTCACGGCTAAGGAGGCGCTATGCAGTCGTCAGGCAGTAATCGGCTAACGGTCAGGCAAGGCCCGGTGCCGGGCAAAATCTTTGAGTTGGCCAAAGATATGATGACCATCGGCCGCGATGTCAACAACGATCTGGTCATCAACGATTCCGAAATCTCGCGCAACCACTCGCGCCTGACGGCCCAGTCGGGCGGCTACCTGATCGAGGATCTCGCCAGCACCAACGGCACGTTCGTCAACGGCCAGCGCCTGATCGGCCCCAAGCTGCTGAACGCCGGAGACGTGGTGGGGCTGGGTGAGACGATCGTGCTGGAATATGGCTACGTGGCCGACAGCGGCGCGACCGTGATCGCCTCCATGCCGATGCCGATGGCCCCGCGCGTGCCGGCCGACCCGCCGACCGCCCCGCCGGTGATGCCCATGCCCGAGCCGATGGCCCCCGAGCCGATGATGGCCGAGGCCCCCATGATGGCTGCGCCGATGATGAGCAGCACCCCGCCGATGATGGGCGGCGTGAGCACCAGCAGCATGGCGACACCGCCGATGGCCCCGCCACCGCCGGCGATGGCCCCCAAGAAGAACAACCGCAACATGTATATTGGCATTGGCTGTGGCTGCCTGTCGCTGTGCGGCTGCGCGGTCCTGCTCTATGGCGTCGTCACTTATCTGCCGGTGATCCGCTCGACGTTTGGCTTTTAGTCGTCCGGCCGGCCCGCACCACATCTGACTGTCAACAGGCCCTCCAGGTGAGGGCCTGTTTGTTATCACACCGAAAGCGCCGCCATGCCTACCGAACCCCCCCTGCCCTATCAGCATCCCCAAAACATCGTCGGTCGCGGCGGCCCGGCGGCCGGCGGCCTGCTGAGTTTCGCGGGCGCGGCCCTGGCCATCATCGGCTTTCTGCTGCCGTGGGTGTCGTGCGCCGGCAAGCCGCTGACCGGCCTGGAGTTGGCCCAGCAGCCCGGCCCGCAGGGCGAGAACCTGGGCTGGCTGTATCTGGTGCCGTTCCTGGCGGTCGGCTGCCTGGGCCTCGCCCTCAGCGTCATTCCGCTGGCGGCCTGGCGGCGCGTGCCGATCTGGGTGGGCGGCGCAGTCTCGGCCCTGCTGGTGCTGCTGGCGTTCGGCGCGGCCGTGCCGCTCATCATCGTCTACAGCAGCCTCAACACCGCCGGCGACCAGATCAGCGCCAACCTGGGTTTTGGCGGGGCCATCCTCAAGATTGAGTCCGGGTTTTGGGTAACGGCCCTGGGGCTGTTCGCGATTGTGCTGGGCGGCGGGTTGGGAGTGGTGGCGGCCGTGGCGGGGGTGCTGATGCCGGGAGAGCAGAGAAAAAAGAATGCGAAAGAGAAAAAGGTTAGCGCGGGCAGCGGTTCAGCCTCACCGCCCTCTTAGCAAACTGCGGCAGAGCGCCACACTGCGGCAACGCAAACGATGCCGGTGATATTTTTGGGCTGTCTAATGCGCGCGAGGGGCGGTGTGCCATGCTCGATTCACGTGGGAGGCGACTGGAAGCGGTTGCCTAAATTGTCTGTCGGTGGGTCACAGGTGATGGGCGATGATAAGGCCTTCAAGCCACCTCCCACGCTCAAGCGTGGCACACCGTTCGGGGCGGGATTAGACAATTTTTGAGTCTTATCCGCGCATTGTGCGATGAGGGCAGAAAACAAATGGGCCGATCAGCCAAGCTGACCGGCCCATTTGTTTATGGCAGGGCGGGTCTCAGCCCGCCCCTACCCCCGGCTTCACCTGCACCCGGTCGAGAATCTCCGCCGCCAGGTCGTAGCGGCCGAAGGGCGGCATCAGGTACACGCCCTGCACCAGGTCGCGCAGTTCGGCCAGCAGGTCAATCGCGATGCGCACGCCCTCGGCGGCGGCCGGGCTGCCCTCACCGGCGGCGGCCAGGCGCGCCCGCAGCGCGTCGGGGATGACGATGCCCGGCACCTCGTTGTGCAGGAAGGCGGCGTGGCGGGCGTTGAACAGCGGCAGCACGCCCACCAGCAGCGGCAGGCGCAGCGGGCCATACTCGGCCGCATAGCGGGCGATGAAGTCGCGCGCCAGCGCCGCCTCGTACACCGGCTGGGTCAGCCCAAAATCGGCCCCGGCCGTGATCTTCTTATTGAGCGTCTTAATTTCCTTGGCCGGGTCGGCGGCGGCCAGGTTCACCGCGCAGCCCACCAGGAACGAGGTCGGCTGCCCGATGCCGGCCCCGGCCGCGTCCACCCCGGCGTTGAAGCCCTGCTTGATGAGCTTGATCAGGCCGGACGGCACCACATCGTAGTTGTCGTTGGCGTTGGGGTAGTCGCCGATAGCCGTCGGGTCGCCCATGACCACGAACACGTTGCGCACCGCCAGCGCGTGCGCCGCCAGCAGGTCGCCCTGCACCCGCAGCAGGTTGCGCCCGCGCGTGGGGAAGTGCAGCACCGTCTCCAGCCCAACCTCGCGCTGGATCAGGTGCGCGGCGGCCCAGGCCGACATGCGCATCCGCGCCATGGGCGTGTCGGCCACGTTGATCACATCCGCCCCGGCCTCGGCCAGCAGGTGCGCGCCGGCCACCAGCTTGTGCGGGCTAAAGCCGCGCGGCGGGTCCATCTCTACCCCGACCACGAAGCGCCCGGCGGCCAACTGTTCGGCCAGGCGGGTGGGCTGGTCGGGGGCGCGCGGTTCTTCGCGGTGCTCGGCCCGGCGCTCGACCGCCACCACCTCGCCGGCAATGGGCGGGCGGGCCGGCGCGTCGAGCGCGCGGCGCATGGCGGCGATGTGCGTGGGCGTGGTGCCGCAGCAGCCGCCGACGATGCTGGCTCCGGCCTCGACAAACGCCAGGGCGTACTCGCCAAAGTATTCGGGCGTGGCCGGGTACATGATCCGGCCGCTGACGTGCTCCGGCCAGCCGGCGTTGGGCTTCACCAGGAAGCGGGCCTGGGGCGCGGCCTGGCGCAGCGCGTGCAGCAGGCGCAGCGCCTGGGCCGGGCCGCCCGAGCAGTTCACGCCGATCAGGTCGGCCCCCAGCCGCGCCAGTTCTGCCCCCACCTGGGCCGGGCCGTCGCCCAGCAGCGTGCGGTCGTCACGCGTGAAGGTCATGGTCGAGATGATGGGCACGCCGCCCACCGCCTGGGCCGCCTGCACCGCGGCGGCGACCTCGAACAGGTCGCTCATCGTCTCAATCAAGATCAGGTCTACCCCGGCCGCCACCAGCGCCGAAATCTGCTCGTAGAAGGCGGCGTAGGCCTGCTCCGGCTTCACGCGGCCAAAGGGCGCCAGCCGCACGCCCAGCGGCCCCACGTCGCCGGCCAGCAGCACGTCCTTGGCGGCGGCGGTTGCCACGCCCCGCGCCAACGCCACGGCCGCCTGGTTGACCTCGGCCACGCGGTCGGCCAGCCCAGCCGGCGCGAGCTTGAAGCGGTTGGCCCCAAAGGTGTTGGTGACGATCAGGTCGGCCCCGGCCTCGATGTAGTTGCGGTGGACCGCGGCCACCACGGCCGGCTCCAGCAGGTTGAGCGCGTCGAAGCTGTGGTCAAAGGCCACGCCCTGGGCATGCAGCATCGTGCCCATCGCGCCGTCGGCCAGCAGCGGGCCGTGCGCCAAGCGGTCGAGCAGTTTAGACATCGGTTAGGCCTCAGGGTTCAGGGCGGCTTGCGCCTGGTAGGCGCGCACCCGCACGCGCTCGACGCGCAGCTCGTGGGTCAGCGTCCAGCCCCAGGCGGGCCGCAGGTCGGGGCGCTTGTGCGGCGTGAGCACCAGCAGGGCCGGCGCGACCCGGCTGAGTTGGTAGGCCAACTGCGGCAGGCGCGACGGCTCGAGCAGGTGCAGCGCGTAGCTGCACACGATCAGGCTGTAGCGGCGGCCGTCGAGCGCGCCCGCCGCGATGGCCTCAAAGCTGAGCGTTGCCGCCCGCTGACCGGTGCGCTCGGCGTAGGCGGCGGCGGTGTACGGGTCGAGGCCGTCAATCTGGGCCGCGCCCACTTCGCGCAGGGCCAGCGTGGCCTCGCCGCTGCCGCACGCCAGGTCGAGCACCCGGCCCAGGTCGAGGCCCCAAGCGGCGACGGCCGCATGCAGCGCGTGGCGCACCGCCAACTCGTGCGGGTTGCGGTAGGCCGCGCCGAAGTTTTGGTAATAGCCGGCGACGCCGTGCTGCTCGTATTCGTGCCGGATAGACATTTCTTGCTTACCCGTTCACCGCCAGCTTACCCATCTCGCGCTCTAGCTGGTCGAGGCGGCTGCCGCCGATGGTGAAGTAGCGCGCTTCGGGATGATGGATGATGATCGCGGCGGTGGATTGCTCCGGCACCAGTTGGCCGGAGGTCGTCAGCGTCATGCCCAACTGCTGCTCGGCCGGCAGCAGCGCAAACACCTTCTGGTGATCGTCCAACTCGGGGATGGCGGGATAGCCCCACGAGTAGCGCTTGCCCCGGCCGGGCGCGATGTTCAGCTCGCGCCGCAGGTGGCGGTGGACGTACTCGGCCGTGGCCTCGGCGGTCTGCACCGCCAGACCGTGCAGAAAGTAGCCGTCGGAATAGGCGTGGCGGCCCTGATGCTCATCGAACAGCTCGGTGGCGCGCGGGCCGATGGTGACGACCTGGAAGGCGACCACGTCCAGCAAGCCCGAATCAACCGGGGCAAAGTAGTCGGCCAGGCTGAGGAAGTCCTGGCTGGTCTGGCGCGGGAACGTAAAGCGCTGCAGCACCACCGGGCGGCTGCCGTTGGCGAGCGAGGCCGGGTCATAGACCAGCA
>Ga0163144_10021706_pt1 | contig 12750 bp, 14 predicted proteins | sample OliLak19BULKMAT1_FD_123175 | JGI IMG/M metagenome (GOLD analysis project Ga0163144, IMG submission 123175) | Freshwater microbial mat bacterial communities from Lake Vanda, McMurdo Dry Valleys, Antarctica - Oligotrophic Lake LV.19.BULKMAT1 | ecosystem: Environmental > Aquatic > Freshwater >...
CAACGGAACGCGGCGAAAGGTGCGTCGAATTGCAAGAACAACGTCTGCATTGATGTGGTGTCGCTCATGCACCGAACCCGTCGATTGCGAGCTGGTGCAGCGCCGCCTGTGGGCTATCAAAGAAACGGACACCGTCGACTTCCATGCGCTTCTTTTCCCCGACCGGCATGTCCCGGGCCAAGGCGCCAGCGACAACGAACTCCTTGCCAGGCAGATCGCCAGCGCGGACGCGAGACAGGTCACAAAATCCGCCGTCGGCAGAGAAGCCGTAGGTGTCGAATCCGCACACGAGTGACGTAGTGAGGCGCGCAACCAACGACCGTGGTGCCATCTCGAAGTAGCTCCGCGCATGGCTTCCGGCGACGTTAGAGAGCTCGGCGATGGCGCCAAGCAGAGCCTTGCCCCACGGCGCCTTCGTTGCGCAGTCGTTCAGATTCAGCGCGAAAGGATACTGGTAGGCCGTATGCGAGACCTCCCGGTGTAGCAGCGCCGACGAGGTCGAGTTCTTCCACGGGCTTGCACCCGCGTTCAGCGGCGACTGATGAAACGTCGCGTCGAAACGGTACGGGCTCAGCGCAACAGCCATGTTCATTCGGAGCACGCTGTCCCGCTTCGCTGGCCGCTTGTGTTTCTTCATCTCCTTGTTGTCGGCGACCAAGTACCCGAACAGGAAATCGTCCGCGTAGACCTCAGCGTTAGGGAAATCCTTGAATTCGACAGCCAGCTGGTCTTCGTCGCGTAGCCGGGTGCGGTTCATTGGCAGCTCGCGCTGGGCGAGGATGTCTCGCAAGGCGTTGCGCATCGACTCGGGGCTGATGATCGCGTACTCGTGATCGTCCTTGGTGATCTTCTGAATGATCGTGCGATTCTCTTCGCTCTCTCCGCGATAATTGGAGCTGGGGGCGGCGTGGGTCAGAACGGTGCAAAACAAATTCTTGAGCTTGGTCATGTGGGTCCTATAGATGACGGGAACGGCAGGTCAGGCGACAGCCGACAGCGCGAGCAAGGTGAGGCTTCGAACCTGTTCGACCGATTTGGGGTCCATGAGAGCGCGGGCGATCTGGAGGTACTTCACCTCGTTCGCGTGTTGCGGAACGGAGCACAGCGTCGAAGTAAAGTACGCAACGAAGTCGGCGCCCGTGCGCGAGCGGACGGCCAGGAACGCCTCACGCGCAACTTTTTCCTTCTTCTCGCCGTACTCCTTCTCGCGAGCGGGGTTCCCCTGGACGTTCTCCCAGGCGAGGTCGTACTTCCGCCGCGTCTTCCCGAGCACATAGGCCTTAACGCGCCGAAAAATCAGGTGTTCCAATGTCTGCTCCTCGTCGGAAACATCTTCCTTCATCTCTACCTCCGTGAGTGCCAGTCGGCAGTCATGTTGAAAACTGTTGTGGCGAATCGTCATCTCGTCCGGCATCGTCGAGCAAAGGCGTGCGAAGCCCGACCACCAGGGCTTGCCGTCGAGGACGTTGCTAATGCGCTGCCTACGGAACACCGGACTCCAATAGTTGGCGGCACGGACGCGAAAGTATTCGTCATCCTGACTCCGCTCTGGAATCACACGCGCGATGCTTCGGAGCCGAACGTTGTTCCCCTCCTTCTCGATGTGGAACACATCCACCCCGCTCAGCCAGCGCCGCGTTGGTGACGCACCTTGCATCCTGCCGACCAAATCATTGCTTCGCCGAACGACGTCGAGCCCAGCTTCCGCTGCGAGATCAATCACGGCATCCCGGGGAACGTAGCCCGCTGGTTCGCACCCGCGCGCACGCGCGACCAGCTCCCATGCAGCGACAAAGTCGGACAAGACGGTCACATCAGGTAGCGCAAGCGCATAGCCTACGAACTCCCGTGTCCCGTCGCGCTGAAGCGTCGCGGGAACGTATATCGCTGCGACAGCGGGCCAGAAATGCAGCAGGAACCTGAAACGCACAACATCGGCGAACGCGACGTTTTCAGCGTTCTTTGCCTGCGCCCCCAAAGCGTATGTGCTGGGCAGATCGACGGTGCCATGCGGCTTTGTGGCAAGCTCGTCCCACGCCTCGGCGCCATCCTCGACGGCGCGTCCCGCGGCCCGAGCATTGAACGGTTCGCGCGTGGCCGGAACGCCGCGCAGTGTAGACCAAACCATGTCTTGCCACAGCTTTAACCAGAGCTTCGGCGCCCCCTGCGCCGCGGAGTCCCAATCGCGAACCAGAAAGCCTGCAGGGACGACTCGGTCGTACACGAAACGTTTCTCGGTTCTGGTTTTGCCGGTCTGCTCGTCTTTGACCTGTAGCTCGTCGACACGCTTTGGTTCGGTCCCAGCCCATTTGGCCTTACTACGTGCCTCCTCAAGAGTAGCGCCGTAGACGTCATCGAAGAGGCATTGCATGCCTTCTCGATCCACCGCCAAGGTCAAACCATCGTCGTCTAACCTCTCGATCTCGCACACCCCTGGATGATCCGCCTTTCTTGTCAGGAAGGCGACCGAGAGCGCCAGTCCGGCGAGGCCTGCGCGATGCTGCGAAGAAGGTAGCTCGTCAAGGCGCCAGCGGAACCTCAAAATTTCCCGACTTGGCTCGCTCTTCTTGGACTTCTTTGGAGGTTTCTTCCTATCCAAAGGTCCCTTGGCTAGCTCCTCACTCATGACAACTCCCTCCTCATGAAAGTGACCCTTCATCGTCGACCACGAAGCCGAGCCAGGGATCGTAACGCGCACCGTCAGCAGTCTTCATCCAGAGCGGAAGACCAGCTCCCTCGACGATTCGCGCGTGCTTCTTCGGCACGGTCAGGCGCAAACCGTCTGTGGGCTTGCCGCGCCTCGTGAGATCCTTGAAGCGTTCGATGTCCCCATCGAGAACGACGGGAGCTCCGATGTCGTCGGTGTCGCGCAGGGCTCCGGCCGTCGCGAAATATCCGCCATGAATGAAGGCGGTGCTGCCACTCGCGTCCCGCTCGGCGACAGCGAGGTTTTCGAGACCTAGAGCAAGGTCACGCTGGCTCACGTCGCCATCGCCCAGCTCAGTGAGGAATCGTGACGCTGCCTCCAGCTCCTTCTTGTCGTAGGGCGCTGGCGAATCGGGCGCATACGTGCGAAGCATCGCGCGGAAGGCCGACCCTCGGCGCAAGTGACGATTCGCCCGGCCGAAGCGCTGTACCAGCGACGAGATCGGCGCGTGCTCAGTAATCAACAGGTCAGCATCCAGGTCGAGGCTCATTTCGCAAACTTGCGTCGTGACCGCGATGGCCGGAGGTGGTTCGCCGCTCAGGGGCGCACGAAAAGCGTCGATAGTCTCTCGGTGGCGCTGCTGGCGATCTTCGAGCTTGAAACGCGAGTGATAGACGCCCACCGGGAAGCTGCCACCGAGGCTGTCCCGCAGCGTACGTGCCACATGTTGACAACGCCGGACGGTGTTCACGACCCAAAGCACCCGTTGGCCGGCGCACACGGCCTCGACTGCAGCCGCCAGGGCGTCGTCGAACGAGCAAGGCTGTAGCCGATAACGTGGCGCCGTCTCCTTCTCTTCAAGGTCTTGAAGGTCGCGAAGTTCACTCGGGCTAGGGTAGGTCCGCAGCGCGCAGCGTGTCTCGAGTTGTTGCCGGCGCGTCGGGGGGAGAGTGGCGGTCATGCAGAGTACCGGCACATCGAAGCGCTCCAGGAACGTGACGAGCGCGTTCCACATTTTGGGATCATAACTATGGATCTCGTCGAATACGACGGCGGCGTCAGCAAGGGCGGGAACTAGACATAGACCACCGTATGCGTGCTCGATGAACCCGAGAAACTGATCCACGGTCGCGGAGAAGTAACGCTTTCCCCATAGTCCTAGGGCGAAGAGCCTTGCCTCGCTCTCGTCGACGACGGCGGTCTTGCCCCTGAGCGAAACTGGCAGCTCCTCAGGATTTTCCATCATCCCAGCGAGCTCGTACGTGGAGGTCCCGTGGACCAAGGCCGCATGACCTTCCGGCGCGTGCGCAACGTAGTCGCGAAATCCTTCCGTGGCGGTACCGCGTGTGGGATAGAGGAAGATCACTCGCCCGATCTCCTCCTGCTTGCTTACTGCTGATGCCCAGCGCCAGGCAGCGAGCGTCTTGCCCGAGCCGCACGCTGCCAAAAGCAGGCCGCGACGACCGACTGACGCCGCTCCGTCCTGGAATCCGTGCCAGCCCTTCCACTTGTCGCCCAGCTCGGCGAGCCTTGGATTCAGGACGGCCGTGTCGATGTCATCGTGGGCGAGTGCTGAACTGTGAGCAACTCCCTCGATCCAAGCGCCGATGTCGCGTTTCTCCCGCCACAAGCCCGACGAAACCGAGTCGCAGACGATGAGCCCTGCCTTGACCGCAAGGCTCAACCGCAGGCGCTCGGGGTCCTTCCGCAACTGACTTGCAAACCGGTCGGCACGTTCGAAGAGAGCGTCCCAGGCGGGGGTCCAGGCGGCGTGCACATAGCGCGCGGCCGGAAACGCGCCCTTGAACGGCTGCACGCCGGCGACTTCAGCAATGCGACGAAGCGCATCTCGCACCTCGTTATGGTCGAAAAACAGCACCGTCGGAGTCGCGTGCTTCGGCTGGAGCACTTGCCATTCGCCATCGGCAGCGGCCTTGAGGTGATGGCTCAACACAGCGCCAGCCACGACATCCACATCGATATTGGGATTCGTCGAGAGCCAAGCGGAGATCGAGGGCTCGCACAGCAACAATGCGCTGAGGTGCTCGTGTCGCAGCGATTGGGCCTTGAACTCCCTGGCGCCCATCGCGTCCTGGAAGCCTTCGTTGGCCTTGCCGATATCATGAAACAACGCGGCTACGCGCAGGTGCAGCAGAAACACGGGGTGCTGTTCGGGCTGAAGTTTGAAGAACCGCGGGTAGGCGCGCCCCCAGCGCGTCCCCGCACGAAAGAGCGCGGTCGCCGCTTGCTCAGTATCGAGCAGGTGCTGCAAGAGGGTGAGAGACTTGGCCCCACGTCTACTTTTCGCGAGAAGTCGCGTCGGCTGAGTAGCGCTCATGGCCCCCTCGTCGCACGAAAGATCCCACACCCCATGCGCCGCTTCCCGCCGAGGCCATTCGTTTGCAGTGCAAGACTCTGAGCTGCGCTGAGCGCCGAGACGCGCACCGAATACCCAATGATGCGCTTGCCCCCGACGGTCATGCTACGTCGGCCGCAAAGCTCAAGCATGGACGGGATGTCGAGTTCGGCGAGCTGCCGCGTCAGTTCAGCGGAATAGCGTTCGGCAAATGCGCCGGAATCTAAGGACCGGCGGCCGAGCTCCTGATTTTCCCGACGCGGCGCCCCGGTGAGCTTGAGAATGACGAGCCTTGCGTCGAGGGACGACGCGGGAACGAGCGCGCTGACCTTGGGCGCGCCGAGCGTGAGCCTTGCGCCCGCCACTTCGATCGTCCGCCCTGAAAGCGGCAGAACATCGGGGATGCGCTCGGCCGGCAGACGAAGGAGCAGCGACGCCGGGTTGCGGAGCGCCAATGTTCCAGGGTCGGTGGGGGTACCCGAGAGCGGATGTACGGCAAGCCAAGTAGCGCCGTGCAGCTCAGGGACCGCCGCGCACAGCGCGGCGTAGAGTCGATATCCGTGGTCCACAGGAACTGCGTCGCCCGCCAGCGCGAAGGCAACGTCCACTATTCTGCTGCGGGGCTCATCTCGCGACATCATCCGGACTCCGTTCTTTCGTTCCGATTGGGACACTAGACTCCATCACCTTTGCGTATTTGGCCGCTCGAATAGGCCCCACTGCTTGGATGTTCAGCGCGCGTTTCTCTTGGCGCGCGCTGGCGCCCGTTTCGGTGTCGCATTCGCAGCGGCTGCGCCGAGGGCCGCGCTCGCGAGATAGCTCACGAGGGCCGCGAGAGCCGGCGTGTCAACGCGCACCGCGCCGCCAAGACCGACCACAAATCGGGCAAGAGGCAACAGCGCAGCGGTTCGATGGGTCACGACAATGCCGTCGTCACCCGACGTTGCTGCGACCCCCGGAGGCAGATTGGCAACCACCCAACGAGCGTCGGGATTCCTCACAAAAAACCGACAATCGATGGCGGCGTCGCCGCCGTGGAACCCATCAAGGCTGGAGGCAAGGAGTGCGTCAACCTCCGCCGGGGCGGCGGGGCGAAAGTCGGCACTGCTCGCTTGGGTACCAGCCACTATGTTGTCGACACGGAACCACTTCAGTGAACCCGAGCGGTGACATATAGCGAGGAGGCGGGCGGGCGGCCCGATGAGGAGGCGGGCGGGCGAAACGTCACGCCACTCGAGGACGCCGCGACTTGCCGTGAAGTAGTTGATGTGAAGGACGCCGCGACCAACCGTCGCCTCTTCGGCCAACGGCAGCAAGGGCTCAAGGCCAGCTAGCGCCGGGACAATCTCTCGCGCCTCCGACCAGCTGATGGGGATCGTCGCTGACCCCAAGACGTAAGATGATCGCGGCAAGCAGCGCACGATGTGGTCAAGCAGGGCATCACGGTCTGGGGCACGCGCGTGCCGGGCCAGGAGTCGCATCAACGACTCCGCCTGCTCGGCTGAGAATGAAACCGCGCCGGGCAGCCAACCACGGGGCACGCTCCAAAAAACGTGGGGGTGATCCTCGCTACGTTCAAGGGGAACGCCCTCCGCCGTCAGCTCATTAAGATGACGGCGGAGAGCTTGCACATTCACGCCCAGCACACGAGAGAGCTCCGCTTGGCTCCATGTACGCTCCCGCGCGAACGCGAGTAAGAGAGCGGTGATGGTCTCAGTAGCACTACGCCGGCCCATTCGTTCGGTACCTTAGCGGGCCATAGTTGCCCCGCACGACTCTGCGTCATGTTCGCAGATGGCGGTGCTCAAGGCCAGCAACCCAAGTTCACTGCGTCTGAACTGATCGAGCCAAACCCTTGATCTTCGCGCCCATCAGACAATCAACCGAAAGTTCGGTTTTACTCCTAACAAAAGTCACATGGTGACGTGCTCCGAAGGGACCTTTCCCGCGGCACTCGCAGCTACTCTGATGCGTCAACCCGCGCAGATGACGGTCGTTCCAGCAAAGTCAGTGCCCGAAGGACATTCGAACTGCTCCTTTTGGTAGGGATGAGGTTCCGGCCGGTGCCGGCCAGGGACCCAACAGCAGGGGATCACCGGCCCCGGAAGTGCGCCGCAGCCGTGCGACCCATTCCTTCGGTCGTTGAGTTCCCCCACCCGGCTCCATCATCCTGGCGATCGGTGGCTCCATGAGGGTGGCGAGTGGCAAGGAGCGAAATGAGCGCCAGCTGGTCAACCAGCCCGCGTACCGCAACCTGAGCCCTGAACAGGCTGCTAAAGACCTGGCCTGGGCGACAAGTATCGTGTCCCCTCGCGCCACAGCCGGCCCACGCTCTCCAGCGAAGCTAACTCACCGCATCGCGCCGGAGGCGCGCCCACGGCTCCCGCGCGAAGCGCGGCCCACCCTCACGGACCCCGCCGCAGGCGGCCCCCCCTCACGGCTCCCGCGCGAAGCGCGGCCCACGCCCACGGACCCCGCGCGAAGCGCGGCCCACCGATTCGCTCGCCGCAAGCGGCGCCCACGATCACGGAGTCTGCGACTGCCGCCCAGCGCACACCCGCTGATCGGCACCTGTCTCCGCCCAGCAGCCTTCTGCAATTCGGGCCGCGTCTCGGCAGCCCCTGCTCCTGACGCGAGTCCTCTTTCGTTACGGTGAGCTGCCTTCACCCAGGAAGGGCACGAACCGGACGGGTATCAGGGTCTTTTTCTCCACGCTGTCCGCGCCGCGACCGGGAGCGCGGCGACGATACAGCTCTAGGTTTTGGACCTCGTCTTTAGCGCCCACCGGAATGACCAGGCGACCGCCAACCGCGAGCTGGTCCAGCAGGGGCCGAGGAACGCTTTCGGGCGCCGCGGTCACGAGCACTACCTGGAACGGCGCCGCCTCCGACCAACCGACGTAGCCGTCACCCGTGCGTAGCTCGATGCGCTCGGGTCCGTAGCCGCTCTGCCGCAAGGCGCGCCTGGCTTGCTCGGCGAGCGGCGCCAAGTACTCGATGGTGTACACCTTGGCGCAGACTTCGGCGAGCACAGCGGCCTGATAGCCGCTGCCAGTTCCGATCTCCAAACACCGGTCCGAGCGCTCGGGCCGCGCCGCCTCGGTCATGAGCGCGACCACGCTCGGCTGGCTGATGGTTTGCCCGTGGCCGATGGGCAGCGGACGATCGTCATAGGCATGCTCCGACCAGCTTTCCGGAACGAAGGCGTGTCGCGGAACGGTGCGGAGAGCGCGCAGCACCGCCAGGTCGCTCACGCCTCTCTCCGCGATGCCGTCAACCAGGCGCGCGCGTTCGTCGCTACGCTCACCAAACGCTGGCGGTCGCGCGCTTCCCATGGCGCTCGAGCCGGCCGCTGCCGTGCCCGGCGCCTGTGACGGAGTCACTTCCCGACGCGAGCAGGCGCTCGATAGCAGGAGCAGCCACAAGAGCCATGCGGATGAACACATCCCGTGACTTTGAAGCGCGCCATCGCCATGAGCAACGCGCGCCAGCGCCACTAATGAAAGAGCGAGCGCCTTGGCAGGCGATGTGACCCAACCTGGTGGGTCATGCCCAGACACTCGGCACCGCATAGGCAGTGATGAGTGCATCGCGCGTCACGATCGTGAGCCCCTCGACGATTGCCTGCGCCACGAGCATCCTATCGAAAGGGTCTCGATGAAGCGGCGGAAGGGTGCGCACGAGCTCGGCGTGAGCAAACTGGACGGGAAGCTGTCCGAAACCATAGTCCGCGATCGCGTCGGCAAGTGACGCTTTGACTACGATCTTCCCGAGGGCGGCCTTAATAGCGACCTCCCAGGCAGACGCAGCACTGACGACCACGCTCTCCGCCGAGCGAATTCGACGGGCAACTTTCACCGGGAGCGTCCCGTCGTCCCACCATAGGAAAGTATGAGTGTCGAGCAGGAGCTTCAACGTCTGCCCCCCTCGAAAAGTTCGATGACCTCCGGCGGCAGCGGAGCGTCGAACCCGCGTGCAGCTTTGAACCGGCCTTTGCCTTTGCCGGGTACCCGCAGCTTTACGCCGCTGTCTTCGATCGGAACCAGTCGTGCCCTCGGCTTACCGGCTCGTGCCAAGATGATCGTCTCGCCCGCGCTGGCCCGCTCGACAAGCTCCGGCAGGTGCGCCTTTGCTTCCGCGATGTTGTAGACGCTGGTTTTGGCCCGGCGGTTCACCTGGCCACCGTAGCAGAGTGACCAAGGTGGTCAACCTGGAGCTGAAGCCAGGCAGCCTATTCCTTGATGGCCGAAGCGATCAACTCGGCCACTTCCTCGATCAGCCCAAGGGTGTCCGTGGTGAGCAGCTGTCGGTCGGCGGCGAGCTCGGGGTGCTGCGCGATGGCAGAGTCGAGCGCTCGAGGTAGCGTCTGCCACTCTCGGAGGCGGTCCAATAGTGACTGCTCTTCGGCAACGACCCCACCGTTCGTCAGCAAGTCGTGCTGTAGTAGCAGAAACATGCGGAGTAGGTTGACACGCAGTCGCACGCTCGTGGCGGTGCGCGCTCCGAATTCGCGCGAAGGGTCAACGATACCTTCGACTCTAAGCCAATGCCCCGACAGCAGCGGGTGCACGTTGGGTGGGACCTGCCGATCGGACAGGCTGCGCGGGAAGTCCGTAGCCGCGCGCAGCTCGACCAAATAGTGAACCTGCTGCACGACGTGGTGCGCGTTGAAGAACGGCTTGTGCACTTGGTCGTGCGGGAACCGATTGAGGTTCCAGTAAAAGGGATTCAGTGTCGTGCCGTCGCTGCCGTTCTCGGTCTGGAGCAAGCCCTGGTCGAGTAGCTGTCCGAGCGTGAACCAGGGATGAGCGAGCTCCTGACTGAAACTGTTGATTTGGGCTTCTGCGTTGGAATCCGAGCTGAGCTCCTTGCGGGCATCCTCCGGTAGGCTTTGCACGGCGGCCTCACAACCGCACGCGTTTGGCTCTAGCGAATCAGCGCGCTCCGCGACCACCTGGGTCGGTACCGGACCCGCCGGTGCTGTGCAGACGGATGACCTTGGCACCCGGGTCAGGGTCGATCGGAGGTAAGGCGAGCACGAGTCGCTCAATCAGGCCGACGGCGTGCAGGATGGCTCCGAGCGCGATCGGCTCCGATACCGGATCCCGGAAGAGCAACGCGAGCACGTAAAGACCCGCGAACGGACGTACCAGCGCTTCGACGCCGTCCTCCAGCGTGAGGCGCACGGTATGCGAGTGAGCTTGCCTGAGCTCGTCGCCGCGCTGGCGCAATGCCTGCGCGGCGCGCTCGAGCAAAGGCTTGCCCGTCGCGACGTGTTGCTCTTCGAGAGAGGAAGCGCCCCAAATCGCCGGCGAGTCGAGGTCGAAGACGAAGGCTCGCACTGCTCCGGCGCGCTCGCACAACCCAGAGAGCTCTTCGTCTAGCCGCTGGCGCGCATAGTCCATGGGGTGCCGCGGCCGGGCCGCGCCGGCCACCGCGGAATCGAGCGTTTTCCGAAAAGTTGCGCTCAACGCAGCCAGCCGGGCGTGCACGACGGCGCCGTCCGGCGGAGGCTCCGCGAACGCCACCACGACGCTGGTAGCTTCACCGAGCGCGTGGAAAAATCGCCCTTCGCCGTCGGTCGCCTTGCCGCCGAGCTGTAGGTAGGCGTCGTCGGCGCCGAGCTCCCGCCGCAAGAGTGCCAAAAGTGCATGAAGTGCGGGATCGGACATGAAGCGCCGATTCTAGCAGCGTGCGGCGTGGAGCGCGCGCCCGGGCGGCGCCGAGCAAGGGTGCGACTGGGGCGCGGTCTCGTTCAAGCCTTGGTCACGTGCGTAGCGATGGCGTGCGCGGGGCTCGACCTCGCGCACGCCGTCTGGTGACGCAAGCGTGACTTATAGGCAGACGCCGAGGACGCCGCCAAGGCCAACGTCGCTACAGAGCGTGCCGGGCAGGCAGGGCGAGCCGGTGCCGTCGAGGCTGCAGGCGGCAACACAGGTTTGCTCGCCGCCGAGTTGGGCGCAAAAGCCGGGCGCCGCGCAGCTATTGATGAATTCACACGGCGTGCCGGCCAAGCCGCTGCCTTCGCCGGCGCAAACGCTGGTCCCGTCGAACAGGGGATAGCAGGCCTGCGGCGCTACGCAGCCGGTCTGGTTGACGACGTCGCAATTGTCGCCGCCGCCCGAGCTGCCGTCCGTGTTGCTGACGTTGATCGACAGCGCAAGCGTGCCGGTGCCAATATCGACGATCGTCCCATCGGTCTCGAACGAGTAGACGAGCGCGGTCGTGCTGCCGGAAATGATCTCGAAACTGGCTGGGTTCGCTGAAACCAGTGTCGCCTGGACCGGCTCGAAGACGCCGCCGCTCAGACGCTGCAAGGCCCAGCCGGCGCGCAGTGAGATGGCGTAGTCGCCGGTCGCGAGCGTGGTGCTGATCAGCGGCGCATCCGGATCTTGCTCGGTGTCGAGCGTGGTGCTGGTCGGCCCCGTCACATCGAAAGCGGCGTTGCGCAGTCGATACGTGATGCCGCCCGACTGGCTGGTCAGCGCCATGACCACCGTGCCGTAGGCGTTCTCCGCCGGAACATCCTTCGCCGAGCAGCCGCTCAGGCCAACTCCGGCGCCGAGCGCGATCACAGTCCCTAGCATGAATGCAGTTTTGAACATCGTCGTGACTCCTCACTAGCGAGCCGGTGCGGCTCGGAGGCGCCTTGTAGCTGGGCCGTGATTGCAGCGCAAACCTCTAGCTCTCGATGTCGCAATTGCGACATTCATGAGAAGACGCGGCGAGGGCTTCGAGGCAGCGAGGGCTAAAGGCGCTCCGTTGGGGAGCCGCTGAGCCCCCCGATCAGCGACGTGGTCGGCAGCGCTTCGCCCATTCGGGGTCCGACCAGGAGCGGGGATGGGGCAGCGCGGTGCAGTCGGCCGTCGGATTCACGCCAAAGCCACCGCAGTCTGCGCTGAGCAGATACATGCACGACCAGTTGCCACGGTTCGGAAGTCTATTTCCGGGAGGACACGCAGCGGGGTCGATCTTGCAAATGTCGCCGACTGCTTCCTCTTCTGCTGCAGGGCATTCGTCGCCGGTAATTCGACAAAGCTCTAGCTGCTGCGGCGTCAGCGATGCAGTCGCTTTGGGTTTGGGTGGCGGCGGATGCGGATCGAACAGATTGTGAGCCTCGCAGCGGCAGATCCGCTTGACTCACCGGGACCCAACGTGGCGGTGTGCGATGCGTACCTGGCGGCGTGGCGGCTGCGCAGCGCCCAAGAGAGCGGCGACGCGGGGCCTTGCTACAGTGCTGGGCAACCAACCCGCTTGTTTCGAGGCCGTGGAGGTGATCACGGAGGGCCAACGCTCCTGCTTTGCGCGCCATTGCTTGTGCGTCCGGTAAGCGAAGATTGCGCGGTGTTCCCCTATCCGACCGACGTCTGCGCCTGTTTTGCGAGCTACTTGCCTGTCGCCCCGCATCCGGCCCGGCAAAGCTGGCTCGACTACATGACTTGTGGGGTCGAAAGCTGCGCCGACACTTGTCGCTAGCCCGCGTACCGCTGCGCTGGCCTCGGTTCGCCATGCGCTTAGCCACGCCTTCTCGATCGGACAGTACGAAGTACGCAGGATGACTTTGGCGTGCAAGGGCGGGAGAATCCGTCGAAGGTCTTCGAGAGCGGTCCCTACGTCGGCAAGGGGAACTGCCTGGCGCCGGAATGCCCGGTCGGCAACGTGACGTGGTTCGAAGCGGCAGCCTTCGCCGACCTGCTTTCGGAACGCAGCGAGCCGCCGCTCGAGCCCTGCTACCTGCTCGAAGGCTG
>Ga0163144_10021709_pt1 | contig 12750 bp, 8 predicted proteins | sample OliLak19BULKMAT1_FD_123175 | JGI IMG/M metagenome (GOLD analysis project Ga0163144, IMG submission 123175) | Freshwater microbial mat bacterial communities from Lake Vanda, McMurdo Dry Valleys, Antarctica - Oligotrophic Lake LV.19.BULKMAT1 | ecosystem: Environmental > Aquatic > Freshwater > Lake...
CGAACAATCGGCAATCTCAATCAGCTCACTTGTCCGCCCAAAGAAGAACTCCAAATTCAGCCCCTTGTCCGCCTCGGTCAGCTCCCGCTGGCAAGCTAGGCAATGGCGATCCTGGTAACAAGCCACGAGAAAGCGGGTTTTCGGGTGCCGTTTAGACAGTTCGCGTATCACCTCTAACTGCATCGGCCAAATCGATTTGACCTCACGCGACCTTGAGCCAGGCAACACAACCACCTGCAATCCATCCCAGGCCTGCCACTGTGCGACGAATTTTTGATTCAGCCGCCGCTCAGCAACTTCGTCGAAAAAAGGATGCCCTACATACTCGACGCTCATATTCCGCTGCGCGTACCACTCGGGCTCGAACGGCAAGTTACAAAGCACGTGGTCGACGGTACGCCGCATTTTCCGCAGCCGCCACGACCCCCAAGCCCACAGTTGAGGGGGCAAATAATAGATAACGGGAATCCCGAACTGCTTCGCACGCTTGGCAATGTGCCAGTTAAAGCCTGGAAAGTCGACTAAAACCACTGCGTCAGGCCGGTCTCGCTCAAAAACGGCTGAAGCCAAGTCAGCCACCCGAAAGAACTCGCGAAGCTTGGGCAGCACTTCCGCAAAACCGACCACCGCCAGATTCGTCAGTTCGAAATCCAACACACAACCGGCGTCGCGCATGCGGGGCCCGCCCAGCCCACGAACTTCCATCGGCGGAAGCCCCCTTCCATGGGACACACCTTGAAGACTCCGAATGAGATTCGCCGCATGCAAGTCTCCGCTCGGCTCTCCAGCGGAAAAGAATATCTTGGCCATTACGTTATTCACAGCGTTAGTTGGAGTGCAAGTCGCCAAAAGCGGTCACGAACAGACGCACAACTCTGCGGACCGAATCGGTTTTCATAACACGCTTCGTTCTGCTAGGTCTACCCCAACCACCCCACCTCCGGCGAGAACCTCACCCTCAACTGCGCGCTCAGCGTGTTTTAATGACCTTCAGTGAGAAGCCGCCCCCGCGCCCTGCCCTGCCTTTAACTTTCGATCCGGAAATCGCTGCGACCAGAACCCAATCGGCTCAAAAACAAAGTGGCTCAAAAAAATGGCTCAAAGTTCATCAAATGGAACTGCGTTGCGAAGTTGCTGAAGTTTTGTAGCGGCATGGAGCCGCATAAACTACTCATTCGCTACCAACGTAGACTACAATAACTGCCGTGCCGCTTCGGTTTACAACGCTAATCGAAACGGAGCCTACCGGGCTGCAATCGGGAACTCACCATCGCGCTGACCGGTGCCTACAGGATCTCACTACTCACTGCCCTTTAAGTCACTGCCCTTTAAGAATTGGCCAACATGAACCCTCTAACCGACCTTATCGATCGGATGAAGTCATGGAGCCTGCGGCTTCCAAGCGGCTGGGGTTTTGGCCAAGTCGAAATTCACTCGTCGCTCCTGATCGCCCTTCCTTCGTTAGCCGCCGTGCTGACGATTCTCAGTTTTACGCAAAGCGGCATGTCGGACCTGCGGACCGCTGCGGTCACTTTACCGCTGATTTGGTTGGTCAGTTTGTTGATTCGTGTGGCTGCTCAGCAATTGGCAATTGGCACGCACGCAAACCACTTAGAGACAATCGTTGGTCCTGCGGGCAATCTTTCTACCGACCACGAACGCCTAGATGGTCCAGTAATGTTTTCATATGCGATCGCGGGACAGATTGCTACGGCGTTGCTAATAATCCTGGGATTTGTCGTTTCCGCGGCCATCGCCCCCATCAATGAAACTGCATTAACGGCGAGTGAATTGCTTGATTTCAAGGGTGGCTGGACCAGTCGCGCTTGGGCCTCGCAAATCATGTGGTTGAATCTGTTCATCGGCAGTCTTCATTTGCTTCCAACGGTTCCTTTTGACATGCGAGCTATGGTCTATGCATGCAGCAAGATTCGCCGGCGCCGCGTCGCGCAGTCACATATCTACAAGACTTTAGCCTCAATGGATTCGCATCTCTCTTGCATTTTGTTGGGGGTTGGAATTGCTGGAGCGGTGTTCCAGTACAGCTTTGAAAGTGTCATTACCGGTTGGTATGGCTTCATCGCAGCGGCAGTCTATTTGTTCGTTGGCGGTCGCTGGGAAGCGGCTCGGGCGGCAGAGTTCGATGAGCCGGCGCTGGAAGAGCCAGCTTTCATGTCGCGGCGCGATCCGGCCCATGCTCGGCAACTTGATTCGCCGTTCCCAACTCGCGCTGATTTCCAACCTCACAGCTCGCATTTTCCAGACCCCGACGCCAGCCCCGCTCCGGCGCTGGACATCGACGAGATTTTGCGCAAGCTTCATCGCGAAGGGCAGGATTCACTGTCCGTAGTCGAAAAAGAGGCTCTGCTGTCGGCCAGCAAACGGCTGAAAAATCAACGCGATCACCGCTAAATTTTCGGCTACTGAGCAGTTCTCAAGCTTCCAGCACGTCGCTTTCGGCCTGCCGAACTCCCTGACATTGGTCGCTTTTGTGCGTAAAGTTGCACATGCACTTTTCCCAATTGCCGCTATAATCTGACCGTCCGCCGAGTCGGTGTTGATCGTCATGCACTCGTTCGCTCGACGAAAACTCACTCGCACCCCGCAAACTTTACTAATACCAAAACTTTTTTAATACCAAGTAGCCGAATGCTTCAGCTTAGCCTGCCGATTGTCGAAGAAACCAGCGCCACCCGAGTCGCTCCAGTCAGCGATCCGAATGAGCAAGTCCGTGGGCGGTACGCTTTCATCAGCCTCGGGTGCCCAAAGAATCTGGTCGACAGCGAACGGATGCTCGGCTTGCTGCGCGATGATGGCTACCAACTTGTCAACGACCCAGCCAACTCTGATTTTGTAGTCATCAACACCTGCGGTTTCATCGATAACGCTCGCAAGGAATCGATGGAAGCCATCGATGAAATGCTCGAGCTGAAACGTCAAGGCAAAATTCGCGGCGTGATCGTTTCCGGTTGCTTGGCCGAACGCGAACGCGAACGCTTGCTCGAGCAGCGCCCCGAAATCGATTCGCTGGTCGGCGTTTTCGGTCGCGATGACATCACCAAGATGGCTTCGCGTCTAATCGATGGTCTCGAAGAACAACGCACCATTTTTAGACCCGCTCCGATTCGCGCTCTCGCTGACACCGAACGCCTGCGAATCACCCCAAAGCATTTCGCTTATCTGAAAATATCGGAAGGTTGCGATCGCCTTTGCACCTTCTGCGCAATTCCAAAGATGCGCGGCAAACATGCCAGCAAGCCGCTGGACGATGTCCTCCTCGAAGCTCGTCAGTTGGCCGATTCAGGCGCTCGCGAACTGATCATCGTCGCTCAAGACACGACTTACTACGGTCGCGATATCTACGGAGAAAGCCGACTGACCGAACTGCTTCAGGAACTAGAAAAAGTTGATGGCATTGATTGGATTCGATTGATGTATTTCTATCCGATGTACATCGACGAACCGCTGGTCGAACATATCGCCGAATCAAAGAAAATTCTTCCTTACATCGATATGCCGCTGCAGCACTTCAACGCTGAGATGCTCAAACGCATGGCGCGCCGAGTCGACCCGCAAGCCACCCGTGAACTGGTTCATCGCCTCCGCGAGCGCATCGACAACTTAGTGATTCGCACTACATTCATCACCGGTTTCCCGGGCGAGACCGATGAACAGTTCGAAGACATGGTTGATTTCGTGCAAGAAGCTCGCTTTGAACGACTCGGCGTCTTTACCTACTCGCTTGAACCGGATACGCCAGCCGCGAAGCTTCCCAACCACTTGCCTGACGAAGTGAAGAACGCACGCCGCGATCGCTTGATGGAAGTCCAGCAAAGTTTGGCTTTCGAATGGTGCCAAAAGCAAATTGGTGGTGCAATGGAAGTCATGATTGACAAAGTCGTTGATCCAGATCGAAACGTTTGGCTGGGTCGATCCTATGCCGACGCGCCAGACGTCGATGCTCTAGTTTATGTTACCGGACAGAAAAAGAAGCTATTGGCACAAGGCCAAATCGTGCCCGTCGAAATCGTCGGCCACCGAGACTATGACTTGATCGCTGCCGCCGTGGGCGCGGCAAGGTAGAGCCGGTTCGAACCAGTACCCATGGCTCGCAAACCCACCCTGGGTGTCGATTCGTTTTCTTATTGAAAGCATCGCAAATGGACGCTCAGCCAGCCAGCTTTAAGGTCTTCAATGTCCCCAATACTCTGTCGATGATTCGGTTGGTGCTCGCATTGGCTGTCGGGGCGCTGATCGAAACCGGATTTTTTTTGGCCGCGCTAATTGTGTTCGTGTTCGCAGCCAGCACTGATTTCGTCGACGGCTGGTGGGCTCGCAAGTTCAATCAAGTCACCAAGTTGGGCCGCGTCCTCGATCCCTTTGTCGACAAAATCATTATCACCGCAGCTCTGATCGCTTTGGTCGGAGTTCCCGGCAGTGGCGTGGCGGCTTGGATGGTGACCGTTATCATCGGCCGGGAATTCCTGGTGACAAGTATCCGAGCGATGGTTGAGGGGAAAGGCGGAGACTTCTCGGCCCGTTGGCTCGGCAAAGTCAAAATGCTGGTGCAGTGTGCCGCCGTGGTTGCCTGTTTGTTGCTTTTGAAATATCCAGTTCAAAGCGACTGGCTCAAACCGACAGCTATCGTGCTACTTTGGTCCGCCACCGCCATCACGATCGCTTCCGGCGCCGATTACGTGCTCCAAGCTATAAAGATCAGCCGCAGTGCTTAGTTTTTTTAAGTTTTGCAATTTTAACTCAAGCAACTCACAGCCACTCGGTATCAAGCCACACACTAAGCCAATCTGTTCATTCCCCACTCACCGAAACCGGTCTGTATGGATCAACAATCCGTTCCCAATCTCTCGCCTGAGTTTCTTGAACAACATCCACTGGTCATGATTGCGCTCTCGGCTTTCACGTTGATCCTATTCATATTTTTCGTCGGCGTGTTGACGAGTTGGGGCTACTTGATCGTTCGCGTCGTGCAAGGCAAGCCGTTGCTGGCACCAGAACCCTGGAAACCAAGGGTTTGGGGCTTTGTGGATATTTTCATTGCGGCGATTTTTGTCATCTTTTGGCAACGCCAGAGCGCCATCGTGGGCTGCAGCCTGCTGGGACTCAACCGACAAGAGATCTCCGTTTCGCAAGCCATTCCGTTGCCACTTGCAACGATTCTTGGGCTTGGCAACGTTGCTGCAATGCTGACCATTTGCTTGTGGATCGCTCTCCGACACCGCGCCTCGCTAGCCCAGCTCGGGTTCGCCTTCTCGCGCTGGTGGAAACACATTGGCATCGGCGTTATCGCCGCCTTCGCTTCGATTCCGCTCGTTTACGCCTTGATGGGTGCCGTCAGCTACAGTTTCGATAACAAGTACTCGCATCCACTATTGGAAGAGATGAAACGCGAAGGTTCGCTCACCGCCTATCTACTTGCCCTGACCAGCGCCGTCCTAATTGCCCCGCTCGTTGAAGAGTTCCTGTTCCGCGTCCTCATTCAAGGCTGGCTACAGTCCGTGCCGTTCGGTTCGCTCAAGTCGATCTTTCTCGGTCAACGCGAGGACTCCCGATATGCGCTCGTCGTGACAGCTCCCAATTCCGCTGCCGCCCAGTCAGCCACCCAGTCACCGCAGCTCAATCCCTACGCACCTTTGAACGTGACAGTTGTCGAGGCAGCCGCAAATACAAACTTAAACACTAACTCAGCCTTAGACCCAAACACCGACTCAGCCGCACACGTGGAGCCAGCACACGATCGCTTAGCAACGATTCCGCCGATTTGGCCTTCTTTTGTAACCGGAACACTCTTCGGTCTCGCCCACTACGGTTACGGCCTAAGCTTCATTCCGCTGATCATCCTCGGTATCATTCTTGGCCTACTTTACCGAGCAACCCATTCCATCTGGCCGTCACTCGTCGTCCACATCATACTCAACGGCAACAGCATGCTTATGCTTGGATTTTCCATACTCATCGAACAAGCCAAGCAGTGAGCAACGGGGTTTTATAATTAAACAAGTCGCTCTACATCGGCTCGCCTTTAGCGACTCGAACACCAACAATAGCAAGCCGGGAATGAGCTCGCGGAACAAAGCATTGCATGAGAGCTGCGATTTTTCAAATTCCAATGAGTTTGATTCGGTCACCAGCTAGTTTTGTCGAACTTGATTATTGAACTTGTGGGTAAGAACTCGCTACGCCGTAAATGATCCGGTTTATGGCGGTAAAAATGAGCGAGTTCCGGTAAAGTCCTCATTGACAAAAATCGGACAGCGTTTTGTTCACTGTTAGGCTCGGCGGTCGCGGAGTTGATGTTTTAGTTCAATAATTCTTGCGCTAAGCGTCTCCAAAGACTTTGCCATAAGTGCCCCTGCATCCGACTGCTGCTCACCCAGTAGCTCCTCCAGCATGCGAACTGAATCGATCACCGCGAATTTGCGACCTCGTTCTTCCCCAAATTGAATCCCCTGTTCACGGCCTTCTTCACGGCCTTCTTCACGAGCCCCTGAGAGCGCCCATTCGTAATCACGTTGAGCCTTCTCGCGTTGGTCGTACATCTGCTTGTCCTCCGTCTTCGCGGAAATTATTTCAATGGTGTCGATGGCAGTTTCGAATTCGATGCCCGGCAATAGTCGCTTGAGCGTGACTGCGTCGTAGTCCTGGGCTCGCAGCATCAAGAAGGCCCATTGCTCGAGCTTACTGCGCTGGGCACTGGACCCTTCATCCAAATTGTACTTCGTCAGTTCGACCGTGTGTACTTCGATCGCATTCTCAAGCTCACGATTGCTCTTCCGATCTAGCATCTGAAAGCGATGATGAGCCTGTGTGGTGTCGGGATAAAGGACATGGTTTAGCAAACAGATCGAGATCGCCGGCGCAGCCAACGCGTAGTTCCCACCTTTCTGCAGTTGATGGGTGTACATACTGCATGCGTAGTGGACCAATCGCTCGACAAGCCCCGCGTAGACTGAAACTTGCATCTCTACGTTTAGCAACCGGCCCCCCGAATCGCGGCAGCGCACGTCCAGCACAATCAGTTTACTTTCAGCGAATTCCTGGTAGCTGAACGGGTTTAGAATTTGAACGGATTCAATCGGGTCATTGAAATCTAAGATCGCGTTCAGAAGGCCAATCAGCGCAGCCGAGTTTTGCGGCGAGCCAAAGATTTTCTTGAACACGAAATCGACGATCGGTTTGATTCCAAGTCGCATAAGCAAAACTTTAAACTGAAGCGATCTGGATTCGCATACCGTAAAAGGAGCGATGAACAAAAAACAAGGCAGTGATCAGGAAGATGCAAGCGAAGGTAATCGTAAGCTGCGATCCGTGATCTTGGTTGAGTTTTACAGCGAGTTCAACGGCGAGCAAGCCGAACAGCGTGGTGAACTTTATCACTGGGTTGAGGGCAACGGACGATGTGTCTTTAAACGGATCGCCGACAGTGTCTCCAACGATGGTGGCGTCGTGCAGCGGAGTGCCTTTCCGCTTCAATTCGACCTCCACAATTTTCTTTGCGTTATCCCAAGCACCGCCTGCGTTAGCCATAAAGATGGCTTGATACAGTCCGAAGATGGCGATCGAGAACAGGTAACCGATAAAGAAATAGGGCTCAATGAACGCAAAGGACAGAGTGATGAAAAGCACGGAAAGAAAAATGTTCAGCATCCCGGCTTGCGCGTATTGCGTGCAGATATCGACCACTTTCTTGCTGTCTTCAACTGACGCTCGCGTGCTGCCTTCAAGTTGAATGTTAGCTTTGATAAACTCGACCGCGCGATGCGCACCCGTCGTGACGGCTTGGATGGAAGCACCGGTAAACCAATAAATGATTGCTCCGCCACTGACTAAGCCCAGCACAAATGGCGCGTGCAGCAGCGAAAGCTTTTGTAGATCCTGCGTCAGACCGTCGGTGAGTCCCATGATGATGGAGAAGATCATGGTGGTCGCGCCGACTACAGCCGTTCCGATAAGTACCGGCTTGGCAGTGGCTTTGAAGGTGTTGCCAGCGCCGTCGTTCTCTTCGAGCAAATGCTTGGCTCGTTCAAATCGCGGCTCAAAACCAAATTCGCTTTTGATTTGTTGTTCGATACCCGGGACCTCTTCGATCAACGATAGCTCGTAGACACTTTGAGCATTGTCGGTGACGGGTCCGTAGGAATCGACCGCAATCGTTACGGGTCCCATACCTAGGAATCCGAATGCGACAAGCCCGAACGAGAACACTTCGGGCGCGATCATCACGGCGGCAAGTCCCGTTTGGGAAACGCCGTAAGCCATAGCCATCAACGAAACGATGCTGAGGCCAAGCCAGAAACAGGAAAAATTTCCAGCGACTAGGCCGGACAGTATGTTCAGCGAAGCGCCACCTTGTTCTGACGACGAGACCACTTCGCGGACGTGTTTGGATTTGGTTGACGTGAAAACTTTGACAAGTTCAGGGATGATGGCGCCGGCTAGCGTGCCGCAGGAGATGATTGTTGACAGTTTCCACCACAGCGAACTGTCACCAGCGAGGTCGGGAACGACTGCCCAAGAGACGATGTAAGTAATGACGACGGAAACGATCGAAGTGATCCAAACTAGACGTGTCAGCGGTACTTCAAAATCCATCTCCTCAGAGTTTTCGTACTGCGAGCGAGTCCATTGTTCGTTCAGATAATAGGCGGCTGCGGAAGCGATGATCATCATCACCCGCATCACAAAGATCCAGACCAACAATTGAACTTGCAGCGTCTGATAGGCTGCACCTGCAACTTGTTCATTGACGCCCAGCAGGATGAAAGCGATCAGAGCGACGCCTGTTACTCCGTAAGTCTCAAATCCATCGGCGCTCGGTCCCACTGAATCGCCCGCGTTGTCGCCCGTGCAGTCTGCGATGACGCCAGGGTTTCTCGCATCGTCTTCTTTGATTTTGAAAACGATCTTCATCAGGTCTGCACCGATATCGGCGATTTTTGTGAAGATACCACCTGCGATGCGAAGCACAGCCGCACCGAGACTTTCGCCGATCGCAAAGCCAATAAAGCATGGACCAGCATAATCGCCAGGTATGAACAGTAGGATGATGAGCATGATTAGCAATTCGACGCTGATCAACATCATGCCGATACTCATGCCTGCTTTCAGCGGAATTTCGTAGATCGGATAAGGCCTACCGCGCAGGCTGGCGAAGGCGGTGCGCGAGTTGGCGAAGGTGTTCACGCGGATTCCGAACCAAGCCACACCCAAACTGCCGAGGATGCCAACGATGCTGAACAGAACGATGACGGCCACCCGCTGGTTCTCGAAGTTCAGCAGGAATGAATAATAGAAAACAATCACCGCACCAATTCCGATCCATAGCAGCCCGATAAAGAGTCCTTGCCGTTGCAGATAGGTTTTGCAGGTTTCATAAATCAGATCGGAAATCTCACGCATCGATTGGTGGACGGGCAGATTGCGCAGGTCTTGATACATCTTGAAGCCGAAGCCGAGTCCAAGTGCGCACACGACCAAGCCACCGAAGAGCAGATTGCGGCCAGAGACGCCTCCGATAAAGTTAACTTGGCTGAGGTCGGGTAATTTCAAGTTGGCTTCACCACCCACGCGCGACGGTTCGGCCACTATAGAACTGGACGTTGTAGAACTGGCCTCTATAGAACTCGGTTGTGATGGAGCTGCGACATCGGCTGGCGATACATTTCCTTGTGTTGCAGTGTCTTGTGCCGAAGATAATCGCGGTCCGCTGGCGATCAAAGCGGTCAAGAGAATTAGGATTCCAGTTGAGCCGATCTTCAGCGAGTGAGTGCGGGCGCTCATAAGCATCGTCTTTCCATGTGATCTCAGATGTTTAACGCAACGTATAGATCCCGATTGAAGTAAATCCGAGCTGGTCGAGCTGGTCGAGCTGAGGGCTGAGGGCTTGGCACCAGCAACTTTCAATACTTCAATTCAGGTCTGAGCGAGTCTACGACGACAATGTCGCCGAATCAACCCCCAGGAACAGATAGCGTTGCATGGATTCCCGTTAAGTGATCCGTCGGAGTTCGTATCGGCTGAGGCTGCGTCGAAGCAACTGGCGAGGACTTGTTTGGTAAGCTATTAGTCGCTGGGTTACAGGCGGTTTGAAAACACTGTTTCAAGGTGACGCTATGAAGTTTACTGCGGTGAAGTTGTTTTTGCTGGTCGCGTTGGTTTCGTTGAATTCGGTTACAGCGCAAGAAGTGCTGCAACCGATGGCTTTGTGGCCGGCGACCCCGCCTGGTCGAGTTGCGGCGCGAGGTGAAGAAAAAGATACGACCAACGAGAAAGGGAATAAGGTCGCGGGCAAGTCGGTGATTCGGCTGGGCAACGTATCTTCTCCGACGCTGACGATTTACAAACCGGCAGCGGACAAGAACACCGGAGCTGCGATGCTGATCTGCCCGGGAGGCGGCTACAACATTCTGGCTTACGATTTAGAAGGAACGGAAGTCTGTGAATGGTTAAATTCGATTGGCGTCACGGCAGGCTTGTTGAAGTATCGAGTTCCTAAGTCGGAAGGCGATCTGCGCCCGATTGAAGCGTTGATGGATGCGCAGCGAGCGATGTCGATGTTGCGAGGGCAAGCGTCGGAGTTGGGTTTGAATGAGAATCGGATCGGAGTGCTGGGTTTCTCGGCGGGCGGACATCTGTCGGCGCGATTGAGCACGAACTACGGCCAGCGAGCTTATGAAGCAGTCGACGAAGTGGACAAAATGGCCTGCCGACCGGATTTCGCGGTGCTGGTCTATCCGGCTTACTTGATTCACAAAGACCATGCAGAAGAGTTGCCGGTCGATGGGCAAACGCCTCCGATGTTTTTGACGATGGCTGCGGATGATCCAGTAGACGCTGACAATGTGCTGGAGTTTTCGCTGGCGTTAAAACATGCCAAAGTGCCGGTCGAGCTGCATTTGTATCCGAAGGGTGGGCACGGATATGGATTGCGACGCACCGAAGCAGCTTGCACGCATTGGCCAGATCGCGCGGCTGAATGGATGCGCGGCCAAGGATTGTTAAAGTGACGGCTGCATCCGCTTGGTAAATACCTTGCAATGCAATACAGTGCTCTGACAAGCTTAGTTGAATAGGCCAGCTTAGTTGAATAGGCGGAGATTCAACGGGCTCGATGTGGCAGGCGGTGTTCAAAAGGCGGACAGAAGAGAAGCGGTAAGAGTGGGTGAAATTGTAAGATTCGTTTTTTGAAATTTCGGGCAACTGGTCGTGGCTGGCGGAGGCATCGTCGGTGACGACATCAGGTTTATTCAAGTGAGGCTCAAATGGTTCGATCAAGCGTCCTACAACTGAATGGTTTCGCGTTAACATGTTTCGCTCTAAGTTGGTTGATTTGCTTTGCGACCGATTTAGCCGCCCAGCAGGTGGCTGATGCGAAAACGAAAGATGGAAAGAAGGTAACTGAAGTGTCTGTTGACGAAGATCCGTTCATGTGGCTGGAAGATGTGACTGGCGACAAGGCGCTCGACTGGGTGCGCGAGCGAAACGCAAAAACTCAGACGAAGTTTGAAGCAGATCAGAACTTTACAAAACTGCGCGAAGACCTATTAGCGATACTCGACTCGGATGCCCGTATTCCGATGGTCAGCAAAGCAGGCGATTTCTACTACAACTTTTGGCGCGATAAGAAGAACGAACGTGGACTCTGGCGGCGGACGACTCTCGACGAGTACCGCAAGCCAGAACCCAAATGGGAAGTGATTCTTGACTTGGACAAGTTGGCGAAAGACGAGTCGGAGAACTGGGTTTGGTCGGGTGCGTCGATCATTCGGCCGACTTACGATCGCGCCTTGATCAATCTTTCGCGCGGTGGAGCCGATGCGACGGTAACACGCGAATTTGATATCGAAAAATGCGAGTTTGTGAAAGGTGGCTTCGAGCGTCCGGAGGCCAAAGGGGGACTCGACTGGATCGATCACGATTCCGTTTTTGTGTTTACCGATTTCGGTGATGGTTCGCAAACGAAGTCAGGTTATCCACGAATCGTGAAACGCTGGAAACGCGGTACGCCGATGAGCGACGCGAAGGTGATTTACGAAGGCACGCCCGATGACATGTACATCGCCGCTCGGCATGACGACTCACCGGGTTTCGAAAGAAACTTTGTTAGCCGCACCCTGGCGTTCTACAATGACGAGATGTACGAGTTGGTCGATGGAGACAAGTTGGCGAAGGTCGATGCGCCGAACAGTGCAAACAAATCGGTCTTCCATGATTACCTGTTAATCGACTTGCGTGAACCGTGGGATGTTGGCGGTAAGAGTTATGCTGCTGGTTCACTGTTGGTTGCCAACTACAAAGACTTCATGGCGGGCAAGCGTAACTTTGACGTGGCGTTTGAACCGACGGAAAATTCGAGCTTGGCGTCTTATGCGCCAACCAAAGATCACGTTATCCTGAACGTGCTAGAGGATGTAAAGAATCGCGTCTATGTTTTGACAAACGTTAAGGGAGTGTGGGAGAGGAAGTTGCTGGAAGGTGCTCCGCAGTTTGGAAACGTGAACGTCTCGCCGATCGATTCCGATGAATCGAACGAGTACTTCATGACCTCGACTGACTTCGTGACGCCGACGACTTTGTACTATGGAACGATTGGCAAGCAACCTGAGCAATTGAAGCAACTTCCAGCTTTCTACGACGCGGAGGGCTTGAAGATCAGTCAGCATTTTGCGAAGAGCAAGGATGGCACGAAGGTTCCTTACTTCATGGTTGCCAAGGAAGATCTGAAGCTCGACG
>Ga0163144_10021710_pt1 | contig 12750 bp, 12 predicted proteins | sample OliLak19BULKMAT1_FD_123175 | JGI IMG/M metagenome (GOLD analysis project Ga0163144, IMG submission 123175) | Freshwater microbial mat bacterial communities from Lake Vanda, McMurdo Dry Valleys, Antarctica - Oligotrophic Lake LV.19.BULKMAT1 | ecosystem: Environmental > Aquatic > Freshwater >...
CACCCAATGCAGACGTTGCTGAGGATGCCGTGTTGGCTGACGAGGATACAACCACGCCGCCCGAAGACGATGAGGACGAGGACGACGAAGACGCTCCCTCAGGGCCGGTACACGCAGACGCCAGGACAAGGACCGCCAACAACCGGGAGTGGGCCAGATGCATCCCGCTCCCATTCACCGGCGCGCAGCCAACCGCAAGCGTACATTGACGGACTGCAGAAACTCACCCCACCCAGGTGTCAACATTGGGCCGGTGGCCGTACACCCGGGCTCGGAAACAGGGTTCATCCACCGCCAGCAACCCCTGCGTCCGCGCAACATCCACCGCGGTCTTGACCGGCGCTCCGGCGCGCCGCCATTCGGTGGCGGCGTCCTTCAATGCGTTGGGAACCTGGCAGAAAAGTGTGTGATCAAATTCAGCGCTCTCATGCACTTTCCCGTCATGGACGTGGAGGGTGGGGAAGAACAGGCGGGCCGGTTTTGCGGAGGCAAACTCAAACGCCATGGGATGGATGTTCTTGGCGCCCACCTCAAGCTGGAACACCGCAAACCCATAGGAGTCATACTGTTTTGGCATGGCCTTCCACGCGCTCTCCGGCAGCCGGAACTGCGGGTCCAGCCGGGCCATGTCCGCGCGTGACGGCGCAAATGACGCCACAAAGCTCCCCACCTTCTCAACCTTGAGGGTCTGGGGCGCTGCCGCGGGAGCCGGCATAGAGCGCGCGGCCGGCTGCGGAAACAACAGCTCCAGATCCTTGAAGAGGGTTGGATAGGCGGAGAGGTCAATGAAGCGCAGCGCAGCTTCGCCCGTCTTGACGGGGATGGGCAGCACCATGGCCACGGGCTCCTTGGCCACCACGCTCATGGAATAGACCAGGCCCTGCCAACCCGGGCGCGTGTGGCGGGCAAAGATCAGCGTGCGGGAAACCTGAGCAACCGGACGGGAGAAGCAGCACATGACAGCACCTCTTCACTGCGCATCAACAAGCGCAACCCATTCATTCACAACCTTTTCCAACGCCGCTTTCTTGGCCTTCACATCCTTCATCCCATGGAACTTGGCCTCACGGCGATCCTTGTGGTCTCCCTCCAGAAGTCCGTCGCTGTTGCTCACCATGGTGCCGGGAGGAAAGACAAAAATCACGTGCACGTAGTCCTGCGCCCGCAGGTGGAACGCCGCCATGTCCACGTCCTTGTAATAGAAGCTGGGCGAATTCCACTTGATGCGCTCCACAATCTTCTTGTTGGCCTTGGCCATGATGCTGCGCACCGCTTCAACTTCCGCCTTGAGCGGGTGTTTCAGCTCCTTCATCAACGCGTCCACTGCAATTTTGTCGTTGGGCGGCTTCTTCTTGGCGGCCATCTGCTGCTCCGGCTGGTGTCACCTGGCAATGTGTAGTTTTTCCGCCGCTGCGTAGCAATCAGCGGCACTATCCGCGCATGGGTCTCCAATTTGATCACGCCTTCATCTGCTGCGCGCATGGCGCCCCGGAAGCGGACGCGCTGCTGCGCCTTGGTTTGCGGGAGGGCTCGGGTAATACACATCCGGGACAGGGCACCGCCAACCGGCGCTTCTTCTTTGCCAACGCCTACCTGGAGCTTCTCTGGATCAGTGACGAGGGAGAAGCCACCAGTCCGCTGACCCTGCCCACCCAGCTCCGGGAGCGTTGTTCGCTCCGCAGCTCACGCGCATCCCCCTTTGGAATCCTCTTTCGTCCCGGCGCGGAGCCCAATCCCGTCCCTTTTCCAACGTGGTCCTACCGTCCCCACTACCTGCCGCCGGGCGCGTCCATTGAAACCGCAGTGGGCACGCCCATTGAAGAACCGGGTCTCCTCTACCTGCCCTTTGTGCAGCGCGGCCCCACCTCCCAACCCACCGATCACGCTCCGGCCATTCGGGAGATCTCCGGCGTCACCGTTGAATTGCCAGGTGCGCACACGTTGTCCGCCGCATCCCACGCCGCGCAGTCCAGCGGGCTGATCAGCTACCGCGCGGCACCGCAGCATCTGCTGGAGCTTCAGTTTCCCGGCACTCCTGGCCTGGTCCTGGATCTCCGTCCAACGCTCCCGCTCATCTTTCGCGGTGTCTGAAGATTCGTTCGCACATCGTCACTGAGAATCCGCGGCACCGCAGCCGCAACCATGAAAACACGGCGTCCTTGACAAGAAATGTTGTCAAGGCTACGTTGGCTGCATGATCGACGTGGAGGTGATTGAGAACCCTGCAGCCGCCACCGTGGCCCTGGACCCCGTCCGGAGTGTCCTGTTGGCAGAATTGTCAGAACCGGCTTCAGCTTCAGAGCTTGCGTTGCGTGTTGGCATCGCGCGGCAGAAGGTCAACTACCACCTGCGCGCGTTGGAGGCGCACGGGTTGGTGCGTGTGGCGGAGACACGGAAGTGGGGCGGGCTCACGGAGCGGCTCCTGGTTGCCAGTGCAGCGTCCTACGTGGTGTCACCTGGCGCTCTGGGTCCGTCAGCGGCGGACCCGGCGCGGACCGCGGACCATCTCTCAGCCAGCTACCTCCTTGCACTTGCGGGCAGGGTCATCCGTGAAGTGGGCGCGCTGGTGCGCCTGGCGGCCAACGCCGGCAAACACCTGGCCACGCTGTCCGTGGATACGCAGATCCGTTTCCGCTCGGCCGCTGACCGGGCTGCATTCACCGCGGAGCTCACTGCCGCCGTCACCGCACTTGCGGCGCGTTACCATGACGTCAACGCGCCCGGCGGCCGCGCGCACCGCCTCATCATTGTCTCCCATCCCACGCTGAACCCACCCGCAGTGAAGGAGCCGTCATGCCAGTGAACAAGGACGCCGCCGGAAACCGTTCTGTGCAGGCTGAAGTTGAGGTGCCCGGCACTCCAGAAGAAGTCTGGGAGGCCATTGCCACCGGACGCGGAATCTCGTCCTGGTTTGTGCCCAGCAAGGTGGACGAACGTGTGGCGGGTAGGGTCACCTCCAACTTTGGTCCCGGCATGGAAGCCGTTGCCACCGTCACCACGTGGGATCCCCCGCGCCGCTTTGTGGCCATGGGTGATGATGAGCTGGGTCCGGACGGCCCCCGCGTTGCCACCGAATGGATTGTTGAAGCGCGCGCCGGCGGCACCTGCGTGGTGCGCGTGGTGCACAGCTGGTTCACCAGCAAGGATGATTGGGATGGGCAGTTTGAGGGCCACTCCTACGGCTGGGCTGCCTTCTTCCGCGTCCTCCGCTTCTACCTCACCCATTTCCGAGGACAACCGGGCGTCATGCTGCAAGCCATGGGCGCCGCACCAGAACCCAAGTCCCAGGCGTGGGATGCCTTCACCTCCGCGCTGGGCGTGAAGGACGTCAAGGTGGGCCAACGCGTGAAATCCGCCGTCGGCGCACCGCCGCTGTCCGGCGTGGTGGAGTGGGTGGGAGCGGAGGCCTGGCCGGAGCTGATCATCAAGCTGGATGAGCCCGCACCAGGCCTGGCCCACCTGGCGCCGCATGCCATGGGCGGACCGGTGATGCTGAGCGCCAGGTATTACCTTTACGGCGCGCAATCCGCCGTGGCTGCTCCGCGCGCTGAGGGTGAATGGCAGGCGTGGGTTGCGCAGCATTTCCCCATGCCCGCCATGTGACATCACCAGCGCGCCAACCACCATCAGGAATGCGCCAGCCTCTCTCCCGGAATGGCCGGCCGGCATTCCGCTGTGTAGGCTCTGTTCGTCCACAACGAGGAGCCGCCATGACCACCGTTGCGCCAAAACCCCGCGTCCAGTCTCCCCCGCCTCCTGCTCCCACACCGCAGGCCAGCGGTGGATATTCGCCGGGCCCGTCCACGGCTGCGGTGAAGGCGGGCGCCACGTTGTCCCGCGGACATTCCGGTGAGTCCGTCAAAGACATCCAGCAACGCCTCAATGATGCCGGCATCCAGCCGCCACTTGCTGTGGACGGAAAACTGGGTCCCAAGACGGAAGCGGCCATCAAACAGTTCCAGGCATCCAACAAGCTGCCGGGCACCGGTTCCGTGGACGCGCTGACGCTGCAGACGCTGGAACGCGGCGCCACCGTGGAGAATCCCTCTCAGACGCGCGCCCGCCAGGGTGCCGGACAGACCGTGGGCACCCGGGACAACACCCGCGCGCCCACGCAGGAAGAACGCAGCACGCGGCCGGATGGCGCCCAGAGCGCGCAGACCCTGCTGCAGGCGGATGCGGCCCGGCGGTCAAAGAGTAATACTGGGACACTTCCTCCGGGCCGCGCAGAAGCGCCGTTTGCCACGGACAAGGCGGGCCGTGAGGCACAGGCAGAGAACATCCTGCGTTCCAATGGACAGTGGCCGGCCAAGGAGGGTCACGTCTTTGCGCTGCAGATTGACCAGGATTCCCCGGGCGCCGGCACCACTGCCAAGGATAAGTCTGACCATTTGCGCGCGTACACCGGGCAGACCGCAGTCTACCAGGTGCGGCAGGGCAAGCTGGTGGAGATTGAGGGCCCCATGAAGTCCGCGTCCCATCCGGGCCAGAAGAGCACCAGCGGCTTCACGGACATCAACAAGGACGGCAAGTCAGACATCGCCCATCTGCGCGCCGGTGTGTACGAGTACCGCGCCAACTCCCACAACGGACGCTTCAACCCCGTCAGCAACGGCGACATCACGGTGGCACGTGACACCAATCAGGACGGCACCATTGACGCCGGAGAGAATGCCGCCAGTGCGCAGCGCGGTGACACCGCCGGCGCGCTGCAATGGCATGCCGGCACCGGCACCCGCCCGTCATCCGTGGGCTGCCAGACCATGCCGCCGTCAGATTTCTCCAGGTTCCAGCGTGCGGTTGGCGCCGGTGATGACAAGTCCTTCACCTATGTGCTGGTCCGCCGTCCCAATGATGTGCACGGAGCCAACCCGCTCTGACGGATTTGCGGTCCACCCCTGTCCGATTTCGCCACACCCGTTCTGACGACGGATGAGGCCTTGCCTTCGCCCGGTGATCGCCGTCAAAATGGTGGTGTGCAGCGGGGGTGGGCCATGAAGCCACAGTGGATCTTTGCGCTTCCACCGTCAGTGGGGGACAGCATGCAGCGTGCACAGGCCATCCGCTCCATGCTTGGCGCGGTGGGCTGTGGCTCCGTGCGGACCGCGCTGACCTATTCCGCGCTGATGACGGACCTGCTGGATGGCAACGTGGATGTTGCCTGGGCGCCGCCGCTGGTGTGCGCGCGCGTGGAGCCGCTGGGTGGCCGCGTGATGCTGCGCGCGGTGCGTGGTGGTTCCAACAGCTACCGTGCGGCGCTGTTCACCCGCGGCGCGGACGCGCCCGGCATGGTGGGCATCAAGGGACTGCGCGCGGCGTGGCTGGATCAGCGCAGCATGAGCGGTTACGTGCTGCCGCGCAGCGTCCTGCGGGAGCATGGCTGGAACCCGGACACGTGTTTCTCACGTCAGAAATTCCTGGGCTCCTACCAGGCGTGTGTGGAGGCCGTGCTCAACGGCAAGGTGGATGTCTCCAGCACTTACGCCACCGGGGCCAACGCCAATCCACAACGGGTGGGCTGGATGTCCCTTGCGGGTGGCCGCGTGGGGGAATTGACGCCGCTGGCGTATTCAGAAGAGTGCCCCAATGACGGCGTGATTCTGTCTCCCGCCGTCAGCGCGGCAGACGCCGCAGCGCTCACCGCCGCGTTCCAGACGCTTGTCTCTGACCAGGCCACGTGCCGCCGGCTTGCCGCGGCGCTGGATGTGGACGGGTTTGATGTGCCGCCGCCGGGAACGTATGCGCGGCTCAAGGAAGACGCGGAGCACGCACCGCTGGAGTAGCCGCTTCCGTCGGGTGGGCGCCCTCACCCAAGGCACCGGCGTGCATTGCGTCAAGGCCCGTGGCCACCCCTTGAAACCCTGCCGTTGACGGGCTGCGTCCGGGACCATTCATGGCTATGCCTGTCCCCCATGTCTGATCCGCACCGTCTGCAACGGCGGGAATTCATGGCCACGGCGGCAGCGTTGGCGTCAGGCACTGTGCTTGGCGCGTGCGCCACCACCACTCCGTCTGGTTCTCGGTCCAGGGAAGGAAGCCCCATGCAGTATTTTCAACGCTTTGGCGTGGATGAGACGCTCATCCGCAACACCCTGTCCCACGCGCTGCAACACGGCGGTGACCACGCGGATCTGTTTGTGCAGCACCGGGTGAGCAATTCGCTGGTGCTGGAAGATGGCGAGGTGAACCGCGCCTACACCTCCGCGTCCATTGGCGCCGGGGTCCGCGTGATCAAGGGTGACCAGCAGGGGTACGCCTTCACGGAAGACCTCTCTCCCTTGTCACTCAAGCGCGCCGCGGAAACCGCTGCGGCCATTGCGGATGGTCCCGCGCGCGCCGTTCCGCAGACCTTCCACGTGCAGCAGACCCCCAGCCGCTACCCACTCAAGATGCGCTGGGAGGACGTCCGGGCGGAACAGAAACTACCCATCCTGCGCAACGTCAACGCGCAGACGCTGGGCATGGACCCGCGCATCAAAAAGGTGAGTGTTTCATTTGCGGATGAGACGGGCGCAGTGCTGATTGCGGATTCCACCGGACGTATCAGTGAGGACGTGCAGCCCATGACGCGCGTGTTCCTCTCCTGCGTGGCGGAACAGGACGGAAAGCGGGAGACCAACGGCTGGAACGTGGCCGGCCGCACCGGGTTTGACTGGTACACCACGGAGCGCCTGGACAAGCTGGTCAAGCGCGCCGTGGACAAAACGCTGATCCTCTTTGATGCCGTGCCGCCGCCGGTGGGTGAGATGCCGGTGGTGCTGGGCGCAGGCTCGTCAGGGATTCTGCTGCATGAGGCCATTGGTCACGGCATGGAAGCGGACTTCAACCGCAAGGGCACGTCCATTTTCTCGGACAAGCTGGGCAAGAAAGTGGCGCAGCCGTTTGTGTCCATTGTTGATGATGGGACGCAGGAACACGCACGCGGCGCCATCAATGTTGATGATGAGGGCAACGCGGTGGGCAGCACCACGCTGGTCCAGAACGGCATCATGAACAGCTACCTGCATGACGCCATCAGCGCCAAACACTACGGCGTCAAACCCACCGGCAGCGGACGGCGTGAGAGCTACCAGCACGTGCCGCAACCGCGCATGCGCTCCACCTACATGCTCCCCGGCCCGCACAAGAAGGATGAGATCATCTCCAGTGTGAAGGAGGGGATTTATTGTGATTCATTTTCCAACGGGCAGGTCAACATTGGCCCGGGGGACTTCACCTTCTACGTCACCAACGGCTGGCTGATTGAGGACGGAAAACTCACCAAGCCCATCAAGGACGTGAACATCATTGGCAACGGACCCAAGGTCCTGGAGCTGATTGACATGGTTGCGGATGATCTTGAGATTGATGAAGGCGGTTGGACCTGCGGCAAGAACGGCCAGAGTGTCCCCGTCAGCCAAGGTATGCCCACCGTGCGCGTAAGCTCCATGACTGTGGGCGGGAGGAAATCCTGATGGCGCGTGACTCCCTGATGGACCAGGCGCGCAACGCCGCCTCCCTTGCCAGGAAGAAGGGCGCCAATGACGCCGCGGTGGTGTCATACCAATCCCGCAACGTGGATGTGACGTGGCGGGACGGCAAGATTGAAAAGATCACGGAAGCCACCTCCCGCGGGCTGGGATTGAGCCTGTACGTGGACGGAAAATATTCGTCCGTGTCCACCAATGACCTGCGCCCGGAAGCGCTGGACCGCTTTGTGGAAGAGGCGGTGGCGCTCACGCGCACGCTCACCGCGGATCCTTTCCGCAAGCTCCCGGAGCCCAGCCTTTACGCCGGCCAGGCCAAGGTGGACCTGCAGCTGGATGACCCGGCGTATGACAGCGTGACGGCGGTGGACCGGCGCAAGAAGGCGGAAGCACTGGAAGTGGCCGCGCGCAACGTGAAGCGCAGTGACGCCATTCTCTCCGTCACCACGCGTTGTGGTGACGCCATTGGTGAGAGCGCGCGTGTACACACCAACGGCTTTGAAGGCGAACGCAAAGACACCTCCTTCTACGTGGGCGCCACGGTCAGCGTGAAGGATGCGGATGGACGGCGGCCGCAGGAGAGCCAGTACGCCAGCTCGCGTTTTCATGACGCCATGCCGCCGGTGGAGGAGATTGGATTGCAGGCCAGCCAACGCGCGCTGGGACGGCTGGGCGCCAGGAAGATGGGCTCCGGAGTGTTCACCATTGCCGTGGAGAACCGCGCCGGTGGAGGCCTGGTGGGCCGGCTCATGGGTCCCTTGTCCGCGGGGTCCTTGCAGCAGAAGCGCTCATTCTATGAGGACCGGCTCAACACGCAGATTGGCAGCAAGCTGCTGCATCTCACGGATGATCCGCTGGTGGTCCGCGGACTCTCGTCACGCCTTTATGATGGTGAAGGGATTGCCGCCAAGGTGCTGCCCGTGTTTGACGGTGGCGTCGTCAAAACGGTCTATGTGGACACGTATTACGGGCGGAAGCTGGGGATGGCGCCCACCACGGGTGGTTCATCCAACCTGGTGTGGAAGCTGGGTGACAAGAACCAGGACGCGCTGTTGGCGCAGCTCAAAAATGGTGTTCTCATTACGGGGTTCCTGGGTGGGAATTCCAACGGCACCACCGGTGATTTCTCCATGGGTGTGGAGGGTTTCCGCGTGGTGGACGGGCAGATTGCGGAGCCGGTCTCTGAGATGAACGTGTCCGGGAACCACCTGGAGCTGTGGAAGCAGCTCACCGCGGTGGGCAATGACCCGTACATCTATTCATCCATGGGCACGCCCACGCTGGTGTTTGAAGGCGTGCAGCTGGCCGGGACCTGAGCGGGTCAACCGCGCGCGTGACGACGGAAAAACCAGGAAACGTGCGAAGGCACGTTTGGTGCCGTTGTTGGTGCAGATTGATCTGCCGGCCCACCAAGTGCGTGGCAAAGACTCCACCTGTCAGGGATGCGCTGTAGAATGCCGGTGTTCATTCTGACCACGCCCTGATCAGCGCGCGGTGCGCAGCCACGCCTCGCCCTCCCGGACTGGGCGTCCACGGTGAATCACCACGTCCGAAAAACCGAGGGACGTTGCCTGATCTGGTGAAAGCGCCAAGGAGGCGAGCGTGCCTTCAAACGTAAAGACGCAGGCGTCCACCCCGTCGCAGGCGCGTGCCAATGCGGCATGCGCGTTCTGGTTGAGCTCCAGCCGCGGCAACCACCCCTGCAGGATGGGCCTGCCCGAGCGCGCGTGGTCAAACGGCTGCACCATGCAGGGTCCCGGCGGGCGGCACAGCGGCGTGATGCGCAGGACCTCCCACGTGTAGCGACGGTTCATCCACACCATGCGGACCCTTTCCATCTGTTCCGCAGCATCGTCCGAGCTGAGGCGCTCCACCCGGTAGAGCTCGGCGGCAAACGCGTATTGGTCATCCTTGGTGACCCGCGGTGTTGGAGGTGCCGCTGGCGCTGCTTCAGGGAGCGCCCATGAGGCGCGGGCCACCCAGATGCGTTCCAGAGAATGCAACCCGGCCGCGCCCACCACAACGCCGCCCAGGAACACCGCCAAGACACCAGCCTTCAACGCCGCACCGTTGCCAGGTGGCGCTCAATCTCCGCCTGAAGGAGTGGGTCCGCGCGCGGATGAAGCGCATCCGCGCGCGCCAACGCAGCACGTGCACCACGGACATCCTTCAGCGCCATCCTGATGAGCGCGTCATGCAGGTGCGCGCGCGCATCCGGCGTGTTGAAGCGCGTGGCCTTGCGGATCACCACATCCGCTTCCCTGGGCTGGCCCGCACGCAGCAGCGCCAGTGCCTGCACGGAGAGAGAATGGATGTTGTGGCGGTCCTTCAGATCAAGGCCAATCAGCCGCAGCGCGTCCCCGGGTTCCAGGCCATGCCGCGCCAGGAACAGCGCTGCCGCCCGCGGCTCCTCATTGCGCCGCAGCAACGCGCCAGACACCAATGCCTCCGCCCGCGGCGCGTCGCCAGCGCGCCGGACAAGCTCGGCAAGCTCCAGGGTTTCTTCCACATGGCCACTCAGCTCCACCGCGCGCTCGTACGCGGCAATGGCGCCCGGGAGATCCTCGGCGTCCGTCAGGGCGCGGCCTTTGAGGCGCAGCGCTGGAACGTAGTCACGGATGAGCTGAAGTGCCCGGTCCGCAGCGGCAAGAGCCTTGGCGTGACGGCCCAGCTGCCACTGCCACGTTCCCGCGTCCACCATGCAGAATGCCAGGCTCTCCGGGTCCCGCGGGTTTCCTGCTTCAACCGCCCGCCGGATGGCCTCAAATGCACCGTCAACGTCATCCAGCAGCCACAGCATGTACGCGGCGCGGTTGTAGGTCCGCAGGTCTGGGCGCAGGTCCACCGCGGTTTGATAGACCTCCATTGCGCGTTCCTCGTCACCCAGTTCCAGCAGAGCGTCACCCAGGAGCACTTGCAGCGTTGGGTCATCCGGGTGCGCGCTGACCAGTGTTGCGGCCAGTTCCGCAGCGGGCCCAAACCGGTGGGAATCCAGCAGCAACATCACCCGCAGGGACTGCACCGCTTCATCCAACGGCGCACGCCGTGCGGCAGCGTCCAGCGCGTCCTGTGCGTAGGCCACCAGGGCCACGTTGTTGGAAGACCGCTTGCGCTTGAGGAACTGGGCGCCAAGCTGGGCGTAGGCCTGCGCATCCCCGGGCGCCTGCCGGACGGCGTGTTGGGCATTGCGCAGTGCCGCATCCAGTGGGGAGCCGCCGGGCACGTAGGACATGGCCAGCTCAGCGGACGCAGTGGAGGCAGGGGCCCGGAACGACGACGGCCCGGCTGGCGCTTGTTGGCAGGACATGATGGACCACAGCGCTGCAACGCGTGCAGGGCCCTTCAACAAGCGCATGCGAGCTCCTAACGGGGGACATGGTTTGTGGCGCGGGCCCTCCGTGCCACTTGCGCGTGTGTTCTCAATTGCATTTGTGGCCGCCACCCCGCGCCCAGACGCGCACTGGCACTGAAAACGGGTGTGGCTGCAGGTCCGCCAACGCGGGCCTGCAGCCACGGTGTTGCAACGTGTTCAATGCGTCACGGATTCCCAAGATGCGGTGACGCCACATACGGGAACACCGCCAGGAACGGCTTGTCATTCATCTGCACATTGTCCGTGATGGGCGTGCTGGGCTTGTTGCACAGCAGCGTCAGCAGCGTGTCCGGCGTGTCATCCTCCAGCTTCGTCCATTTGGGAACGCCGTCATCCCGGCGGTCTGATCAGCAGTGATGTTGAGCCGCAGGAGATCCGCAGCAGTGGTGCCGTTGGGCGAGAGAACCCCGACAATATCGGTTCGGCCCATGGCACTGACCGCGGATGCCGGAGGGCAGCCAACGTCCAGCACCAGGTTGATGACCTTGGGCAGCTCAGGGTCCAGGATGTACGCGCCAAAGTTGGCCACATCCGTGGCCGGCTTGGTGCGGTTGTACTTGTCCTTGTCTTTGCGCGGCACCATCACCTCATTCACAAGCGGCACGGCCAGCCGCGAGACCTGCACAAAGGAACCAAGATGGTCCGCTGAGCGCAGCACCGGACGGTTGCGGCGCTGGATCTTGATCGCCGGCCGGGACGCTGTGGCGTACACGCCAACCACGCTGTTGGGGGTGGTGGTGCCCGCAGCGGGACGTGTCCCGTCCTGGGTCACGTCCGTCACCGGGACCTCCAGGACAATGGACAGGATGTTCACGTTGTCCAGCTGGCGCAGCGGAACCGCGGTAGGCGTCAGGTCCAGCAGGTCAAACACCTTCAGGTTGATGAAAAACGGATCATCCCGTGGACCTGCAAAAATCTTGATGTCGCCCGCCGCAGCATGAATGGCCTGGTTGGCCACCATGTCATAGCTGTCATTGGGATAGGTCCGTTTCCCAACGGGATAGGGCGCGGTGGGCACGTTGGCTGCCACTGCACTGCGCGCACCGGTGGCCATGTTCACCTTGGTCACCGTGTACGTCTGCTGAACCACAAGGTTGGCATCCGTGGGACTCTCAATTGTCCCGTTGTTGTAGAGGAACGTGTCCGGGTTGGTGATGGTGGTGGTGAACTTGAACTCATAGCTCAGGTCCGCCACCGCATCGCCGTTGTTGTCGATGTTGATGTTGTAGAGCGCGTTGTCACTGAACCGGTAGAAGTCCGGCCCGCCCGGAGGCGCCTGCAGCGGGTTGTAGTTCGCCACCATCACCAGGCGGTCCGGACTCTCTGGGCTGATGAACAGGTAGACGTCAGTGTTGTCCACCGCGGGATCCTCAATGAGGTACGGGGATTCACGGTGGCTGGAGGCCTGGGCGGCAAGTGGCGCCGCAAGTGCGGCCCCAACAAGCAAACGGCGGAAGATTGTTGAATGTGAAGTCATGTTGGATGTCCTTGGTGTCTGGGGTCACTGGGCGCGGAAGATCGCGCCGCCTTCAGAGTCAACCACTGCAAACGTCCCGCTCATGCGCGCCACGCCAATGCCGGCGGGGTCCACAAGGTCCGGCGCAGCAAGCTGCGTGGCCATGGAGTTGCCGGCGTTGATGATGGTGAGCTGGCCCGCGCCCGCTGCCGTCCGCGTAGGGATGATGACCGAGCCGCCGCGCGCGGTGGTGGCAACGCCGCCGGGAGTTCCCAGCGCCAATCCGCTGGCCGCCTCCGTTGCCACGCCCCCGGTAATCCGGAAGAGCACGCCGCGGCCCGCGCCGCCAACCGCCATGTGGTCCACCACGTAGGCCACGTTGTTCATGTCCACGTGGATATCGGACGGCGCCATCAACGGAGGACCTTGAACAACCGCCGTTGCTGCGCCCCCCG
>Ga0163144_10021711_pt1 | contig 12750 bp, 8 predicted proteins | sample OliLak19BULKMAT1_FD_123175 | JGI IMG/M metagenome (GOLD analysis project Ga0163144, IMG submission 123175) | Freshwater microbial mat bacterial communities from Lake Vanda, McMurdo Dry Valleys, Antarctica - Oligotrophic Lake LV.19.BULKMAT1 | ecosystem: Environmental > Aquatic > Freshwater > Lake...
ATCAAAATTGATATTCCCGATTTGGGAGACGATAGTGATCCGTTGGAAGATCAATTGTTGGAATCCTTGGCGGATTTAAAACGAAAGTTCGATACGGAACCTCAGAAATATGGAGACTTCGCGGTCCATCTGGAATACTTTACCCTCAATGCCTATCAGAAAGAATTTCAACGAGCCATGAATCAAGACTTGCCTTTGGTCTTTGTTTTGGCCGTCGTCATGATGTCGTTTACTTGCCTTGTCTTTTATCGTCACGGAGAAAAAGTAAAAAGTCGAGGATTGTTGGGACTTTTTAGTTTTGCCACCATTGGCATGAGTTTAATCACGGGATATGGCATTATGTTTACAGTGGGTGTTCCGCTGACGTCTGTGGGGATTATGATTCCCTTTGTCGTGGTGGGCATTGCCTTGGATGATACATTTATCATCACGGGAGCTTTTTTCCGAAATATGCGGGATTCCAATGAAGGAGATGACATAGTTGTCATTATTGAAGATACGCTCGAAGAAGTGAGTGTCAGCATATCCATGACCACGATCACCACCTTGATATGCTTCATCGTTGGCAGCGGCAGTGCCATTCCAGCAGTACGATGGCTTTGCTTTTACTCTGCCACGACAATTGCTGTCGACTTTTTTTACCAAGTCACCTTTTTCATTGCATTGCTTGCTCTGGATGAAATGCGCGTTCAGTCCAATCGAAGAGACTTTTGCTTTTGGGTTGTCGTTCAAGACGAAGAGAGTGAAGCGGGAGAGACGGATGAAGAGGAAGCACCGAAAGAGGCTGATCCAATTGGATTTGATGATGTCGATATTGACGCTCAGTCCAGAGACGAAGTCCTGCAGGAGCAGGCGTTAGAGGGGGGAACAGAAGTGCAAGCTTTTGCTCATCACCCCCCAAAAGTGACACAACCCGATCCCGCAGCAGCAGGTGATCCCTCTCCGATTCACCACGAATTGGATCGCAACTTTGTGGAACGTTTTATGGTTTGGTACGCCGATAGGCTGTTAAGGCCGTGGGTGAAGGTTGTTGTGATTTTTGTATTCGCGGCGTATTATCTCGGCTGCGTATACTCGACGACGCTCCTTCATCAAGAATTCAATGTAGGCGACTATGTGCCCACGGACAGTTTTCTGACATCGTTTATGGAGAGCTTCAAGACGTTGACAACAGTCCAGCGCTATGTCGGAGTATACTTTCGGTAGGTCAATGCGGCCCGTCTAGCTTTGGATCGAAACACACTATTCCATTGGATTTCGTCACCGGGTCTCATCCACTTGTCCTCTCCCACTTGAAGAAATGTCGACCAAACCGATCCAAATATCCAAGAACAAATGGCTAACTATGTACAAGAGCTCTCGGAGATGCCCCAAATCGGAGAAACGGCCCCTTTCTTCTGGGCTCGCGACTTTGATCAAATAGCCACAAGTGAGCTAGCACTACAGTTTGGAGAAAACTTGGGGATCGATATTGCCAATCTGACATTCAACGAACAATTGGATTTGGCCCTCGGCCTCCCCCCGATTCGTAATATTTATGCACAGGATATTGTCCGAGATGAAGTTAGTGGCAACATAACTGCATCCAGGACTAATCTTTTCTTGCGTAAAGTTGACATGTACGATATCCAAGATCAAATCGCAACCTTGCAGTTACAAAGAGATATCACGTTGTCCCAACCCATCAATCAGATTGGTGACGAGCTTGCGTTCTTCACATTTGATGATATGTACTTTTTCTGGGAGCTGTATTCGACAGTTGTTGACGAGCTGATCTTTAGTACGGCTACATGCGTGGTAGTAGTAACCGGTGTGACCTTTGTAATGATTCCGCACTGGTCCGCTGTGGCCTTCGTGCTGCCCCTGATTATCATGCTCTATTTTGACCTCTTGGGTACGTCAGCTAATGTAAACATGAAATCCCAATGTTTGGCTTTATGAATCTGACTTCTAACCCCATTTCATGTCATGCGCACTCAAATACCACTTTCAGGCACAATGCAATACTGCGGCATCACAATCAATCCAATCTCCTACTTCATTATTGTGATGGCCATCGGTTTGCTAGTAGACTTTTTGATGCACATTCTGCTTCGGTACTACGAGTCGGAAGGCAAAACACGGCACGAAAAGGTCAAAGACACCTTGGTGGATATGGGTTCATCTATTTTGTACGTTGAAATCTGGTCATGCTAGCTTTTCGTCGCGCGTTGAAAATGTACTCACTTACAAACTACGTCTACTTTCTCTTGTCTATTTTGCGCTATTCTTTTGCAGCTGTGGTGGCTTTACTACATGGCTTGGCGTTCTCCCATTAGCCTTTTCGACGACCAAGACATTCATGGTACGTTTGGCCTCGTTAGTCTTGTCACTGTGAACGCGTGTAGAGAAGCACGCCTCAACGCTCTTTCTTGTGTTGTTGTGCTACCAGACTGTCTTCGTCTCCTTTTTGGCAATGGTGACGCTTGGTATTGCCTTTGGTCTAGCTTTACTGCCAGTGTTACTATCAATCGTCGGTCCGCTTGGAAGACAAACCTATGGTGGAGTACCCAAATCCGATACCCGTCAAACAGCAGACGACACATGGCAGTGGGAGAATTTTGAAGGCGATGGCATTCGACTGTACGACGGCGAAATCATTCACGAACAAGTAGTAGCGTAAGATGCTATAATTGTTGATGCTGGACGACAAACAGAGGAGGTAAATGCCGACATCTGACACTTTTGTCTTGATACATAGGCCGAGACAAAGGTCTCTGGATGTCGCCGAAGTAACATAGTCAAATGTATATAGTGTAATGGCATGATTATTGTTGCGGCAAGACTGGGATAGAAGAAGGATGCCCGAAGATTTCAGTAGCTGGAAGTCATGTATCTGTGAAAAAATATCTTGTACTTGAAGCTACTGTACCACCACAAGGCACGCCAAGTGCGCCTTCTTTTCTAATGCTACGAGTTTGAACAGTTTGTAAAGTGGGTTTGAGATTGAATCTATTACTCCTACTATCTTTAAACAACAGTGCATAAAATTTTCGAGTTCAAAGCGAGCAGACCCCCCAACCTTTAAAGTACTAATCTAGAGTGACTTGTTTATGGATTCTTCGTAAAGAACAGTGCGCCCCAAGCACCAGTCCACTATATTTCTCGGGTTCTTTTCCTCTTCTGCCTTGACTATGTGTCCTTCCAATTCAGGGGTGGTGATGAACAATTGAACGCGACTTGATATCCTCTTCGGCATCATTTGATTGCCTTGCTCGACCAAGTGGTGACCATACACTGGTGTTTCGGTATATAGTTTTCGACCCAGACTGGAGTGCATATCATGGATATTGTTCCTGGCATTGGTTAAGAATCGTAAATAACGATAGGCGCGCGACAACCACCACAGTCAATCAGATATATGATGGCAGTGCCTTTTCTCGCTTCTTCCAAGTCGGCACTTCCCAAAGCAAGGCGCTACTGTCTTGCTGCCAGATATTTCCCCAGATTTCCATGTGCAAGCATGTATGTGCAAGGATCCCAGGCGGTTTGATGTCTTTCTATATTATTCCCGTCTTCTTGGTGATATCGAACTACAAAAAAGCCGGGGGCAGAATTATGGATCTCTTTCAAGGCTTCCATGTTTTCAATCTCGTCCATCTCATACTTCCTCCCCCAGCTGCGCCGTGCCAGATCGCATCGCTTCTGGGGCGCACATGGTTCGCTGTCTTCTATTTACCACTATCGTGTACTTGGCCAATTCAAAGATTGACCTATAGTTGATTCCAGCACTTTCACATGCTTTCTTGAGGGCGACCACTAACTCACGCTCATCGTTGGCCAGTTGGAAGCGCATGTATGTGCTCTCGTGGAGGTGACGCCATTGTTTTTTTAATATCTCTGACGCTCTTTGTCACCCATTGAGTTGCAGTACTGCACGTTCTTTGGAACGTGTAACCGCTCGCATACGTATGTATGCTGACAGCAACTCGAACTGACCAATGTCGAACGTATGCATGTTCCGTCTCCTCTTGGCTATCCTGTTTTTTACCAGGTGTCTTGGTTCCAAAGCATGGGTGTCATGGAAAATCCTACCGAACTAACAGGTCAGTAAACCAAGGAACTTTCTTTCGGCCCAGCACGTGCACGCCATAGTCGTGAGCGCACGGTGTTTCATTTCACCTTCCAAGCAATCCTTGATAGCAACTTCAGTCTATGTATGTGTTATGAGTCGGCTAAGTCGAAACAGTGGTCCATGTACCCAGGACCACCGATTGCTAACGGCTTCTATTTGGCGCTTAAGTTGCCTTCGGTCAGCGTGAAGCGGAGGATAGCAGCTTTCCCGCTACAGGGGCTGTTCCATTTCTTCAAACAGATGATGAGGGGAGGCATCATGAAGGCAACCACTGCTCTCCGACCAGCGGGCACACGCAACCTATCCTATCGCTGGAGTTGAGGCGATGAAAAAAATCGTAGAGAAAAGCACTGCGAAATGGCGCGGAAAAATTATCCTAACGATGCAGTTGAAGCTAGACCGGCAGCCGCTTCAGAATCAGTAGTAGCAAAGTAGCATAATTATTAGGAGTATTATTTTATTCACAACGACTACCACTACCACGCAAATATATATTGTAGACTATAGGGGGACACGTAGTTAGAACGTAGAAGGATCATGCATCCATTCTCCTGGAAAACTTCATTCATGGACAAAAAGTTTCAGAGATGGAGAACCTTCTTATGAATGGCTAGTTTCTCTGGGAGCCAACCAAGACGACACAATTGGGATACAGAGCAAAATTGAGGCAGCCCATTGGTGCTCGTCGCTCTTTATGATTCATCGCTGCAATCTTCTTCAGAGCCGATGCGTCGTAGCTCAACAATCTCCAAGGTAAGCCCCGGCCCAAATCCAAAGCAAACTGCGATCGGCTTCACTTCTGTTGGATGTTCCCGGGACTCTTTGAACAATTCCTGGAGGACAAAGAAGATAGTTCCACTCGACATGTTTCCGTAGCGCCGAAGCACGTCATACGAATGACGCAGAGTACTTTTGTCGATGCCAAGATTCAATTTTTCCGAGCAGAAGAAGTCGAGGATGCCCTTGCCTCCAGGATGTACAACCCATTCGATGTCCTTCATAGACTCTTTACATAAACTTGTGATGTAGGACTTGAGATTCCAGTATAAATGCATTCCAAACTTGAAACCAATTTGTTTATCAAGATACATGTCGTAGTTGTAGTTGCTGGGTTGCCATGTCATGAGCCCGCGGGTTTCGACACCAAGGGTCTTTGTCTGCTGGTCGCAAATCGCCCAATCCCCCGGCCGTCCGGCCCCAATCACTGCAGCTGCACCTCCATCCGCAAAGAAGCTGTTGCCAACCGACTTTGATCGATTCTCAGTGATGGCAATGTGAGGGAAGCAGCATTCGGCGCACACAACGAGAACAATGGCTGTAGGATCCGCATCGCAGAAAGCCTTCGCCACTGCCATGCCTGTGAACCCACCAAAGCATCCCATGTAGTTGATACCCAGCCGACGACGGACACCAGTAAGATTGAGGGCGTCAATGACATCAAGCTCGACTCCCGGGGCCTTGAAGCCTGTACATGAGTGGAAGACAACATGAGTAATATCCTTCTTGTTTCCTCCCCAGTTATTGACAGCCTTGGTGGCAGCCTCAATCGCCATGTAAGGAGCCCACTTGGCCCAGTATGCATGGCGGTCTTCAACAGTAGGCATGCCTTTACCCCCATACAGTCCTGTGGGTGGTTGCCCAGCCGCAATCTTGTCATTATCGGCAGGCTCGTCTCCAAAGTATCGGGTTTCGACGCCACTGCTCTTGGCCATGCGCCTCATAAAGTCACAAAATGTATCATTCATCTGCATCTGAGTTCTCTTCCATTCCATTCCGACCATTGATTGCTCGAAGGTCCACTGGTGTGGTGGGTTGGCAGTCCCAACAGCAAGGAGGGATGTCTTGCCAACCAATCCACTGTAACCCAGGGATGAAGACTTGGTGTACTCCTTGAGCTTCTTATCAGGCTTGTCGTCAATCAACGTCTTGTAGGACACAATACCCACAAGCAAGAGCAAAAACACCTGCATGCCGGCAGATACGGGAGGAGAATCGGGCAGAATAGGCATTCCGTAAACCTTGGAGGGCTCCCTGACAGTGTCATTAATTCTCTCTCTGGACATCTTGACATGCTGACTTTTGATAAATGGCGCACTTGGTGAAGCTGGGGGTGGTGTGGCAAGCACAAAGTTCATGACTTCGTCATCCATTCCAGGCAACCTCATAAACTTGGGGATATTAAGCCATTCTCCATAGCCTGCAGAGCGGAAAGATCGAATGGTGTAATCATTGCCTCCTTCGGTACCACGGATCATCTGGCGCAACTCGGCTTGGGAGTACGATCTGAGAATCGAGACAGTGGCATCATGCCACAGACCAGCAACAAACACGGGAAACACGGGAGCGAGGAGAAGCTTGATCGGATTTCTCATCAAAATTCCCGGCAACAACTTGAGCATCTGCCTCATTGCCAAGGCACCATTGTAAAGGGCCCCTCCTGTGTTAGGACTGTGGTCAATGATGAGAAAGGCAGCGTTAGAACGAGTGGCGTCTTGGAGGATATCGTGAACCAAATTAGGATCGAAATGATGCAGAGATAAATGGATCATTCGGACCTCCTTGCCATCGGAAGCCCACTTGGGGATCAGTTCTTGGACTGCCTCGTGTGCATTTGTTGCATCGACAGGAGAAGCAATGTAGCTAAAGGTGCCACACTCGAAAGAAAACGTTTCATGCTGGGCATCGGGAGCCATTAGCTTTTGATCCCTCTCGATACGGAGTTGCTCCCAGGCAGGTGTCCTGGGTTGAATATCCGTGAGGATGGTTCGCGTACAGAGCCCCTTCTCTTGGAACAGGTCATGCCAAACAGCAGGAGCGTGCCCAGAGCCAGCAGCCAGCTCTAGAATATCTCCTCCACCCCACTCAGAGAGGTGGCTTTCCACGGCGTTTCCAATTTCATCCAGAAATCCGCGTTTCTTTGCTTCCCGCCAGTGGCTACCAACTACATCTTGTGCATCTGAAGCAAGCCAGTCCGGCGAAAAGCCATCCGTGCAGAGCTCAAACCATGTTAAAGCACGGCGTCCAGGGAAGAAGATCGTAGTATAGCCAATCCATGCAAGGGCCAAGCCACCGGCTGCCTTCAAAGGAAAGGGAGCGTTGTTTTTACTTGTCATGGTCGAATGTTAACCAAGCCAAGCGCGATATAATAGCGTTAGGAAAGAAGATTCTTTTGAACTAAATTGAGATTTTTCTTGACAAAAACCAAAGAGGACCACACAGGTTTTATATCTCTTTGTCGCCCTCAAATGATATTATTTGCTGCACTGTGGTTTCTTCTTTTAGGCCGGAGCTTTCTGTTCAAAGAGATTACTTCACAATAATGAAGACAACCGCCTTCTCACTCGAGGTCCAGTACCAGCAGCACTGAGTGATGTTTTCGTGGAATGCTACTGTTCGCACTAAAGATTTCGCAGAAGTGAGATTACTTCACTTCCTTTAGCTGACTACAGGCTCAACTTTTCTGTCGACGTACTGCACAAAATTGGGCGCTTGGGCATAATAACCAAGCTTTATGTGACACACGTGTCTTTTGAAATTTCTTGGTTATTTAGTAAACGAACGCAGGGCCGTTTATGACCGGATTGCGCGTTCGCCTAAATATCCTTGGCCGGATAGACTACTCTTTCGGACATATTGGAATGGTCTTAATTCCCATAATCTAAAATTCTCGCAATTGTGAACGCAGCAGTGTGCGACCAATGAGAATGACGACGCTTATTACCGAATCTTTGTCTCTGCAGTACGCTTCTCATGACGCCGGCAAAATTTTCGAGGAAAGTGGGATTTGATTGATTATTCTCGAAGCTCTTTTTAGGCCATTTCCTTTGACCCGGATCCTACCCTGGTCGTGATGGGTTACAAGTAACACCCGTATAGTACAGTTCCACCACTATCACCAGTCATCTCTCGCTTGTATTATTGTCGATACAGCTTAACCAATACCCCACGGTGCTTCAGTTTTCGTCGAAATACAGTACACACAAGAGAACTCTATCTTGACAGGACTGCAGCTAGACAGTAACCATAGCTCAAACTGCTCGCCAAGTATAACCTCATCGGATTGTAATCTCTCAGTGCAACCTCCACAAAAACCTATCGTAATGTTGATCTTTGTCTATGTCATTACGTTTCTCGTGGCCCCAGTGCTGGCCTTGTTGGCTTTCTTCAAGTCACTAGGAATTGGTATCTGGTGGAGACACAAGAGCGAATATCCTCCCTATCTTCAAAGCCAAAAACACGAGGGAGAAGCTGGATGGATTGAAACAATTGTAGGGTTAACTGGATCTGCCGCTCCCTATTTTGTCTATGATGGATACAAGAAGCTTCCCAAAGGTTATCCATGGATTGGTCGAGGTAAATTCCCCAACAAGGCACCCAGTGGATGTGGCTATGCCGTCGCAGACATTGAGATTGCCAAGGAGATTTTGTGTTCGCCTCATTCCAAAAAGTCGGTCATGTACGACGGAGTAGATAATTTGACGTGTGGCTTACGGAATCTCTTTACGGCGAATGGACATCGATGGAAGCACGCTCGCAAAGGCATTGCACCGGCCTTTTCGACCAATCACATTAACCGCATGAATCGTATTTGTGCCGAAAAATTGGAATTGATGATTGAAACCAAGTTGGATCCACTAGCCGATGCCGGCAAGTCCTTTAATATTGGAAAGGAGTTTGTCTGTCTGACCCTCGCCATTATTTGTGAAGCTGCCTTTGAATACCCAATGACCCGTGAAGAAATGGACGAATTTACTTCCAATCTCGAAGATGCTGCCGAATGCTTTGTCATTATGAATCCTCTTCACGAAAAATTCCCGTACGTATATATCACCATCCAAAGAAGAGATTTATCCTGTACTGTTACTTTATCTTGCTTCCAGACACTGGCTCCGTCAAACTGACCATTGTATCCTCCTCCCCCCCCCCCCACTCTCTCCCTCCATCCCTCAACTCTACTTCACACAACAAGGTTTTTGTTTCCACGAGTCTGGAGAGCCAGACGATCTGCCAACAAGGTGCGAGACATCGCCTACCGAATGATGGATAACTATCGCCAAAAGTACGGTTCCAAGATGATCCCCGATTCCCAACGTGACTTTGAACAGGACACCATCATTAGCCGTATCTGCAACAATCCAAACTATGCGGACGACGACGAGCGTGCCGCCGATATTGCCATTTTGATGGCGGCCGGACATGACACAACAGCCTACAGTATTTCCTGGACGCTCTTGGAAATTTTCCGCAATCACGTTCCAGAGCTAGAGACCTACCGAAAGAAGATCGCCGGCCTTCCCCGTGATGAATGGAGAAACGTCCCGGAACTGGATTACATGATCAAGGAGGGTATGCGCCTGAATCCTGTGCTTGCCATGGGAACCGTGCGGGATGTCGGCACGGAAATCACCTATCAGCAGTTTGACGAAAAGATTGTCCTCCCCAAGGATTCCATCTACTTTATCAACTTGTTCCCCATGTTTCGAAATCCATTGTACTACGATGAGCCAGACAAGTTCCTTCCCTCGCGATGGGCCAACCCCAAGACCGAAATGGCGCATGTGCCATTTTCCATTGGGCCTAGGAACTGCGTGGGGCGGGCTCTTGCCGACGCAGAACTGCACACGGTTATTTCTACCCTCCTTGGCCGTTATGACTTTGAAGTGGAATCGGAAGGACACGCCGAGTTCTTGACCACATTGAAGCCTGCCGACTGCTTGCTCATCCCAAAGAAACTCTTTTAGATTGATTGCACGCACGCACATGTGACGACAAACAAATTTGGACATTTTGATGTAAAATGAAGTGAAGCCAGAAGACAACACTCAACCGTATCATGATATTGTTTGTCTTCTTTTAAAGGCCAGTGTTTTGGGAACGAGGAATCTTCTCGCAAAGATACGAATGACATATAGACAGTTTATAACTTTTAAATGTGAAACAAAACCTAACAGCAGAACTGTGGTGAATTTACTTTTCCCCCCGAAATGTACGAGATTCACTTTAGTATATCATCGGAACAAAGGAATGAGGTGTTGTTTGCCTGAAAGTGAAAGCCGGAAGTGCTGACAGGAGAGTGGCAGAGGTGCGAGAAGACTACTAGCTAGTAGCAAAGGAAAAGCCACTTCGGTATGGCTTGGCTGCCACGCTACAGTGAAAGGATTTCATGGTGACACTTAGATCACAAATTGATGTACTATTGAAACGAGCAGAGAGCTCCCGCCCGACTAAGTTTTCATCACCAGCCTTTTGATGGCTGTGGCTTCTATAGAAAACGATCCAGAAGCGTGGAGATTCATCAGAGATAGCTAGCATCTATTTTAGTAGGTGGCAACCCTAAGGAATTCCCCGGCTCCTTCATGATGGTCTCTGTTCCACGTATTACATACATACTAGCTACTAGCTAGCTAGGACCTGAGTCAGCGAGGGCACCTGTAGAGCCTCGGATCCACATTGATTGAATCGCTAGTAGTAGGGTGAGGGTGATTGTGAGTGTGAGTCAGGATCGATGACCGGTTCTACCACACGGGAGCGGTCGGGTTCGCCATTGTGCAAACGGTCTGGTAGGGTTCGCGGTGGTTTTGTTCACGTCAAAACCGTGATTTGTTTCCTGCGATGACGTCATCGCATCGGCATATCGACATTCAATATGTTCATCATTGACTCCACCTAAACGACCTGGTGATGAGCTTGAGAGGTTAGATTGGATACTATCAACTGATAAAATCTTTTCGCAACAATGATCAAAGGCTACTCGTTTTGTTCGTGGCTTTTCTGCCTGCTGTGTGTTACTCCATTGGAAGGTCTGCAATCCTCAGCGCCCAGGTCAACGAAAGTTGAGTGCCCCTTGACATCAGCAGCGGTTTCTTCTCGCCGATCTTGGCTATCCCATACCCTGACGGTTACAGCAGCGGCTATCATCACCGCCAACAATATCAACAACAGCAATGATGATACAGTAGCATGGGCGGCTTCTTCGGCAGGACCACCACCTGACTTGAAATTTGTCGAAACGCCCTTGGGCATCAAATATGCCGATGCCAAAGTTGGGACAGGCCAACCCATTACAGCCAAGGGTACTCCTATAACTATTGATTACGTCATGTCCACCACCGGTGCTCGATATGGGACCAAAATCTATAGTACCCAGGACAAAAATGTACCCTACCGTTTTGCTTTGGGGGACGGCACCACTATCGAGGGACTGGAATTGGCAATTGCTGGCGATGCTGCCAACAATTTGGAACCCATGCGACCGGGTGGGATTCGACGTGTCATTATCCCCGCGAAATACGGTTATGCAAGTTTAGCACAACCCTTGGCAGGATTGCAGTATCAAGATTGCCAAGAAGGCAAGGGTGTTGGGCCCATTCCACCCACGGACGAAGGCACCACAGGCGAATATTATCAACGATTCAAGAACATATACTGCAATGCCAATCGTCCCTATCAACCCGATCTGGTTATGGATGTCAAGCTATACGGCAAGCGATAGAATATAAGATAAGGCAAGCAAGTTTATGATAAATATTGGCAAAGTAGTTGCCAGAGGCAAACTAGATAGAAAGCCAAATCGAAGTTTAGTACTAGCTGCTCCCTCAAGGGAGACAGACTCGACAGATAAATGTATTTAGAATGTTGAACAAAACCATGTCAGACGAAAAAACGGTACCGTTAGACAGGTACTCCCAAGATATGCTGCTGCCACTAAGATTGTGTATTACTATATTCGAATGCTACTTTCTGTCGATTAGATTACACATAGTTTTTTTCTGGATCCTAGTTAGCTGATTTTTTGGTTCTTCTCTACAGCTGACAGTGGTTCCTATCTTGTCAAGTGCCACCCACCTTGGTGGTATGATCCGACCACTTTATCCCGCCATCATACCAGCACCCAGAAAATTGGGTTTGTGGCTATCAAGTCCAAACATGCCCATCAACCTGTGGTCTTAACCTACCCAGCATAGCCCGTGATGCTCATTTATCTAGCAACAGTGAGAATGTGTTTCTGGCCATTGTGCTCAAAAGAGAGGCAATGCCCAATGCCAGTGACTCTGCCATGTAGGACTACTGCCAAAAGATTATCAATTGTAAGGGTGCATCACATGTTATCATGGTTGGAGCCCCACATGATGCATTCTTCAATTCAAGATGAACAATGTTGAATGTTGAATGCTGAGTCGACTTTAACTCACATGCACTTGAACATGTGCATCCTGATGGTGCTACTAGTAGCTTTTAAATTCGAGGATGGACATGGCTTGCAACGACACATGCATGCATTTTGCTTGTTTGATTTGATGCATGTTGATTGGACAGAGCATGCATGCATGATGTTTGCTTCACAATCATCATTAGTTTCAAAACATGATTGTTGTGCAGCAACAGGTGAATTGCTTTCAATTGCAAGCAAGCTAGGTTTTCTTTATGACTGGTTCTTCATGCTCCAAATTTCCTCAAAAAACACATGCTTGAATGAACAGCTTTTGTAGAGATAAGTGTTCAACCAAGACTTGGCACCACACCCTCTGTTTAAGATTTGCCGTGATGAGTAGCATGCCCGGCCAAGCCAGATTAACCAAACGACGGTTCTAACGACCACGGCCCCGCTGGCATTGCAATGCAATGCAGTGCAGTGC
>Ga0163144_10021715_pt1 | contig 12747 bp, 6 predicted proteins | sample OliLak19BULKMAT1_FD_123175 | JGI IMG/M metagenome (GOLD analysis project Ga0163144, IMG submission 123175) | Freshwater microbial mat bacterial communities from Lake Vanda, McMurdo Dry Valleys, Antarctica - Oligotrophic Lake LV.19.BULKMAT1 | ecosystem: Environmental > Aquatic > Freshwater > Lake...
CAATGCGGGTAGTATCCGCCGCAACAACGCTGACGTGATTGTTCTGAGCGGTTGGACGCCCCTCGCCTTCGCGCATTGGCGCAGCATCCGTCACGCCGAGTGGATTGCGGCGCCGCTGCGAATCCATCCCGCGGTGGCTGCAGCGTGGTTCATTGGGGTCGTCCGACGCTGGTTGGGACACGTTGAATCAGCGCGGGTCACATCGTTTGATGGAGCGGATCGAAAACTGCTCGTGTGGCGGAATCGCCGACGGACGACGGGTGGCGCTCGGCGTTACATCCCCTATCGCCTGGGGGTGAAGGGATTTCTCGAGCAACTGCGGGCCCGTCAACAGCAGCACGTCGTGCTGCGCTGGTTTGAATCGCTCCCGGCCGTGGCGCCTGGGGAAGACCTCGACGTGCTGATCGACGACGCGGAACTGACGGAGGTTCAACGCTGTCTCGATAGCGGGCCGGGGTTGCAACCGATCGACTTATATACGCAGACCGGACTTCCTGGGACCGATTTTCGGAGCCTGCCGTACTATCCCCCGGCGATCGCTCGGAAGTTGCTCGACGAAGCATGCGAGCATCGTCAGCTTTGTCGCGTGCCGTCGCCGGAGCATCACTTTCTCAGCTTGGCGTATCATGCGCTCTATCATAAGGGCCGAAGCTCTGGGCTGCCGACGAACTCCGCTGCGTCGCATGCGGGCGGTCGTGGCGATCACGACTATGCGGCCATCCTGCGCAGGCTCGGTGCGGAGGCCGACTACCTTGGTCCCATCACGCTTGAAGCTCTGGACGCATATTTGGCGGAGAAGGGTTGGCGGCCGTCCCACGACATGATGGCGCGGCTGGCTCGCCATAATGAGTGGTTACGAACGCGACTGGCGCGGGAGAATCAATCCGACGCAGACAACGGCCTGGCGGTGTTCCTGCTGCGCGAGCGCGGGTTGCAGCGCGGCGGCGTCGAGCGAGCGAAACGACTCTTGGAGGAGCTTGGGTTTTGCATCGCCGAGGCGCGCGAGCTTGATGCGGCCGAAGCGGAGGTCGCCGCCCAGGTGGTGCGCGGCGGAAACTGGGGACCTGGCCCCTGGCCAGCTTCGGGCGGACTGCCGGCGGCCATCCTTATCGCCTACGACCGCGACCCGCTCCCGCTGAATCGCCGGCAACAGAAGAAGTATCCCTTTGCCGTGAACGCGAGGACTCTCTGCAAGGACCGCATCCGCGACGAGTTTAACCGCGACGTTCCCGATCACGAACACTGCAACGTCGTTCATTCGAGCGACAATGGACACGAGGCGATGGAGTACGTCAGAGCCATTTGCCGAATGCGCGCGGACGAGGTCCTTGAAAAGGTGGCACGGCTCAAGATGCGTCAGGACGCCCCCTCGGACGTTGTGGCAGACGTCACCAAGTCGGGTCGCCGTGCGAAAATCGAAATCGTGCGGTACGAGGGTCGACTGGTCGTCAAGAAAACGTTCAAGCCGCAGATGCTGCATTTTCTAGAACGGGAAGTCCGTTTCTTAACGGAGTTAAACGGCAAGGTCTTGAGCGTGCCGCCGCTAGTGGCGCGGGGCGAAACGTGGTTCATGATTCCGTACTATCACGACGTGCTGGCCTATCAACGGTCGTCGGGAAAGCTTCTGCCGCTCAGCATCGCGCAGGAAGCCATTCGCGCACTGCGCGCTATTTACGAGTCTGGCTACGCACTTATTGACGCCAGCATCGATAATCTGCTGGTTGACCGTGATGAGGGACTCAAGCTGTTCGACTTCGAATTTAGCCACCGCTACGCGCAGACGCCAGAACGCTTTGAGGTGAGCTACGACGTCGCGGGTTGCCCGACTGACTTTCAAGGCGACCTGCCGATCCAGGGGTGCAACAGCTATGACCGAAACTGGCGTCCCTACGTCGGTCTCAGTCTTCGCAGCCTGTTGAACGATCCGCCGTGGCTGCAACGGGCAAAGCGCGCGATCTACTTCACGACTCATGCCCATCGCTTCTTGCCGCGATTGGCACGCGGTCTGGTTCGCGCTGCACTACTACGCAGACCTCGACAGGACCATTTGATCCTTCCGCCACAGCCGCTAGAAGTCATTTCGGAGACGCCTTGCGCGTCTTCGAAAGCGGCGTAAAGGCTTTGTTTCGTCGCTCTGCTTGTAGTTGGCGCTAGCGGAGCTAGCGGCGAGTTTAACGACGCCCCGCCTCCATTTTCAGTCCCGCGCGTGAATGCACGATAAGTCTTCACGCAGGGGGAGCGTTGGTTCGCCGGTTGGCGAACCGCTGAAGGCGTCGTCGACCCAAATCGCGGGACTGCCTTTTGTCGCGTGCCTTTCGTAGGGCGATCGCGGCTAGCGATCGTATCGTTATCGCATCCCCTACTGTCAGACTGACGCAGCAGTCGACGAGGGGGGCCCGGTATGCGCATATCCGTCGTGCTGGCGACTTACAACTCGCCGACCTGGCTTGAGAAAGTCCTGTGGGGCTACGCGGTGCAGAGTCGCCGCCCGGACGAGATTGTCATTGCCGACGACGGCTCCACGCAAGAGACGCTGCTGACCATCGAGCGGCTCAAGCGCTCCTACCGGTTGCCGCTGAAGCATGTCTGGCATGAAGACAACGGCTTTCGGAAGTGCGAGATCCTGAACAAAGCAATTCTCGCCGCAACGGGCGACTATCTTGTCTTCTCCGACGGCGATTGCGTTCCGCGTCACGATTTTCTCGCCACTCACGAGCGGTTTGCCGCCGCGAAGCGCTTTCTTTCGGGCGGACTCGTGCGACTGCCGCTGGGTCTGAGCGAACAACTCGAAGTGAACGACGTCGTTTCGGGGCGGGCGTTTTCGCCGGCGTGGCTGGTCCGCCATGGGCTGCGTCCCGACAAGAAGTGTTTCATGATCGCCACGCCTATGGCGCTAGGCGGCGCGATGGACCGCTTGACGACGACTCGCGCCACGTGGAATGGGCACAATGCTTCCGGCTGGCGTGATGATCTCCTGCAGGTGAACGGATTCGACGAACGCATGGGCTATGGCGGCGAAGACCGAGAACTCGGTGAACGCCTCGTGAACATTGGCATCCGCCCCATGCAGATCCGCCACCGCGCCGTTTGCATCCATCTAGAGCATGGGCGTGGATACGTCGACGCCGCCGTCGTGCGCTGGAATCTGGAGCATCGCAGCCAGGTTCGCAAGCAACGCGTCACCTGGACCGACTTCGGAATCCGCAAGGAATCCGCCGACGAGTCGGCGTCGACTCTCCTGCGATTCCCCGCTGAGAAGTCAACGTCGACGCGGCGCGCCGCCTAGGCATTCGGCCAAGCGGGCTGATCAAACCTCTTCTCTCGGGGCCGCCTCAGCGGCCCCCATTCGCTCAGGCATCTAGCGTCGCGCGCTATGCGGCCGGCATTGCCGAGCGCCTCGATTTGCTGCGGGCGCCGAGGCTCCTTGCGCTTAAGCGTCTAGCCGTTCCGCATAACCGGCAAATCCTTGCCCGGATAATCGCGCCTGCCGGAACATCCTCCACCACTTTAGAGTTGCCGGAGCTCCAACTAGCATGAAAAGCTGGCCCACGCCGTACGCACTACTCATCTTCCCCAGTCCGACCGCAGCATTCGATGCGGCCGCCTGGGGCGCAACGCGCCAGAGTACGCATGAATCTACTTCAGAGAATTGTCAGCAACCTGATCGTATCAACGCCGCGTCATAAGACGCAGCCGGTCGAGGCGCAATCGCTGCGCTTCGAGACATTGGAGACAAGACGCCTGCTGGCGACGCTCGCGTTGAGCGACTTCTCGGTTTCGCAGGGCACCGGCGAGAAGCCGCAGTCAAAAGTATGGGAGTACGCCGACCAGTGGTGGACGGTGATGCCATCCTCAGCCGGCGCTGCCGTCTGGCGTCTGGACGGAACGACGTGGACGCAGACGCTGCAGCTTTCGACGAACAAGAACATCACCGCTGATGTGAAGGCGGTCGGCGGCGTTAGTCACGTCTTGCTGTTTGACGGAGCCACAAGCGAACTGGCCAGCATCGAGTACGATGGCGCCGGGAATTACGTCTCTTGGACGATGCGACCGCAGCTCGTCAACGTTCCGCTCTCGGGCGCCGAGACGGCCACGATCGACGTCGACACGACGGGGCGTCTGTGGATCGCGGCCGACAACGGCAGTCTAGTGCAAGTCCGCTACAGTGACGGGCTCTATCAAAGCTGGAGTAGCCCGATCACCGTTGCGTCGGGAATCGGCTCCGACGACATTTCGGTCATCACGGCGCTTCCCAACGGCACGGTCGGGGTGCTCTGGTCGAATCAAAATTCGAAGCTGTTCGGCTACCGCTACCATGTCGACGGCGCGGCCCCGACCGAGTGGTCCGTCGCCGAAGCGCCAGCGGCTGCCGCGGCGCTGAATACGGGCGGCGGCATGGCGGACGATCATTTGAACGTCGCCGTGGCGGCCAACGGAACGCTCTATGCGGCGGTGAAAACGAGTTATGACAGCGGCGGCCAAACGAAGATCGGCCTCATCGTGCGGCGGCCCAACGGTCAATGGGACAACTCGCTCTACCCGGTTGATACCAACGGAACTCGCGCCATCGTGTTGCTCAACGAGTCTGCTGGAAAGCTCATCGTCGCCTATGCGGCCAGCGAAGGGACCGCGAACATCGTGTATCGGGAGACTTCGCTAGCATCCATCAGTTTCGGACCGCGCCAAACGATGATTGGCGGGTCGATCCAGAATGTTTCGAGCACGAAGCAGAACTTCAGCGACGAGGTTGCGCTGATCGCGTCGAATGGCAGCACCGTGAAGAGCGTGCTCTTCAGCTTTGGCTCGATCGTGATCAATCGCCCGCCCGTCGTCGACGCCGGGGCGGATCAATCAATCGTCATTGGCGCGGCTGCAACGCTCAATGCGCGAGTGCAAGACGACGGCGTGCCCGCTGCCTCGACCGCGGCTTGGTCGAAGCTCAGCGGGCCCGGCGTCGTGGCGTTTGACGACTCGTCCAAATTGAACGCCCGAACGACGTTTTCAGTTCCGGGAACCTACGTGCTGCGTATAACGGCCGCCGACGGTCAGTACTTCGACGCCGACGAAGTGACGATTATCGTCGCCGCCCCATCGCCCGACCCTTCGCCGAGCGAAATCGTCGCTGCCGCGTTCCAAGATGGCGTGGCGGGCTATACGGGGACGCGTGACACGATGATTCGCGCGCTCAATTCCAATACGAATTACGGTACGTTAGCGACCCTGGAGATGGACGGCAGCCCTGATATCGCGAGCCTAGTCGCTTGGGACGTTTCAGCGATCCCGGTCGGCAGCGTCGTCGTCTCCGTTTCATTTGAGTTGTACGTCACCAATACCACCGTCCATTCCTACAGCGTGTTTGCGATGGAACGCGCCTGGGACGAGTTAGGGGCCACATGGAACGTGGCTGGCGCCGCCCGTCCGTGGTCGACTGCGGGAGCAAGCTCCGCCTCCGACCGGAATGGTTCCGCGCTCGGAGCCATTACTTCTCGCAGCACTGGTACGCTGCGCGTCGATCTCAACGCCGCCGGTCGCGCAGCGGTGCAAGAGTGGATCAACGATCCGTTGTCAAATCATGGCCTAATCTTCCAGAACTACGGCGACGCGAGCGACGGACTCGATTTCCGGTCGAGCGAAACTTCTACCTTCTCGCAACGCCCTCGCTTGCTGGTCACCTATGCAGCGTCGGCGCCCGTCGAACCCCAGAATGCCGCGCCAGTCGTCAATGCGGGAACTGATCTCACAGTTCCTGCCAGCCAATCGGCGATGCTCACTGGCGCGGCGACCGACGACGGCCACCCCGGGCCGCTTGCCGTGCAATGGACGAAACGTACCGGTCCCGGCGACGTGACGTTCGCCAACGCTGCGTCGGGGCCGACGTCGGCGTCGTTCTCGACGCCTGGCACTTACGTGTTGCGCCTGACCGCTTCTGACGGTGAGTTCTCGGCCTACGATGAGCTCACGGTGACGGTCACTGCCGCGGCGCCGACGAATACTTCACCCACAGTTAACGCCGGGACGGACGGATCAATTCAGTTCGGGTCCGCGACAACGCTTGTCGGCACGGTGAGCGACGACGGACTGCCTGGCCCCGTCACCATGGCCTGGACCAAAGCGTCGGGGCCCGGATCGGTGACTTTTGGCTCGGCGGCGAATGCGACGACGACCGCAAGCTTCTCGCAAGCTGGAACTTACGTCCTGCGATTGACGGCGTCTGACGGTAGCCTAACGTCGTTCGACGAAGTGACCATCACGATCACGGCATCGCCGACCACTGATCCTTCACTGCTCGGGGATTGGCGCATGGATGCAATTGCCGGCGGCACGACCAGCGATTCGTCGGGCGCGGGGCGAACAGCGGCCGTCGTCGGCGCACCGTCGTTGACGACGGGCGTCAATGGCCAGGCGCTCTCCTTCAACAAAAGCAATTACTTGTTGGTCGACAATGCTCCCGCATTGAACCCGAGTACCCAGATTACGATCGCGGCCTGGATCAAGCCGACGACGAGCGGCACTCAGTATGTTGTGAAAAAAGGCCGTCAAGACTCGACGGACGGCTTTGAACTCTCGCTCAGCAGCGACGGCAAGGTCTTCGTCCGTTTCAATCAAGCGTCGAGCGGAGACTCGTTCCGGGTCAACAGTACTTCGAAATACCCAACCAATGGCTCCACCTGGCTCCACGTCGCCGCTACCTACGACGGGGCGACGATCAAGCTTTACATCAATGGAGTGCTGCAAGGCAGCAAGAATGCGTCGTTCCAAATAGCTTCGAACAGCCTACCGCTGGCGGTCGGGGCCCAAGATGACGGGTATCGAGGCTTCGCCGGCGCCATCGACGGCGTGAAGCTCTACAATCGAGCGTTAAGTGCAGCAGAGATTGTAGCGCTGAAAGCGATTGGATAACGGATATCGCCCGATGAAACGCCGTGAGCGAAAGTGCTCTCCAGGCGTCGTTGGCCGGCGTTACTCCTCTGTCTGGACGAGCCAATGCCTACTCGCCCTGATCGCCAGCCTCGGATTTGAAACAATAGATCCTCGCCGACGTGCGAATGATCAGCCGGTCTCCGGCAATCGCGGGCGTGGCCATGCACATATCGTCTTCCGCCAGCGCGTTCGTGCCTAATTCTTCAAAAACCTCGCCGGCTTTGATGACAAACGTTACGCCGTCTTCGTTCAGGCAAAACACCTTCCCGTTGTAGGCCCACGGAGACGAGGTGAAGGCCCGTGCATTGGGAAGTCGTCTCTTGCTATACAGTTCCTTGCCATCCTTCGCGTCAAAGCAGGCAATGAATCCTTGGTCGTAGAGGACGTACATTCGGCCATCATCGAGCAGCGTCGTCGGATTGTATGGCGCTGACTTCGGTTGGCTCCAGGCAATGAATTCATTCGACGTTTCTCCGTCAGCGAGCGAAATATCGCCAGTCGCCCCCGGTTTAATCGCGAAGATCGGCCGTCGCGAATCAAGCACATAGCCGGAACTCAGGTAGAGGAGCCCGTCGCTTTCGTAGGGCGTTGCAATCGTGATGCTCGACATGCCCCCGAGCGTCCAGAGCAATTTGCCGTCGAGATCGTAGGATCGCACTTGTCCCGTGCCAGGCGTCACGATCTCCGTGCGCAGCTCATTCGCCCACACATACGGCGTGGCCCAGTTGCTCTCCTCGTCGCGCGCCGTGCGCCACGCCTCTTCTCCCGTTTTGGCGTCTAATGCGACGATGTACGAATCGTCCTCATTGTCGTTGACGAGATAGAGTCGGTCGCCATGTATTACCGGCGAGGCGGCCGTGCCCCAGCCGGCGCGAGTTGCTCGCGGCGTGATTGGATTTTGCCAAATCTCGTTGCCCTCGAAGTCAAAGCAGTAAACACCGAGGTTACCAAAGACGCAATAGACGCGCTCGCCGTCAGTGACCGGGGTTTCCGAAGCGAAACTGCTTTTCAAGTGAATCGAGCTTGCGGGCTTTCCTTCGTGAACCACTCGTTCCCAAAGCAGGGAGCCGGCGTCCAATGAAAGGCACAGCACCTTCCATTGATGCACGTCTTCTGGCGGGCTCTTGCGTTCGCCGCCAAAGTAAAGTCCCTTCTTCGGCTCTTCCGTCGGTCCCGTGTTGACCACGGTCGTCAGAAAAATGCGATTGCCACAGACGATCGGCGATGACCAGCCGCGCCCCGGAAGATTGGTTTTCCAGCTGACGTTTTCCGTGGCCGACCAGCTGTCAGGCAGGTTCGCGTCCCGGGCCACGCCCCGAGAGCCGGGGCCGCGAAACTGGGGCCAATGCAGCGCGCCGCTGGCGCCTACTCCAGCGTCCTGGGAGTCGCTCGGACTGGTCGCTTCTTGGGCGTCAACGGGACTCGTGCAAGTCGCAACGCACAAGATTGCCAGCATGAAAAACGCACGGCACATTTTAAATGTCCTCGATGTGGCGGTTACCGATCGCGCAGCGAACCAAGGGAGAATACCCCTGACACTTCCTCGACCGTCAAGGCGCCGTCTTGGTCGCGATCGAGAGGCTTGAACAACCCCTGGTACTTCGTCGGTACTTCTTCGACGACGACTTTGCCGTCGATGTTCTTATCCAAGCGGTCAAAGAGCTCCTGGGCGCGCATTTGGGAACGCTCTGCCGCGGTTGGGCTCTGTAGGGCGCCGACTGGAACGACATAATCAAAGTACCCGATCATCATCTCGTCCCAAGTCTGCTCGCCCCAGCGCACGGTCTTGTTCGGGTCGGGATTGTTGAGGTTGTCCTGCGAATTGTCGAAGTGGGCGACGCAATGCAGCCGCGTTCCCTTCGGAAGCTCCAGCGGCGTCGTCAGCCGATAAGCAGTCTGCCAGTTGAAGTCATATCGTGGGACGTCGAGCAGCTGCTGGCATTCGCCGGTGGGAAGCACCGCTTCATACTGAATAGACTTGCCGCGCAGATGCATGTGCGGATTCAACGCGAGCAGACGCGCCTCTGTCGGCAGCCGCGAACTTGAAGCGTCGACTCGGTAGTTGCCGTCATGCGGTGGAATCTCGAGGTCCGTGTTCACCGCGCTGGCCGTCCGCACCTCGTATTGAACGCTCTGCGGGTCGACGAAGAGCATCCCCACGCGACTCTGATCGAACTGCTCCGAGCCGATGGGCGTGTAATGGACCTGGAATACCAATCGCGCGCCGGCGGGAATCCGGCGAGCCATGCCCGCAGGATAGGGCTGGACTCGCTGGCCAGGCACGAAAATGCCGTCGTAACCGGCGGCGCCGCCGCGAAACTGTTCGCCGCTATCGTCTGCGGTTCCGACGAACATCAGCACATGGTGCACAACCGCACGATTGCCGGGCTGGATTTCGACGGCGCTGACCCATTTGTCTTCCTGAAAGTTGGGGTCGATTTGGAAGTATTGATAGCGGACCTTCCCATCTGCCGGCACCCGAAATGGCTCGTCCGTCAGCGGAGCGATGAAATCAGGCGTTCGAGACAATTGCCAGCCATCGACCCAACTGCGCGGCTCGGGCAGATCTTGTGGATTGCCTTGCGGGGCCCCCGCGTCGACCCATGCTTTGATGAGCGCCTTCTCTTCTACGGTCAACCGCCGGCCATTTTCGAAGGGCCCGCTTTCGTCGCTCGCGTGCCATGGAGGCATCCGCCCTTCATGCACGACTTCTTGGATCATTTCCGCCCAGCCGACGACCTCTTCGTAGTCGTCCAGCGCAAACGGCGCGATCTCGCCTTCGCGATGGCACTCAACGCAGCGGTTCTGCAAGATCCGGGCGATCTGATTTGAATAGGTTACTGCTGCGTTCGGTTGCGGATCCTTGATACGCCCAATCTGACAACCGACTGCCGCGGTAACCGGAACCGAAACTTCCTTGCCTGCTAGCAACTCCTCGATCGCGGCTTGCAGGTCGTGTCGCTGCGCCTCTTCACGGACGTAGCCGACGCCGTACTGGTCGTCAACGCGTCCCCAGTACCTGATGATGCGCTGGTCGTCCAGAACGCATACTGTGGGAGTCCGCTCCGCGCCGACAGTATCGGCAACTTGATTGGCCAGATCCTTGAGCAGCGGAAAGCGGATGTCATGGACGCGCGCGAACGCCGCAATCTCGGTAACGGAATCTTGAACGTTGGCATTGAGACCGATGAAGCTCACGCCGCGGGGCTCGTACTCGTCTGCTAGCTTTCCCAAGCGCGGGCCGTAGCGTTTCGCGAGCGGGCACTCGGTCCCGAGAAAGGCCAGCACGACCAACTTGCGATCACGATAGTCGTCAAGCGCGTGTTTCTTGCCGCGAAAATCTTGCAGCTGAAAGCTTTCAAGCTTTTGTCCCAGCTGCGGTTCGGCGGCGCATGCAGAGGCTGTCACTGAAAGTAAGACCGCAACGACAGTGATTCGTGGCAACATCGCTCGCCTTTGGGGGAATGCCAATTGATGAATCAAAAAAGTAAGCAACGTTGAAGACTCTCGCCCGTGAAGCCATCCAGCGAGCAAGTAAACGTAATGACGCGCGATCCAGCTGCAGAACTGCGGCCAAGGCGCATTGCATTGATGCTCCAATCCACCGTGACCATCATAGCGACTGGGAGCCTATCCACCCAAATGCTACGGCGGATTTACGGTGCGCTTGCGTTGCCGTCGCCCCGATCTGCGGCGGGAAGCAGCTAACATCGCAAGAAAAAGGACCAGCGACAAAAAATCGCCGGTCCTTCGTCACGCTTTTTGTCAACTCGCTCAGATCAGCCGCCAGCGTCGGCGACGGCCAACGGCATATTCACGAGGTGCTCGGCTAGGAACCAGACTTGCATTTCATTGGGGCGAATGACGCCGCCGACGACCATGTCGTTGGTGCCGTCGTCGCCTGAGTCAGCCGCTTGCTTGGCAATCGTGTGGCAGAGTTGCAGGACGATCTCGTGGGCCTGCAACAGCCGGGAGATCTGCACCGGAGCCTCTTCGCGCCCCTTCGGGACGCGCGGGATCGTCGTCGTCTCGGCGACGTCGTGCGCCATGGCGACGCTCAGCCCGCCGAGGGTCTGGATGCGCTCGGCGATCATGTCGACCATCTCCGACTGCTCGCCGTAGTGCTTATCGAACAGCAGGTGAAGTTGGTAGAACGTCGGCCCCGAGACTTGCCAATGATGCTTCTTGTACATGTCGCGAAGCGTCATCGTATCAGCCAGCAGCTGATTGAGGTTATCGACGCTTTGCTTGCGGGCCTTCTCGCTCAGCGCGAGCGGCATGGCGACGAGGTGGCCGAACGCTTGGATCTCGTGGGCTTTCTGGTTGACGATTGGCGTTGCGCGGTTGCCTGCCGCGGGGCCGTTTTTCGTTGCGGTAGTCATTTTGCGTGACTCCTGTATTGTGCCGAAAGGGAATGCGCCTGCTGAGAATGCAGCATATCAAATGCCAAACCACTCGATGAGGGGGCGCACTATTACGGCTTCGTCAGCCCAGTCGAACCGGGTGCAATGAAGACGTCCTGCTGCGGGAAATCTTGGAAAAACTCCGGCGGCTTGCCAAAGTGGTTTGCCAGCAGGTAGGCCGGGTTGCCTGCAACCCACTGCGACAAGTCGATCGCCGCGTAGGCGCCTGTATTGAACGCGATCAACAGGCGCGCTGTCGTCGTGCCAACATTTTCGATGGAATGGCCGTAGCCTTGCGGGATGTAACCGACGTCGCCGCCATTGAGAGACTCTGTGCGGAATCGCCCGTGCGAGCCGAACATCGTGACGCTCACATTCCCCGAGACGACGTATTGCCACTCGTCGGAGGTCGGGTGCCAGTGAAGTTCACGAAGGGCGCCCGGTTCGAGATCCAGCACGACGCCGGTCATTGTTTGCGAGATGGGGAACTTGTCGGCGCCGAGCCGCCATTCGCGCCCGCCGTTGTGAACCGAGTGAGGTACTTCGGCTAGCAGGCGATACTTATGCCGAGTGGCGCAAGTGTTTGCAGATCCCTGCAACGGCGCCACAGGAGTTGCCGGCGGCCGCGGCCCGTGGGTGAAGTAGACTTCGCCCGCTGGAATTCCGACGAAGGCGTCGGCGGGCAGTCCAAAATTCTTGGCGAGCAATTCCTTCGGCGCATGCCCGAGCCAGTCGGTGATGCTAAACGTGCCGAATTCGCTGAAGTAGCCGTTGTCGAAGATCAGGATGAAGTGAACCGGCTCATCGCCCAGGCACTCGATCGAGTGCGCGTGGCCGCGAGGGAAGTACCAGACGTCTCCTGGCTCAAAGTCGTCTGTTTCTGAATTGCCGTGCGGATCAACCAACGTGGTGCGACAGCGACCAGCGAGCACCATCGCCCACTCAGCGGCAGTGGCGTGCCAGTGAAGTTCGCGCGTCACCCCCGGTTCGAGCCGCATCGAGACGCCGGCTATCCCTTTGGATATCGGCAACTGTTCGACCGTGGCCTCTTTCCCAAAGCTGCCGCCGTCGACGCGACCAGCCGAAGCCTCCAGAGCGAATTTGAATGTCGGCAGCGTGGGACCCGAAAGGAGCGGGTCGGGCGTGTTGTTGCGGAATAGGTAGTCGGCTGTCGCATTCGACTGAAACGAGTTTTCAGGCATGTGACTTGGTCTGTGGTTGGAGCGGCGGCGGCACGATTGGCGTTCTGCGGCCGGAGAGGCTGCTGTGGTTCATCCCCGCTTAGGATATCGAATCCTCCTTGTCGGCCGGGCGAGAGGTTTTGGGAAGTCTTCGCGGCTTCGATTCGCGTCGCGGGACTATGAAGTCGTATATCTGTTGCGCGCGGCTTAAGCGGACGGCCAGTGGCGGCGATACCGTCGTG
>Ga0163144_10021718_pt1 | contig 12746 bp, 11 predicted proteins | sample OliLak19BULKMAT1_FD_123175 | JGI IMG/M metagenome (GOLD analysis project Ga0163144, IMG submission 123175) | Freshwater microbial mat bacterial communities from Lake Vanda, McMurdo Dry Valleys, Antarctica - Oligotrophic Lake LV.19.BULKMAT1 | ecosystem: Environmental > Aquatic > Freshwater >...
CCTCCGCTCGGCAAACAGATAGCCGAGCTGGCCGCCGATTTTCCGGCCTTCCGCGATCGCGTGCAGCATCGTCTACCACCCGATGAAGCGATTCTCAGAACGGTCGTCGATCAAATGTTCCGCCTCCCGTCGTCGCCGGAGGTCGTGGCTGAGGTGAACAAGCCGCTGATCTGGGGCCGCACCGCCGTCTCCGGCATCATGACGACCTTCTTCGTTCTGATCGCCACGCTCTACCTGCTGCGCGACGGCAAGCGGGTCTACGCCTGGCTGCTGGCGTACGTTCCCCGAGCCCATCGCGATAAAATGGCCGAAACGGTGCCAGAAGTCTCCAAGGTCGTGCAGGCCTACGTACGGGGTCAGCTCGTCACCTCGTTCCTCTTCGCGGTGTTCGTGGTCGCGATCTTGAGCCTGCTGCGTGTGCCGGCCATTCTGCCGCTGGCGATCCTGGCGGCCCTGTGCGACGTAGTCCCCGTGGTGGGTATCATCATGGCCACGGCACCGGCTGCGCTGCTTGCCCTCACTGTGTCCCCGTCCACCTCCGCCGCGGTCGTAGGCTTGTACCTCGTCTACCATCTCTTCGAGACGTACTTCATCGTTCCAAAGATTTATGGAAATACACTGCGGCTCTCCACGCTGGCCGTTTTGCTGGCGCTCATCGTAGGTGGAACGCTGCAAGGCATCTTGGGCGCTGTGCTGGTCCTGCCGTTGGTCGCTGCTTATCCGATCATCGAGCGGATTTGGCTGAAGAACTATCTCGCCGGGGAGGTGCTGGCTGATCACAAGGCCCTGGCAAAAGCCGCAGAGACAGGCAGCGACGAAGCCGTCGAAGCGGTGCTGCAAGGAGAAAAGCATTCTGGGGAGGGTCCCCCGTCCGGCGATCCTCCGCGGGCGTAGGCGGCTCCGCTCCTGTCTCGGCGGGGCGTACGGCAGAGTCGTGGTATGAAAGCTTCGTGTCTCGCATCCTTCAATCCCCGCGCAACGTTTGGTGCGACCTGCCCGTCAACGACTTTGGGCTACTGGTCGACGGCGACGACTACTATCGCGCCTTCTACGAGGCTGCCCAAACTGCCGAGCACTACATCGTGCTGGCGGGTTGGCAGTTCGATACGGATGCTTGCCTCTTGCGGGGGCCGGAGGCGGAGCAGGCCAAGCTACCAGTGATGCTCTTGAAGTACCTGGACGCGCTGTGCGAAAAAAACGAAAATCTGCATATCTACCTGCTCGCCTGGGACTTTCACGCGGTTTTCGCTCTAGAGCGAGAGTGGATGCAACAGCTTCGTTTTAACTGGGCGACCAACGACAGGCTCCAGTTTCTGTTCGACGCGAAGCATCACGATGAGGGTTGCCATCATCAGAAGTTCGTCGTCATCGACGGGCGGCTCTCGTTCCTCGGCGGTCTCGATCTCTGCGATCATCGCTGGGACGACCGCGGGCACAAGGATCCGAACCCGCTCCGCTTGAGTCGGGGGGAACCTCACAAACCCTTTCATGACGTGCAAGCGTATCTCGCTGGAAACGCAGTGTCCGCCGAGCTCGCTAAGCTGTTCGTTAGCCGCTGGAAAGCCGCTGGCGGCGAGCCTATCGAGCTGCCGGAGTCGCGAGCTACCACCGCAGCTTACGAGCCCTTAGGGGCAGTCAAGCTGTCTGCCGGCCGGGTCATGCTCAGCCGCACCGATCCTCAAGGCTCGCCGACTGGGACGGAAAACTGTAAAGAAATTTGCAATCAACATCTCGACGCTATCGCCGCAGCAGAATCCTTGATCTACGTCGAGACGCAGTACTTTAGCTCTCAGGAAATCGGGGACGCCCTCGCGAACAGGCTACGCGGGACCGACGAACCGCCGCTGGATGTGGTCTTGGTGCTGAATATGAAAGCGGAAACGCTCAAGGAGGAGATAGCGGTGGGCCTGGCGCAATCCAAGGTCTTGCGCGACTTGCGCAAGGCCGCGGAGGGGACACGCCACCGGCTCGGTATCTACTATACGGTGCCCGCCACCGATGGCGATGCCGAGCCCGAACGCGCTACGTACATTCATTCCAAGATCATGATCGTCGACGATCGATTGCTCATCATCGGCTCCGCCAATCTTACCAATCGCAGCATGGCTGTGGACACCGAGCTCAACGTGTCAGTGGAGACCGAGGATCCCAAGGACGCGCTGGGCAAGTCGATCACTGGGGCTCGGCTTAGCCTGATCGCGGAGCACCTAGGGGTATCGAGCGCAGAAGCTCACGACGCGAGTGGCCTGGTCGCCACACTCAACGACCTCGCCCAGCGGCGCGAGGGGCGGCTACGGCTACACCCATCCCCTACGGAGAAGGAGCTGGAGTGGCTGGAAAAGATAGATCCCCAGCAATTGCCGTTCGATCCTGGTGCGATGGAGTCGCATGACCACGACAAGTCGATCTTCGTCGGTGGGCTCGGCGCGCTCTGGACCCGGCTATCGGGCGGAGCATCGACGGCCGTTGGCGAATGACGTGCTGACCGTTTCGTAGGGTCCTTAGCTACTCGGAGTCGGGCGGTCGCTTGGCAAACTGCAGCTCGGCGCGGGGGATTTCGTCGATCCAGCCCGCCTTGGCCTCCGGGAAGGCGTCGCAGTAGGGAACGTACGGCTTCAGATCGAGGATCGGCGTGCCGTCGAGTAGGTCGATGCCGCGCACGTGGAGGTCCCAGCCATCCACGCGCACGAGGCGTAACGCCGAGAGCCCGATCGGGCAAGGCCTGTCGGGCGAGCGAGTGGCGAACAACCCGCGTCGCACGCGCGGGCCGCGAGGCGGCCTCACCTCTGCGGCCCAGGTTCCACCGCGATCGAGGTGGCTGAGCACCCAAATTCGCTCCATGCCTTCCAGGTCCGCTAAGGCAGCCAGCGGAATGCGTTTGGGGTCGAGCTTCAGCACGGCCTCGGCATCCGAATTCGTGGCAGCGGCTTGTTGGGGTGTTCCGAAGCGACGCCGATACGGCGACGACACCCAGCCGATGGGCTGGAGCCAGACGGGGGCGCCTGGCCCAGGCGAGGGAGCATCGGCTTCTGACATGCACTTTGCTTAGTCGAGAGCCCGATTTTGAGCTAGTGCTGCGACTGACAGACGAGGCAGCTCTCGCCAGTGGGGCAGTTGCTGCGATCCACGCAACTTCCGAGCTTGCCCGGGGCAAACTGGCATTGCTCGCCAAATTTGTTGCACGGGGCGGGAGCGGGCTCCGCCTTGTTGGCGGAGGGGGGACAACCCGTGGCGAGCAGTAGAGGAAGCAGTAACAGGGATAGGGCCAAGCGCATACCGCCGAGCCTAACCTATACGAGGCTGAGGGACGTGGCTCAGCTCGGCTCGGGGCACGCTGTCGCGGAAGGCCCCTGTCATGTGCCCGCCCAATACTGGGCCAGCGCCATTCCCAAAAGGCCCGCGGCAAAGCAGCCGACTGCGGTAATTCCAAAGTTGAGCGCACAACTGAGCAGCTGACCGTCCTTGAGCAGCCGAGTGGTGTCTTGATTGAAGCTCGAATACGTCGTGAGACCGCCCAGAAAGCCAGTGCTGAGTGCCAGCCGCAGGCCAGGTGAAATCGAGACACCTTGCACGGCAAGCTGCGTGAGCAACCCCAATAGAAAGCAGCCGAGCAAGTTGACGAGCAGAGTCCCGTACGGGAAAGCGCTGCCCCAGCGTTCACCCACCCACACGGCGATCACATAGCGGGCGCCAGTTCCCGCGCCGCCGGCCAGACAGATCCAAAACAAGCGCTGCATTGGGGAGCGCATTAGCGCGAGTCCGGCCCCAGATCGCAAGCCGACTTTTCTTACCCGCAGGAAAAGTTCACCCTGTGCCAGAATGCCGGGCCTCAATGGGACAGGTTCCGCTTCTCGACGAGCTTGCGATCGTGGCGGCTCTCGCCGTGGCCGTTACGGTCATCCTGGCTAGGTTCAAGCTGCCCACCGTGGCGGGGCTGTTAGCGGCCGGAGCGCTGCTCGGTCCCTTCGGACTGCGGGTCGCGAAGTCGGTGGATGCGATAGAGGTTCTGGCCGAGGTAGGGGTGGTGTTGCTGCTCTTCTCGATCGGCCTCGAGTTCTCGTTGGCCCGCATCCGCGACATTCTTCGCCAGGTCGCGCTGGGCGGAGTGCTGCAAGTGGGGCTGACCACCGGCGTCACCACGCTGATCGCGGTCGGGCTGGGTGAGCCGGTGGGTCGGGGGGTCTTCTACGGCTTCGCTTTTGCGCTCTCCAGCACGGCCATCGTCTTGCGCGCCCTGGCAGAGCGGCGTGAGCTAGATGCTCCTCACGGTCGCTTCATCGTTGGTACCCTGATCTTTCAGGACCTATGCGTGGTGCCGATGGTGCTCATCGTGCCATTGCTCGGCGCCACAGGTCCCGTAGAGGAGGCAGCGTTCAGCATCGCTCTCGCGCTGGGCAAGGCCGCGCTCGTCGTCGTAGGCACGGTGCTGTTGGCGCGTTTCGTGGTGCCGAAGGTGCTGGGCTGGGTGGACGCCAGCCGCAGTCGCGAGGTGTTCCTGTTGGCCATTCTTACGTTGTGCATCGGCACAGCCTGGCTCACGTCCCTGGTAGGGTTATCGCTAGCGCTCGGCGCATTTCTGGGCGGCATGGTCGTGGCCGACACCGAGTACAGCCATCGGGCAATGGGCGATATTTTGCCGCTCCGCGACGCGTTTGTCAGCATCTTCTTCGTCTCGCTTGGAATGCTCTTCGACGTGCGGGTGGTCGCGGCTCAGCCGCTGCTCGTTGTGGGGCTACTGCTTGGCTTTCTGGTGGCCAAGGGCGGGGTCGCCACACTGGCCGCAATGGCGATGCGCTTCCCTTCGCGCGTGGCCTGGCTGGCTGGCGTGGGCCTCGCTCAGTTTGGCGAGTTCGGCTTCGTGCTTTCGCGGCTGGCCGAAGACAACGGCGTCATCGATGAAGCTGCTCTGCGACCGCTATTGGCTGCCGGTATCGGCAGCATGTTCCTGGCCCCCTTACTCGTGCGGGTGGCGCCGCACATTACCGCCGGGGAGCGCTTGCTGGCGCCGCTCGAGCGGCTGATCGGCGTGCGTAGCATCGACGAGGCCGATGACGGCCGAAGGCTCGAAAAGCACGTCATCATCATCGGCTTTGGTCTGGCCGGGCTTTTCGCTGCACGCACGCTGGCCGCTGCCGGAACTCCGTTCTTGGTCCTGGAGCTGAACGCGGACAACGTACGCAAGGGCAAGGAGCTCGGACTGCCAGTGTACTATGGCGACGCTACCAGCGAGGAAGCGTTGGGCCACGCGCACCTCTCCGAGGCACGCTTGGTGGTCCTGCTCATGAACGACCAGCCAGCGGCTGTGCGCGTGGTGGATATGCTGCGCAGGGTCGCGCCCGCCGTGCCCGTGCTGATGCGAACGCGCTACCTGGCAGAGCGGGAGGGCCTGCTCAAGATCGGAGCACGCGATGTGGTGGCTGAAGAGGTCGAAGGCGCGGTCGAGGTGATAGCCCGGATACTCCGCAGCATCGAAATGCCCCGCAACTTGATCGATCAGAGTATTCAGGCCGTGCGGGCGCAGACGCAAACCAGCGAGCGCAAACAGACCGTGCCCCGCGCCCAGCTTGGCGAAATGCGCGGCTTGTCCGAGCTCAAGATTGAATCGGCGCTGGTCCGCGAGCAGAGCCTTGCGGCGGGCGCGTCGCCCGTGTCCATGAAGCTGCGCACCCGCACGGGAGCTTTGGTCGTGGGCGTGCGGCGGGGTGACAAGCTGCTGGAAAACCCCGACCCCCACTCCGCGTTCGAGCCGGGCGATATCGTGTACTTCGTCGGCACCTCTGCCGCCCTGCGCGACGCGCTCCCGCTCTTCGATCCCGCGTACGCTGACCACTCGGAAGCCGAGCTGGGGGCCACCGAGGCACGCTAGCAAGGCCTGCGCGCGATGTGGCAAGAGTGTACCGTGGGTTGTAGCCGGCGGATTTAGCAGCGCGCGATTGGCTCGCCGTCTCGGGCGTGCGAAAAGGTTGGGGTGATGCTGCTCGAGCTGGCAATGATTTTGGTGCTGGTTGCCGTGAACGGTTTGTTTGCGGGGGCCGAGATCGCCATCGTGGGCGTCGATCGACTTCGGCTTCGGCAATTGGTGGAAGAGGAGCGCCGCGGGGCACGGGTGGTGGAGAAGCTACGTGCTCACCCGGAGCGCTTCCTAGCGACGGTACAGATAGCGATCACGGTGGCCGGCTCCGCGGCTGGTGCTTTCGGAGGAGCGACGTTCGCAGAGGATCTCGAGCCGCTATTGGCGCCTCACTTGGGGCGACACGCGGGAGTGGTGGCAGTCGTGCTGGTCGTGGGCTTGGTCTCCTACTTGTCTCTGGTCTTCGGCGAGCTCGTGCCAAAGTCTTTGGCGCTGCGTCATTCGGAGAGCTACGCGCTCTTGGTGGGCCCGCTCTTGGGCTGGCTGGCCCGAGCGACACGACCCCTGGTCTGGCTTCTGACCAGAAGCTCGAATTTGGTGCTGGGCCCCATCGGTGACAAGACCACCTTTGCCGAGAGCCGCTTGTCGCCCTCGGAGCTGCGCGAGTTGGTGGAAGAGGCGACTGAAGCGGGCTCGCTCGACGAGCGCGTAGGCGAAATCGCCAGCCGCGCACTGGGCTTCGCCAAGCTCACCGTCGCCCAGCTGATGATCCCACGCACCCGCATCGTCGGGATTCAGCGGGGGTCCAGTATGGAAGATCTGCGGCGCATCGTCCTAGAGCACGCGCACTCGAGGCTACCGGTGTATTCGTCTAGCCTCGACGAGATCACGGGCTACGTGCTGTACAAAGATCTTTTGCCACTGGCTTGGGAAGGGCGTCTGATCGTTCTGGAGGACTTGATTCGTTCGCCCTATTTCGTGGCCAAAACGCTGCCAGCGGCAGAGCTGCTGGAGGAAATGAGACGCCGACGGCAACAGCTGGCGATCGTTCTCGACGAGCACGGCGGAACCGCCGGCATCGTGACACTAGACGACTTGGTCGAGGAGCTGACGGGCGAGGTGCTGAGCGAAATTCATCGGAACCAGCCCATGTCCGTGCACCCCCAGCCTGACGGGTCCTTCCTGGTGCGGGGCGACGCGCCCTTGCATGAGCTAAACCGCGAGCTTGGCCTCGAGCTCGGAGCTGGCGGGCAAACTAGCTTGGGCGGCTTGTGTCTGTTCTTGGCAGGTGGCGTACCGGGCGTGGGTGCACAGCTACGGACTGAAGACGGCACCAGGCTGCGGGTGGAGCGGGCGTCTGAGCGTGCCGTCGAGCTCGTGCGCGTCATGCCGGAGCCGGCGGAAAAAGCGACTCCCTAGCGAGCAAGGTCGGCATCGGCAGTGATGCCAGCTCGCTGGGCTCGATCTTGAGCAGGCCCCCGCCGTACGTGCGACCTAACTGCTGAATCAACTCCGCCGTCGTGTCAGAATTAAGCGATCGCAGCAGCTCCGGAAGGCAGGAGGACCGTACCCTGAGAAACCCGTTCAGAAACACGCTCATCACTCTGCAGCCCGCCCGGTTTTGTACGAAGCGCGGCTTGCCGCGGTTCATGTAGGTGATGATCACGTCGGGTGCGGGCACGTTCTCCTGACGGTACCAAGGCCTGCGGCTCCGGCAGTTGAAGCGCTGGTCCACGCCCAACGCCTCACCATGAGCCAGGTAGTCCAGCACTTTCTTGCCATGCAGCTGCTCGCGCGGCAGCCCTACGGAGAGCAGCCAACACGGACGGCCGCTCCTTCTCAGCTGGTTCCAGTCCGCGCGAGTCAGCACCAGGCCAGGAAGGTCACGCGCGGAGGCTACCACCTTGGTCAAGAACTCGGGCTCAATGCCCCAGGCGTCGACTACGTGTTGGGTAATGACGAAAAACTCGTTGGAGCCGGTGGCCATACCCCGCCGAATTTTCAGGTAATCCGAGAGCTGCTGGGGGCGACCGCGGCTCAGTCCAGCCACTCGTCGCTGGCGCTCACCGAAATAGTGCGACCACTTCTGCTCCGGTGAAAGGCTGACTTGGCTTCGCTCGCGACGGGTGACGCGTGTGATTTCGTTGGCTTCGAGCTTGGCCTCCGAGAACATGAGCGTATGGCGGGCCCTCGGACGAGTCTTGCGCGCGATCGTGATCGCGCTCGTGGTTAGAACACCCTGGAACGCGAGCTCCTGCCGATTGAAGAGCAGGAGCTCGTCGACTGTCGTGTGAAGCTGCAGCACTTGCTTCAGACTCGCGCCGTAACGTGTATCTAGGAAATCCGCCGGCGTGAGGAAGACCAGCAGCCCTCCCTCTCGCAGCTGGCCCAACGCTTCCAGAAGGAAATAGACGTAACTCGTTGACAGCGAGGAGAGCGAAACCCCGAAAAGCTCGCGGTAGCGTCGGCCGAGGCGGTGCTTCTCACTGCTCGGTAGGAGGTGGTGACGCACGTAGGGAGGGTTACACAACACCGCATCGAACGACGGACTTGCCAGTGGAGCGAAGCTTGGACCAGCCAAGAAGTCGCCGACACGCAGGCTGGGCGACCGAAAGCCGCGACCCAGCAGCGTCGCAGTTGCGAGGGCGACGCACACTGGGCTCGTATCTAGGCCATGTACCCGAGTGGCGCTTGGAAGCTCCCCCAGCAGCGCGCCGGCACCGACTGCAGGATCTAGGATTCGCTTCGCGCCGTGCTCGCAAGCCAGCCTGGCCATGAAGCGGGCGAGGGGGCGGGGAGTGAAGAATTGCCCACGGGTATGCCGCTCCGTGCGAGCCGCCAACGCCTCATAGGCTGCGCCGAGCAGCGACGGATCTTCGCGACACTGACGCTCGGCCGAGCTAAGGCCACCGTTCGCTCGCGCTCGCGCTCGCAATGGCCGCAGGTGCTCGAAGGCGGGACGGCTGCCGGCCAGGTCCTCGCAAAGCGCGAGTAGGAGCGCATGCAGCGCGAGCGTGCGACAGCACAAACTGCCTCCGCACAGCGCTTGCCATGCGTCCACCGCTCGCTGCTCGCCTACTTTGAGGCCTTTCCGCAGCTGCACCTCGAGCGCTGCTACGAGTGGTTCGAGAACCAACGAGCAGGTGGGGAGCGAGGGCTCGAGCGGAGGGGCGGCCTGCTTCAACGAAGCTCAGCCTAGCAAGGTCGAAGGCGGGATGCGCCAGCTACTGAGTCGTCGTTCCGAACCCGTACCGCTTCAGTAGGTCTTGACCTTCCTTCAAAGCCACCAAGCTAGCGAAGGCACGTGCGCCCGCTTCATTCTTGCCCTTCTGACACACCACGAGCGTTTGCTCGATGGGCCGGTGGAGCTTGCTGTCGACCTTCGTCAGCTCCCCGCCGCCTCCGTTGGGAACGAGCGAGAGCGCTACGATGGCAGCTTCGACGTTGCCCGACTGAGCGAGCTGTAGCGTTTGTCGGATGTTCTCGCCGTAGACCAAGCGCGGCTCCACCGTGCCCCACACGCCGACCTGGATCAACGCCTCGCGCGCGGCCTTGCCATAGGGAGCGTGCTCCGGGTTGGCGATGGCAATGCGCTTGAAACGAGGCTCGGCCAAGTCGGCCAATGACTTGGCGGCTAGGACACCCGACGACGACTTGCTCCAGATGACCAGGTAGCCGCGAGCGTAGGGCGCTTTGGTCTTGGCATCGCAGGCTCCCGCTTGGACGGTGCTGTCGACGAACGAAGCGCTGGCCGACGCGAACAAGTCGAAAGGCGCGCCCTGCGCTATCTGTTTGGACAACAGACCCGAGCTGCCGAAGGAGAAGCTTGCCTTTTGGCCAGTGCGGAGCTCGAAGAGCTTGCCCAGCTCCTCGAACGCCAAGGAAAGATCGGCGGCGGCGGCAACTTGCACGGTTGCTGCCCCCGCGGGCGGCGGCGCCTTGCAGCCGGAGCTCAACGCCGTGGACAGCAACATCACCGGAAGTAGAAAACGACCGTCACCGTCCGGGGGCATTCGGGCCAGCATAGCGCGAGCACTACGCCTCATCTGCGCGCCTCGCATGGCTCGGATTGCTGGGTCGATCTGACGAAAAAGGCCACAATATTGGCCAGTCTACTGACAGGTCAACGTTGAGCGCGCGGGTGCTGTAGGCGGTAACGAAGGCCATCGCCGCCTAACGCGAAGTTTTTACTCATGCCTCCTTTTGGGCCGATAGGGTACTTGTGTGACCGATGGGGTACTTAAAAGTGGCTACTTGAAGCGAGCGCCATGAGTTTTGCTATTCTTACCAGCGTGGAAAGTGTCGTGTCGTCGAAGTGTCCGACGTCGCTTGCGGAGCGTGGCGTAGCTCTTTCGCCTTCAGCCGGTGAGGACGATTCACGTGCGTAGCGATCGCGAGCCGCTTTCGGAGCGTCGCGGCCGGCTTGTCCCAAGCGCTGAGTCCGAACGCACGGATGCGTCGGTCTCCGATTTCGATGAGCAGCGAACGCAGGTGAGCGACAGCGACGCGGTGCCCGTGTGGGAACGCAGCGAAGCCGGAACCGTGCGCAGCGCTCCGCCACCGACGCATGCCGGCAGCGGGCGGGTGGCAATGATTGGTGTAGGGCTAGGGGTCGTGGTGGCCGTCCTGCTGATGCTGGGCTTCCGCAGCGATTCCGAGCTCAGTTATGAGCTACGTGGTGGCAGCAGGCAGGGCGGGCTGATTGAAGCGCGACGCGGGGAGGCGACCGTTAGCCTTTCGGATGGCAGCTCCATCTTGGCCGAGAATCAGACGCGCTTCAGCATGGACTTGGTTGGGAAGAATGCCGCTCTAGCGCGGCTCGAATCGGGCAAGCTTCATGTGCGGGTGGAGCACCACCATGACAGCAGTTACCGTTTCCTCGCGGGTCCGTACGAAGTGCGGGTCGTGGGGACCGAGTTCGATCTTTCGTGGGAGCCGACCGGGGCGGGGCTTGCGCTCGCAATGTCTCGGGGCGAGGTTCAAGTCGCAAGTCCCGACGGCAAGCTGCGCACGCTGTCCGCGGGCCAGACCCTGCGCCTGCCGGCTGTCGTAAGCGACCGACGCTGAGGCCTTGCGAATTCGTCTTGGACCCTAGCAGCCCTAAAGCTTGCCGTTGAGCGGATCGTACGCGCTGCCGCCAGACTTGAACCCCGTCGATGACTTGTTGCTCTTGGGGCGCTTGCCCGACGCCGCGAGCCGAGCCGTCTTCTTGCGTTTCTGACCGGCCGACTGCTTCTTGTCCTTCTTGAGCAGCGCTTCCTGCATCTCTTCGCTGAAGCGACTGTTACTCTTGGCGGTCTCGGTTCGGCTGTTCGCTATTGGTGTCGATGCGACGGCCGCTGCCTGCGGCGGGGCTTCCGCGGACGGCTTCACTGCGCTGGACGGCTCCGTCGCGCGGGGCGGCTCCGAAGCTCTGGGCGGCTCTACCGCTTTGGCCGGGGCGATGGCCTGAGTCGCGCTGCTCTCGCCCGCCTTGGACAAGGAAAACGTTGCTGCCGCAAACTTCGCGAACGGCAGCTTGGGCAGGCTCCCTCCGCTTTGCACCAGCATGAAGCCCAGGCCTCCCAGCGCCAGCGAGACCAAACCCGCAACCACCTTCCCAGCGTGACGCTTCGGACGCATGGCGAGCAGGTCCGGGTCGACCTCGTCGAACGAAAGGTCGTTCACCACCGGCACGATGCTAGGAGGCACCAGCATGGGGGCGACGCTGTAGGGAGCGCTGTACGCTTGCGTCGTGTACGTCGGAACGGCCGCAGCCCGATAGCGTGGAACGGGAGGTGGTGGTGGCTCGGGTACTTCCTCCCCCAGGCCGGCGACCTCACCCAGCGTGAGCCAGCGCGAATCACCTTCGAGGCACACGTAGGTATTCTCGTGGATGAGTCCCACGTTGAACGCCGCATCCAGTTGATCCAGCGTGAACAGGCGTACGTCGCCCGCTTCGATCTGCGTGTAGTAGCGATCCTCGTCAACGGTTTGGGCGGTGGCTGCGTAGGACATCTCGGAAGCACGTTAGCTGCTGATCAGTCAGCTAGCCATTCATCTCGAAAGGCAAATCACCTTACAAACGGCTCAAACCGCAGCCCTACGGTACTGTTTCACGAGCACGCGACTAGGTACTGTTTCACGAGCACGCGACTAGGTACTGTTTCACGAGCACGCGACTACGCGCTGGAAAGTTGTTCTGCCGCGCGATTCGAGCGTCAGCTTGCGTCGTCTCGAGCGTCAGCTTGCGGAGAGCGCTTCATCAACGCAAAGGCGAGGAAGGCGTCGGCTGAGCCCACGCGGTGGCCAAGGCGCTTGCGGTGTTTGGCGAGCCGGTTCCAGCGAGCGACGCGGCCCTGGTACGCCCGAAGCTCTTGCCAGCGATCGCGGTCCTCGCGGGCTAGCTCTTGCGGATCGTGGTGATCGGTAGGGTCGTACTCACAATCGCTGAGCGGCAAGAGCCGGAGTCGTCGGAGCTTGCCGTCTTTACCCGAGGTGAAACTTGCGTCGAAAGGGAAGAGCCGGCAGTCACGCGGTCGGGAGGCGTAGACCCGGCATCGATTGTCGATGCCGAGTAGCTGGCAAACGCCTTGGCTTTGGGCCAGCACCATCAACCTTCGGCCTTCGCTGAGCTCGACGAAGCTACCGGGCTCGCCCGTCATATCGACTGCGTCCGGCGCGAGCCACTCGACGAGCTCGCCTGCGACCCTACCCGTGCTCGCGGCTAGGCCAACGACGTCGGCATCCGTAACTGCCACGCGAAGGCCGCGGCAACAGTTGCCGCAGCTCGTGCAGTGAAACTTCAGCAACTCCACCCGCTCAGATTGCTACAGTTTCGAGAAAAGCGAAACGCCCCTAGCCCGAGTCGAAGTGGATGCGAAAAACGAGATGCGCATCACCGCGTTGCGGCTCG
>Ga0163144_10021720_pt1 | contig 12745 bp, 6 predicted proteins | sample OliLak19BULKMAT1_FD_123175 | JGI IMG/M metagenome (GOLD analysis project Ga0163144, IMG submission 123175) | Freshwater microbial mat bacterial communities from Lake Vanda, McMurdo Dry Valleys, Antarctica - Oligotrophic Lake LV.19.BULKMAT1 | ecosystem: Environmental > Aquatic > Freshwater > Lake...
CACGTAGCGGTTGGCGTCCTTCTCGAGCGTGCCCAACACATTGGCCGGCGCGTGGAAGTTCCTGGCCACCGCCATACGCTCCAGCCAATGGATGGACCGATATGCCCCTACCAGCGCTAACGCTGGCGCGTTGCTGTGGGCCAGGGCGAAGAGCCGTGGAAGACCAGTGAGCTTTCTGTCCTCTTGTTGGTCGTCGGACCACTGCGGCACTTTGTACAGCGGCACCTTCAAAGCACGGTCGACAAACCCCTCATCGATGTGGAGGAGGTCCCCCTGCTTCGGTCGCATGACCTCCGCCGCAAGGGTCGAATCCGGGTCGTGCTCCAGCGCTTGCACCTCGCGCTGAAAGCGCTCGACCAACTCAGCCGGCGGTAGCCGAGCCGGCAATCTGGTGTAACCGTGGCGGCGCGCAAGCAGGCTCAACTTGTGAAGCCAATGCTGGGCATTCAGGATCGACTGAACCTGAGGCAGCACTTCAGTTGATGCCGCGCGGGCGGCGGCAGGAATTCCGTCGAGCCCAAACTTCAGGACAAGAGATGGCAAGAGTTCGCGCCGAAGATCCGCCGGCGTCGAGGGGTTCGCCACGACGACCCATTGAACCAATGGACTCCTGCTTTTGGCTAGTCTCTCCAGAACCTCCAGCGACGTGTCTGGGCCGATAGCAGCCGCCCAGCTCGGAGTCCGTTGCGATGACGGCCGATCAGGTTCAGGTGTGTCAGCCTTCGGATATCTTTGGCTGGCCTTTCGGACCTTGGGATTGGGATCGATTGCCAACATCTCAAGGATCGATGCCGGAGTGGCAGGGTTCCCCGCGACTGCTTTCCGAACCCAGGTTTGCGTATCGATGGACAGGTCTTTAAGAGTTGTCTCAGTGCTCGCGGGATTGCCGGCCACTAGAGCCCTTATCCACTTGTGCCGATTTTCCGACAAGCGCCGAAGAACATCTGCTGGGGACGATGGATTCGATGCCAACTGTGCCGCGAGTTCTGACAGACCATTTGCCTCGATCAATCCTCTCAAAGTCGAAGGTGGTGCAGACGGATTGGCAGCCACCGAATAACGGACGTAGGATTCGGAATCGACTGCCAGCATCTCGAGAATCGATGTCGGAGTGGCAGGGTTCCCCGCGACTGCCTTTCGAACCCAGGCGTCCGCATCACTAGACCAGCTCTGAAGAACCTCTGCTGGTGCAGACGGATTGACTGCCACCGAACGACGGACGTCGGGTTCGGAGTCGACTGCCAGCATCTCGAGAATCGATGTCGGAGTGGCAGGGTTCCCCGCGACTGCCTCTCGAACCCGGGCCTCCGCATCACTAGACAAGCTCTGAAGAACCTCTGCCGGTGCAGACGGATTGGCAGCCACCGCATGACGAACCTTTGCTTCCGGGTGCCGAGCCAGGGTGGCCCACACTTCAGCAGGAAGCCGGTTCTGTCTCGCTAACGTCCGGCATCCTTGGCTGTCGGGTTCCTGGCGCTGCACAAGAGGAACTGGGAGGTTGAGAACCGCCAAACGACTGTTCGGGCTCAGGGCGGCCCACTGCGAAGGCCCGATCAGACCCCGACGCCATTGGCTCTTCGCGGTGTCTTCGTCCAGCGCATTCATCGCCCGCCGGATGGCCTGCATGAAGACGCCGGATGTGCTTTCCGTCGTAGCGTTGCGGCGCGCAGGAAAATTGATGTGAGCCCGTGCCGCCTGTTCCACAGCCCCCTTGACTGCTGCGAGTTGCACCAACACCTCAGACGGCGCCGCAGCGTTCATCGCCAAGGCCAACCGCTGCTCACGACTGCCCTGCCGCGCGGCCCTTGCCATCAGCGCAGCAGGGCAGTCGGCGCGCTTGAGGACGTTTTTCAGGACGCTCCCTAACGTCTCCAGGAGTTCGGGCTCCTCGATCAACAACCAGTCGACGACTGGATTGCGGAAGAAGTCGGCAGGAAACTGCGGCGCCAAGCGCAGCAGAACCTCCTTGGACGCACCGGGATGCCGAGTAACGGCCCGGCGAGTGGCCTTGTCGCCGCTGTGTGAAAGCTCCTCCAGCAAGTCCGTAGGTGTCTGGGGGTGGGCCGCAAGACGACGGTCCACCTCGGGGTCGTACACCGTGCGCAAGGCGCGCAACTGCTCCGCCGTCGCGGCGGGGTCTCGGGCTTGCCGCAATCTCGCCGGTGGCGCCACAGTGGCGCTTTTGGTGTTCACCATTACCTATTCCAGATGAGTCGACAGGGGCAGCAGCCTGCCGGCGGCAAGCTCAGCCGCCTTGACATGCCGACTGCTGGCGATGCGCCGCAGCAGGTCCTCGGGCGTGTCGGCCCGGCCCGCAACGGCAAGCTGGAGAAATGCATTGCCGCACGAAGCGGCCCAGTTCAGAAAAGACGCCGGGCAGTCCGGACGCCTCAGGATGTTCTTGAAGACGCTGGCGGGCAGTTCATTCAGGAGGGTCGGGTCTTCAAGCAGCAAAAGGTCAAACACGGGATTGAGAAAGAATTCACCGGGAAACGCTGGCGCGAGACGAAGCAACGTCGCCTTCGGTGTCTGCGGATTCGAAGCCACGTTGCGGCGGGTGCCACGATCGGCGGACCGAGCCAGCAACTCCAGCATCTCCGCGGCCGCGCGGGGATGCTGTGCCAGCCTGCGGTCGATCAGGCGCGAACGCCCGAGCATGGCCGTCAAGTCGGCCGGCTCGGCAGTCGCGTCGTCCAGTGCCTCTAAAGGCATTGCAGTGGACGTGACGCTTTCGGCCGATTTCATGAGCGAACCGTCTGCAGTTCGCGGATAAGTTCGCTGTATTCAACGCCATCGAGGCTGGCAGGTAGTTCGAGCTTGAGGGTCTGGTTGGGCTCTTCGTAGCTCCCGTCGATGTACAGGCCCGGCTCCGCGCTCAAGTACACACGCCCTGAGCTCACGCTACGACTAAAGCCATCCACACATCCTGCAACTCCAGACATATCGGTTCGCCAGCCGAGCCCGCTAAGCCTGCGGAGCGAACGGGTTTCGACCACTGCGGCTTGCAGGCCGAAAAGATCAGCGCCGGCATCCGCGGGTCTGTAGGTCTTTCGGACCAGTTGAGGGAATGGCTGAGCGCGACCCAACTCGGCGAATCGCTTTCGCCAAAGTGCCAGCTCCGCGCCCATCGACAGGGGGTGGGCGATCGACACGTTGGCGATGTCGGGCAGATTGACTCTGTTGCCTAGGCTGTCAGAGGTGCCGCCGTCCGCATCGATGCTGAACGTCGCTGCATTTGTGCCATCCGGCCCAGGCACGCACCAGACCAACCCGCCCCCGAGCACTCGCAAAAGTGGGTGCGCTGCGACAAAACTCTTGAAATCGCTGGCACGCCATTGCCTCGACTTCACCATCGAGCGCTCCAGACGTTCAATCTGGAGCTTCGACAACGATTTCAGATCCTGGGTCACGCCCTTCCAAGCCTCGGCGGCCTCTGCAGCCAGGTCCGGATCGTCGGTGTCCACTGTGGCGGGCAGCTTGTTGAGCTTCGAACCTTTCGAATCGGTCAGAAATGGTTTCAGTGTGACGTCCAGGCCTGCAAAGAACTGCCGGCCCCCGAAGTCAAGCATCTGCCGGCCTTGGTCCGAAAACCCAAGCGTCGGCACCACGCGGTCTTCGAGTTGTTCGACTTCAAGCCCCTTGATGCGGGCAATGCTCTGCAGAATGCACTTGGCGTAGTCCTGTACCGGCGTGTACCTGTTCCTCAGCGCCAGCGCCTGGATCTGCGCGAGCGCAGCATCCGTACCGATATGGGCCAGTATTTCGACGCCTTTCTTGGCCTGTATGGTGGTTCGTGTCTTGGGCCACTTGCGGATGTACGGCGTCAGTTTTCTCGCGCAGTCATCGTCGCCCAAGTAGGCCAGTGCGTGGAACATCCAGCTGGACTCGAGCGATCCATGCTTGTCCCAAGTCTCGAAGACACTCCAGGCGAAGAGCGCCAGGGAAGTGGGAGTGCACGTATGGCGGGCCGCTTCAACAACGGAATCCTGCAACTCTGGTGTGGACAAGGACATGGCCACGGCAAGTGCGGTCATCGCATCAGTGGGCAAGGACCGACCAGAAGACTCGAGAACCGGCCGCGGATGCATCTCGGGAATCCAGAAAGTCGGCAGCGTGCTGACCCAACGTGTGCGGGAATCAGTGCGGGGGTCCACGGCAAGAACTTCTTCAACAGCTTCGGCCACGTCGGCTCCGAACTCGAGAGCCACTTCCTGAACGGTCGCCCTGTGGCCCTTGTGACCAAGGTAGCGCAGCGCCGCCTCGGCCATTGACCGGGTCGACCCCAGCTTGCCTACCGCGTGCGGGACGACCCCTCGGCTTGCCGAAGCAGGGTAAGCGGTGAGCCAGTGCTTTGCCATAAGACTCATCGGGGCAAATGCGCTCGCTAAATAGTTTGAAAGATCCGTCGAAAAGGTGAAGGGACCGCTGGAAGCTATTCGTGCGAATTGAAGCCCCAGCTTAGAGGACTCAACCATGCAACTCGGTACGGCAAACGAAATTTCTTGACCAAAATAGTATCCGGTATTTATCAGCAAACCAGGCAACGCTGCCGCCCCATACCGAGACAATATCCAGTAGACATGACGGAGCCCCAAAACGGATTGCCCCTCCGGCGCTAATGGAAATATGTTATCGGCTAATTGATTCCAAGCCTTGACAGCGGTTTCCGGCTTACAACGGGCGATGTCTTCTATATTCAATTCCGTGAAGTCCTCGTGCTCAGCGGCTTTTTGGAGAGCAGCCTGGACGGTCGCTTCGGACTCTGTGCAGAAAGAATATGACTGGTACAGCGATAAGGCTCGCTCTCTCTCCCCCGCCTGCCAATGGATGACCGGCGATTCAGGCAAGGCCACCCTGCCCGCCATATCGATCACGCGGCGATTCCGCCTGATTCTCACAATGGGTGACGATCCGATGGAGAACACGGGCGGCACTTCCGCACTCGTTGCAATCTCGATTTGCGGACCGGTGTCTCGGCCTCGCTTCCGCATATTTTCAATGATGGTGCTGACTTCCTCCACGTCCGAAGCCAGCATGTCGATGAGAGTGCTGTCGATCCTGTGAAGTTGTCTCAGGAACTTCGGAAGCTTCGAAGTTAATTCTTCCTGACTCAAGTGCCGCCGGGGCTTCACCACCGTCACGGCTCCCTTCTTCAGGGTAGCCAAGGCCAAGGGAAGGTGATCGAGTGAGATGGCAAGTTCGAAGAAAACCGAAAGTGCCTCACCAGTTGCGGCGGCGCCGGCACGGAGCAGAAGAATCGCTTTTTCGCTGTTCGTACACCTGGAAAGCGGTGCATCACCACTGCTGTCCTTCTTGTCCAGATCGGCACCGGCAGATATCAACCGTCGAAGGATTTCTAGACGACGTTTTTCTGCACCAAAGCGCCGGATCGACGCCCACGCGGCCATATGCAAAGCCGTTCGTCCTACGGCGTTCTGAAACTCGACATCGGCCCCATGTTTCAGAAGACGGTCGACAAGTCTGAGTTGCCCAAGGAGGGCCGCGTAGAAAAGCGCCGAGCGCCCTTCAGTGTCTTGGTCATTGACGTCTGCGCCTCGGCTCAGAAGCACTTCCAGCGCCCCACACTTGTTGCAATCGATCGCAAAGTTGAGTGGCGATGTTCCCTTTTTGGTCCGCGCAGAGATATCTGCACCTCGATCCAGCAAGAATCTGACGGCCGCTGCATCACCTCCACGTATGGCCGCAAACAGGACCGACGTTTCGTATTCGTCCCGGGCGTTCACGTCGGCCCCGTTCTGCAGGAGGATCTCGCCGATTGAGGAATTCCACGGCGACGTCCTCACAGCCGCAACAAGGCTGCTTGGCTTGACCTTTGCGCCTTTTTGAATGAGGAATTCAACCAGCGCTTGGTCTCCTGAGCCGATGGCCGATTCGAGTGGCTGTTCGGCATCGGGCGGGTTCAGATCACCGCCAAATTCAATCATGGTTGCGGCAAGTTCAATGCGATTGTTCGCGGCACTGGCCACCTTGCATAGAGGCCCACTCCATGCGTCGAGTGTTGTTCCAACTGGTGAAACTCCGGCTTCAAGCAAAATCCGAACGACCCCGATCAGACCTTTCTCTATCGCCATGAAGAGCGGTGCTGTCCCAGACCCGCGCTCAATCGGCGAGGCGCCGGCCGCGATGAGGGTTTTGACTGACTCGATCTGGCCTTCAAGGATTGCAACTTGGAGGGCCGAGCGGCGCGCCCGTTTTTCCTCGAAGGCCTCCGGGCTGTAGCCTTGGGCAAGACAATCGGTCAGATCCTGGGAATTGCTGCTCTTCAAGGCGGCGAGAAACCGCTCGTCTATGGTTTTTGTAGCCTGCATTTTCGATTTTTGGGTTCGGGTAGGACGTCTGCAAAGTGCGACGTCTAGCCACCTCCTTCCACCCCTTCTTGATGTTTTCTTCAACGAGCCGAGCGGCGATCTCTGCGGCCAAATCCGGCGTCGGCGCATTGCGCACCTCGCGGTCCAGTGGAGTGCCGGAGCGCCAGCAGCGTTGGACTAAACCCCCGACCAAGCCCCAGATGTGAGCCCGATGAGTTGATCCTCGGAGATCACCCGCACCCCGAGCTTCCTGGCCTTTTCCGCCTTGCTGCTTGTGGCAGTGGGGTCGGCCAGAACCAGGAAGTTCAAACCCTTGACAACGTCATCGATGAGTTCGATGCCGACGCCGAGCAGTGCCGACTCGTAGTCAGCCTTGCGCAGGCCACTGGGCAGTTTTCCGCTGATGCAAAGTGTTCTCGTCGCTTTGGCATCCGCAGCTGGCGTCGCCTTCTTTGCTGACGGTGCTGGCACAGTGGCGGCAGGTTCCGGCGCCGTCTTGGCTGCCGCCTTGGTTGCGGACTTGGGCGCTACTTTCGGCGCAGCTTTGGCCACCGCCGCCGAAGGCACGGCCGCCGATGCTGCTGGCTTTGCAACTGCCGAAGCGCCCGCTGACTCCACGTAACCGCCTTTCAACTTCTCGGCCACCAGTTTCTCGGCCGCCTTGTGCGCAGCGGCAGCGTCGTCGAAAGGCTTGAGCAAGGTCTGGCCGGCGGTGCCGATCTTGCCGTAGCGAACCTCCACGCCCTGCCCGGTAACTCTGACTTCCCAGAACTTCGACGACTTCTCGTCGACAAATTCAAAATGCCGAAAAGCGCCATCGGTACTGTTGGGGTTGCCGCTCATGTCATCGTCCTCTTGGGTTGGGGTCATCTCGGTCATCGCGTTTTGCTGAACGGGGATCGGCCTGCACCAAGTAGGGCAGGCCTTTGCTCACCTCGTCGATCAAGACCATGCCCACCTCATGCAAGGGCTCGGCGTAGTGGGAAGTCTTGCGGCCGTTCTCGAGCTTGCCGCTGATGCACGCGTTGGCGCGCCGCGTCAGGTCGGCCTGTTCGGCGACACCGCCAAGCAGGGCTGCCGTGTCTTGTTGCCTCAGCACGTCGACGACATCGGGGCGAGCCACTCGGCGATTACTGGCGCCGTCGCATCCATACCTTCCTGATGTCGATACAGAAGTCATAACTTTCATGATATGGATACAAGCGACACTTTACGTCGCTTGTATCGGGTACTTTCCCTCATGAACATAGGAAATATCGGGTTGTCGATGACTGCCAAACGCAGCTCACGATTTCTCTTGCTGTTGTGCTGGTCACGCAGGTCGGCGCGGCTTCTTCGGCGCATCGATGGTCAATCGCTCGGGCTGGCCACGAGTCGATCGTCGCTGCGTTTGACCTGCCCGCCCGCGAGCAACGCATCGACACGAGCGGTCATGGTGCTGGCGATGTTGGCCGAGGTTCGACCAAACCCAAGCAGGTCCAAGGCACCCGCCACTGCGGCGTCCGGGGTGATCGAGTACCCCATCCGCACCACCTCGAGCAGGGCCGCTTCCAGCTCTTCGGGCGCGACCCACTCGATCTTGCGTTCAGCCGGTTCCATCGCACTTCGACTTCTGGGTTGAGCCGCGCGTGCCTTGTCGGCATAGATGAAACTTCCGACCGAGTGAAACATGCCGGCCCGGTGCCCGTGAGCCACCGCAAGCCCGACGCGTTCTGTGATCCGGCTGCCGGCCCGACCGAGGCCAAACGCCTCAAGCAGCCTGCGGGTGACGTCAGACACATGCACGGGCGCTTCGATGTCGATCACGGACTTGACCAGTGTCGCCAGACTGCCGGGAGGCACGTCATGCAGTGCCTGTCCCGCCGGCCAAGGCGGCAGGCTTGCCTTTCGGTACGCCATCGCCGTGGTCGCAGATGCCGCCAGGTTGATCGCATCGCGACTGATGACGGGCGCTCCGACAGTCTGGATGGTGGGCGCCACCGGCTTGTCCAAGGTCATCACGCTTCTGGCCGATTCAATCGCGGCCACGGTCCTGTCAAGCTCCTGCCGAGCGTCACGAAACCAGTCCGTGCTCCAGATGCGATGGAAGCGCCAGCCCAGGCTCTCCAGCACACCTTGCCGCAGCCGATCCCGGTCGCGTGCCGAGCGCGAGCTGTGATAGCTGGCGCCGTCGCATTCGATGGCCAGGATGTAGCGCCCAGGGTAGTCGGGGTCCTTGACGGCGATATCGATGAAATAACCAGCCGTTCCAACCTGCGGCTCGAGGTGGTAGCCCCGTTCCTCAAGCGCGCGAATCACCTCCGTCTCGAAGGGTGAATCGGCCTCTCGCCCAGTCTCCTTGGGCATGTCGAGCACGCCGGTTTCAGCGTATTTGAGGAAGTGCTTCAGCGCGCGCACGCCGTGGCTTGCATGCGCATCCAGTTCGAGCTCATCGGCGCGGAAATTACAGAACACCTGCATGCTCATCTTGGCGCGGCTGATCAGCACATTGAGCCTGCGCTCGCCGCCATCCCGGTTGACGGGGCCGAACTCTTTGGCGATACGCCCGGATTCGTTGCGCCCATAGCCGATGCTGATGTAGACACAGTCGCGCTCATCGCCCTGCACGTTTTCCAGGTTCTTGACGAAGAAGGGTTCGGTCGGATGGGCTTGGACGAAAAAGGAATCGAGCTGCGGTGCGACGCGCCGCAGCAGCTCGATCTCGACCTGAATCAGATCCCGCTGCGCAACGCTGAAGGCAACCACTCCGAGCGACAGTTCTGGCATGTCAGCTGCATGGGCCATCACGGCCTGCGCTACCGCTTTGGCCTCGCCACGGTTGGTCCGCGTTCGTCCGCGGTCGTAGAGCGCATCGGGGTTGTGTCTGAACTTCAACCCGGTGGCATACCGATGCGTACCTGACGACGGAAAGATGACCAGCTTGCGGTCGTAGAACTCGACATTCGAGACAGCGATGAGCGACTCGTGCCGGCTGCGGTAGTGCCAACTGAGGTAGCGCTCTTGCGCACCCCTGGCGCGAAACATCGCCAGCACACTCTCGATGTCGCTGGTCACGTTGTCCTCTTCGTCCAGCTCGACCTCACGCCCGAAGAAATCGGACGGCGGCATCTGCCGGGTGTCCCCCACGACGATGGCCTGCCGCCCGCGCAGCAGAGCGCCGAACGCATCCACCGCTTTGACCTGGGACGCTTCGTCGAAGATAACGACGTCGAACTCGAGCTTGCCCGGTGGCAGGAAGTTCGCAATCGACATCGGGCTCATCATGAACACGGGCTTGATGTGCTGGATCGCCCGCCCGGCCTCGTCGATCAGTTGACGAATCGGCATCAGCCGGCGCTTCTTGTTTAGCTCATTGCGCAGCACCGCCATCTCCCCAGGCTGGTTGATGCCAGGCTTTCGCTCCCAGATTGACTTGGCCAGCGCGGTCTGTGCATGGCCCAGGGAAAGTTGGTCAAGACGCCGGAACCTGTCGATCAGGTGCGATTGCTTCACATGGTCGAATTGCATCAAAGCAGGTGAGCGCGCGTAGCCTTGTTCGACAAGGCCCGTGTACCAGCTCAAGTCGAAGGCGTGCAGCAGATCGCCGGCGTCACGCTGCCAATGCGCGGCCTGGTCGACTGCGTCTGCCAGCCCATGCTCGAGCAACTCGTCGCGCAGTTGGTGGAAGCGAGCCAGTTGGTACAGCGACGGCACGCCCGCAGTCCAGCGTTCAAGTTGAAGCTGCACCTGGCTCAGCGGCAAGTCCATCAATGTGGAGGCCGGCATCGCCGCGCCGAGCTCGAGCCCATCAATGAGCGATGCAAGGCGGAGGCGGAGTGTGTTGACCGCGTCGCGGATCGGACCGACCGACTCGCCCAAGCCGCTGGCGTCTGGATGGCCCGACAGAAAGTCCACGATGCCCGACGGAAGCTCGCCCTTGCCAAGGTCGTCGTAAAGCGCAAATATCCACTCGCTCAGGTGGCCAAGCACCTCCCAGTCGGATCCCTCGGCCGTCCACTGCGCCCCGAACAGGGCCTCACCTAACGTGGCCTGCTGGTCATAGGTGCGCTTGTTCAGCTGGTGCGAAAGGATGCCGTCGACCAGCCGCAGGCAATGGGCGTTGTCCTTGGGCAGTGCGCCGTTGCACAGGCCCTGCAGGCGGCTGTGCGACTTGCGGTACTTGCCCGACAAGAGACGCCACCACTTGCCGCCGTAGCTGGCCAAGTGCTGACGGTCGGTCAGCACGTCTTGCTCCCAGGCGTGGTCGATCAACGTCGCACCATGTGCCGCCTTTGCCGCAGTCATCAGCGCGCCGGCGGCGAGCAGCGCTCTGACGGTGTCACGGCGACTCTGCCAATCGGTGGTGGACAGGCGCACCCCCTGAAGACGCGGCGCCTCGGCAGCCCGTTGGGCGGCCCGGCAGATGACAGCCACGTCGGCCAGACCCACCGGCCCTGCCAAGCCGAGTTGACCGGCGAGTTGTCCAGCGGACGCGGCAATTTTGGCCAGCATGATCGCAGCGCTGTGCAAGGAATCCGTTGTCTGAGCTTGCTCCACCGGTGAGAACGACGACCGGCTGCTGCCCCAAAACGGGCTCAGCGAGGGCTGCCCAGTCTCGCGGACGTGCAAGACCAGCTCGGCGACCTTTTCGCGCGTGCGCAGGTGGTCACGCTGGGACCACAACTTCATCGGCGCGAAAGGCCACACCGGCAAACCGTCGTGCTCACGCCTGAGTTTCAAATAGCTGCCCAGCGCCGTGATGAACGGCACCTGGCTGGCACCAACGGGGGCGTTGACGGCCTCGCAGTAGGCGTTGAGCTCGTCGCGCACCGTCTTCAGCGCGGCAATCTCGTCAGACCCGTCCGCCACGACCGGCCGCCCCTGATCCAGCGTGCGGGCGAGCTCCTTGAGCACCGACTGCTTGGTCGCCTTGTGGCTGTGCAGCTCGAGCACCGCATCACCAAGGTGGTTCTCGTCCAGACGACGCTTGACCACCTCGAGTGCCGCCATCTTCTCAGCGACGAAAAGCACGGACTTGCCACCACCGAGCAGCTCCGCAATGATGTTGGTGATGGTTTGAGACTTGCCCGTTCCAGGCGGTCCCTGAATGACGAGGTTGCGGCCTCCGCGAGCTTCCAGAATCGCCAACGTCTGGCTGCTGTCCGCGTCTCGCACGAAGCGCACCTCGCCCGGCTCGATCACGCTGTCGAGATGGACGCCGTCGGCCACGACGGGTGACTCGTCATTGAACCCGTCGCTCAGCAGGCGGGCCAGCACGGGATGATTGCTCGGCTGCTTGTCCTCAGGCCAGACCGCATGGTCGAGGTCATTGAACATGAGGAACTTGCCGAACGAGAAGAACCCAAGGTGGATTTCATCGGGCGCAACTTTCCAGCGCTTCTGCTTGCTGACGCAATCGGACACGGCGGCATAGAAAACTCCCAACGGTGGGCTATCGGCGGGGTCTGCACCCGACTCGTCGGCGTACAACGGCAGGGTCAGCGCAAAGTCCGTCTTGAGTTTCGCGGCAAGTGACAGGTTCTGAATCGGCTCGTCGCCGCTGTAGACAAGGCGAAACGCATCCTTGCTGCCCCCTCGCTTGAGTTCGACCGGGACCAGCAGAAGCGGGGCCTTTCTCAGCTTGTCGGCCGCATCGGCCTCGTACCAGTGCAGAAAACCCAAGGCAAGGAACAGGACATTGACGCCCTGTTCCTGGATGTAGGTTTCGGCCTCGGTGTGGATCTTGAGCAGGCTGAGAAAGAGGTGTTCCTCTGACAGGCTGCTTTGCAGCTTGGTGTCGACATGACGACGCGAAACCCCCGCAACACCGTCGCTGTCGTCTGCGTCGTCGTCCCCGGCCCCAAAGCCGGCACCTTGCATCTCCTGCAGCAGGGCGAGCGTGGCCGAGTCTGTCGACTCATCCGGCTGACCGTCGAGCGCACTGCTGCTGGCCGCCTGCTTCAAACGCTTTGCCGACATCGGAGAGAAAGTCATCCCCTTGCCCTGGCGATACAGCAGCTTCAGGGTCTCCTCAGAGAGTTCGTCGACGATGGTCAGGCTCTTCGCGCTGCTGCGAAAGCTGATCATCGTGTTGCGAAGACCGATGTCGAGCAAGTCCTTGCGACTGCTCAGCAACTTCCTTTTGACTTCGGCTTGTGTCATGGGTCGAGGGATCCGGCGCTCACAGTCTCACCACGTTAAGGTCGGCGCCAAGCACTTCGTTGGCAAGTGGCACAAGATGATCGTGATGGGTCAGAAAAACAACCTGCATCCTGCGAGACAGGTCGCCCAGAACTTTCAGGCCAGCCGCAGTGCGGCGGTCGTCGAAGTTGATGAACAGGTCATCCGCAATGAGGGGCATGTTGAGGCCCTGGTCTATCTGCAATTCCAGGGCGGCCAAGCGAAGCGCCAGGTAGAGCTGATCTCGCGAACCCTCG
>Ga0163144_10021721_pt1 | contig 12745 bp, 10 predicted proteins | sample OliLak19BULKMAT1_FD_123175 | JGI IMG/M metagenome (GOLD analysis project Ga0163144, IMG submission 123175) | Freshwater microbial mat bacterial communities from Lake Vanda, McMurdo Dry Valleys, Antarctica - Oligotrophic Lake LV.19.BULKMAT1 | ecosystem: Environmental > Aquatic > Freshwater >...
AATTGGTGGCAGGTGCGGCAGGGGCGAGGAGTTCGTTGATGGAAGGGTGGATGGTCATGGCTCCGCTGGCGCGTGTTGAGGTTTTTGCGGTGGATGAAATCGCGATTGTGCATGTGGTGAATCACACGGTGCGACGGTGTTTTCTGCCGGGGAATGATCCGTTCAGCAGGAAAAACTTTGACCACCGTAGGGTGTGGCTCGACGAGCAGTTGAAATGAGATACCAGGAGTCAAAAGCGTCATCTGGCTCCGGTGGAATTGCAGGGAGGATCGAGTAAGACGGCGCCGTGTGTTCACAAGCAGGGTGCTCGCTGAGTGACGCGGCCCGAAAACGCGCGCGTTTTCGGGCTCGGCTTCATCACTCAGAGAGTGATGGCTACTTTTGTCACACGTATCTGGAGTTCGTTGCAATAATGCTTTGCCCCGGTGTTCCCGCAGTAATGCTGTGTCCTGGTTTTCCCCGCCGTGGGGCCAGGATCTTTGCCGCGACGACTACTCGTAATCTTAATCGATATCGCTGGATCTGTGTGGCGGAATCATGGCGAATTGAAACGTCGCGCGAGCTGTGTCGAGTATGATTAAGAGTAAGCTTATGATTAAGAGTGCCATCTCGCAACGCAATCCTTAAAAAGTTGAAACGCTCCGAGCCAACTTGCGAAGGCGCGGAGCGTTTCTCATGGGGAGCCTTCAGTGTTTCCGTTCGCGATCAGCGGTTTGTCATGCGTTCGGGAAAGATATGGATGGGGCGTTCATCTGAAACTGAAGTATTCGCCGATTCAACGGCATAAACTGGCTGTGCATCGACATTCTGAGTCTGGTATCCGATCGAACGCACGGCGCTCACCGGATAGGCGTTGTTAAGACTTCCCGGATTGAGATTACCCTGTGTTGGGTATGGCTGTGTTGGGTATGGCTGTTGCTGTACTGCCGGAGGCGGATCCATTTGTGAAGGGTCAGGCGGCACTTGAAGACGCGGTCTCATCGGCTGACTCTCGGCATGCAGGTTGCCTTCCAGGTAACTGCCGCGATAGCGGTTCCAGAACTGCTGTGAGTATGGCATTCCGTGAGCATGGCCCCAGGTTTGTGCCAGCTGTGTCTGAGCGTACACGTGCCGATAGTTGTATGGTCGGAAGCTGGAGAAGCCGCCGTAAGACGGCACACGCTGGAAATGGCCATGCAGCCACGTATCCTGCTGGTCGTACGGATACAGCTGCACGCCGTCACCAGCCGCTATCGTATTTCCGTACTCAATGCCGGGCGACCCGACCTGTGTCTGAATCGCGTTTCCGTACTCGATGCCAGGCGACCCGACCTGCGCCTGAGCGGAAGCCGTCAAGTGAGCGGCGACTAGTAAGGCAAACAAAGATGTCTGACGCATAGACTCCCTCCACGGCATGAGACGTAATTTCGGTATGATGATGCTTCGACTCCGCGAAACAAGAGAACTGACTCCATGTGCAGGATCGGTTCGATGGAAAGATCGCCCGCTGGTGAAATCAGAAGAAACGACTGCTTCCGCCAACTCAACGCATCATGCACATTTCGAACGGACCGACCGTCATATTTTATCTTCCGGTATTCGCGCAGGTGAATCTTCTGGTCGCAAATCGTTTTTGCGTGTAGATCATTCCTGACCGTGGTCCGCGCTGTCATGTGCCACGCATGTTTCACTCTGGCGACAGAATTGATGCCCTTGATGAAGGAAGATTTGAATGTTACGTCTGACAACACTTTTTTCGGTGCTGGCTGCACTTTTGTGCCTTTCCGGTTCCGCGTGGACGCAGGCTGGACTGCTCGGTTGCGGTTGTTCACACGCCTCGGTGCATCATGCCCCTATGATGCATGCGGTGCCCGGAATGGATGGCTCCTGCGGGTGTAATGCAGTGCCATCCTGCTGCGGCGCTGGCGGCGCAGGTGGTGGAATGGTGCAGCCCGGGAGTTTGTATGGATCAGCGGGACTTTACGGCGTTGGTCATTCGGGTGGGAACGGTCATGGTTACGGCGGAGGAAATTACGGCAGTCCGGATCCCCGCAGTTTTGAGAGCGGTTTTGAGAGCCTGCCGAATATGGACGGCGGCGGAGTGCATCATCGACTGCCGTTTCACAGCTATCGCCGTCCCTGGGCTCATCCAGGCATCGCTGACAACAATATCAACATTATTTGGTAGCGCGCACTTCATTTGTCGATGAACCACAAAGGCGGCCACTATTGAAAAGTAGTTGCCGCTTTTGATTTTTCATGACGATGCAGGTTGTGTTGACCGGTCATGTTTACGCAACCGGTTGAACCCACATGGGGGCATGGTTTTTTTCCCGGAATGGAATAAATCAAGGCGCAACAGAATAGGTGTCGGAGTCGATAGATTGCAAGACAACGCAGTCTTTCCAGCCACCGATAGCCAGGTGCCAGGCCATTCTCAGTAAAGGATTACGCGAGGATGGTGGATGAGGTGAAAGGCGGATGAAAAAGAATTCGGTCCGAATTCTTCGATGATGATGTGACACGGAAGGAGCACGTCGAATGTCGGTCGATCATGCCAATCCGGGTTTTTCGCTGAAGACCTGGTGTCGCCATCTACGAGCGAAGTCGCTTGGGCGGCAGATGTTGTCAGGTGCGATTGCCCTTTCAGCTCTGGCCCAGGGAACTTTGCCGGCTCAGCAAACAACGGAATCCGCCGCTGGATCACACGGGCCAATCCGTCCCGTCCAGATGCAGAGACTGCAACTTGATATACCGTCGGTGACCGACCCGACGATTTCTGGTCAGGTGGATGCCATCCACAGTCCGAATGTGGATCGCCTGCTGAAACCACAATACAACCTTGAGCTGGAAAAACGTCACAGCCAGCTGGTGATGACGAATCGAAATGTCCGTCGAATCGCGGTGACGGATTCGACTGTTGCCAACTATGTCCAGTACTCTCCCACCGAAGTCAGCGTCGTGGGAATGGAGCTCGGCAGGACGGACCTGACAATCTGGTTTGAAGATGAAGAGTCACCTTCCATTTATGAAGTGTCAGTTGTCAACGACGAGAGCCTTGAAGAACAGAGGACGCTGGACTTTGGACGGCTGGAGCGCCGTCTGAAAACGCTCTTCCCGAACTCACAGGTCGCCATTATTCCCGTCGGAACACAAGTGCTGGTCCGTGGTCAGGCGTACGATGGCGAAGAGGCTCAGAACATTCTGCAGATTGTCCGTGCTGAGGTGTTCAGTTCGATTGGGCGAAATAATGATTTCGGGAATCAGGGTGGTCTGAACACGAACGCTCAGGGAGGAAACCTTGGGGGAGGTCTCGGTGGAGGTCTGGGTGGTGGGGGAGGCCAGAACACTGGTTTCCGCGACATCGTCATAAACGAGCTTTCTGTCCCCGGTGAATACAACGTGATGATGCGCGTCATCGTCGCGGAAATCAATCGCTCTCAGATGCGGGATTTTGGCTTTGACTGGGCGGTTGAATTCAATAATTCGCGGCACAATGTTGGTGGAAACCTGGGTGCCGGGGTGGGTTCGACCCTGAGCGGTATTTTTGAAAATGGCGAAATCCTCGTTTTGATCCGCTGGCTGCAATCAAACGGCACCGTCAAGCTGCTGGCGGAACCAACCGTGACCTGTATGAGCGGGACGTCGTCCAGTATTTTGGCGGGTGGTGAATTTGCTGTGCCGACGATTATCGGTTTGGGAGGTGGTCAGGCGACGTCGTTTCGAGGCTTCGGAACCAGTCTGGTCGTGACTCCGACTGTGATGGACCGAGACCTCATTCGGCTGCAGGTTGTTCCGGAATTCAGTGAAATCAACAGCAATAATTCGGTCAACGGGATTCCCGGCACAAACGTCAAGCGAGTTCAGACAACCGTGGAACTTCGAGAAGGTCAGACCTTCGCGATCGGCGGATTGCTCTCACGGCAGGAACTGACGAACTTCAGTCGCATTCCGCTGCTGGGTGACATTCCTTACGTTGGTCCAATCCTGTTCCAGTCCAAGAAGGCATCGGAAGTCGAAACGGAATTACTGATCCTGGTGTCGCCGGAAATTGTCCGTCCGATGGAACCGGATGAAGTGCCGCCGTTGCCCGGCTTCAATCACACACATCCAAACGATCACGATCTATGGAAGTTGGGGCGTACAGAAGGCACTCCGGACAACAACGTGTATCAGGTGGGTACTGTCGGAAGTGGTTCACTTCACGGGGTGCCTGTCGGGTACAGCCAGTTCAATCCACAGGTTGGTCTCGGAGCGGGGGCATATTCTGGTGGTGGCCTGGCCGTACAGGGTGGTTCGCCATTCGGCGGCGGGACGCCGCACGGTGCTCCGATACCACCACAGCCCGACCATACAGTTCCGCAGTCGGCACCAAACCAGGCCTATCCACAATACCAATCGGCACCGCAATACCAGTCGGCTCCGCAGTATCAAGTACCACAACAGCGGACTCCGCAGGGAGAAGTGCCTCCGGCGCCACAGAGTTATCTGCCACAGAGTCACATGAGGGGACCAGCGAACCAGAACGGTCATGCTTCGGCAGAACCGAAGAAATCGTTCTTCCGACTGCCTGGATCGAAAAACTCAAAGACACAGGTTAAGCCCGTCGGCTGGAGTCGGCCCACGAAGAAGTAAAGTCGTACGCATGAGTCCATCCGATGCCGTCCTGGATATGTTCCTTTCAACTTCGATGAACGAGAATTCTACCCTCCCGGCACCTTGGGTGCGGACAGGAAGCGTGACCATGAACCTTTTCCGATCTTCTTTTCGCGCGAAGTTGATGCTGCTCGCATCCTGCGGGCTGGTCAGCGGAGGCTGTTCAACCACATCATCCTGCTCCAGCAGTTGCGATTCGTGTTCGGCAACCTGCGGGTCATCGAGTGATTCAGGACCCTGTGATTCAGGATGCGCAACCTGCGGCTGTCACTGGTGGAATCCTCGCAGCTGGTGCGCCGGGTCAGCGGCCTCGCGAATGCAGGTACCGGATGTGCTGCCGCTTGGATCAGTCACGCGTGCTCATTGGCACGCGATGCAAACCAACGGTGAAGCTGCTGACTTCGTGATGTATCGCAACGAATTTGTGGACAATTCCTCGGAATTGAGTCCCTACGGTCGCGACCATATCGCTGAGATCGCGGCGAGAATGCCATCAACACCGTTCCCGGTCATCGTGCAACGGTCGTGGAACAATGCTGATCCGGAACTGGATCAGATTCGCCGCGACATCGTGGTGCGCGTCCTGACCGATCTCGGCAACCAGGATGCCAATCAGCGTGTTGTTGTATCGCAGCCGTACAGCAACGGCATTAATTCAATGGAAGCCGAACAGGACTACGGTCGGTTCCGTAGTATCCGAGGTATCGGAAATATTGGCGGCGGCGGCGGAGGTGGAGGTGGCGGCGGAGGTGGCGGCGGCGGCGGATTCTGACCCACGCCAGATTGCGCACGAAACTCAAACGCCTTTCAAGCAGCTTCCTCATCAGGGAGCTGCTTGGTTTCGTAACGAGTCCCTTTTTTAACGCGGTTTCCTGTTACTGGCCGTGCATCCGGGACAATCGAAGTCTGAGTCGAATCGCCAGGAGTCAAGCATCCAAAAACCCGGAACACCGGCAGTTTCTGCTGAAATCGGACGTGGATTTCGTCTCGACACGAAAACCGAAAATCCAGTAAAATCCTTCCTCCTGTCTGCATACTCATCGTTCGCCTCTCACCGTGGTCGCCGTGTTTCTCAACAAGGCGCTGCATCCAGCCTCTTACAAACCCGCCAGGAGACCTGATCATGTCAGGACGTCGGTGGATCTTCACTCTGCTCGCCGCAGTTCCAATTTCAGCAACCGGATGCCAGGTCGATGGTGGTGCCACAAGGATGTGGAACCCCTTTGCCCGCGCGGGCACGACCGATGTCATGGACGACGGACTGCTTCCAAAGTTTGTCCGCCGGGCGACAGTGGACGAAAAAGGAACAGAAGAACAGATCGAAGTACCGATCGCCGAAAGTCGCCTCAAAGCTCTGCTCGAGGAAGGACAGCGTGCCTTGCAGGAAAATCGCATGACCGAGGCTCGGCAAGCCTACGATGAAGTGCTGCAGCTGGATCCCGAGGAACCGACAGCACATCACGGTCTGGCGATGGTGGCAGATCTGACGGAACAATGGGCTGAGGCTGATGACCACTATCGACAAGCACTACGATCGCGCCCCCGCGATGCCAATCTGCTGTGTGACATCGGATATTCGTATCTGCTCCAGAATCGATACAGTGAAGCATCCAGTTATCTGTCGCAGGCGATTCAAATCAATCCGAATCATGAAAACGCACACACCAACCTGGCCCTGCTGGATATTCGGCAGGGGAATCGGGAAGCCGCCCGCCAACGGCTGATGCAACGCTACGGAAATTCCGCCACGGTGACACAGATTCTGACCGCGCTCGAATTGCAGACCACGTCGAAAACCGCCACTGGTTTGGCCGCAACGGCACCGTCCATCCCCGAAAATGCGTCGTTCCAGGAGATTCGAGAACTTGCCAACCGCGAACGAATCGTTGCCGAACAGCGGCGCGCCGCACTCAACATTCCGGTCGACCAGAATGTGACAATCCGTCCTGTCAGCCCGGCCAGCCACACAAATGTTCCCGCTCAATTCGCTGCTGCTGACCTTCAAGGAACCGGGCGACAGCCAGTTCAATTCATCGGAACAAAAATCGATCCCGCAGTGGCTGGGACTCAGGCCGTCGCAGGCAATCCATCCGGAATTGGGGCTCCGGAAAATTATGCACTCAACACTGGCGCTCCAATGCCATCTACTGTGCCTCCGCAGTATTCCGGTACTCTCGGGATCGCATCGCAGGCAAATCCATTGGTTGACAACCCGCACGTGCAATCTGCGTCCGCAAACTCGGGAACAATGGCGGGATCCTGGAATCCAGATTCGATGCCGCCACAGAACGCGATGCCGCAGTACCCAATCGCAAATCTTCAGTATCCCACAATTTCAGGCCGGGCGAATTCCGGCAGCCAGCGACCAGTCTCAGCCAATGACACGACTCCATTATCTGCGAACACAACTCCATTATCTGCCAACACAAATCCAGGTTCCGGCGGCCTGATTGCCGTGCGACCGAGTGGAGCGTTTCAGCCACCGGATCCGGGTGTGAGTTACGGACAGCCGTTCGGCTTCGGTCAGAACAATGCGCAGGTCCAGCTTGACGGCTTGAATGCTGGTCCAGGATCACTGTTTCCTGTGGGTCAGGGAGCAGGGTATCAGAATGGAACCCTGCGCATGGAAAATGTAAGCCCTCCAGGAAGCAACGCTGTGATCAACGGCGCCATGTACGGTCAGCCAGTCTCGACATTGCCAGCTCAGGAATGGATGATGCAGCAGCAACAGAAAATCCAGCAACTCAATTCACACCAGCAACCGCCAGATCAGAATGGTCGGGGATATTCCGATCAGGGCTACAGCAATCGGCAATACTCCGGCAACAATCCGACTGGTTCGAAGTTCGGAATGCCCAACGAAAGCACGGCAACCGCCGGAAACACCACCGCACCGCGTCCCGGCAATCCGGCTCCGCCTGTCAACCCCCTGGCAGCGTACGAGAACCAACTGCGACAGCTCGATAATCAATACAACAACACTCTCCAGCAACTCGACCACAACGCCTCCGCCACAGTGCCCCGAGCCCAGTATTAGCGGTGTGATCTTGTGGAAAGAAGGAAGCAACTGCGATGTTGAATCGGTCGGGCATTCGTCGCGATTTCTCGGACGGGGCAAGCCGTCGGGACTTTCTGAGATCTGGTTCACTTGCGATTGCTGGCGTGACGCTGCCGGGCGTTGTGCGGGGCGCAACTCCTGCGGACGGAAACACGGTCAGCAAGCCGGAAATCACGGCCACGTTTTCGATCATTGCGGTCGATCCGGAGGGCGGTGTGTGCGGCGGAGCTGTTGCCAGCAAGTATCCGGCGGTTGGCCGAGTTGTCCCGTATGTTCGAGCTGACGTCGGTGCATTCTGCACACAGCATTATCATGTTCCGAAGTGGGGCGAGCCTGCCCTGGACATGTTGCAGCAGGGACAGAGTCCGGAGGCAGTCATCCGCGAATTGCTGCACGACGACAAGGACGCTGAACAGCGGCAGTTGGCAATCATCGACATGCGTGGACGAACGGCCGTCCATAATCCCACAAACGCCGGAATCGACAGCCGTTATTGGGGCGCGATGACCGGGCGATTCTATTGTTGTCAGGGAAACACGCTCACCGGACGCAGTGTCGTCGTTGCCATGGCGGCGGCCTATGAAGACACGGAAGGAAGTCTGGCCGACCGGCTGATGGCAGCGCTCGTTGCCGCTGACTGTGCTGGTGGCGATCATCGCGGACGGTTGGCAGCCGGCATTCGAGTCGCAAAGAAGGCAGTCAAAGGCGATTGGCTGTCGCTATACGTCGATCAGAGCGACGACGCAGTTTTGGAACTCGCTCGGAAGTATGCGGAACTGGAACACGAAGCGAAAGGTGCCTGGCGTGGTGGTCAACTGCCTTTCCAGAACCCATGCCCGAATCGCCCCAAACCGACCCCACCAACGACGGAATGAATCCGGCTACAACGATAAGCACCCATTGGTAAGTTTCGGGGCATAACAATCGATTGCGCAAACAGTATCCGGAGACTGACGTCTCGAGGCTCGCCGAGTTCCAGGCGAGCGGGGGACGTTAGTCCACTGATTGTGATTCCTGCGATTATGCCATTTAACTTGTGCATGGGTGCTTACATCTCACCCATACCCGTGCGGAGCATAATCCCGACCGACAGCACAGTCACTCTTGGCACCAGTCGAGAATCCCCCCGCAAACCCGTTTCAGCAAATTCACCGCAGAACGTGCGTCGCCCAGCGCGGGCTTCGCCCGCAACCCGGCGTCCAAGTCGGGACACAAGAACAGCGTTGTCATTCAGGCAGGAAATGTCGCGAAAATAGGCGGTTTGCGCAAATGCATCCGTTCAATGATCGCGACAGAAAGCCGTGGTCGGGACGCCGATCCCCCGGATCGCTGGAATCGACGGGGGTGATTGTGAATTTTTGTTGACATTCGGCATCGCAGACTCAAGAATCCCCCTCCGGATGGATTCGGAACAACTTGTTGTTGAATTGGCACTTTGGGCCTCACACTTTGCTGTCAATAGAGCTGATTGCCGCGACAGACTGATGTGAGCAAATCCAGACTCAACAAGTACTTCAGGGAAGGAGGAAACAGAATAATGAACAGATTTATGCAACAGGTCTGCCCCCCCCACTGGAGCCACTGAATGTCGATTTATTGCGTGGAAATGGAATCCGGACTCGAATCACTGTCAGAAATTGAGGGATATGAATTCCTCAGCGATCTGGATGCTGGATTTGAAGAAGAACTGCGGTCTCTTGGTGTAGACCCTGCCGCCCCAACGGCCGCCAAGCCTGGTTCAGAAGAAAAAGTGATGATGCTTGCGGCCCGCTATGCCGCTGGCTTGCCCCTTTGGCATTCAGATGACTGTTATGACCATGGTCCTGGCAGCGTCGGAAACCTGTTCGTCGATGACGAATTGGCCCAGGAAACTGTTGAAGTCTTCGACGTCGCCTGATTCCGGTTTCGCCAATTTTTAAAACAAAAAACGCCGCAGCAACATACGCTGCGGCGTTTTTTTGTCGAAGATCAGTTCGATTCAACTCTGCGATTCCTGAAGCCTGCACATTCATGTCCAGGTCCGCGTGCCGAAATCTGCCGCATCTGGAAAAACGCTGGCAGTACAGCCAACTACCGATTTGACTTCGTTTTCTCGTCTTTCCACGGACATGAATGTCCATCCTACGGAACAGCAGGGCAATCTAAACCCTTTCAATCCACAGAACCGGTGTTTGGGACTCAATTAAGGCATGGGGATTTGCCCGAAGCGGGTCCTGGATTGCCGTCGTTTCAGCTGTTTTTGAGCCAGGTTTGCGTGTGGCGATATCGCAACACCTGTTGACTTGACTTCCTGAAACGCTCCCGGTCGCGATGGCTGGATGCCGGAGATTCATTGTGCCGATTTCGCTCGATTCTATCCTTGCTTCTGATCGTTTCCCAAGTCTTCCCGAAGTTGCCAATCGAATTGTAGAAATCGCGCGCAGTCCTGAGCCGGACTTTGACAAAATGATCGAAGCCATTCGCACTGATCCGGCGATTGCCGGTCGGATCCTGAAAACAGCAAACTCTGCTCTGTTGGGAATGCGCACGCGGGCCTCGTCGATTGAAATGGCCGTACCACGTCTGGGTTCGACAATGGTGCGCACGCTCGTGCTTAGCTTTTGTCTGGCGGAATATCAGAATCGAAACTCACTGAACCTGCGACCGTACTATCAGCAGATCTGGCGGCAGTCTCTCATGCAGGCAGCCACCGCTGAGATGCTGGCCGATCGACAGGGACAGCGGGTCGATCCCGCCAACTGGTTTCTTGCCGGATTAGTTCAGGATATCGGCCGCCTGGCACTGCTCCACACCTGCCGCGACGAATATGTGGAACATGTCCTGGCAGTCGAGGATGATCGTTCGCAGCGCCAGCGTGAACAGGAATGGCTGGGATTTACGCACATCGACGTCAGCCTTGGATTGTGTCGTCGCTGGAATCTTGACCCGGAAATCATCGACGCTGTCGCCGTGCATCATTCGTCCGCGCATCGCGTCATACCGTTGAAATTTGCCTCCAGCGTTGCCTTGTCGGCAGCGTTGATCACCGCCGCGCATGTGGCGGAGTATCTGGAAGAAGTCAGCCACAATCTGAGCTGTAGCAGGGAACACATCGAACGCATGCTGATGCAGGTATTTGCGATGCGACCGGACGATATTTTCCCAATGCTGGGCGAAGTTGATCAGCGCGTCGGTGAATTAAGTGCTGCATTCGGAATTGATGTCGGTCACCCTCCGGAACTGAAAAACATTCTGACCGAAGCTCAACAGCTTCTCGCAGAGATTGCCGTCACTTGTCAACTTCGACTCGTCAACGCACATGTTTCCGTCGGACGTGCAGAACGTATCCGCATGGCGGCTGAAGAGCAGGTCGCATCGCTGCAGAATACAGTCTGGCGCGATCATCTGACCGGCGCATTCAATCGCGCGTGGCTGGGGGCTGCTCTCAATTCAACCATTCAGCAGGCCCATGAACACAATATTCCAATCGGACTGATGTTTGTCGATCTTGATGGATTCAAATCGATCAACGACACTGAAGGCCATCCTGCGGGAGACCTGCTGCTGCAGCAGGTGACTGGTATTTTGAGAGGATCTACCCGCTTGACGGATTCCGTGGTCCGGTATGGCGGCGATGAATTTGTCATCATGCTCAAAGACGTTAATGCTGAAATGCTGATATTGGTCGCCGATCAGATTCTCGGTCGTATCCGCACTGACCTGAAATCAGTCGAATTTGATCGAACAATCACCTGCAGTCTTGGAGCCGTGCTGTATGTGCCACAGGATTCCACTGCCGTTCGTGCCGATGCGTTGATCAAAGAATCCGACCGCGCGATGTACGAAGCCAAACGTCGCGGCGGCGACCGTGTGTACCTTGCAACCTGCGACGCTGGCAAATGGGCGTTGGCAGGGGTGTGAGTGAAACGGCGATATCGGCCAGTAGCCTTTTTTTGTGGTCGTCACCCGGCGACCACATCTTAATCCCTCAAGCCTCCCAGTTGTCGCACGGCTTCGTACGCAACGGTGTTTGCTGTGCTCGCAAGATTCAGGCTGCGAACGAGGCTGCTCATGGGCAGTTTAAGATTGTGCGCGGGGTTCTCGTTCAGGATTGATGCAGGAAGCCCCCGTGATTCGCTGCCGAAGAGCAGCACGTCGCCGGCTCGAAATGTGACATCCCAGACAAGCCTTGTGGCTGTTTTGGTCAGGCACCAGACCTGCGAATCAGGCAGGCACTTTCGCACATCCTCCCAGCTGTCAGCGACCTCCCAGTCGAGGTGTTGCCAATAATCCATCCCAGCTCGCTTCAGAGAACGATCATCGACCCGAAATCCCAACGGACGAATGAGCCACAACTTGGCACCGATCGCAACGCACGTGCGACCAATGTTGCCGGTGTTCTGGGGAATCTCCGGCTGATACAAAACCAGATGCAATAACGGTGCCGATGGCTGGGTTGAATCAGGGCACGGATTTTCACTACTTGTCATAAGCGCCTAGCCGGAATGACGAATCACTTTGACCTTTCATCTGATCTACGCCCACCAGGCGAATCATCATCAGCCGTTCGGTCGCAGCGCTGCCAGAAAGAGGTTCAAAGAACAAACGGCCGGAGTTCCATGCCTCAGATCGTTGCTGGCCGATGACGACAATGTCGCCGGTGTGCAGCCGTACCGTGAACTGCTGGTCGTAGAGCGGGACAATATTCTGCCGCACGGGAAGCTGTTCCGTCGAGCCGCTGACGCTGAGTCGTGTCGTGTTGGCTCCGATATGAATCTGAGGCAACACGTTCAACTCTACCATATCGTCGGTGAGTTCATTCACAGACACTTCCATAACGCATCGCAGTCCGGATTGATCGCGCAGGATTGCAAGTTCCGGAAGTTCTTTGAGTGGCAATAGAGATGAGTCGAGTTGGCTTTGAACCTCGATGAGACTCCTGCTGTTCTGCATGACACTGAACGTCGGTCCCATCGCACTGAACTGATCATTCATCTGTAAATCCGGCGACGCCTGTCCTGCGGTGGATCGCAAAGCCGCCAGAGCTTCTCGTGCCAGACTCTGAAGAGCCCA
>Ga0163144_10021722_pt1 | contig 12745 bp, 11 predicted proteins | sample OliLak19BULKMAT1_FD_123175 | JGI IMG/M metagenome (GOLD analysis project Ga0163144, IMG submission 123175) | Freshwater microbial mat bacterial communities from Lake Vanda, McMurdo Dry Valleys, Antarctica - Oligotrophic Lake LV.19.BULKMAT1 | ecosystem: Environmental > Aquatic > Freshwater >...
CTCCTAGCGCTCCGCGCCAGGAGGGGATGCGCGCATTGGGCGATCGATTGCGGGCGCCGGGACATCGTCTCGACGATGTGTGAATCACCAAGCTCGAGTTGAGGAAGGACGACAAAGAATGACTCGTCGCCCGTCCTCAACTCGAGCCAGGAGATGCACACAAGATTGCACAGCATTTTGATGTCGGTACGAAAGGGCCGGCATCGCGTCGATCAAGCCTCAAAACCCGAAGCGCAACCCGCAATTCATCCCCTCCTGTCGCGGCACGCGATAGGAGGGGTGGCACGCGCGAAGCGCGTGACGGGGAGGTTCCTTGAACTCGAAGAGGTGTCTGTGCCTCCGGAGGTCCCGCGAGACCTCCCCGTCAGCGCGCTGACGCGCGCTGCCACCCCTCCTAGCGCGTGCCGCGCCAGGAGGGGATGCGCGCATTGGGCGATCGATTGCGGGCGCCGGGACATCGTCTCGACGATGTGTGAATCGCCAAGCTCGACTCGAGGAGGGGCAGCGCGCGAAGCGCGCGGGGTGGTGGCTCACCGGCATGCGGTGTTGACGCGGGCGTATTCGTCCGGCGTGTCGACTTCGCGCTGCAGGCGTTCGCGCTCGTCGTTGATCGATTTCCACGCGCTGTTGATCACGCGGTCCGACTCGGCGACGAAGCGGGTCTGGCTCGCATTGAGATCGCGTGCGCGGATCGGCTTGGGCGTGAAGAGCCCGGCAAGCTCGCGCGCCAGGAGCTCGCGCAGCCACGGCGTATGGCGGCGCAGGACGTCGTCGTCGACAGCCTGGTGCTTGCGCTCATGTTCCAGCACGGCGGCGTGGCGGCAGCTGCCGGGGTTGAGCTCCTTGGCGAGGAAGATCATCCGCGTGTCGATCTCGATCGTGACCTCCACCTGATCGAGGCGGATGCAGGCGCGCGGCTGGGGCACGTTCGATTCGGTGAGCGTGCCGAGCTGGCGCTGCGCCGACATGCGCCAGACCGCATTGTAGAGGCCGAGCGTATGCGCGTTGCCGGTCAGCAGATGGCGCGATTGCTCGGTCAGTTGGCCGCGCGTCTGGGTTTCGTCGATCGTCGGCTCGGTCGTCCGCACGACGACGGTGATCTTGGGCGCGGCGCGCGAACACACCAGCTCGCGCGACAGCGCCGGCGACGCGCTCGCGACGATGATCAGGCCGGCGGCCAGGAGGCGACGGATCATCGGTGGCGTGCTCCGGTCACTCACCCGTGTGCATGAAGCTGCCGCGTTCACGCGCCTGCCGAAACGCCCACAGGAAGGCAGCGAAGCCGAGCGCGATGAACACGAGATCGAGCGCCAGGGCCCAGGCCATGAGGTCGAGCCTGAACACGCCCTGGATCATGACCGCGCGCATGCCCTCGAATACGTACGTCGTCGGCAGCGCCCAGGCGACCGGCAGCAGCCATGTCGGCAGCGTCTCGATCGGGTAGTAGACGCCGCTGAACGGCGCGAGGACGAAGATCGACGCCCAGGCATAGCTCTCGGCCGCCAGTCCGAATCGCACGAGCAGGCCGCAGAGCACCAGCCCGATCGCCCAGCCGAAGATCATCAGCAGGATCCAGAACGCCAGCAGCGGCAGCCCGAGCGTGAAGATCGAATAGCCGAACAGCGGAATTGCGAGCAGCGCCGCCGGCACGACGCCGATCAGCGACCGGATGATCGACAGCGCCATCAGGGCGGCGGCGAATTCGGCCGGGCGCAGCGGGCTCACGAAGAGGTTGGCGAAGTTGCGCGACCACATCTCCTCGAGCAGCGATAGCGTCATGCCGAACTGGCCGCGCACCAGCACGTCCCAGAGCAGCACGGCGCCGATGAACACGCCGCCGGCCTGCGCGACCCAGGCGGATTTGCCGGCCAGGAACTCGGTCATGAATCCCCAGATCGTCACCTGCAGCACGGGCCAATAGAGCAGATCGAAGAGCCGCGTCCACGAGCCGCGCCACAGATAGAGATGACGCAGCAAGATCGCGCCGATGCGCCTGAGCGTGCCGCCGATCGCGATCGCCGCGCTCATGACGCGGCCGCGATCGGTTGGGCGCCGGCGCGGGCGATGTCGAGGAAGACCTGCTCCATCGTGTCGCGCCCGAAGCGCGCGATCAGCTCGCCCGGCGTGCCGCGGTCGACGATCGCGCCCTGCTTCATCATCAGCACCTGGTCGCAGAGCCGCTCGACCTCCGCCATGTTGTGCGACGCGAGCAGGATCGACGCGCCGTTGCGCCGGCTGTAGCTCGTGAGATAGGCGCGGATCCAGTCGCCGGTATCGGGGTCGAGGCTTGCCGTCGGCTCGTCCAGCAGCAGCACTTCGGGCGTGTTGATCAGCGCCTTGGCCAGGGCCATGCGCGTCTTCTGTCCCGCCGACAGCGATCCCGCCTTCTGGTCGAGAAAGCTGCGCAGGTTGAGGTCGCCGGCGAGCTCCGCGATGCGCGCCTGCAAGCCGCGCACACCGTAGATCGCGCCGAACACGCTGAGATTCTCGCGTACCGTCAGCCGGGCTGGAAAATCGACGTAGGGCGAGGAGAAATTCATCCGCGGCAGGACGCGGTAGCGGTGCCGGATCATGTCCTCGCCGAGGATCTCGATCGTGCCCGAGCTGGGCACGATCAGACCCAGCAGCATGCCGATCGTCGTCGTCTTGCCGGCGCCGTTGCCGCCGAGCAGACCGGTGATCGACCCCTTGGGGACCGCGAAATCGATGGCGTCGACCGCCGTCAGCTTGTCGAAACGCTTGGCGAGGCCAGCGGCTTTGATGACGGGAGGGGCCATGAGCTCGTTATATTGTCGTCCGATCGCAGCTGACCAGTTTTCCGTTACCATCCCATGCCCACCTCCTCCACGCATCGCCCCTTCGATCTCGCCACTGTCGGTGGCGTCAGGCTGCGCACCCTCGTGCTCGTGCGCTGGGTCGGGATCGCGGGGCAGCTCGTCACCGTTTTCGCGGTCCAGTTCGGCTTTGGCATCGCCTTGCCGCTCAATGCGCTGCTCAGCGCGATGGCGGCATCTACCGTCCTCAATCTGGCGCTGACGCTGTGGAAGCCGGTGCAGCGCCTGAACGAAGGCGCGACCGCGTTTCTGCTCGCCTGGGACATCCTGCAGCTCGCCGCGCTGTTGTTCTTCACCGGCGGCTTGACCAATCCTTTCGCGCTGCTGCTTCTCGCGCCCGTGACCGTGTCGGCGACCGTGCTGTCGCGAAACTTCACGATCGCGCTTTGCGCTCTGGCGGTCCTCGCCGCTAGCGCGTTGTCCGTATGGTCGATGCCCTTGCGCCTCGGCGTCACGGAGCTCGCGCTGCCAGAGCTCTATATGCTCGGCATGTGGACGGCGATCGTCGTCGGATCGATCTTCTTCGCCATCTATACCGGCTGGATCGCGTCGGAGACGCGGCGGGCGACGAGCGCGCTCGCCGCCGCCCAGGCCGCCCTGGCGCGCGAGCAGCGGCTTGCCGCCGTCGGTGCGGTCGCCGCTGCGGCGGCGCACGAGCTCGGCACGCCGCTCGGCACCATCCATCTCATCGCCAACGAGGTCGCGCGCGAATTGTCGCCCGATGATCCGCTGGCAGAGGACATCGCGCTGCTCCAGCGCGAGGCGGAGCGCTGCCGCATGATCCTGAAGGGGCTCTCGGCAAAGGCGGAACCCGAACAATCCGAAGGCCCGCTCTCGCGATTGTCGCCGGCCGCGCTGGTCGAGACGGTCGTGGAGCGCTATCGCCGAGCCGAGATCAAGGTGTCGATCGACACACGCGGCGCCGACGTGCCGGCGCTGCCGCGCACGCCGGAGGTCTTGCATGGACTGGCCAACGTGCTGCAGAACGCTATCCAATTCGCGCGCGCGGGCGTCGACGTCTCCATCGTCGCCAGCCCCGACGCGCTGGACATGGAGATCCGCGACGACGGGCCCGGCTTCTCGTCGGCTATTCTCGACCATCTCGGGGAGCCGTATGTTTCGACGCGTAGCAGTGAAGGCAGCCATATGGGCCTGGGTGTCTTCATCGCGATCAACCTGCTCGAGCGATCGGGCGCGAGTCTGAACTTCAGCAACCGGCCCGAAGGCGGCGCGAACGTGCGGATCCGCTGGCCACGTGGCCGGCTCAAGCCATCCGGGGGAGAGACAAAGTGACGAGTGATACGCCAGCCACCGCCGACGATCTTCTCATCATCGATGACGATGAACCCTTCCGGGTGCGGCTCGGCCGCGCGATGGAGAAACGCGGTTACGCGGTGCGCCTCGCCGGCAGCTTCAGGGAAGGCCTGGACATGGCGATGGTGGAGCCGCCGCGCTACGCGATCGTCGACCTGCGACTCGGCGACGGCAACGGGCTCGATCTCGTCACGGAGATGCGCAAGGTCGCGCCGACCGCGCGCATGGTCATCCTGACCGGCTATGGCAACATCGCGACGGCGGTCGTGGCGATGAAGACCGGTGCGATCGATTATCTGCCCAAGCCCTCGGAAGCGGACGCGATCGATGCCGCCTTGCGCGGCGGCGCGAAGGCGCTGCCGGAGCCGCCCGACCATCCGATGCCCGCCGATCGCGTGCGGTGGGAACACATCCAGCGCGTGTTCGAGCAATGTGATCGCAATGTTTCGGAGACCGCGCGCCGGTTGAACATGCATAGACGCACGCTGCAGCGCATCCTCGCGAAGCACGCGCCGCGCGAGCAGACTTGACCGCGCGCCTGGGAGTCCTCGCCGGCTTCTCGGCGCTGGCGGCGCTGGCGCTGTCGATTCTGCTGCTCGCCACGGCCTTCCGGCCCGGCGCCTCCTTGTTCGGCCTGCCGTTCAGCGAAGACGGGTTCTATGCGCTGACGATCGCCCGCAATGTCGCGAATGGTCGCGGCGTCACCATCGACGGCACGCTCTGGACCAACGGGTTCCAACCGCTCTTCACCTTTCTCGAGGCTGCCTGTTTCCTGGTGGCGCGCGGCAATGATCTGCTCGCAGGACGGCTGGTCGTGGTGCTGTCCTGGCTGGTGCATGTCGTCGGTGCGATGTTGGCGGGGGGTGTGGCGCTCGATGCGCGGCCGGACGCCGAAGGTCGGTCGGTGCGCGCGGCGCTGGGCGCGGTGCTGTATCTCGGCGCCGCGAAGTTCTTCGCGGATTTCTATGCCGGTCTGGAGACCGGGCTGCAACTGGCCATGATCCTCGCGCTGTGGCGCGCCGTGCAGACCGGCGCGCTCGAAAGCGCGCTCGGCTGCTTCGGCATTGGCGCGCTGCTCGGCCTCGCGATCCTCACGCGCATCGATGTCGGCTTTCTCGCGGTCGCACTGGCGCTCTGGGCATTGGTCCGCGGCTGGCGCGACATCGGCGCAGCCTCGCTCATGCGGCCGATCGTGATGGCGTTGAGCGCGGCGGCGATCTCGCTGCCGTGGTGGCTCTACAACCAGCTCGTGTTCGGCAGCCTCTATCCGACATCGGGCGCCGCGCAGCAGCGCTGGGCGCTGGAATCGGAGCGGCTGCTCGAAGGCCTCTGGGCGTTGCGCATGGTGCTCGTGCCCTGGATCTTCGCCTGGGACCGCGAGGCGCTGGCGACCGATCTCGCCCGCAGCGCGATCCTGGCGCTGGCGCTGGCGCTGTTCCTGTTCACGCCCCATGGCAGCCGACGCGCCGTGGCGGCGCCGACCAGCCAGCGTACGAGCGGGTTCGGCGTCGCGCTGTTCGCCGCGATGGTCGGGCTGATGATCTTCTATGTCGGATCGTTCTTCGCGTCCTGGTTCTACTACCGCTACTTCGCGCCGCTGTCGCTGCTCGCCGTGATCGGCGTCGCCGTGGTGCTGGCCGAATTCGCGGCGCGGGGCGCGGCCGGATCCTTCGCGGCGACGGCCGTCGTCGCGATCATCGCCGCGGGCGCCGCCGTCGCGCCGTTGCGCGCGGCGAGCGGCCAGCTCGGCGCCTCTTCGCATTACCCGATGGTGGAGCTGGTGGCGGCGTCCGTGCCGCCCGGAGATATCGTGGCCGCCGGACAATCCGGGACGCTCGGCTTCTTCCGTGATCGCGTCGTCAATGTCGATGGCAAGGTGAATCGCGACGCGATCGCGTGGCAGAGCCGGATGTGGACCTATCTCGACCAGCGCGGCATTCGCTGGTTCGTCGACTCGCCCTGGTATGTGGAGCGCATGCTCGGCGCCGATCCGGCCGCGCATGGCTGGCAACTCGTCGCCGTCGCCGGCAAGGGCGATTTCAGGCTCTATCACCGGGAGTGACGGCGATGACCAGGCGTGTGGCGCTCGTCACCGGTTCGACGTCCGGCATCGGCGCGGCGATCGCGCGGCGCCTGTCGCGCGACGGCTTCGCGGTGGCGCTGCATTCGCGCAGCTCCGCTTCCGCCGGCGCCGACCTGGCGAAGGAGCTCGGCGCCGCGAGCTACACCCAGGCGGATCTCGGGCAGGAGGCGCAGGCGCGGGATCTCGTGAAGACCGTGCTCGCGCGGCACGGCCGGCTCGATGTGCTGGTCAACAACGCCGGCATCACCGAGTTCGTCGCGCATGGCGATCTCGCCAAGGCGACGCCCGAGATCTGGCGCCGCCTCTACGAGGTCAACATGATCGCGCCGTGGATCCTGGTCACCGAAGCGGAGGCCGCATTGCGCGCCGGCGCGGCCAGCGGCAAGCCGGGCGCGATCGTCAACATTTCCTCCCATGCCGGCGTGCGGCCGAAGGGTTCGTCGATTCCCTATGCGGCGAGCAAGGCGGCGCTCAACCACGCCACCAAGCTGCTCGCGATCACGCTGGCGCCGGACATCCGCGTCAACGCCGTGGCGCCGGGCCTGGTGGACACGCCGATGACCGCGGGCTGGACCGCGGCGCAGGATCTTTGGCGCACCCGCGCGCCGATGCGCCGCGGCGCCCAGCCGGCCGAGATCGCGGACATCGTCGCGCTGCTCATCGCCAACGACTACGTGACCGGCGAGATCCTGATCGCCGATGGCGGATTGAACCTGACCTGACGCCGCAGCGTATCAATACGCGTTCTTGTTGATGAAGCCGTGGAACGGCGTGAGCAGCAGGATCTTCAGATCGAAGAGCAGCGACCAGTTGTCGATGTAGTAGAGATCGTGCTGAACGCGGGCGCGCATCTTCTCCGGCGTGTCGGTTTCGCCGCGCAGACCGTTGATCTGCGCCCAGCCGGTGATTCCCGGCTTCACGCGGTGGCGGCTGAGGTAATCGTCGATGACCTGCGCGAACTGGACGTTATGCGCCACCGCATGCGGGCGCGGCCCGACCAGGGACATGTCGCCGATCAGCACGTTGAAGAACTGCGGCAGCTCGTCGAGGCTCGAGCGGCGCAGGAACCCTCCGATGCGCGTGATGCGCCGATCGTTGCGCGTCGCCTGCGGTACGCTGGGATCCTCGAATTCCCGGTGCTGCATGGTGCGGAACTTGAACACCGTGAACTCGTTGTTGGCGAAGCCGTAGCGTTTCTGGCGGAAGAAGACCGGGCCCGGGGAATCCAGCTTCACGGCGATGGCGATCATCACCAGCACCGGCAGGAAGAAGATGATGGCGATCAGCGCCAGCACGCGATCCTCGATCATCTTCGTCACCAGCGACCAGCCCGAGAGCGGCCGCTCCAGCGCCGCCAACATGGGAATCCCGCCGAGCACATGGAACCCGACCGTCGGCAGCGACCAGCCGACATAATCGGGGCAGATCTTGACGTTGACCGGCATGGTCTTGAGCTTACGGAGCACGCCGTTGAGCTCGGCGCCCTCGTGCCAGGGTAGCGCCACGACGATTTCGTCGAATGTCCGCACCTGAGCCAGGCGGACGAGATCGTCGATCGTCCCGATCACCGGATAGCCCTCGACCGAGGTGATGCCATCCGGGGGCGCATCGTCGAAGACCCCGGCGATGCGATAGCGCCCGGCGCCCTCGGTGAGCAGCTGGCGGATGAGCTGCTTGCCGAGATCGCCGGCGCCGATGATCGCGACGTCCAGCGACAATCTACCGTCGCGGCGCCAGGCATCGATGCGCAGCAGGAACAGCACGCGCAGGATCAGCAGGAAGCCGAAGCTGATCGCCACCCAGCCGAGCACGAAGGCGCGGCTGAAGGCGAGCGAGGTCTGCGTGAAATAGGCCAGCGCGATCAGCATCAGCACGACCGCGCCCCAGGCCCAGGCAAGCCGCCCGACCTGGTTGGCGAGGCGGGCGAGATTCCCGAATGCGTAGATGCGCGCCAGATGCATCACGTTGAGGGTCAACACGCCGGCGATCGCGACGGCGATCATGTAGAGATCGGGCAGGACCCAGCTGCCGTGACGCGCCCAATAGGCGATCCAGGCCGCGATCGCGACGACCAGCGGATCCACGGCGCGCACGACGCCCGTCGCGAGGGTGATCAGGTCGGCGGCGGCGAGGCGACGGGCCATGTTGGGCAGTATGGTCCTACTAGGGGCAGGGCGCCGCAATCGCGGCGAGGATCGGTGCCTAAGCCATGGCCCGGCTTGGAAGAATTACCGCGGCGCAGGCTGGTGCGCCATCCCCTCGGCAGGCCTGATCTTAACCGTGCGTTGAGCATGTTCTGGGACAACCTCGTGACCAGGAACGTGTGGTCGCGACCGCCTCTTCCGCGTCTCCGGCGGGAATTCATGAAAGCACATCATGCTTGATGCCCTGCCCACCACCCAAGCGGCGCCGCGCGCCAGCCGGGCCTGGTTCGCCGCGGCGGCGGTGATCGTGGCGGCGATTGCGCTGATCGGCACCTGGGCCTCGCTGCATTTCGTCGGCGCCGAGCGGCAGCGCGATATGCGCGCGTTGCAGCTGCGCTACGGTTCGATCGCGGAGGCGCGCGCGGCCGCGGTCGCCGATTGGGTGTCGCGCCAGCGCGAGGCGCTGCGCGGACTCGGCGCCAATCAGACGCTGCAACTCTATCTGACGGAACTCTCGCTGGCCGGCGGCGATCGCCTGCGCGTCACCGACGAGCCGGTGCAGGCGGCCTATGTGCGCAGCCTGCTGGTCGTGGCGGCCGATCGCATGGGATTCGCGCCGCTGCGCGCGGCGGCGCCGCTCAACGCCAATGTGCCGCGCAACGACGGCGCGGGCATCGCCGTGCTCGATCCCGCGTTGCGCATTGTTATGGCGAGCGGCGACATGCCGGCCGTCGAAGGCAGGTTGCGCGCGCTCGCCGAGGCCGCGCGGCGCGGCGTGGTCTTCGATCTCGTGCCGGGCGCCGGCGGCCGCGCCTTGTTCGTCGTCGCCGCACCGGTCGCGCCGCTCCAGGGCGAAGACGGCGCGCGCCCTGTCGGGATCGTGTTCGGCGTGCGCGACGCGGATCCCGAACTGTACCAGCTGCTCGATCGGCCGCCCGCATTGGAGCGCAGCGCCGAGACGCTGCTGATCCGCCGCGCCGGCGATCTGATCGAGTTCCTGTCGCCGCAGCGCGATGGCACGCGCGCCTTCGGGCGTGGCGTCAATTTGGATACGGCTGGACTCGCGGAAAGTTTCGCGCTGTCGTCGCCGGGCGGTTTTGCGATCAAGCGCAATCTGCGCGATGGCGAGGTCGTGGTCGTGAGCCACGACGTGGCGCAGACCGGCTGGGTGCTGGTGCACAAGGTCGATCGCGCCGAGGCGCTCGGCGAATCGGATGCCCGGCTGTGGCAATTGCTGCTCGCGCTGCTGCTGGCGGTCGGTGTGCTCGCGCTCTCGCTCATCGCCGTGTGGCGCCACGGCGCCTCGCGCCGCGCCACGGCGGCGGCCGAGATCTCGACCTCGCTCGCACGGCGCTTCGAAGCGCAGAGCCGGCTCCTGCGGCTGGTCACGGACAACCAATCCGCGGAGATCTTCATCGTCGGCGCCGACGGGCGTCTGCGCTTCGCCAATCGTCGGGTCGCGGAGCGCGTCGGCGGCAATGCGGCGGAGTTCGAGGGCAAGCGTCTGGCGTCGATCTTCGGCCCGGCCGCCGCGCGGCACTACGAGGCGGCCAATCGCATGGCGATGCAGCGCGCCGCGCCCCAGACGCTGATCGAGCGCACGGAGCGCGATGGCAAGCCGCATCTCACGCGCACCGAGCACGTGCCGATCATGGGTGACGGCGGACCCGGCGTTCTGGTCGTGGAGGAAGACATCACCGCCGCGATCATCGAGCGCGAGAAGCGCGAACGCATCCTGCAGCAGGTCGTCAACATGCTCGTGCGCGTCGTGGATCGGCGCGATCCCTTCGCAGCGGATCATTCGGAACGCGTCGCCGCCGTCGCGCGCGCCATCGCCGAAGAACTCGACCTGCCGACCGAGACGATCGACACGACCGAGACAGCGGGCCGCCTGATGAATCTCGGCAAGGCGCTGGTGCCCGAGACGCTGCTGACCCGCGAAGGCAAGCTCACCGCCGAGGAGACGCAGCAGGTCCGCGCCGCGCTTCAGCACGGCGTCGATCTGCTGACGGGCATCGAGTTCGGCGGCCCGGTCGTCGAGACGCTGCGCCAGGCGCCCGAGCGCTGGGACGGCAAGGGACCGCGCGCGCTGGCCGGTGAAGCCATCCTGATGCCCGCGCGCATCATCGCCGTGGCCAATGCCTTCGTCGCGATGATCAGCTCGCGCGCCCATCGGCCCGGCGCCGGCATCGATGCCGCGCTGGCGACGACGCTGAGCGAGGCTGGCCAGGCTTTCGACCGCAGGGCGGTCGCCGCACTCGCGAATGTCATGGAAAATCGTGGCGGTCGCACACGATTCGGCGCCTGACGCGCTATACTCCCGCGCTCCACATCGAACGCCGCTCGCAGCCATTGATGAGTCTCAGAACCGTCTTTTCCTCACTCCTAGGCGCACGCGCCAAGCCAACTGCCCGCACCGTGCCGCAAGGCACGGTGGTCTATGCGATCGGCGACATCCACGGGCGGCTCGACAAGCTGCTGGCGCTCGAGGCGCTGATCGAGGAGGACGCGCATCGGCGCAGCGTGCAACGCCGCGTGGTCGTCTATCTCGGCGACTACGTGGATCGCGGGCCTGCATCGCAGGGGGTGGTCGAGCACCTGACTCTGTCGCGGCTCAGGGGCTTCGACGTGGTGTATCTCCTCGGCAACCACGAGCGGCTGATGCTCGAGTTCCTCGACGATCCCGAATCCGCCGGGCCGTGGTTCGCCAATGGCGGGCTGCCGACGCTGGCGAGCTATGGGCTGCCGGCCATGGAGCGCAAGGATCTCACGGCGTCCGACATCCTGCGCCTCCAGGATGGGCTGCGCAGCCTCCTGCCGACCCGCCATCGCAATTTCCTCAACAACCTGAAGCTCGTTCACCGCGAAGGCGGCTTCGTGTTCGTGCATGCGGGCATTCGCCCGGGCATCGCGCTCGACGCCCAGAAGGAGGATGACCTGATCTGGATCCGGCAACCGTTCCTGGGATCGAATACCGACCATGGCTTCGTCGTTGTGCATGGTCACACGATCTCCGAGGAGCCGGAGTTCCGTCCCAACCGCATCGGCATCGATACCGCCGCCTTTGAGTCCGGCGTGCTGACCGCCCTCGCGATCGAAGGCGGCAACGTCGCCGTGCTTCAGACCAAGCCTTGACCGACCTGCGCGGTCGGGCTCTTCTCCCGCGCTTTCATTTTCGGAGCTTGCATTCATGGCCTTCGCGAAACGTATCCTCGTCACCGGCGGCGCCGGGTTCCTCGGCTCGCATCTCTGCGAGAAGCTGCTGGCGGCAGGGCACGAGGTGCTGTGCGTCGACAATTATTTCACCGGCCGGCGGCAGAACATCTCGCACCTGCTCGACAACAAGAGTTTCGAGCTGATGCGCCACGACGTGACGTGGCCGCTCTATGTCGAGGTCGACGAGATCTACAATCTCGCCTGCCCGGCCTCGCCGGTGCATTATCAGTTCGACCCGGTGCAGACGACGAAGACGTCCGTGCACGGCGCGATCAACATGCTCGGCCTCGCCAAGCGCGTGCGCGCGAAGATCTTTCAGGCCTCGACGTCCGAGGTGTATGGCGATCCGGAGATCCATCCGCAGCCCGAGAGCTATCGCGGCAGCGTCAATCCGATCGGGCCGCGCGCCTGCTACGACGAAGGCAAGCGCTGCGCCGAGACGCTGTTCTTCGACTATCACCGCCAGCACAAGCTGCGCATCAAGGTCGCGCGCATCTTCAACACCTACGGCCCGCGGATGCATCCCAATGACGGGCGCGTGGTGTCCAACTTCGTGGTGCAGGCGCTCAAGGGCGAACCGATCACGATCTACGGCGACGGCCAGCAGACGCGCTCCTTCTGCTATGTCGACGATCTCGTCGAGGGCTTCGTGCGTCTGATGGATACGCCCGACGCGATCACCGGCCCGATGAATCTCGGCAACCCCGGGGAGTTCACCATCCGCGAGCTGGCGGAGAAGGTGATCGACCTCACCGGTTCACGCTCGAAGATGATCAAGAAGAAGCTGCCGGCTGATGATCCGATGCAGCGCAAGCCCGACATCGGCTTCGCCGAGAAGACGCTGGGCTGGCAGCCGAAGATCCAGCTCGAAGCCGGATTGAAGCGCACGATCGCCTATTTCGAGAAGCTGCTGCGCGACGAACTCAAGACGGCGCGCAAACGCGCCTGACCACCCCGGCCGCTGCGCGGCCTGTCCCTCCTCATGCGAGGAGGGACGACTCAAGAAATCTTGTCGTCCCTCCTCGACTCGAGCTAGCATTACAGTTGCCGTGTTTCTTTACAGTGCGCGCGCTGAGCGACCGCCTGGTGAGCTCTGCGCCAGAGTGACCATGCGATGATGTGCGCGGGTTGGATTCGTTTTCGGGCGAGTCTGA
>Ga0163144_10021723_pt1 | contig 12745 bp, 9 predicted proteins | sample OliLak19BULKMAT1_FD_123175 | JGI IMG/M metagenome (GOLD analysis project Ga0163144, IMG submission 123175) | Freshwater microbial mat bacterial communities from Lake Vanda, McMurdo Dry Valleys, Antarctica - Oligotrophic Lake LV.19.BULKMAT1 | ecosystem: Environmental > Aquatic > Freshwater > Lake...
GAACCGTGGATGCGCTCTGGGCTGACATCGGCGTGTTGCTCGACCGCTTCACACCCGACGAATGCACGCGCTACTTCGCGTCCTCAGGCTATGTAAAGACATAAACCAAAAACGCTCTAGCCTCACGTTGTACCTCACGTGAATCCCGTGTTCCCATCTCGGGCGAATCACCCCTCACCTGCATCATTCATGACGGTTCGTTGAAAAGCCACTGCGAGCAAGCCGACCGAAGGCTCGTCATAGCAGCGGATCGACGGTTACATCAGAAACGCCCATGAATTATACAGATTAAGGCACGGCTCTGAGCCATCAACATCCCACACACGAATCCATGGCTATCGAAGCAGCATCCCTATCTAATATAATGGAACAAGGGGAGAGGGTGTTGAAGGGGGCGACGCACTCACAAGGAGGTGAGGGCAACCAGTTGGATAAGGAGGCTGAGACGTGAGCAAGATGGGTCAAGAACGAAGGAGTGGAAACCAGTGAAAAATAGAATGGCAGCATTCGGAGTCGGACTCTGTCTTGTTTTGTTGTCCCCTATCGCTCCGACCATCGCAGGAGAGGTGAAGCTACATATTCCTCCGGTGTTTCAGGAACGCCCGAGCTGGTGTAGGGCAGCCGTGGGGGAGATGGTCTTCAAATATTATTATGTGCCCGCTATTCATCGGACAGACTATCAGTGTGGGATTGTGCAGACGAGAAATCTTTGCACAGGGATACCGAATTGCGTGAAATGCGATCTCCCGCCCGGCGATGAATCCACCATGATGAATATGCTTCAACAGTACTCATTACTGGCTACCAGGGGTAGTGCGGCTGGAGATATCGCACTGGCAGCCCAATCGAAGGCTGGCAGCCTTTCAGAGGAGGAAGTGAAACAAGAGATCAATGAGGGCCGTCCTATTATTGCGGAAGTGTCCCCATCCGGGTTCAAGATAGATGGAGTCTCTCAACATACGGCCCTTATCGTTGGCTATGACGATCGCTCCGGCAACCTAAAGCTGACCGTGAACGATCCGTTTCCCTTCGAAGACGATCGCTTCCTCTGGATAGGGAACCCCTATCAACCGAACATGGACATGTCAGGAGACAATGATGGTCAATATGAGGTCAGTTTTGAACGATTTCGCTCAAAGATAAAGTGGAATAAGACGATATATCAGATTACTTGCACTGGGAAGGGCTGTCCATCGGAGAACCACCACGTTGCGGATGGTACGGTTGGGAAAGATGACCGTGAAGTGATTCACGCCGTACTCGCGGCATCCTCCGGAGACTTTAAGACGTTACGTACAGGACATAAAGTTGTCGATCATAGCGGGACAACCTGGCGACCCAACGTGTTCTTCGCCGGTGCCAAGCAATGCCTGGTGCGAGACAAGGACGTGGCTGATGGAGCCAGGTGGAGTTGTACGTTCAAATTTTCAGACAGGTCGGAAGCCGACGAAGCGGTGAAGGACATCGTGAAACGATTGCGTACCAGCCTGCCTGATGGGTGGATGGCAACGGATCTCGATGTAGACTCTGACGCAGAGTTGGTCACCAAGACAGACAAGTTCATGGCCAATAAACCTGGAACGAATTCGGCGATCAGGGTGTACTTCATTGATGTGAAGAAGAGTGGGCGAGTCACCATGTATCTGACCGTGAATAATGCGGGTCAATCTCCCCTTCCAATCCAGCCGTGAGTAGGCTAAATTCAAGCCACGCCCCCGTAGCTCAGTTGGATAGAGCAGCGGTTTCCTAAACCGTTTGTCGTACGTTCAATTCGTATCGGGGGCACCAACCAGCAATCGCTCGTGTAGTCAGTCCCTTCACTGTGCTCACAGTGCCTATCTTCTCTCATCGATACGGAGTTCAAATTCGCTTGCCCGCCATGCGTGGTTGCGTATACTCATTCTGAGCACGCGGACCATCTTGAGAAAGGAGCGACCGTGTCGAAGCGTAACACCTCGAAGCCAAGAAGCCGCCTCGCCAACCCGTGCGTCGTGGAATACCTTGGACCGAACTTTACGGAAAAGGGAACGATGACGGATCTTTCTGGCGATGGAATGAAGATCCTCGGCACCTGCTCAGTACATGTCGGCATGCGGCTTGCCCTCCGACTATCGGTCGGTGAATCTGCCACACCCATTCAGATTCCTTGCGCCTATGTGCGATGGACGCGCAATCAAGAATTCGGAGTGAAGTTTGGCCCCATGGAGCCAGCAGTGATGGCGCAACTCCATGACCTTCTCTCGTCCCACCAATGCGCACCTACCGCCTAACCCGCTGCAGAATACTATTTTATCTGTTCGAGCTTCGAATCGCGCCGGTCTCGCGCCTTCTTCCCTTCCTTCCCAGGAATTGTGGGGAAGGGAAGGGTGGAGGATAATAAACTGTCATGAATAATACTGGTTGCGTGACGTCCCCCCCTTTGAGGTACCGCGTTTGGGTCTACCCAGCTCCAGGCGATCCGGTATTCTTGTGACCAGATTGCTACACAAGGAGGGCATTATGACCTGTACACGTTGTCAGGGTTATATGGCGAAAGATTACTTTTTAGATCTCATGGAGAGCGCGGAAGATATATGGCTGGCGGGTTGGCGCTGTCTCAACTGCGGACACGTCTTTGACCCCGTGATGGAGCGGAATCGACTTGGGCAGGGGTTGGCTGCCGTCGCCTCAACTGTACGAGAGCCAGGCCAGAAGATGGAATTTAGAAACATCCCGATGTCATCGTAGGCGTCGTAGCCTCATCAGTCGGGCCATTTGTGGGTCCCTGTGATAGCCGGCATACATCGTCCCCCCTCAAGCGGTTTCGAGAGCCCTTGTCCACTTTCCTATGTTTTCTTGCCACGTTGTGGAGGCTGGGCTAGACTTTCTCCAGACTCTATGGCACGAGCAAAAACATCAGAACCGTCTCGCGTGCGGTCCAAAGCCGCCACGGTTGAAGAGCTTACCCGCGGCGTCGGAAACCTCCAGGAATTTCTCACACAGGTGGAAGACCTGGGCCGAGAAGGCTTTCCCTATCTCGACGCAGCCCGAGCAAGAACAGAGTTGCAATTCCGCGAGTGCATTCGCCGCACGTTTGGCGAAAAATCCCCTGAGTTCCAAGAGCATCGACACCACAGACTTCTTATGGACACCCCTGAGGCTACTCAGCAGAGTATCGCCCTCATCAAGACCCTTATTACCACGCTTGTGCAAAAAAAATGTGATCTGCAAGGAGGGCCTTCCCCCCAGCAAGCCTCTCCAACGCTGCCGGTATCACCCGTGCCTGTGCCCGCCCGCCCGAAGATGACCGTAGTGCCGTCATCGATCTCGACGGTTCAGATGGCCATGACGCAAACAGGGCCGATCACGATTCCGCAGGTAACCATGGCTACGAACCTCAGCCTGGTCTCGGCCACGGCTGAGACCAGTCCACCTCCGGCTCTTCCGGTTCCGTTGGTTTCTTCTCAAAAGCTTGAACCGCTGAGTCCATCGACAGCTGTACCCGAACCATCACCGATTTCACCCGCACCGGTTGCGATGGTGATGCCGCATACCCCGGTGCCGTTGGAACCAGTGGTTCCAGTCGCTCCGGAGCCCCAGCCATCGGTATCACAACTCGGTCTGGTTCTAGCCACTGTCATGCCGAGTCCACCTCCAGCCCCCTTGGTTCCTCCAGCTCCTGTGCATAAGCCTGAGGCCCTGATTCCATCGACGATTTCATCAGCCTCGGTTGTGGTGGCGATGCCGCGTACCTCTTCGCACCCAGCGGTTCCAGTCGCTCTAGAGCCCCAGCCGCCACCCTCACAAGCGGGACAGCCTGCGCAAGCCGATGTACCCCTAGCCAGCCAGCCAGCCCAGCCACCACAACCTGAACTGGAGCCTAGCGTGCACCCAACTCCTTTTGCCAACCCAGAACCTAAGATGCAGGAAGCCTTTCCTGTTCTTCTCAATTCGCAGCCGCCTGTCTCGATGCTGGCCGGCTCTTCCTCGCCTCTGGAGCCTGGACATGGACTTGCTCCGGCTGGATCGGACCCTGTCGAACTCGTGAAGGCTGTCTGTGGCCGATTCCATGCCGTTGTCAGGCAGTTGCGACTTCGTGGGGAATATCGAGCGACCTTACAGGTGGAAGACGAGGTTGATGCGCAAGATCTGCTGCATGTACTTCTACGCGTTCAATTCAACAATATCGATACGGATGAATGGACGCCGAGCTATTCAAGCGGAGCTCTGCGCACGACACTCTTACTGAATGAGAGCCGTCTTGCGGTGATCGTCAAGAAAACACGGCCTGGCCTTACGGCCAAAGATCTTACAGACCAACTTCGGGTTGACGCAGCTCGGTATCGATTCCACGGCCGCTGCACCACGCTCTTGTGTTTCATGTACGATCCTGATGGCCGTATCGGGAACCCTCAAGGCTTCGAAGCGAGTCTCACGAGCGTGAACGATTCATTTATTGTCAACGTACTGGTTGCCCCAAAATGAGGTGATACATGAAAAGGCCTAAATCTGCCGTTGTCACGCGTCCCAACTCGTCTGGAGGTACTCTTGCATTGACAGATGCGCCGAGCATCCGATACGTTGGAAAAGACCCCATTATTTCTTTGGTGCCATGTACGATTCACGCCCCAGTCGATGGCGGGAGAGTCATGTCGGATCGGGCCTACGTACTGATCAATGTGCAGCCCGGTCGCACAAGCGATGTGGTTCGGGCGTTGTCTGGAATCAAGCAGATTAAGACCATTGATCCTTGCTGGGGCAAGCCTGATATTATTGTGGTGGTAGAAGTTTCAGACCAGGATGCCCTCACCCAGTTGGTGCTGAGCCGGATTCATGAGATCGACGGGGTGGTGCAAACCGATACCCACCTTGTCTATCGATTGAAGGCCGATAATCCCAAGTGACCCACAAAGTTCGAAAACACAGATTCGTGCCTCTTGTCGCCTGAGCGGCGATGCCCCTTGGTCTTCCTATACCCTATGAGCCTGGCGTGATCGACGTGACGCTTTCTACCCATGCAGGAGAGGCATCCTCATGACGGTCGGCGACCTGCTTCCTACTCGGTCTCTCCGTTGTCGGCATCATCACCAAGATCCAACCCAAACCGGTCGGCCATCCGATACAGTGTGCGCCGGTCGATACCGAGAATCTTTGCGGCTTTGACTTTATTTCTCTTGGTCTCCTTCAGTACTCGGACGAGATGACGCTTCTCGACTTCCTCAAGCGACAAACACCCTTCATCGTTGTGGCTGCTTGCCACGGCGGTCTCCTTCGCCGGTGGCTCTGTCCTGTGTAGCGAAGCCGGCAGATCGTCCGGCATGAGAAGGGGACCGTGACTCAACGAAACAGCCCTCTCAATGGCATTTTCGAGCTCTCGCACATTGCCCGGCCACCGATACTGTATCAATAGCTCCATCGTTTCTGGGAGCACCCCGCGCACCGCATGCGTCGCTCCCGCTGCGCATTTCTGTAAGAAGTGATGCACCAACATCGGAATATCCTCCCGCCGTTCCAGCAACGCCGGTAAGGTGATACGCACGACATTGAGCCGATAAAATAAGTCGTCCCGAAACTTCCCTTCCTTCACAAGCTGCTCGATATCTCGATTGGTTGCTGCGATGATACGGACATCAACCTTTGTCGATGTCGTGCTGCCGACACGGCGGACCTCGTGATCTTGCATCACCCGCAGTAACTTTACTTGTAGTGCTTGCCCGGTCTCACCGATTTCATCGAGAAACAGCGTGCCTCCGTTTGCGGATTCAAAGAGGCCAATTTTGTTTCCCACTGCGCCGGTAAAGGCGCCCTTCTCATATCCGAACATTTCCGACTCCAGCAGAGTATCCGGCAGCGCTCCACAATTGACCGGAATAAACGGTTTGTCCCGACGAGGCCCATTCGCATGGATCGCTCGCGCAATCAGTTCTTTGCCGGTCCCGCTTTCTCCTTGCAGGAGCACCGTGCTCTTACTCTCAGTTACCCGCGCAACCAGTTTATACACTTCCAGCATAGCGGGACTGCTTCCCACCAGCGGAGACCATTCATCTTTGTTCTTCAGTTCTTCACGAAACCGGGAATTTTCTCGGATGAGTCGGCAGTGGTCGAGACTCCGCTTGACGACCAACTTGATATCTTCCTTCTTGAACGGCTTGGCAAGATAGTCGTAGGCCCCTTGCTTGATTGCCTCAATGGCACCCTCAAGGGAGCCGAATGAGGTCAACATCACGACCGCCGTGTCAGGGTTCATACGCTTAAACTCACGCAAGACCGTGAGTCCATCAACCGCTCCCATGCGAATATCTGTCAGCACCAGGTCCACTCGACCCTGACGTCCTCGAGCAATCACTTCTTCGCCGCTGGCGAAGGCTTCAACGGCATAGCCTTCTTTCTTTAAGGCCTCAGCCAGGAGATCGCGCGCGACCATATCGTCGTCGGCAACAAGAATATTTGCTGGTTGCATCAGTGCATCTCCGTCATGTACGTGGACTCGGTCTTCAATCCAGGTAAGGTGATGGTCACGGTTGTGCCTCGCCCAGTTTCGCTTTCGAGTACAAGACTCCCTCCATGGGCTAAGACTGTCTCGCGGCTCAAGAATAGTCCTAACCCGGTGCCTTTGCCAACCGCCTTGGTTGTAAAAAACGGTTCAAACGCTTTCTGCACGTCGGATTCAGGCATACCGCATCCTGTATCCCGTACCTCGATGGTAAGTACCAGAGGTGACAGTGAGTCGGTAACCCGGCGGCCACGGTCAAGCTCCTCGGACGAGGCAGTACGGGCGCTCACCAATACATTCACCGTTCCGTGCGCTGGGGTGGCGGATAAGGCATTGGCGAACACGTTCACCATCACTTGATGTATTTTCTCGGCATCGGCCCACACGAGCGGGAGGTCTCCGGGAATTTCGACAGTCGTAGTAATTTCTTTCGCATGGAAGGCGGGCTCCATCAACACAACCGCCGGGCTGATGACCTTGTCCGCGGGCAACCATGTCGGTTCAGGTTGGCGCTGTCTGGTCGAGGACAGCAAATCCTGAATGATCCGAACCACCCGTGTCAGCTGCTCATCGATGACGGTGACCCGCTTCTTCATTTCGGGTGTGACTCCTGGCTCTTCCGCCAGTGCTTGCACATGCCAGGCAATCGAGTGCAGTGGCGTTCCAACCTCATGCGCCACGGACGCCACCAGTTGCCCCACAGCCGCTAAGCGTTCCGAGCGATTCAGCTGGTCTTTTGCATCGACCAGCTGCGTATTGGCTTTCAGGAGATTTTCGGTCTCCTGGGCCAGCGCGGCACGCGCCACCGCCTCTCGGGTTTTGCGCTCTTCCCACGTCATGCCGATGTAGGCCACAACCAGGAGAACTCCGGCGACCACGCTGCGATTAATCACCGCCGATTGCAAGCGCCCCGGCTTGGTCGGTTGCATTAACCCCATGTAGGTTGCCACGATACAGGCCACCACCGTTACGAACATCAGGCTGCGACTCCGCACGGTTGCAACCAATAAAATCGGCAACACAAAGCCATATGCGCCGACCACGTTTGCTGGCGCGACCATTTCAAGTGCGACGATCGCCAGGAACACCGCCCCTGCGATCGCCAGGACAATGCGATTTTGTTTCAACATGGGAATGGGCGACGGGTTGATTGCCGATGAATCATGGTCCGATCTTTCGCAGGCTGAGAAACACCGCATTGTGACATAGTTATCAGATGCTCAAAAGGCCATCCGCAAGGCTGCAGGCGAGTCGAAACCGAAAGCGTAGCCTTCTCACCCTCCCACCCCGAGCTGTCAGAACAGCTCTTTCCCCGTGAGGGGTCCGTTGAGGATTTCGGTGAGCTGAGAACGACGCAGGCGGACTTTTTCAGCATTCGGGTAGAGGGTCTTACCTTAGCGGACGGGCCGAACGCAAGACAGCCCCAAGCTGCCGTAGACGTTCATCGTGCAGCATGTGATCGACGGGAATTGAATACTTACGGGTCCAGTTCGGATGACTGTCGATCGTTCCTGGAAGATTGGTTTGCGACAGTTCACCGAGGCCGTCTTCGAGATTTGCCAACACCAAATAGGACGGCGTACGAGCCAGGTAGAGATGAATCGCGTGGCAGAGTTCAGTCGTCATGGTAGGTGCAGTGGCCAGATTCTCAGTCATGCCGGTTGGCAGGAGGCGTTCGTGCTGGAGCGCGTTGAGGATGTGTACCTTGTCGCGCTGGCGCTCTTCCCAGGCCTGACGGTGCGCCGTGTCATCGTGAAAGGCACCCAATCTGGACCGTACCTGTAAATCCTCACCGGACCAAAACCCAGCAAGGGTTGGCAAGTCGTGCGTCGTCGTTACAGCCAACGATTGCGCGGGGTAGTGGCCAGGGGGCTTCATGGCGCCGTCTGCGTAGCGCTCGAAGTAGAACACACGGTACGAGAGCACTCGTGCCTTCGCCAATTGCTCTCTCACCCAATCGGGGACTGTGCCGAGGTCTTCTCCGATGACGAGGGTGCGTGATCGTACGCTCTCCAATGCCACGATTGCCAACAAGTCTTCAAACGGGTAGTGCACATACGTACCTTCGGACGCGGGCCTCCCACGCGGAATCCAGAAGAGACGAAAGAATGCCATCACATGGTCCAGACGAATCGCCCCTCCGGATCGGAAGTTATTCCGCAACAGCTGGATCAAAAGCTCGTAGCCACTGGAGCGTAGTGCGTGGGGGTTGATCGGAGGGAGGCCCCAATTCTGCCCCTCGGGCGCAAACGAATCCGGCGGGGCGCCACAGTCGGCTCCTAGCGCCAGCACAGTTTGATAGATCCAGGCTTCGGCTCCATTCCGATCAGCGCCCAGTGCCATATCATGATACAGACCAATTGGCATCGCCAGCTGCTCAGCCGTCCGCTGGATTTCGTTCAGCTGTTCGCTTGCCACCCACTGAATGTATTGAAAGAAGCGAATGCGTTTCCGATGCCGCTTGGCAAACTCCCGGACTGGTTGGCCGGGCATAAGAAATTGTTTGGGCCAATCATGCCATGTGGTTGATGTGGATTGAATCAGCCTGCGTTCTTCCTCCAAGGTCTGGAAGGTGGCATATAGCTCGAGCGGTGTGCCCTCGGACTGGATAAACCGTTCCAAGCGCCTCGCGCGCTCCGTGTTTGGCTGAAGATGTGGTTCCTCTCCGCTGTAGTCTTCCGTGATGAATGTGCTGTAGGCCAAATCGAGCATGGTGCGTTTGGCCGTTGCCACGGCGTCGTAGTCTACCTGGCAAGTCTGTCGTAGCGCCCGGAGCGTAGCTTGAAACTCAGGATCCAGGAACTGTTGCTGCGCCTCCTCCGACTCATGCCATTCGGGAAGTTGATCGAGATCGATGTAGAGCTCATTGAGATACAGTCGGCTGTATGGTGCGTAAGGACTGATGTGGTAGGGCGTAGTATTTCGTAGCGCGTGCAATGGGTTGAGCCCGATCACTCCGGCGCCGAGTTCTTTCCCGGCCCACTCGACAATCCGTCCGAGATCGGTGAAGTCTCCACACCCCCAATTGCGATCGGAGGACAATGAATAGAGCTGCAAGGCCAATCCCCATAGCCGTTGGTTTGCTTCGAGTGGAGGCGGGATGTAGCATTGGCGGGGTGCAACGATGAGCCGCATCGATCCTTCGATGCCACCAACCAGGCTCTCGGCCCGTATCGTCAGAGTGTAGTACCCAAGTGAGAGACCGAGCGGGGCCGGGATCTCCACACGCACATGTCGGTGCCCTTTGAGGAGCCGAACCTCGGCAGCAGTGAGCCCAGGCCCTGCTTGGCCTTTTTGCACCACAGCGTTTGCTTCGTCACGGATGTTCCATTCCACTGTGAGGGACCCTTCTTTCCCGTCTTCGAGCACCAGATAACAGGACAGGGGGTCTCCCGCCTCACCGTCACGAAGAATCTGTACCAGATCGCAGGGGCGTTGCCACGGGGCGTCATCCCATTCTTGTAGTGCCTGGATTAGCGATGTGGGCGAATCGATCGCAAAGCCCATGGCAGTCAAAATGGCGCGCTTGGTGTCATCGGAGGTGAGATGAAGAGTCCCTGCGATATCGTGATAGTCAGTCGCAATGCCGGCACGTTCGGCGAGTCTGGCAAGAAGGGTCTGTTCGGTAAGCTCATGCATGGACGAGAGTCTGCGTGAAGACCAACGGTATGTCAAGCTATCCTATTGTTCTTGAAGAAGAATTCATGAAATGCCATTTTTTTGGTGTCCTCCGACCTGAGCGAGACTGGACGTGGCGGAGAGTGAAAGTCCCTCCGTTGATGCTCAATTATGCCGTGGTAAAAATATAAGGAAGGCGCACCCTCACAATAGAGGGCTGCTTTGCTCGCAACACGATCTTGGAGGGGTTTTTCAGTCGATGGATCATCGACTGACACTTCTGCTCCTCCTCTCACCACTCGTGGGGCGGAGGAGTAGGCCCAATCAGTTGGCGAGCCTGCCTGGAAGCCCTCACCTTGCCCGGGCATGCTGCACTAGAAGCCCTCTCGGCTCTTGTCGCCGCGTAGGTTGACACCACATACCAGGCGTGGCTGCTTAGATTTATTGACTCCCTTATTTCGTTTTGTTAGCCTCAAGATCCGCCGCGTTACTGCCGATAGAGAAGACGAGAAGAGTCAGGCAATATTCTTGACCTCAAATCCCGAAAGGAGTTCTGATGGCTAGCGCAACCGCCTCTCCAGAATTGCTTGCTGCATTGCAGAACAAGGCCACGCAGCTTCGAATTGATAGTGTTCGTGCAACGAGTGAAGCGGGGAGCGGACATCCATCCAGTTGCTGCTCCGCCGCGGATATTGTTGCGGCTCTTTTTTTCTCCGTCATGCGATATGACCCCAACAATCCGAAAGCGCACAATAGCGACCGGTTTGTGCTGTCAAAAGGCCATGCCGCTCCCTTGCTCTATGCAGCGTGGGCTGAAGCCGGTCTTTTCCCGAAAAGCGAACTTCTTAAGCTCCGGACGCTGACGTCCGATCTGGAAGGCCACCCGACTCCTCGCTTATCGTTCGTGGACATGGCCACTGGCTCGCTCGGGCAGGGACTGCCTGTCGGTATCGGCATCGCCCTGAATGCAAAATTCGTCGATAAACTGGATCACCGAACCTATGTCTTGATGGGCGACGGGGAGTCCGTCGAAGGTTCGGTATGGGAAGCGGCTGAAGTCGCACGCCATCATGGTTTAGATAATCTCTGCGCGATTATCGATGTCAATCGACTCGGTCAAAGCGATCCCACTATGCTGCAACACGACATGGAGGGGTATCGCTCCCGATGGGCCGGCTTCGGCTGGCAAGCGTTGGTAGTCGATGGGCACGATATGTCAGCGTTACTCGCAGCGTTCGATACCGCTGCAAATACCAAAGGCAAGCCGACGGTGCTTCTCGCCAAAACGTTTAAGGGCAAGGGCATCTCTTTTATGGAGAACCATCCTGGCTGGCACGGGAAGCCGGTCGCTAAAGGGGAGGAAACCCAGAAGGCGATCGATGAGCTGACTAAGCAAATGAAGCCGAGCAGCGCAGTCATAGGATTGAATAAACCGCCGACGTCGGTTCAGGGGCCACTGTCTATCAGCCAGCTCCCACCTTCGCCCTACAAAGTAGGCGACGCGGCGGCTACGCGCGAAGCGTTCGGCCTGGCACTTGAAGCACTGGGCGCAGTCAACCCGCTGGTTGTGGGGCTGGATGCCGATGTAAAGAATTCAACCTATACCGATAAGTTCGGTAAGAAGTTCCCCAATCGATTCTTTGAAAATTTTATCGCCGAGCAAAACATGGTCGGCGCCGCGGCCGGCCTCGCGGCGTGCGGCAAAGTCCCGTTCGTGGCGACCTTTGCCTGTTTCTTCGCCAGGGCCTACGATTTCATCCGTATGGCTGCCATCAGCGGCTCGAACATCAAACTTGTCGGCACACACGTCGGTGTAAGCATCGGAGAAGATGGCCCTTCACAAATGGGCTTAGAAGATATTGCGATGATGGCTGCGCAACCGGGAGTGACTGTGTTGTATCCATCTGATGCGACCAGCACGTATCGACTCGTTGAAATGGCTGCCACGCACAAAGGGATGGTCTACATTCGGGCTGGTCGCCCAAAGTCCGCGGTTCTCTACGGGCCTGACGAAACGTTCCAAATCGGCGGATCCAAGGTCATCCGTCAGCACGCATCGGATGTCCTTACGATCGTCGCCGCCGGCGTCACCCTTTTTGAGGCGCTGAAGGCCTACGACATCTTGAAAACTGCCGGTATCTCGGTGCGAGTCATCGATCTCTACAGCGTCGCTCCTATCGACCGTACCACGTTGTTGGATAGTGCCCGGGCTACGCAGGGGAGAATCCTCACGGTCGAAGATCATTATGCGCATGGTGGTCTTGGAGATGCGGTGCTCAGTGCGGTTGGATCTGAAGGTATCAAGGTGCATAAACTTGCAGTTCGTACGATTCCGCATAGCGGGAAACCGGACGAACTCATCGACCACTTTGGTATCGGAGCACGATCGATCGTGGAAGCTGCAAAACACATCACAAAATAAACTCTCCCGCGCCGCCCACTCCTCATAAGTTTGGGCGGCGTCCACCTTTGCTATAAAGCCTTCTCCGTCGACGTATCCCACCTCAGTACGCTAGACACGCTTGACAGATCAGTGATCTTCCCCCGATTTCATGGACACCGGGTTAAGAGCCCATCGCCCTCGCTTCGAACTCAGCAGGGGAACAATAGCCAAGAGTCGAATGCCGACGGACTCGATTATAGAACACTTCAATC
>Ga0163144_10021725_pt1 | contig 12744 bp, 12 predicted proteins | sample OliLak19BULKMAT1_FD_123175 | JGI IMG/M metagenome (GOLD analysis project Ga0163144, IMG submission 123175) | Freshwater microbial mat bacterial communities from Lake Vanda, McMurdo Dry Valleys, Antarctica - Oligotrophic Lake LV.19.BULKMAT1 | ecosystem: Environmental > Aquatic > Freshwater >...
AAGGCTCTGCATTTTTTTTGATTTTCCCCATATTCAGATTCTAAACTGGAGAACCTCGCCAGTGGGCGGCAGCCACCACTTCCCAAAACTATTTTCCATTTGCCTCCCCCCACTTAGAAAACCACCAAGCCAGACATAGTTTGTGGATCTCACAAATGACTGATCAATTCAATTGGCAAGGGGGTCTTTGGCTGTGGAATGTGCCTAGAGGCATTGTGTTGGCCTCCTGTCGGCATCTGAATTTATCCTTCGCGCCTCGATTTGAGTGAAGCAGAACTCGGCGTGACTGAGCTTAGACACCCTCCCCTTGCATTTCCAGCCCATTGCCCTAAGATTATATTCATTATCTCAGGTTAAAATTTAACTGTCAAAAGCCGCAGTTTCTACAGCACCTACCAAAAATTCAACGCTGACAAGGAGTTAGCAGCATGTCCACGGTCCCATCCTCTCCAGGCATTTCCACTTCGCGCGCCCTGCCCCGTCGTCCGGGCACGGCTTCTGGCAGGAAATCAGGCACGTCGTTTGTTCGCCGCCTGGGCGGCCACCACTTCGCCCATCTGCGCGCCGTCGCCGAAGGTCTGGATGTTCAGGACAGCGCCAAACGCTACCTGGGCATCGAGCATGGCCATGAGGCCAAAACCGCCCACCAGCAAACCGCCGATGCAGTGCGCGCCCTCGCCCGCCGGCGCCATGAGTCGGCCTGGCGGCTGATCGGCATCACGATCAGGGTCGAGCCGGGCTCAAACAAACCAACAGTCGAGGCATTTTGCGAGGAACGCGGGCTCGATGGCTGGAGCGAAGCCGAGCTGCTGGAGATGTACCTGGAAGCCTACCCGCAGGACAGGCACAACCCACAGGATCACAAAGCCTCGCGGCGCTTCAGCCTGCGCGAACGCCAACTCAAGCTGCTGCGCCATATTGAAGGTCTGGTGGCTGAGCAACCCCGGGCTGCGGATCTGGTCTCGGGCTGGTTTGATGACGTCACCGCGACCAAATTGATCGCTGCCGGCATGATCTCCCTGGCTGACCTGAATGCAAAAATCTCCGTAGGCGGTCGCTGGTTCAGCGCCCTGCCCGGCATTGGCCAAGCGAAAGCGCAGCGCATTGCCCGCCATCTGGAGATGCTGATACCGCGTGAGATCCAGACCGCCAAACCGGTGTTTGCACTCAGCTCTACGCCTTCGCTTTTTGCTTCATCAAACGCGCTCACCCCTTCTACCTCTCCCAGCTTTACCAGCTCAAGCGCCTTGCTTGTGCCAGATTCTGTCCGGTCATATGCAGCGCCCTCCCCTTCCCTGCTGCAGGCCAGCAATGATCTGGAAGCGGTCCAAGCCTGGATCAAGGCACGCGCCGGCTCTGTGGCCACCGCCAAGACCTATCACCGCGAGGCGTCGCGCCTGCTGCTCTGGCTGCAGTACGAATGCGCTGGCGCCACGCTCGCGCAGATGTCGATCAATCTGTGCGGTGACTATATGGCTTTCCTCCAAAACATCCCCGCCAAATGGATCTCACGCGCGCGCGCCAAACCTGGCGCGCCGGGCTGGGCCCCGTTTCGTGGACCGCTCTCTCACAGCAGTCACCGCCAGGCGGTGGTGATCATCGCCTCGCTATTTACCTGGCTGCAGGCGGCACAGTATCTGCAAGCCAACCCCTGGCTGCTGGTGAATCAAAAGACAGGCGATGATCGCAACGAGAAGATGCTTGACACGAAGGCGCTGAGTGAGTCTGCGGTTCTTGAGATCCTGCGCTTCATTGACGCTCAGGCGCCCTCCCCTGCCCGCTCCCGCATTCGCTTTATCCTGAAATTCGTGGAGACTGTTGGTCTTCGCTCAGCTGAATTGCTATCAGCCAAATTGGGGGATCTGCGCATGGAGCCTGAAGGATGGGTCATGCAGATCCACGGCAAGGGCTCCAAGAACAGACTCGCAGCGGTACCTGGCCAAGCGTTCCAGGCGCTGCAGGAGTACCTGAGTTTGCGCGGTCTAGGCGGCATTGAATCTGCACCACCCAACGCACCGCTGCTGGCCAGCGTCAAGGATCCGATGGAGCCGGTCGGCTATCAGGCCATGTATGAACATGTTAAAAGCTGGCTGTCAAAAGCGGTGTCTGCCTCCGCCCTGCCCTCGAACGAACGGCTGAAACTGGCTGGTGCCTCGACGCATTGGCTGCGCCATACTTTTGGTACTAGAGCCATTGCGCGTGAGGTGCCGCTTGATGTGATTCAGGCCCAGATGGGGCATGCCAGTATTGAGACGACGGCTTCCATTTATGGCAGGGCACCTATCAGGCGTCGGGTGGATGAATTAGGCAAGGCGTTTGGGTGAACTCATCGGCTTTTTATCACGCATCCCCGAATTTTTGTAAACGAAGCTCCAAAAACAATTATCTATTGGATATTTTTCATGAACATGAAAGCAAGTAAAAGTCCGAAGTGAGGAACGATTCCTCACTTCGTAAAATACGGGCGTTTAGACGTTAAGAAACTTCTTAATGATTAACTGAATTTCCTCGTACCTTGCCGATTCAATGTTGGACAAGCGAATTTCGACACTACGCTTAGCCCCGTCGAAAAGCAATTTTCCATTTTGCCCAGATTTGCCGACTAGTAAAACTGGACGGGCATTTGGGTGAGGAATGGTTCCTCGCTTTTCGACTATTCGGTTGAATACCGCTTTTGAATCTGCGCGCGGCTGCTCTGACTGAATGGCTCTGGCAACGCTTAAAACAGCCTCCGGATTCTCTTGCATAGCAGCTACAAGTTCCGATGCCCAACCGTACTGGAGGTCAAGGGGACTTAGGAAAGCGTTAACAACATCACTCGGGAGCCTCGCTAAAGATATGGCCTTGCCGAGCTGACTTTGGTCAATGTCAACCTCATCAGCCATTTTCCTCATAGAGCTAAATAAACCTTCATCAAGCGCTCTGGCGTACATGACGCCAACTTCGTAGGGCCGTAGCTCTTTGCGTTGCCGATTCTCCCTGTCCATCTCAATGAAAAGTCTTTTTTCATCAACGTTTTCAATCATCACAAGGAGGGGGATCCCAAGCTCCAAGCATGCTTGGTGCCGCCTGTGCCCAAATACAACCTCATACTTTCCTAATACACCTTGTTGAGGACGAACTTTGATTGGCTGAACGTTCCCCCCATGCGACTTAATATCATTTTTTAGACTTTTAAAGTCGCCGTCTTGAAAAGAGAGCTCGTGCCGGTTTGCCCATTTGCTACGAACTACTGATTCTGGCGCAATGTATCTAGTCGGCAGACAATCCTCAAACTCTTTAAGCCGATCTTTAAGTATCTCGGCTTCTTTTATAGCGGAGGATTGCCGATCCGTGAACTGCGCCATAGCGCCGATAGCAGTTTTTGGCCGATGCGCTGTCTCATCGGTTATAGACTGCATACCTGATTGCTTTGAGCCAGACTGATCAGGAGCAGACCTTGGCCCGATAACAAGGTTAGCTTTTGCTCTAAGATTTTTGCCCATTTACGCCTCCTTGAATTTGGTTGGTCGCTGGGATAAATCTGCTTGCTTATGCCAAACAGCACGAACAGAGTTTTCTACATATCCGACGAACTGGTCGTAAGCGTCACGCGCCCGCTTAAATGTGCGCGCGTTACCGTCATATTTCTGAATGTCATACACAGTCGAAAACTCAGCGCTCGCACTAGTTGTGACAGCAGTTTTAGGAATCTCAACCGGCAAGACCTTTTCCTTGTAGGTTGCTTGAATCCATCCGCGAACAATGTCGCTTGTAGATTCAGAAGAATCCACTCGTGATAAAAGGACGTTAACAAAGTCAAACTCCTTATCAAGACCTCGCTTTACAAGCATCTCATTGCTAAGGTCGGAAAATAACGACCAAAACTGACTTGCGGAGGCATAGTCAAGCGCATTAGGAGGTAAGGGCATCACAATGCCGTTGCTGGCCATTAATGCGTTTATTGTTATGTACGACAAAGACGGAGGGCTATCAATGATAATGACGTCATAGTCGCCCCGAACATCATCAATACCAAGGTTGAGCACGTTCCAAAACTCGAAATTTGCCTCTTGAGTCTGTCTTGCTGGTAGAGCAAATTCTGCTCCAAACAAGCAAGGTGCAGCAGCAACTAAGTCAATCCCATCCCAGTAAGTTGGTCGGATCGCATAACGAATAGACGTCTCGACGCCCAAGGCTAAATTCAAAATCGTGTCTTCCTCGGAGACTTCGGTATCCGGCAGTATCCCGAATAAAGTTGTTAGAGATCCTTGGGGATCTGTGTCGATAACGAGCACCTTATGGCCCAGTAGACTCAAGCCCTGTGCCAACGTCATAGCTGTTGTAGTCTTGCCAGTCCCACCCTTGAAATTGGAAATGCAAATAGTCACAGCCTCAGCCCCAGTAGGCCTTAGTTTTTGGCTTCGGTAAGCGCGAATCCAAATTCGTGCTTCTTGCAGAGAAAATTCTCTTCTACTTCCAGCTGAATTAAGAACGCCTTCCGGAAGGTCGCCTTTTTTCATACGATGTGTGATTGTGCTTTTTTCAACGGCACAGTAAGCTGCAAGTTGACTCAGATTTATGGTGAGCCCTTTTTTCCTCGAGGTAGGATTCAGCATTGCAGCTCGAACCTGGTCGATCATTTCTGCAGCAAGCTCGGCTTGATCTTGTATATCTTTTAAGCTGATACACGGCATGTGGATATTTTTTTGAGCAGTTGTGATGGCTGTACCCCTGATTAGATATTCAGGCACATTGTACGGAATTTACAATGTCTATCACATATCGTTTAGTAGTCTGATTCTCGATAGTTTACGATTTCTTGTCTCCTGTTTTTTCTCCAAAAAACTCCATGGGATTTAATATTTATGAACACTTTGAACCCTTTAATACATTTAGGAAGAAAAATACCTATATAAATCATGGAGTTACGCAGGATTTTGTGTAGCTATGCAGGAAAACGAGTGAGCTTTAACAGGCGAACATGTGAGTGAATACGGGCCAACAGATGAGCTTTTGCAGGCAAATGTGTGAGTAATTACATGACTTCTTTGAAGATTGACCAGCATTTGCTGGTTTATTGAGTTGTATCGCCAGAGAAAGTCACGGTCTCAGACTTTAGGTGAACTTTTACAGGAGATCTTCCATTTGAAGTAGGTGGACAGCAGAGGTGAAAAGTAGGTTCTCACGTGAGCTTTTACAGGAACTGAAGTAATTGTCGAGGAGATAGATATGTGAAAAACCCGATTCACATGTGTAGTAAAGTGGTAGACACGTTAAACCACATGTCAACATGAGTACATTGCTTAATCAAAACGAGTTGGATCCGCTCAAAAAGCCAGTCAACACTTTGGCAATCGTTCCTCAGAGCAGAAAAATAACTGTTTTGGGACGCAAAGCTTACAACGTAATGCTGAGCATTGCGCAAAATCAGGGCATCGAAAAAGAAGGTTATCGGGCACCACTTACTGAAATCGTAAGTGGTATCGACTACAGCTCTAACGATTCTGACCTAATAAAAAAGCATCTTCGCGCAATGGCGTCTACGGTTGTCGAATGGAATTCGCCAACAACAGGGGAGGGTGCTCACTGGACCGTTTGTACGTTGATCGCGTACGCAAGGATTGAAAAAAAAGGCGGGCAGAATTGGGTGGAATGGGACTACGCGCTTCCACTCAAGCAAGAGCTATTGGAGCCCAGCGTCTTTGCCAAGTTGCCTTTGGGAATGTTGTCGCAAATGCATACCCATGCTGGAATAGCGCTCTATGAAATTTGCACCAGATACAAAGCAATTGGTAGAACCTCACGCCAGAGCTGGAGGTGGTGGCTCCCAGTTCTAACTGGTCATCCAAATTCTGAAAAACTCGCTAAAACAGAGTATAGATTTTTCAAGAGAGACTCAATCAAACCTGCGATCGCTGAGGTGTGTGCGATTACAGACATTGATATTGAACTTGTGGAGCATAAGGTTGGTAAAAGCATTAATGAGCTTCAGTTTTTAGTCAAACCAAAAGCTCAGGTTCAATTGGCGCTTAAATCGGCACCCAAACCCGTAGATCTGTCGCTGATCAAAAAGGCGATAGCGCTAGGAATCAGCGACGAAAAAGCTGAAGAGCTTTCGGTGCAGTTTGGTGAAGCAGCACTCTTAGAGGGTTTATCGGCGCTAGAGGCCAGGGTGGCCACGGCTTTTCCCGAGCCTATAAGGGACTCACATCGCTATCTCAAGGCGCTACTCTCAGGAGAACAGTCAAAGCAGGTAATAGCGAAGACTACAAGCGAAAAAACTCCCCAAGCGATTGAATTTGAAAACAGAAAAAGACAGGTTGAAACCAAAGCCGCCTGGACAGATGAGTGGGTACGCCGACAGAGAGTCAAAGTCGTAATGATGTTGTCAGATATGTCTATGGACGCGATGGCTGAATTGACCGCAGCGTTAGTAGACTCATTGAACCAAGCGAACTCTCACCCGTCCCTTATTAAACGCCTGAAGACGAGCGGATGGAATCACCCGCTAGTTAGACATCTTATGGTTGATTTTTATGCGAAGGCGTCTCTTGGAGAAGACTGGGAAAAAGCATCGCCAGAACAACTATTGGACTTGGCTAGTGAAATTACAGCTGCGCCGGCGGTGTAATTTCGGGGTATTTCCGAAGCTGTTGCTTTGCCTTTTAGATCGACGAATTGGACCGCTCCTTCATGAAAGCACAGAACGTCTAGTTTTAGTCAAAGTCATGGGTTTAAATATTACCGATCGGTCTTAATAAATCTTAAAAACTGTCGGAGCCGCTGGATATTACCAACCGGTAAAAAGCTGTTGACTCTATGGATTTTTTACCTTAATATTACCGATCAGTAATATCTAGGTAAAGCCCATGGATGACTCAGATTTAAAGACCGGCGTCACTGTCACCACAACCCAGCAATTGGGAGCCCTGCTGCGAGATGTTCGAAAAGCCTCGAATATTAATCAAAGTACGATTGCTGGGCTTGCCAACTGGGGAGGGCGATTTATTGGGGATGTGGAAAACGGCAAATCAAGCGTGCGGGCCCAGATGCTTTTTGACCTGATTGGTTGGCTAGGCCTGGAAATTGTGATTCGCAAAAAGACAGCCAGATGATCAAGAGTCTGGATGTGCTGGTTGGCGGCAAGCTCGTTGGGCACTTGCTCGATAAAGCTCCCCTTGTCTTTGTATATTCCCAAGACTGCTTGAGCCGTTTGTTGCCCTCACCGTTTGCAAACGCGATTCCACTAGCGCCGGGTGAAATATCTGCTCCAGGCGTTCACGCCTACTTTGAAAATTTGCTTCCAGAGGGTGACCAGCGCTCATCGCTTGAGGATAGGCATCACGTTACATCCATCTTCGGGCTGCTTGCTATGGCAGGCTGGGACAGCGCAGGCGCTCTCGTTTTGCAGCCTACGGGCAGCACACCAAGTGCCGAGGGGTACGACAAACGGTCCTGGCTAGGTGTTGCGGACATCATTGCTGGCAATTCCGAGCCAAGAGCGCCGTCTAGAAGCACCATTTCAGGGGCCCAATATAAGCTGCTGCTCTCGATTGATGAGGAAGGCAATCCCTTGGTACCGATTGGTGCAACCCCATCCACGCACATACTGAAACCGGATATCCAGCGAACAGGCGAAAAAATCTGGGCGTCAGCCATCAATGAAACCATCATGATGAAGGCCGCAATGAAATGTGGGCTGCCGGTCGCGAGAGTTCAATACATTGCAGTGGTGAAATCTTGCTTGGTAGAGCGTTACGATCGATTTTCAAAAGAGGGCAGGGTAGTCAGAATTCATCAAGCTGATCTTTGCCAACTACTCAACACAGCATCGGGCATCAAATACGAGGTTGATGGCGGACCGTCATTTGCGGATTGCTATTTGCACGTCAAGGCCTCCAGCACAAATGCCGTCAAGGATTGCGAGAACCTCGTGAAGTGGGTTCTCTTCAATTTGAATATTGGTAACAATGACAGTCACGCCAAGAACATCTCCATGCTCATGACGGATGAAGGTGCAAAGCTTGCACCTTTTTATGACTTGATGTGTACATCGATCTATCCAGGCTTTTCAAGCAACTTCGCCTTCAAGATTGGCAACGCCTTCAAGCCGGGTGATATCACAGCTGAAGAGCTGGCCGCTTTTTCAAAATCTATCAACGTGTCCAGCAGATATGTTCAGGCGCTAGCCAAAGACATGTCGGCTAGGGTCAATGACGCCATTCGGGAAGCCATCGCCGACATTCAAGGATTGATTGGTCACACTGAAAAGGCAATGACGGAACGACTAGTCAACGAAGTCGCGAGCATTTCAAAAAAGTTAAATGCCAGGTGGAAACTGTGACGTGAAATGGGTCTGAACTCGCGAGAGGGAAGAGGGCAATTTATAAAGACTGGCTATTTTGCAACGTGATCACGGAACAAAAACCGCATCAACGGCCATACTGGAAATCACAGAGCCTGAATTTCAGGCTCGCCTGAGCCAAATTTTTGAAAGAGCCACAGAAAAGCCAAATATTAAGTATTCGTGCTAATATATTTCTGTAGAAATAAAATGAGGCCGTAGATGAACACTCAAAAAGTAGCGAAGACGGATGCCGGTTTCGTTCTAGCAAAGGCGACCGCCAGAGCTGCCAGCTTGTTGGGATTATCGGGTGCGGCATTAGCGCGCACAATCGGCGTGAGCGAGCCAACAGTTTCCCGAATCATCAACGGTGAGAAGGCGCTGGATCCAATGTCCAAAGAAGGCGAACTTTCATTGCTATTGGTAAGGGTATACCGCTCCTTGGACCCGCTGGTTGGCACGGATGATCAAAAACGCAGAGACTGGATGCGCGGACAAAACAAAGCGCTTGGTGGAATTCCCATCAAATTGATTGAGCGTGCAGACGGCCTTGTTGCCACCCTAAGCTACCTGGATGGGATGCGGGCCCCTGCATGAGCCCAGAGCCATGGGACGCGGCATGGCTTGATCAAGCGCATGCCAGCAAAGCAATGCTGGCATGGAGAGGCGTGGAGGCGCAGCACGTGGTTTCTACGATGCGACTTGTTGACACCCTAAGGGAACAGGAACTGCTCGAAGGTTTGCTGGAGCACAGCAAGCCAGCTCTGCCGCCTTCCAAGACTCCGAAACACTATCTCCTTGCGACACCGTTTCGTTACAGACCCCAGTACTCGAGTCGTTTTCGCCGGGCTGGGACACTGGGCCTTTGGTACGGCGCAGAAAATCTTCAAGCCGCGTGTGCGGAGGTGGCCTATTGGCGTTATCGCTTCATCCTGGACAGCGTGCCTTTGCTGGACAGTGAACTGCTGACAGAGCACACGTTTTTTCAGGCGAGAGTGCAGGGCGCTGCCATTGACCTGACGGGTGTGCCTTGGGTTGAGGCAAAAGCAGCGTGGACGCATGGAAGCGATTACACCGAACCACAGAAGTTGGCTGACGCCGCTCGGGATCGGGGCGTACAGTGGATCTGTTACGAGTCAGTGCGTGCGCCAAGCAATCGTTGCGCTGCAGTATTGGATGTGGCGTCGCTGGAGATGGCTGCGCCAGACTCCCAACACCAAACGTGGTACTGTAGAGCGACGCGAAACTTTGTCATGATGGCCAGCGGAATGCAAAAGTACCGCTGGGACTTTTAGCCGAAAAGTAGTTGACGTTTAGTTATATCGTCGCAGCAGGGTACAGAGGTTATAGATACAAGACGACGGTAATGGCTGCCCCGAGACTGGTCGCCTAAAACCCTCACTGCCCTTGGTTTATCTGGGCATCGCCTTGGTATCAGCAACGCAATCAACAAGATTCAAAGCTGCGAGCAGTAGGTACTTTTCCGCGTCGGTCCTGACGGCGAGCAGGCGATGCTTTTCCAGCGTGCCATGTGCATATGCAAGCAGATAACACTCGCCATGATCTTTGATTTGTTGCTCGACAGCTTGGCTAGTCAACTCCGGATTTAACCCCTCAATGAAGCGGGCTCTGGCGGTCAGTCGTTGCAAACATCGTTCCTGAGTCTCCTCTGAGATGACTGGCCAGATGTGTCCGGAAATTTTCATCGCCTGATAGATGACAAGCAAGAGGTTCAGCACCACATCAATCTGCGGGTAGCCCGCCCCCATGCGCTGGAGCACCAGGACGGAAGCGAGTAAATTGGGTTGTTGAAGGAATATTTCGTCGCTGAGCGCGATGCGCTCATTAATCCCCAAGCTGTCTACCCTCATGACCGCCTGGGTGAGGAGGGTCTGAGAAATCACGGCCGTGTTGTCGCGTTTATTAGGTCCAACGTGTTTAACACCCGTGCTACTGGAATTCACTTCTCAACCTCTGGAGAAATGCGGCTGCGGCGAGCACGGAGGCGCTGAGGTTTTAACGTGGGCAAGTCGGATGTCATTAGGGTGGGTGATTTGAAAATGGCAGCAGCATCTCGGGCAGGATTCGCATCAACACCAAAAAGTAATCAAGCAGCTGTCGCATTTTAATGGTGAGTAACGCTCAAAGTTAGGGGGCGACTGGCTGTTCGTTCCCGATGCGGTTTAACTAACTGAATCGACCCGCATCTCAAGGAGGCCTAAATCTCTGAGAGGGTTGAGCCGTGAACAAGTCAAACAAATTTCCCCTGAAGTGCGCGAACGCCCCGTACGATATGCAGCTGACCGCAGCATCGGCACACCAACGGACATGGTTGTCGCTCCTGAATCCCTCGCCAGTTTGAACGCAGAAAAACTGCGAGGCAATTTTTTTGGGACGCAGTCTGGATAAGAGTGTGCTTGTCGATGGTTAAAGCATTGACGCTCACGAAGTCCGCCGAGTTTGTGAGTAGCTTCGCCAAGATTTCTTACTGGCGGTTATCTACCGGCGCTATGACGGATCCTGGTATCGCTGTTTACTGGTAAGACCGACTTTAAACCTCAACAACACAAGCCCAATTGAAATTAGCATTTTCAAAAATAAGTTGTTCCGCGCTTGAGACTAAATTTCGGTTTTTGGCATATCCAGCGGGGTTCGTTACAACCCGACAGTGTTCAACCCGGTAGTCAAAACTATCGTGAACGTGTCCATGGATCCATAGGTCTGCTTTTCCAAGCAGCTCAGTCAAGTCGCTCACAAAGGCGGCGTTAAGCGGTTCTCCTCCATAGCGCGAATGAACCGACAACGGGTGCGGACCGTGATGACTGACCACCACGGTTTTTCCATCATGAGGCTGGGAGAGTTCATTGCTCAGCCACGTGCGAGAGGCATCATGCTCTGCGAGTGCCCTCTGGGTCGTAAACAAGCCCTCAATACACTTGATGGCCCGATGATCGTTGAGGCGCGCCTGAGCATTGTCCATTAACTGGTGCTGCGTACGATTAAGGCTGAGGCGGTAGTCTGTCCAGAGTGTTGTGCCAAGAAAGCGCACGCCTTCGAAATTAGCAACATTGCAGTCTAGAAATGTGATGTTGGTACCGGCTGCCTCATTACGCAGTTCATTGCGAGTCGACTCGAAAAGCTGGCCATAAAATTCATGGTTACCCGCCAAATATATGACGGGTACAGGCCAATCCTTAAATAATTCTATGGCCTGAGTACCGTTGCCGATATCACCAGCCAGCACTAAAAAATCTGCATCTGCAGCGGCTGTAATAATTCTTTCACCCGGAAAACGTTTCTGAAGGAACTCGAGGTGAAGATCGCTGGCAATTTGTATTTTCATGACACTATCTTCTTTCATGCAATTCTGCTGGGATCAATGTGGGATCTTAAACATCGCAGTCACCAGCGGTAACAGACTTCATCAAGATGGTGCTCACCTGTGGGCGCTGATTGAAAACTGACCCTCTGAGGATGTGGACAATAACTTGGACTACTTGGAGGTAGATCATGTATTCATACGAAGACCGTATTCGAGCCGTCAAGCTCTACATCAAGTTCGGGAAACGGACAGAACCGACTATTCGACAATTGGGCTACCGAATCTTGGGCTGGAATCCAGAGTGCAAAGTAACTCAGGATTGATATCCAGGCGCCTACAAAGTAGGCAGATAGCACCCAGTAATTTTTCGCTTTTACGCTTAGCTGGATATATTGGTAAGCGCTGGTGAAAACGTCGAAAAATAGGGAACTGTAAAAAATTGCGTTCTTACCAGCGAGACCTGGGTATTGAGTCCAACGAGGAAAGAGTGCGCCGGCATTTATCAATCCTTCATACATGCCGAAAGGGGGCAATACGAACAGGCAGAGAAACATAATAATTGCAAACAAATTGCTGAGTGGCTCATCGGATGGAAGAATTTCCCGCCAAGATTTTTCACGATATTTTGTTTTCTTACCGATTGCAACCGACTGTTTTTCTGTTTGCGTTAACTCATGTGCATCTTTCTCTTGTGGAAACGCCAGCAGATTGTTACTGGTGGCCTCGCGTTCCTGATGGTTAGGTTCAAGTAACTTTTTCTGAAGTTCCTACAGCGCTCTGGCACCTGCCAGATCGCCCTGCGCCTTTAGCGTTAATGCCAGATTGTTCATGCTGGTCAAGGCATCCGGGTGCTCCTCACCCAGGGTCTTGCGCTGCAGCACCAGCACCTGCTCCTGCAGCGCTCTGGCACCTGCCAGGTCGCCTTGGGCATACAGCGTTGATGCCAGATTGCTCATGCTGGTCAAGGTGCCCGGGTGCTCCCCGCCCAGGGTCTTGCGCCGCAGCACCAGCACCTGTTCTTCCAGCGCTCTGGCACCTGCCAGGTCGCCCTGTGCCTTTAGCGTTAATGCCAGATTGTTCATGCTGGTCAAGGTGC
>Ga0163144_10021726_pt1 | contig 12743 bp, 11 predicted proteins | sample OliLak19BULKMAT1_FD_123175 | JGI IMG/M metagenome (GOLD analysis project Ga0163144, IMG submission 123175) | Freshwater microbial mat bacterial communities from Lake Vanda, McMurdo Dry Valleys, Antarctica - Oligotrophic Lake LV.19.BULKMAT1 | ecosystem: Environmental > Aquatic > Freshwater >...
CTATAATAGCAGACAATGGTAGTGGCTTAAGTAATTTGCAACGCGGTCACTTTGTGAGTGATAATAATTATACCCCGCTGGGGAATGACACTGTTGCCCAAGCGCAGTTGTGGATTGTGCCCAACGTTGATCCATCAACCGGTGTGTTAGCGCAGCCAGGGGCATCTACGGTGGCAACAGAAATTGCACAAGCAATAAGTGCTATTTCTGCAACAGCCAGCTTGAATAATTTTTTAATAAAGAATGGCATATCATTTTGTACCGGTAGCCATAATAAGGGCATTGGTGATTTTGATATGGAATGGTTTGCTGGGTATCAGCCATGTTCTGACTATTGGGTTGAAGGGCAGTTTGGCATACGGTTGCCTACTGGCAAGCAATTATTTGACCCGCTGTTATTAACGCGGTTACCGCTGGGTAATGATGGTCACGTAGAAATTCGTCCTGGAATTGCCGCAGGTTTTGACCGATGGGGTTCTATTAAATTGCATGCGCATGCGACCTACTCATTTGTATTAAATAGAATAGAGCGTTTACCGGCCTCCTTTACCGGAGCTACTATTGCCAATATTGGCCCTGATGTGCCGGGTAGCGTTAACTGGGGCTATTTCTGGGGGAACCTGGTAGCTACCTTCTTGCATCCGCGCAATGAAGCAATGGGTTTTTCTATTGCGTATGAGCTGTATGCAAAAAGTTCTGATAACATTAAATTTTGTGTGCAAGAGGCGACCGACTTTGCGGGCGTGGTTAAGCAGTTGGATGCGACGGTGTTAGAAAGAAATACGCACCGTGTTGCTAACAGAATTAGTGGTGAAATGTTCTGCGCGGCCCATTATTGTGATTTGTTTGCCGGTTTTAGCCAAGTGGTTGCGGGGGAAAATATTCCGCAAGAGACCGATATGTATATTGGCTTACGGGTGACGTTCTAAGCGAAGACATTGCCCTTGTTTGATGTGATAAATTTTTGGTCATAAAATAACCCCGGAGTTGCAAGGCGCAGCTCCGGGGTTTAGTTGTTGATACGGTGACTGAGCGTTTTAGCTGCCCAAATATTTTTTGACCAATAGCCGCTGTACCCCGGGAGTTATGGCGTCATCATAACTAAGTTGCAGCTGTATTATGTGGTCCGAATCTTTACTGGAAGGGAAGATTCTGTAATGGAAGCCAACAGGTCGGTGTGATAATTCGTTGCAAGAGTGTACTAACATTGCATAGATAGTTTTTACGAGAGTTGGTCGTCCCCTCCGATTAGAAGCTGATAACCCGGATTGCGTGGCCAATTTGCTGAATTGCTCTTTCAAAAGACGCTCCGACTGTTCCATAAGATACTCTTGATAGTAAGGATTACGTCTTAAGCTCGCACGCACTCTTTCCGCAAGAGGCCACATAGCTTTTATGAGTTCTCTTTCCTCTTGGGGTATTTCATTATCAAGTTCGTGTTCTAGGGCTTTGAAGGTCTTAAGATCAGCGGCTTCTTGGCGAGCGAGAGCTTGTTGAGCGGCAGTTTTTTCTGCTTCGTCTTGCTCTGTTTGGTACTGTACCGCTTCAATGAAAGAATTGAGCATTGCGAGTGGATCTTTCAAGTTTTTCACCAGAAGGCCAAGTCGTTTGAGCGTTTCGGTAAGGTGAGCTTCTCTTGCGGCATCCTGGATAGCTTCAACGCCAGCGCTTTCTACCTGCGCAGCACCAGCACTTTTGCTTTCGCAAGCAGCTACAGAAGCAGCTTGCGCGGCTTTAGGTTCTCCTGCGGCTCCCGCGCCGACGGTAGCAGCTTTTTGCATAGCAGATAAACCGCTGGTCGCAGCCATAGTCATAATGGTAAGGTATAAAAGTTGTTTCTTCATGGTATTTCCCCTGGTGTATCAGTTGTTTACCGGCTCATTTTGATTATTATATTACTAATAGTAACATATCGTGCGGTGTTGTCAATTGGCCTCTGGCGATACAACATTGCTTTTTCAAAGAGCAATTGCTGTTCTGTGGTTTTATGGAGCGCAATGATCATGTCCATTGAATTTTTGCTTGCAAGTATCTTAAAAATAAGCTCATGTATACCGGTTTCAAAGCGGAATAACGTAACATTTCGTCCAAGCTTTTTCTTGAGTGATAGCATCAGCACTAGTTTGCTTACTATCGCCAGCACTTGCAGAGGCTACAGCGTGGGTAGTTTTAGTTTCTGTTTGTTGTGTGGCTTGTGAACGAACTGTTGCAGTTACTGCTTCAGTGCCGACAGAAGCAGCTTTGTGCAGAGCAGGAAGGCGGCTGGTTGTCGAAATTAATAAAATCACACCATATAAAAATTTTTTATTCACGTTTTTCTTCGCTTACTTACTCTGAATTTTATATTATCTCAAGCCCATCGTCGTCATCAAGCTCTTGGGTTCCCGGTAACTCATCATCGTCGTCATCATCGCCTTCATCTTCGTCAGATTCATCTAATGAAGATGACGGTGGAGCTGCAGCAAGAGTCTGCGCAACGGGTGCTCCTGCTCCCGCGGTAGCCTCTGCTGTTTCTATTTTTGCCATAGTGTCGACTGTAGCTTGAGCAGGAAGGGGAAGATTCTGGAAGGCTATTGGAGCGTTGATAGATAAGGGGAGGGCGCAAACATCTGCATAGCAGGTAGTCGTGATATCTGATAAAGCATCATAATAGGCACGGTACCGAAACCACTGTTGCTCTTCTTTAGAATGTATAACGCGGTCGGGAGTATCAGTATATTTTTTAATAAAGGTAATATGTTCTTTAATTTGTCGATGGATAAATTCGTGTATTCCCTTTGTACCCTGAGCCATTTTTGCTTGTGGATTGAGCAAGAAATTTCGTAAGCAACTCACTACAGAGTCAATGGGGATATTTTTAGATAACATATAAAAAATCAGGTCATGGTGCTCCTGTTCAGCACCATATTTTTTTATAAATTTTACATGCCCAACCAAATTTTTTTGGTGTAATGCTGCTTGTATTTGCTCGGGAGTTAGTGCGGCAATTTTTGCTTTACGGGCAGCCTCAACAGCCTCTGCCATTTCCCGTTCTACACCGGCTACCATTTCTTGCTGTTCATCTTGTAAGCATTCAATCATATCCGCCTGTGCTTTTTGGTCACCAAAGGCGAGTATTCCTTCAAGCAGCTTTTGTACGGCAGGTTTTTGTACGAGCGCATCAAGCGCTGTTTGTTGGGCAGTTTTTGCTTTTTTTAGGGGAGGTTGTTGTTTTTCTTCGGTACGTTTGCTTTCTTGCCCAACATCAGCAGGAGATTTACGTTTGAGTGATATAAATTTTACGCCGCTGGTTCTTTCGAGCACTGCTGGCCTTAACCCTTCAACAGATAATGCCATGGCTAGCGCGAGGTCATACTGCGTAGAAGGCTGAGGTGATTTTTCCATCCCCCAGGCGGCGGTAGGGGTCAGCACACCAAGGGTAACTATCGTTAAGTAGAAAAATTGTTTCATGATATTCCCCTCAGTACCTGATCATTATTGTTAGAAATTATGTTATGAAAGTTTTGCTTTCAGCCAATTAGTGCTTCTGCGCAGCGGTCTTTTGGTTGAATAGGCAGTAGCCAGCTTAGCAAGCGCTTCTTCTTGTTGTGCAACTTCTTGTTTCAGTTGTAAAAATGCGATGATACTTCCAAGATGCTTAATAAGTTCATGAGTATTTAACGAGCTTGTTTTTGATACAACCATTTCTGTGTAAATATGGTTAAGTTTTTCTTCAAGCGCAGTGTTTTTTTTAAGTATAGAATTAGCGAAAATTAAATATTTATTCAAAAAGAACTTGTCTTTTTGGCAGGTAGAGCAATGTTTTTCTTTGGTTATATAGTCAGACTTATTGTCAGGAGTATCCTCTTCGTCATCATCAGATGCTCCTGAATCGTAACCAGCATCAGAATTTTGCTCTTTTTGGTTAGCAACTTCTTGTTCTTTTTGCTTTGCACCCGATTGTACTTTTACATGGAGCGCTATTTGTTCATCAATCGTTAATGCGTCAAACATGGTTCGTTGATAATTATCTTTAAAAGACTGTTCTAAATAGGTATAGCCTGTTGTTGCATCAGCCTGTGCAGCAGCTAATTTTTTCTGGGTTTCTTGGAGCGTACGCTGTTGCGCCGCAAAAAGAGAGTCAGATTCCTGTTGCCAGTTACGGTAAGCGCGTACCTCTAAGGCTAAGAATGTGGTCCCCAGGGCAAGCAGGCCACAGGCAACCTTATGTTTTTTAGCAAATTGGAAAGCAGGGGCAATAGCCTGCGACAAAGCAGCCTTTGGTTTTTGCAGCCGTTGCAAGGCGCTGCCGGCGCTGTTGGCGGGAGTAGGTGTGCTGCTAATAAGCGTGATTAACGCAATTATGGCAAAATTTGATTTGAAAGATAACATGGTATTTCCCTGTAATAGCTAGGCTTTTATAATAAATTAAAGAACAATCGGTATAATTTTAAGTTTAAAGCAAACCAGCCTTGTGTCAAAAGCCAGGGGGCAGATTATTAAAAAAGCCAATTTTCTGGTAAATTCAATATAAAATGACGCTCTATTTTTGTGGAGATGCAATGCAAGAACCTGTTAATAAATTTTATGTTACCACCCCCATCTATTATGTTACCGCTCGCCCGCATTTGGGCTCATTATACTCCACGGTGCTTGCCGATGTAGCCGCACGCTGGAACCAACAACTGGGCAAAAAGACCTACCTGTTAACCGGTACCGATGAGCATGGCCAAAAAATTGCCCAGGCAGCCGCTGCAGCCAATAAGCCGCCTAAAGAGTTTGTGGACGGGTTCATTGATAGCTTCAAAGAGACCTGGCGTTCCTACGAAATTGAGTACAACCACTTTATACGGACAACCGATAAGGCGCATATCGCCGCCGTGCAAGCATGGATCAAACAGCTGGAAGCGCAAGGGGATATTTATAAATCGTCCTATACCGGATTCTACTGTACACCCTGCGAAACCTTTGTGACCGAAAAAGATTATCTGAACCTCGAGCAAGGCAAAGTTCCCGCATGCCCTACCTGCGGGCGTCCGACCAATTTTGTAGAAGAATCCTGTTACTTTTTTAAGCTTGCTTCATACGCTGACCGCTTATTAAAATTTTATGCAGAGAACCCCCACTTTATTACGCCACCAGAGCGGATGGCAGAAGTGCTTTCTTTTGTACAATCGGGCCTCAAAGATTTAGCAATTTCGCGCACCACCATTACCTGGGGGATCCCGTTCCCCGGCGATGAGCAGCACGTTTGTTACGTGTGGGCAGACGCCTTAAATAATTATATTTCTGCCATAGGCTATGCCGACCCGGCACGTGCGGCAGAATTTAACTTTTGGTGGCCAGCAGACCTCCAAGTACTCGGCAAAGACATTATACGGTTCCACGCTATCTACTGGCCCGCATTCCTGATGGCAGCGGGGCTTGCTCTGCCCAAAAAGCTGCTGGTGCACGGCTGGATAAAAATCGGTGACCAGAAAATGTCGAAATCGTTAGGCAACGTAGTCGACCCGCAAGAACTCTTAGCAACCTACGGTGCCGATGCGGTTCGCTACTATTTAGTGCGCCATCTAGCCGTAACGCAAGACGCACCATTCACTCAAGAAGATCTAACCACCCGTATTAACGCCGACCTGGTGCATGACTTGAGCAACCTTGTACACCGTTGCATGGCCTTAGCAAAAGCACAAAGCATGGCAGCAGTAGGGGAGCAACAATGGACAGCCCAAGAAGACGCATTACAACAAAAATGCCAAGCGATGCTCCAAGCCTTTAACCGCGACATGGACGCCTGCTTTTACCACCGTGCCTATGCAGGCGTATGGCAGTTTGTGCATGACCTGAACGCCTACTTTCATGCGCAAGAGCCGTGGAAAGTAGTAAAAACTGACCGTGCGCACTTTGAGCGGGTAATCGCAGCAACCGTTCACGGGCTCTACGCCGTTGCGCAACTTGTCTGGCCAGTAATGCCGCAGAGCATGGAAAAACTGCTCGCCATGTTAGGCAAAACTCGGCAAACTGGGGTAAATTATTATGAGCAACTGCTCACCGATACGTGGCAGCAAAGCTTTGCATTAACCCCGCAAGAGCCGTTATTTTTAAAAATTGTGTTACCAGAACCGGCAAAAGCAGAAAAAGAGGGGACCATGGAAAACGCAACAGCGCTTACACCGGCCATTACCATTGATGATTTTATAAAAGTTGAACTACTGGCCGGGACCATTACTAACGTAGAAGTAGTCCCGAAATCGGACAAGCTCTACGCACTGACCGTTGATCTTGGGCCACAGGGGATACGCACCATATGCTCCGGCGTGCGTAAGCATTTTACGCCTGAGGCGTTGCTGCATAAACAGGGTGTGTTTGTAGCAAACCTAGCACCGCGGCCGATGATGGGGCTGGTTTCCCATGGCATGATGCTGTTTGGGGAAGACGCGAACGGGGCGCTGCAAATGGTCACCGTTGGCGCACCAGTGCCGAATGGGACTAGATTGAAGTAAAGGCCTGTCGGCAGCGCATTGCATGCAGCCCAAAGGCCCGCCCTTGGAACCGGATTGCTTTGTCGGTGTAGACGGCAAACTCTAGAATAAAACAAAAAGCCCGTGCGAACACGGGCTTTTTGAGAATTCTAAAAAAAGAAACTGATTACTCAGATTTCATTTTGTTAGTTTTAGCTGGTTTAACACCATTTTTTTGGTTCATTTCAGCAGCATTACCGATTTGACAATCTTTTGGACAGCCATAAGTTCTAACGGTATGGATATACTCGATTGGTTGTTTAGATTCAGCTTCGGTATAATTTTCTTCTACCATGCGTTTTTTACATACTTGTACGCAACATTCTGGTTTTTCTTGTGATTCAAAAGTACGCACAACTTGTGCTTTTCCACAAGAAGATTTTGCGCAAGCTGATTTTGCACAACCACAGCTTTTAGCTGGTTTGTTGCAAGTTGAACAAGTAGAATTTGCGCTTCTTGGACGGGCAGCAGCAACATCAGTTACTACAGCGCCAGCTGCTACAACGAGCAGAGCTAATAATAATTTTTTCATAACATCTCCTAGGTATGAAATTTGTTAGTACTTCAGTAAGCACATTGCTTACAAGTTTTATCATGACATACTAGTTAGATTAAATTCAAGGGTTTTTAATAAAAAAATGCAAAATGGAAACTTTTGCTCCTAATTACTCAGTATAGCCGCACTCTTTATTAGGGCATTGCAGAGTAGTAGCAGTTTTAGTAACCTTTTTGAGCAAGTACGGGTTTTTACACTTTGGACAAGGTTTGTCCTCAATGTCGCCCGCAATAGAGAAGTTACATTTAGGGTAATCGCTACAGCCCCAGAAGACTTTACCCTTCCAGGAGCGAGCAATCACATCACCGCCCGATTTAGGGCAAGGGAACGAAGCCTTCTTCTGGTGGATATACTTACATTCCGGGTAGCCGGAGCAGGCAATAAATGGTCCGTAACGCCCCACCATGTTGCGCAGAGGTTTGCCACATTTAGGGCATTTCTCATCAAGAAGTTGTGGCTCTTGTTGTTCCACAATCTGCATAGTGCCGTCTTCTAGGCGAGTAAAATTGCTGGTAAATTTACATTCAGGGTAACGTGGGCATCCTAAGAAGGGGCCAGCTTTACCAAAACGCATAATTAATTTTGCCTGCTTACAGCTTGGGCATTCAATATCCGTAGTTTCAACCGGCCGTTTGACCGTGTCGCCACCAAAGGTGGCAAGCGCCTTACTAAAAGGGCCATAGAAATCATTTAAGAGTTTGTCTCGTTCAAGGGTACCGCCCGCAACCTTATCTAAGTTTTCTTCCATAGTCGCCGTAAACTTAATGTCCATAATATCAGGCAAGTTTTCGGTTAACATTTTAGTTACCGCAAAACCAAGCTCCGTTGGAACAAATCGTTTTTTCTCATCAAGCTCAGTGTACGAACGCGCTTGGATAGTTTTTAAAATAGTGGCATAGGTACTAGGACGACCAATGCCTTCTTTTTCTAATTCTTTTACTAATGATGCCTGCGTAAAACGAGCCGGTGGCTGCGTAAAATGTTGCTTTGGGGTGACCGTCTGCAACTCAAGCGCCATAGCTTCTTCAATACCAGCAGGGAGCATTGTTTTATCTTCAGTTTCTTCTTCTGGTTCTTGGTAAATTTTCAAAAAGCCTTCAAACATTAAGGTCGAACCATTGGCTTTAAACGTAAAGCCAGCACTATCAATGGTAACCTGCCGCTGTGCATATTCTGCTGGCTTCATTTGGCAAGCAACAAAGCGCTTCCAAATAAGGGCATATAATTTTGCGGCAGCCGGTTCAAGATAATGACCAATTTTTTCGGGTGAAAGTTCAACATCAATAGGACGTACCGCTTCATGGGCATCTTGGCCTGCTTTTTTAGCATAGACCTGAGCCTTTGCCGGTAAGTAAGTATCACCATAAGCCTTTTTAATAAAAGCACGGGTATCTTTTAAGGCAGTATCCGAAATACGGGTCGAATCGGTACGCATATAGGTAATCAATGCCACCGGAGCCTTAGGATCATCAATTGTCACACCCTCATATAACTTTTGCGCAATTTGCATGGTCTTATCAACAGAAAAACCAAGTTGATTATAAGCGCTTTGTTGCAACGTACTCGTTACAAAGGGAGCCAACGGGTTTTTAAGGCGCGTACTATCTTTAATAGAACTAATCGCATAACTTCCCGCTTCTATTTCTTTTACAATTTTGCGAGCATCCGCTTCTTTAGTAAGCGCTGCTTTCTTTTTATTAATATGGGTCAGCGTCGCAAGGATTTTACCTTTTTTGACGGCAAATAATCCATCAATAGACCATGATTCTTCTGGTTTAAAAATGCGAATCGCGTCTTCACGGTCGCAAATTAAGCGCAAGGTAACTGACTGTACACGCCCCGCTGAAAGGCCTTTAGAAAGTTTACGCCATAATACGGGAGAAACCTGGTACCCAACAAGGCGGTCTAATATGCGACGAGCCTGTTGTGCTCCAACTAAATTTTCATTAATGGTAGTTTGTTTTTCTAACGCCGCTTCAATAGCCGGCTTGGTAATTTCATTAAAAGTAATACGACGAATTTTAGAAGAGTCTTTTACCACACTCGCTAATTCTTGCGCCACATGCCAGGCAATAATTTCCCCTTCACGGTCAGGGTCAGCCGCCAGCAAAATTTCATCAGCTTTTTTAGCTTCTTTTTTGATATCCGCAATAACTTTATCTTTTTTATCGAGCACTACATAGTCAAGAGTTATGTTGGGTTCCATAGTAACCCCCAGCTTATTAGCTGGCAGATCTTTGATATGACCCATTGTTGAAAGCACGGTAAAATCTTTTCCCAAGAATTTACTAATGGTTTTGATTTTGCCGGGCGATTCTACAATTAATAACTTTTTCATGCTTCCAGATCGTTGTTTTAGGGGTTATTTGAGTGGCTCTATGTGGCACGTTGCTTATTTACTCTACGTCAAATATTTGCAAAAAGTCAAATATTTTGTTCTTGCTAAGATTTTAGCCTTTTTTGTAAGATATAGAATAAATGAAAAACCTAAAGAAAGGAAATGGTATGAAAAAAATAGTAATAACGGCAGGGCTTTTCTTTTTAAGTATGGGGAGCGCTTGGGCGTTAATTGAGCCCAATTTGCATACCTTAGGTGATGACCTTATTATTAAGAATGATGGCAAAAAAGTGGGCTGGTTTTCGGTAGGTTGTACCTATGGCCTAGGGAATATGCAGCTTGGAGAAACGATTGCGTTACGTAATGAAGACAAGCCCGAAAAGATGTTTTATCTCTGGGGGCCCTATACCAGGATACAGCAACTTTACAGAGGTACGGCGCGCCTTTCATGTTGGCGTTGTAGCGGTTCGGGAGCTAAAGATCCGCAAGAAGAACCTGCTTGCGCTGACCCATCCAACAAAAATTATTGCATTACCTGCCCACAGCGAGTTCCTTGTAGCCAAGTTTTATCGGTTATGGAAATGCATGCTGACCAGGGAGTAATCCGCATCCAAGACCCCTCATCTATTGTTTCGCAGTTGTTGGTACGGCTCGATTTAGTAAAACCTGAAGGCCAAGAGGTTGTTGCTCGCAAACCGGCGGTTACCAAACCAGAGGTTATCCAACCGAAGGTTATCCAACCGGAGGCTAAAAAGCCAGAGGTTGAAAAACAGGAAGTTAACAAACCAAAGGTTGAAAAACCAGAGGTTATTAAGTAGAAGGGGGAAGTTATGTCTCAGAATTACGCCGATTTTTTTATTGAGCTTATGGATGCTTGGCGACAATCATGGTCTGCTTTGTCGCCTAAAGAAATAAAGGTTACCGCGCTGTTGACCCTGAATACGCTTGTGCTTGCGGTGCGCGCTTTGCTTTTGCAGGGGTTACCGGGAGTGTTAGCGGCATTGGGTGTGGCGGTGCTTATTGGTATATTAGTGCCCGGCTTAGGCCTGGTGGTGATAGCACTTTTATTCATGCGCTCATCGGTAGGTATTAAGGATAGGGAGTACGCGCAAGAAAAATTAACGTCGCCAGCATTTCTACTTACCTTATTAGCGATAACATTACTTGATATAGTGTGGGGTGGGTTGTCATTAGCCCTTTGCCCCTTGTTAGTTCTGTGGCTGTTGTTTGTGTTTGATGCGCCACCGGTTGCTGGTAATTGCCTGGTCACGTTGTGGGCTGCGGCGCGTATGTTGTTGTATAACCTGCCCTTTATTATGGTGCTTTATGCATTGGCATGGTGGGCGGTCATGCCGTTAATTACTTTATTAATTGGTGAAAATATAGTACAAACATGCATCAAGTTTATGATAATGCCGTTCTATGTTGCGGGCATGGTGTTTGGCTATACGATAGAGTTACGAAGAAATTTTGGACGGTATTATTGAGCGCTTAACCCTTCGACGGGCTCAGGGTGAGCGGGTTAGGAATAGGGAAATTTTATGAAGGTCTATAAAAAAATTTTATTAGGGTTACGTACGGCGGTAACGTTGTTCTTGTGTGTGATAGTAGGAATGTTGTTTTTTGTGCCAGCGCTTATCTTGGTGGCAATTTTACCTGAACGCAGGCGGCGTGATAATAAAGTTATTTTTTGGTTTTTGGATATGACCTATAAAGGGATAACACACGCCTTATTGGTGCCGATAACTATCCAGGGGAAAAATAATATTCCTGATGAGCCGGCTATTTTTGTTGCTAACCATGAATCATCATTAGATATACCCTTCTTTGGTGCATTGATGAACGGGCACCCCCATATTTGGTATGTGCTTGATCGCTTTTCCCGCACCCCTATTCTTGGTTTTATGGTACGTCGGTTGAGTGTGCCAGTTGATCAGACTTCAGCACTCAAAGCTTCACGTGCGCTTATTACAGGGATTCGTCTTGTTGACGGTAAAAAGCGGCACACGTTAATTTTCCCTGAAGGCGGCCGTTTTATTGATGGAAAAATCCATGATTTTTTTTCTGGATTTGCTATTATTGCAAAGAAAACGCAGCAGCCGGTGGTTCCTGTTATGATGTATAACCTTGGTAAAATGTTTCCACCAAAAAGTTTGCTGCTCTAACCCCATTCAGTGCGCGTAGTTATTGGTAAGCCCTTTACCTATGAAGCAACTGAAACGGTAGAAGAGTTTGCGGATCGCGTTAAAAATTGGTTTATAGCACAGCTTCATTAACAAGAGTCCCATGCTTCGCTGCGCTTTGGCTATGGGGACGCCGATTGGTCGTATGAATATTTTTTTTGCCTATCCCTGGGTCCTTGCCGTTGGTTTGCCACTTGTTGCCTTGGCGCTGTGGTGGCGCATAGTAAAGTTTCAGCCGGTGCGGTATCGGTTGCCCATTACCCATTTATTTGCTCAAACAGCTCCAGCTCGCTTTGGTTGGTGGCAGTTCCTGCAGTTGCTGTTGCGAGCGACTATTCTATTGTTGTTAGTCGGTATTACGGCACGTCCACGTTCTGCTGATGAACATTCAAAAGTTACTCTCGAAGGCATCGCGACTATGTTGGTGCTGGATGTTTCGGGGAGCATGGAATGTTTCGATGATGTAGCAACGCGCAAAAGCCGTTTTACGGTGGCAAAAGAAGAAGCGATTCGTTTTATTGGGCGCCGCCCTCACGACCTTTTTGGGATTATATTATTTGGTGCAGCCGCAGTTTCGCGTTGTCCGTTAACAGCCGACACCGAAATATTAACATCATTGTTGCGTGACACAAAATTGGGGGTCGTCAATCCCCAAGGTACGGTACTCGCGCTTGCATTAGCACAAGGAGTGAACCGTTTACGCACCAGTAAAGCAAAAAGCAAAATTATCGTAGTATTGACCGATGGTGAGCCATCGCAAGAAGATATCGACCCTCAAATTGCTCTCGATTTAGCTAAGAAATCGGGAGTCAAAATATATACTATTGGTATCGGGTCAAGTCAGGGCGGGTATGTGGAACATCCCTTTGGTGGTACCGTACAGGTCGCTACCCCCTTGAATGAAAATTTATTGCGGCGTATCGCGCAAGAAACTGGCGGCGCCTTTTTTAGGGCCCATAATCAGCAAGAGCTGGGAGCAATTTATCATGAAATCGACCAGCTTACTAAAACAGCCCATGAAGCGCCCTATTATACCCATTATTATGAATGGGGCGTACCGTTATTGTGGTTGGTATTCTTTTTGCTTTTGATAGAAATTGGTAGTAATTATTGGTGGTGGCAAATTTTATGATTCATTTTGGTAGCACTTCCGCGCTTTGGTTGGCGCC
>Ga0163144_10021727_pt1 | contig 12742 bp, 4 predicted proteins | sample OliLak19BULKMAT1_FD_123175 | JGI IMG/M metagenome (GOLD analysis project Ga0163144, IMG submission 123175) | Freshwater microbial mat bacterial communities from Lake Vanda, McMurdo Dry Valleys, Antarctica - Oligotrophic Lake LV.19.BULKMAT1 | ecosystem: Environmental > Aquatic > Freshwater > Lake...
ACCGGATCCTTGCCTGGCTCCTTGTGGTAAACTTCCTTGCCGTCCACCACCATGAGGTTGTCCGTAGAGCCGCCAAAGCCGGGACGGAACTCATAGGTTCCCGTCTCCTTCATCGTGACACCGCCGCGCACGACCTGCGTTCCACCGCCGGGGTAAGCGGTGGGTGCCGTTCCACCGAAGTTTTCCAGTTTCACGGTCTTGACCGGCTCGAGCTTATCATAGTCGGCTGCAGCGTCATACTTGCCCTCATAAACGGAGACCACGGGTCCGGTGAATTCGGATCCCCAGCGGTTACCGCCGCCCGTCACCTGCCCGATGCCGACCATGTTCGACTGGCCGGCCATGATATAGATTTTGACCGGTTTGGATTCGGCGGCATGTAGGAAGGAGCCCGACAGCGTGATCGCAGCGAGCGATAGAAGAATGGTTGGGTAGCGTTTCATGGGATTGGATTGTTAGAATGATGGATTCAATTGCGCTTCAAGACCAGCAACAGCGACTTCCAGCCGGGCTTGTTCCTCGTGCTGAAGCCGCCTGCCTCGACAAAGAGATAGATGGCGTCACCGATCGTCTTCGGTTCCATCCGCAAAACCTGGTAGCGGGTCAGATCCATGAGCTTGTCGCCGGACCAGACCCAGGCGGCATCACCTGTCGCCCCGCCATCCGCGAAGGTCATGGATGAATAGGCCGGGTTGCGGGCTTTCACCGGCTTATCCGGATTGAAATCCGCGATTTCGGCGACTTCGCCGATGACCTGCCATGATCCCAGGACCATGGGATTTGCAACAAACTTGCCGTCCCAGCGAAACTTGCCTTCTTCCGGATCCAGTTCCGCGATCTCAGGATCCTGCTTCGCCTGCCATTCGGACGAAAGCATGGGAACGATGGACGCGGACTGGGTCACAAGCTCGTCACCCATCGGCGGCAGTTTCATCTCCTCGAAATGGATGCTGATATGTCCCTGGGGAATTTCCTCGGTCGGTCCTGCTAGAAACTTGTCGTTGTAGCGGATGAAGGTTTTGACCGCGATGGTCACCTCGCCGTTACGTAAATCATCGAGGAATTCCTTGGTGATGAACGCGCCCTTCGGCTGATCGCTCGACCCACGGCCTGCGCAGGTCTTGTTCTCTATCAGCGGTTCCCCGTTGATGTAGATGATATGACCTCCGCCGGCACCTGGATGGTTGCCGTCATTGACCATCAGTCGGTAGCGGTAGCCGTCCTTGATGGGCGGCAGCTTGAAGGTTCCGCGCATGAGCAGAACCTCCTTTTCCCAAAGGGTATTGATCTTCGTGGCGGCGAAACAGGTGGGGCCGACGCACGACTCCATGCATTTCATGAACGGCTTGTCGGGGATTTTCCCATTGTATTGGCCGAAGGGGCTCTTCGCTGTTTTCCAACCCGACTTCGCAGGATCGAAACCGGGCGCATACCAGTTCTCCATGCCTGCTGGCAGGGTCACCTCCCGGTAGCGTGAGATGACGCTGTCCCAAGCGACATGCTCGGCAGGAATCGGATCGAAAGTATGGTAGTCCCACTCGGCATTGCGCAGATCCGCGAACATGTTCCAGCCATACTCATCTTGACCGGCGCGTGAATACAGCCCCGCGAGTTCGTCCACCACATCGCCATCACCGCCGGGTCTAGCGGATTGCGTTTCCCCGGCCGCCAGCGCGCGAAGTTTCACCCGGTTCTTGCCGACGAATTCCGGGACCAGTTTCCCGAGGATGATAGGCGGAAGGGCCTGCTTCAGCTTGGGGCCGAATTGGCCGGGATCCGCATTGAGAAACACCTCGGGGTAAGGAAGCGCGTCATCGGGAAAGCGTTGCCGGGCAAGCTCATAAAGCACATCCAGTCCGCCCGACACATCGCCGAGCGAGGCCGCGATGAATTCGAGGTGCGAATCATGGACGCTTGAGATGTCCTGGCCGCCAGCCCACGTTTTCACGCCGTCGTAGTTCTCAAAGGTTTCCCCGAGCACCTCGATGGCCAGCTTCCGCGCCTCGGGACTTGCCGAAGCAAGGTTGGCCCGGATGGCGCGCAGCGGACCGCCGGTGGTGCTGTAGCGCACGCAGGTGTGGAGCAATTCGCCGACCGGAGGCAGAACCTTCTTGTAGCAACGATCATCGACAATCACCACCGCCAGGGCGTTGAGCGCTCCGTTCTGGAGCCACTGTTCCTGATGTTTGAGATAGGGAATTAGCAAATCGATGTGCGGGGCGATCATGTCGGCGGTGCCTTTTCCGATAATGGATAGGGCGGCATCCTTGATGAACCAGGATTCGTCAGGATCCTTGAGACGTTCGATGGCGATGGCATACAGGGCGGGTGCCCATGCGGCGAACGGGTCGAACTGTTCGGCGATGGCGCGGAGGCCGGCATTCCGGATCCGCGGATCGGCGGAGCGGGCGAACTCATCTATCAGTGCAAGCCGGAGCCGGGCACCGGGTTCCTTGAACATATAACTGAATTTCAGGCCCATCGCCTGATTCGCCGCCATGCGCCGGACGAGATAGTCCTGATGGCGGACGTATTGGCGCAGCACATCATCACTTACGTCGTCACCCAGCGCATTGATGCGGCTGATCAGCGGTTTGGCTGAATCATTGGCGAGCGTTTCGTTTGATAGATCCTGCCGCTTGCCGTCCTTGTCGGCCACCGCTTCGAGCGATTGGAACTCGTCGTCGGCCGCCGTGCCCCATGGCCGTTCGGGCAGTTGATAGGATTTCGCAAACTTTGATCGGGGCGCACCTGTGATCTGTAGGGTTTTGCGCGGGATCGTGTAGGTGAGCGCATAGCCGGCGCCCCACTCGGTCTTGTCATAGCCGGCACCGCCGAGAATGGCGAAGGATCCGTCGAAGCGGCGGGAAAGCTCGTAGTTCCATTTTCTACTGTCCATGAAATCCCGGTATTGCTTCGGTTCCTTCTCGGCAAGCAGACCCATCGCCGAGCTGCGCCAGATTTCGCCGATGCCACCGCCGGTGTGGCCATGCAGCATGGAGGTGGTGGTGTAGAAACCGGTCATCGCGGCGGTGTCACGAGCCCGGGCATAGATCGATTTCCCGCCCTCCGGCGTGAGTGATGCGGCGGCGGCCATCGTGAAGGCGAGCAAGCCGTTCTTGCCGTTGTCCACAAAGCTGTTCTCCGGCCTATCATCGCCGTAAGGATTGAGACCACGACCGGCGAAGCGGAAGAAGTGGGTGAGCGTGCGGTGCAGCAGGCTTTCATTTACATCCGCGCCGCACTCCTTGGCAAGCAGCAGGAAGGTCACCACCCCGGTGCCACCGGCGTTGAGATGGCCGTTGCCATAACTGACCTGGGTTACGCCGCCGCGCCCCGCCCAGCCGTCGAGGTATTCGCCTTTGGCCGCTGCTTCCACCCATTTCTGGATCACCGGAAGAGCCTCCTTGTCGCCGGTGCGCAGATAGTATTCGCAAAGCCCGATGCCCCCGTAGCTGATATGCCATGCATACTGCGACGCTTCCTTGCCGATCATGCCGTGCACCCATTGTTTCACCGGTTCGATGTCCTTGTCCTCGCCGGTCGAAAGCAGAAACAACATGCCAACGTTGGCGAAGCCCTTGTCGGAGTCCGGCTTGGCGAGGTAGTCGGCGAAATCGCGCACGATCTTGTCAGACTTGGGACAATCGAGTGGCCAGGTCTTGGTATAGGTTCCCAGCACCGGGATTCTAACGACCACCGGCTCCGCCTCACCCGTGATGGCAAACTTGAGGATGCCGTCGGATGCCTCGGCCTGGGAGATGATGTTACCCAACTGGATGCGCGGGTCGATGTCCGCGAGCTTTTGTCCGTTGATCGTCTCGATGATCTGGCCCTTTTTCAGCCTTCCGGTGGCGGCGGCTGGCGAACCCTCCTCGACATTCTTGACCTTCATGACGAAGGCCGGTTGATGCAGCTCGATGCCGATGCCTACCGGACCAAAGCGGTCAACACTGTCCACGGACTTCGACGAGGATGGAGCGGTGGAGAACAGCGGCGGTTGCTTGTAGAAGGAATCGGCGACGACGCTGGACAGGCCGCAGATATGGACCAGGGCGAGGAATAGCGGGGTGGCAAGTTTCATGGTGGGTTTCTTCGTGAGCAATTGAGAAACAACTACATGGACCGTGCTGTCGAAATATCGAAACCCTGCGACAAAATGCCATCGATTTGCGACAAGACCTGTCCGACGTCTTGGGATTTCGATGCTTGCTCCAGAAGACCACAGGCGAGACGCCCGCAGGTCGAGACAGCCGGGACGGGCATCCTACGTTTCACAAAACACGATGCGCTGGAGTGTATATCTTAGTCTGCCTTGCGGCGGAGCGTCACCATCTGGAGGAATCCTCCGGAGGCACCGTCGGATGACAGGAAAAAGGGGTTCCTGCTTTTCAGGACGACAAACTGTGTCTGCTCGTCGGGATCCACTGGAATGATGTTGTTCTCCTGGACTTTCCAAACATCGCCAATCCGGTAGGCAAGCTGATAGATCGCCTGGCCATCCTTCGCGTTCTCGAGCATGGTCCCACGCGCCTCCAGGGTCTTGTCCCCGCCACCACTGAATCTCATCCTGATGGTATGGGGAGAAAGGTTGTGGACACGCACCTTGCCCGCCGGGAGTTTCGATGGATCGTCATTGATGACATAGCCGAGGTAGGTGCCTCCCGCAGCCGGAGCCAGCAGAACGGTGACCCGGCGCGCTTCGGCAGGCAGGGGCACCAGCGCGACAAGCGTGGGATCCTCCTCGCGCATTTTCGCAAGAAGCTTGGTCATGGGTAGCAGGTCGGGGTCGGAATCTCCGGACTTTAGGGGGATCAAAGGCTTGGATTCGTGCTCCTTGTCCTCGGCGGTCATCGGTGGCAGGTCCGGGTCCACCGTCGGGCTTCCGGACTGGTGGAGTTCCAGCAAGCTGGGACCGCTATATTTCAAGGGTTCCGAGTAGCGAAATGCCAGGGCGGTAATCTTGCCCTTTCCGGAATTTGCAGACAGGCCGCCGATCTCGTTGCCCCAGGCCACGAAATCGATCTTCATCGAGACCTTCGCCCCCTCGCGGGCTGACAGGGAAAACGGAAGGAACGCGAGCGTGAGGGCGGCGAAAATAATGTTAGATTTCATTGGGAGAGAGCCAGCGGAAGGAAATGATCGAGAATCTTCGTCCGAAGGTCTTGTTGGTTCCGGTGAGTTGGCCGGCGCGGTCATGGGGATCATTGGCCGGGTCGATGAAATCGGGTAGGCGCTGGACGATCGCCTCGCAGTAGGCAATGGCAAGCACCCTGCCGGCGGAGTCCCTGGCGTCGCCCCGTGAGCGGATACGGAAGGTGTCCGAGCGGGCGGAAATGGCCGGGCCAATGACCTGGAGGACATCGGCCTGGGTGACCCAGCCCGGGATGCCGGTGGAACGGAAGCCTTGCTCGAGCGCCAAGCCAGAGAAGCTGGAGGAAGTCCCCTCCACGAGCATTTCCTGATCCGCCACAATGCTGGCCACGGCTCCGAAGTTGTTGTCTCGCGATGTCCTTGCCCAGTCCGGATGGCTGGAATCGGCGTCCGTGGGACGTCCTCCGAGATCCGTACCATCCAGGTCGGCGCGCGGGGATCCATCTTGTTTTCGCAAGCTCACCTGATCGTCGGAGGGAATAATGCCACTGAACCCGTTGGCCCCTCCGTCGTGGCTGATGTTGATCCCCGATTCGTCCAGAGCGAACTGCAGGGCACCGCTGCGGGTGAGTTCATTATCCTCGTTGATACCGGCAAGCGCACGGTTGACGAAGTGCGCCAGGGATACGAAGGGACCACGGCGGCGGACTTGTTTGACAATCTCACGGGCGAGGTTTTCGAGTTCCACGTCGGAGATGCGGCGGTAGCCCGAGAAAGAGTCGTTTTCCTCACCGGTCGGCGGCACAGCGTGGGGTGAGGATTGCTCCAAGCTGCGGGGGAAAGCCGCCTCAGTCGCCACGCTTTTATCGGCGGAGTGTTTGAAGTGCTTCGCGGATCCGAGGAACGCCTTCCATGCCTTGGTGTCGGTGGAGTTGATGTTGAAGGCACCCTCAATGACCAGGTCGCCGGCGGCCTTGGCGGGATCATGCAGGTCTCCTTGGTCCGCGCCTGGAGAAACAATGAGTGTCGGATTTTCCGGAACACTCGCACCCGACTCCACGGTCGAAAAGAAGTAGCGATCCCAGAGCGAGTTGTTGAGCAGGTGGGAGATGTCGTAGTAGTTGCGAAGGGTGTTGAAAGTGCCCGCGCCGCCGTTGGTCACATAGTCGGTGCGCGCCTGGGTGATGAGACCTCGCTTCACGAACGGTGGGGCGTAGGAGTTTCCGAAGGCATTACCGGGCTGGTGCCCGAGGGATCGCCCGGTGTCGTCGTTGGTGAGATCCGCATGCTGGAACTGGGCCAGCGAGGAGAACTGGGCAGGCACTGAAAAGAGAATGGTCCGGTCGCTGCCCACGTTCGAGGTGTGCCCCCAGTTCAGCGGGTCAATGCCGAGATCTTTCGTGAATGCGGCTCCGGTCCTTCCACCGGGTATGAAGTCAAGCCCCGCCAGACTCGCGGTGCTTTCCATGAAATAGGGCGTCGGATTGTAACTGGCGATCGGGTTCGGGATGTTCGTCGCACGCAGGTTGAAGTCGGCGAAGGAACGCAGGGTCGATCCCCGCTGACCCATCCCATAGAGAGGGGGTGGTGGCATGGCGTTGATGTAGTCACTTCCCGGCAGGCTGATTTGAAATTTATAGAGCATCAGCGGCACCGGACCTTTGTTGATGTTCGGCACGTTGCTGCTGTCGAATATGCGGGTGGTCGGAGAAAAATATCCGTTGTCCAGTTCGAAGCCCTCAATGCGCCGGAGCCAACTCCCGTTCCCGGCTCCGCCGAGGCGCATCTCCAGCGCGATCAGCGTGCTTGCCTTGCTTTCGCGGACGTCCATCGAGATAGGCAGCGAGAATTGATTGTCGGTGATCATCTCGACGGATCGGTTGAAGTCGAAGGCGGAGGATTTGCTGAAGATGTCCATGTCCACGACCTGTCGTTGGTTGGCCTTGGCGGATGAACGGGTGACCTTCGAGACTTGAGTGTAGCCCCGGGCCTCGCCGGGATCGAGCCGACCCGGTTTGATACGGAACACCGCCTGGTTGAACACGGCCGCTTCGCTTGCGGGTGTGTCGAGACTGCCGCCCATGGGAATGAAAATGCATTTCTGGTTCCTGAGATTCCAGATTCTTGACGGAAGGTTGCTGTCCGGTGTCTGGTTCTTGATCTCGAATTCCAGATCCTGGTCCCACTCCAGCGGCACCGAATAGGGATTGGCAATGGCGACCGCGAACTTGCCGCAGGGATTGGCAGTGTATTTGGCACCCACGCTCTCCACCCGCACCCCCATGAGGATGCGAAAATCGAATACGAGCGGCGCGATGGCCTCGCTGTCCGGTCCCGTTCGCGAGCGAACCTTGAGCGCACCACTCGTGAGGGTGCCGCGCAGCTTGTAAAAATCCCTTAGATGATCCCACTTCAGATAACTGAGTCCGGGTGCGACGGTGGCTGGAATGATGCGCCCGCCGGTCGCCGGATAATTGTCGTAGCTGCCGGGCGGCTTGCTGGAGGTCAGGCCGCCGCCAAGGGCTGCCGTCAGATCGACCCGGGTGCCACCGCTCAGGGTGTCCACCAACAGGCCCCGGCTGTCGGAGGTCGCGGAGTGAAAGATCGACTGGCGGGGAGATGGATCACCTTCCAAGGCAGCAGGCAGGAGGCACTCCACGGTGGGAACCGTAACCAGAGCCGGCAGCCGCCGATCGGCATTTCCACCGGGAGTCGGGTAGCCTGACAAGCCGGCGACCGTTTCCCATCCCCGCCGCTGCGCCACCAGCGAGGCATAGCTATCAGGATTTTCCGCGGTGCGCTCCATGTTGATCCGTGCCTTGACCCCCTCGTCCCCGACCCAGTAGGCGAGCTTACCGCCCAATCCCGAGACGCTGCCTGGCTGGATCGACACAAGCGGGGCGGCGACATACCTGTCGCGGCTGCCCGCGCCTTCGCCGACGGTGTTGGGTCCGACGAGCAGGACGGCTTTGGCGGGATCCGCCACCGAACCATCCGCCGCCACCGCACAGTCGTTGAGAGCTGGAGTGATGACCGGATTACCGCCTTGGGAGGGTTCGAATCCACTGACCAACCAGCGCTGGATCCTGGGGGCCGGAGTTTTCTTGAAAATGCTCCCCGGAGCATCCCGGTTGGAAAACACTCCGGTCCAGTAGCGGGTGCCCGGAAGCACCGCGCTGAGTCCCTTGGTGGTCTTGTCGAGGGATTCATCATTTTGAGGAGCTTGGCCGTCCGACGCTGCTACTCCGTCCGCGCCAGCGGCAATGTCAGCCGTGGCGGTCACCCGTTGATCCGGGCCCGCAGCTTTCTGAAGATCCCCGATGGCGAGCATCAGAGCCAGACGGGCGTTGCCCCGGGCTGCCTGAATCGCCTGGGATTGAGCGGTCGTCCGCAACGCGATGGTCGAGAGCGACAACAGGGCCAACGCCAGAATAACCAACAGAATCATGAGCGCGAGTGTCACCACCAGGGCGAATCCACCGGGATTCCGTTTTCGATAACTTAAGTGAATAGCAGGCATTCTTCGGATTGGGTTTGGGCAAGTGGGCTGGTAGATTGCATTTACAGGGCATCTACATGCCTATGCAGAAGATCGATCCGAGGGTGCGGAAGTAAAGTCCCAAATTCACGAAACTTTTGCGGGGCGTGCCGACAAAGGGTCACTGCCCTCAGGCCAGCACTCCAGGGTCACTTCACATGGGCACTGTTCCACCTTCTTTGCCTGCGGCAAGAGTCACCCTGATCCCCGAAACTCCAGGCAGGTCCCGGTCCTCATCCAAAATCACCGGTCGCAGGCAGAATCCTTGCTGCCATACCGCTCAACTGGGATTCCATGTTCACTCCGCCTCGGAATTTTCCCTTTTGGAAACCGAAAGGAGGGGTTCACATCACGAATTCCTTGATCATGCCGGTCTGGTCGCCCTTGAGCGAGGGATCCAGCGCGCCGAAATGCTTGATCGGATTGCCGTGGACGTTGAGCAGGGTGGTGTACCAGTTGCCGAGTGTCTTGTGACCTTCCGTCCCCCAATAAGGAAGGCGGATGTAGCGGCGGCCGAGGTTGAGCCTGGTATTGCTTCCGGACATCACGATGAATGGATACTCCGTGCCGTGGCTGTGATGGGTTTCCCCATTGTCGGGGAAATAGAAGATCATGGTGTTGTCGAACATCGTGCCGTTGCCCTCACGCACGCCCTTGAGGCGGGTGACGATGCGGTCCACCAGCGTCATGTGATAGCTATTGGCACGGTCCCGGATATCGAGGGCCTGGACGCCGCCGATCACCTTGCCATGCCCCACGTCGTGCATGTTGACCTTTTCGTCCTCCATCCCGGTGATGCCGGTGTAGTCGTGACCGAGCTCGTCCACGGTGAAGGCGGCGACATTGGTCAACCCCGAGATCAGGGACGCGAGGAGCACCTCGACATGGCCGGCCTGGCGGTCAAAGGTGTTCATGTCCTCGCTCAAATACCTGGCATCGAGCCTCGGAGCGTGCTGGCGGACGACATCGGCCATCAGATCGACCTTGCGGTTCCTTTCCCGGATGTCCTCGATGGAGTTGGCGTAGTTTCCAACCTTCCGTTGCTCGATGCCCTTGAGGTGTTGGGCCAGCCCGGTCTGGTTGGCTGCGGCGAATTCCAACACCTTGCGCTCAAGCTGATACTTGATCTGCCCGTCCTTGTTGTTAGCCACGGATTTGAAAATCTCATCCACGGCGATCTTGGGAGCGCCGAACGCATAGTTCGGCTGCTGCGGGCCACGGGCGGAGAAGCCCTTCGCGATGCCGTCGAGGCTTCCACGGGCGTTGCCGCCGCCGGTGGGGAAACAGGCCAGCTCGATGTGCTCCATAGGCGATGGGAAAAGCTTCGCCAGCTCGAAGTCCACGGTGGCCCACTTGATGGAACTCAACCGCTCGTTCGCCTGATAGACGCCGAGCGAGGAACACCACGAGTGGTGGCCGGTGGTACACATCTTGCCGGAAAGGCCTTGGAGGATGGTCAGGTTGTTCTTGTGCTTCTCAAGCGGACCCATCCACTCGGGAAGCTTGTGTTTGTCGAGATCCACCTCGTAGGGCAGGTTTTTGTTTTCCAACGCCATTTCCTTGGGACCGAACGACGGCGGCACCATCACCTTGGGGAACAGGCCGTTGCCCCGGTGCATGAAGATGAAGCGCATGGGCGCGGCTCCCGGCGCGGCGACGCTCATCTGCGAGGCTGATAGATTCGGAATGACGCCGGGGAGGGACAATCCCCCCATGGCAAGGAATGCGTTTCGGACAAAGTCGCGGCGGGTGTTCATGGTGTGGGGTGCCGTCTCCGGCGGTTGTTGTTAGCGTGCTTGCGGTTGAAAGAGTTGGTTTACTTCCGATACATGAATGAATCCGAGGTAAGAAGCGAGACAATGACGGCCTTGAAACTGCCGCCGCTGCCGACGTAGGCCTTGTCGGCATCGATCAGGGTCTTCGAATCGGCGAGCATTTCATTGCGCCCCATGTAGAAACGGAAGGCGTAGCGGATGATCGACTGGCGGGCCCTGACGGATTTCCCCAGCTTGCCGATCATGTCGAGCGCATCGGTCACGTCGCCGTCCAGCGCGGGATCGCCGGTGCTGTCGAGCGCACCGCGGGCATCAATCGGAAGGGTCTTGTAGAGGTTGAAGCGCTTTCCGTCACCGGTCTTGCCAATCAGGGTCTCGGGGTACTCCAGAGGCTCCTCGTTACGGAAGCGGCCGAAGTCGTCGAAGATTTCAAAAGGAAGGCCGAGCGGGTTCATGTACTGGTGGCATTTCATGCACTCCGGCTCCTGGGTCTTGATCTCGAGGCGCGAGCGCAGGGTCTTCTCATGATCCTCCGGGATGACGGCATCCACGGTGATCGGCACGTCGGGAACGCGCCCCGCTAACAATTTCTCGCGCACCCACCGGCCACGGGTGACCGGGTCGGTATGGGTGTTCTTGGAATGGGCGATCAACCACGCCGGATGGCTCAGGATCCCCTTGCGGTTCTCGATCTTGAAGGGCTGCGTCACCGGATAATCCCAGAACTGCTCCTTCTCGATCTGGTTATACTTGGTGGATTTCCAACTGCCGTAGCGGCCGATGCCGGGTGTGGGAGGCAGACCATAAAATGGCGAGTGATGGAAGGTGTATCCATGCGCCCAAGGGATCGTGGTGAAAGGGGTGCGACCCTGACCGAAGGACTCTTCGAAAAAATGCATGAAGTTCACCAGCTCTCCGGGGCGGTTCGCATCTAACGGTCGCATCGATGGCCGGGCCGCGATGAATTCCTTGTTTTTCTCGAGAACTCTCTCGGGATCGGTCTTCCACTTGGTTCCCTTGAGGGCTTCGTAAACCTCCTGCCATTCCTTGATGATCTTGGCTCCCTCCTCGTCGCTCCGGTCATGATAGACGAAGAACTCGTCGGTGGTTAGAAGGTTCTCGAAGAGATTCTGGTCCTTCTGCAGGAGCCGATCAACCAGCCTGTCCGCCTCATCGACCAGGAAACCGGGTGTGGCCAGGGTGCCGCGTCCGGGGTTGCCATAGTATCCCTCGCTCCGCTCGGTATCCTTGAAGACCTTGGTCGCGTTGGGATAGCCGAAGAACTCACGGAAGAACCGGTTGATCTTCGGGTGTGAGGTGACGTGGGATGTCACTTTGCCGGTGCTGAAGGAAGGATCGACCGATCCCTTGTAATAGTTCGGGTCCTCTAGCAGGCGCAGCACCTCCCGCTGGTAATCCTCCTTGCTGTCGAGTTGTCCGCTCTCAGCAGCCTTGATCAGGGTGGCGTCCGGCCCACGGTCTCCCATGGCATAGGAAATGGCGTAGGAGGCCTCACGCGGAGACAGCAGTTTCCTGCCTTGAAGGTCCGCTGATCCCTCGCCGAATTCGAGGCGATACAAAAACTCCGATTCCAACAAGACCGCCATCATCATCTGCCGCAGCCCCTCCGCATTGCCACCGATGTCGATGGCTGACCGCGTCAGCTCCAGGTATTTCCTGACCTCATCATCGGCGGGTTCACGCCGAAGCACGCGATCAAACTGGGTCTGGATGGCCTCGGTGATTTCCTTTTCCGTCGGCGTGGATTTCTTAAGAACGATCTTTTCGAATTCGGCAGGTGTCTCCCGCGGTGACCACTTGTCCTTGGGATCCGGAAAATCACCGGACTTGAGTTCGCCGCTCTTGACGAGGGCGGGCCGGATTTGCTTCGACGAGATCCATTCCGCATTCGTCAGCATCACTAACAGGCTGCCGCCATCCAGCAGACTGGTATCATAATCGCGGACTCCCGAGGCATCTGGCAGGATGAAGGGATTGGTCACTCCATACATCGGTTGCGCCCGTTCCTTGCCCTCAAGGTTGAAAACGTCGCGAACCCGCTCATCGAAAATCTGCGGGCTGACCAGCCAGCGCCGCGACGGCGTGAATGGAGCATCGTTGATTAATCCGCTGAACAACTTGACGTGATCGACCGCGTTGCCGTAGCCCGGATAGCGAAGCTTGTCCTGAAGGTTCGAGGCATTGTAGGTGCTGAGTCCCCCTGAAATCCAGGCGCTCAACTGCTGCCGTTCCGCGCTCGACGGTTGACTCTTCTTTTTCTTGGGAGGCATCTGCTCGAAATACACCTGCTCCTGCATCCGGTTGAGCATCTCCA
>Ga0163144_10021728_pt1 | contig 12742 bp, 9 predicted proteins | sample OliLak19BULKMAT1_FD_123175 | JGI IMG/M metagenome (GOLD analysis project Ga0163144, IMG submission 123175) | Freshwater microbial mat bacterial communities from Lake Vanda, McMurdo Dry Valleys, Antarctica - Oligotrophic Lake LV.19.BULKMAT1 | ecosystem: Environmental > Aquatic > Freshwater > Lake...
CGCACAGTAGTCCAGATAAAAATGACGAGACCGTGATTTTCCTGTCACTCGGTCGCTCACGATCTCGGCGCCCCCCGGCAGCGGAAACGCGGCAAATCACCACGTCCAAATTAAACATTTACAAATCTCAAGAGACGTTGGTATTGCTTCTTCGACGGGCGCGATCTTCGGCCCAAAATAAACGCCGGCGCCCGGAGAGGGGTGCCGGCGCATTGAGCCGGACGGACTGTGGTTACGCCGCCAACCTACTTGCCCGTTTTATCGAAGGTCACGCGACCGTCGAACGTGCTGAAGGCCATCGCGGACACCGTGTGGCCCTCGAGCCCGACCGCGCTCGCGGGAACTTCGAGACGCACCCACTGGCCCGTGACGGGCAACGCGCCTGCATCGTGGCGACTCGCCGTCCCGGGGGTGCCGGAACTGATCCGGTCCGCTCCCCAATAGGCGCGATGCTCCCAGGTGTTCGACTGCCAGCTCAGCATGATCTCCGTCGGCGGATTCGCGGGATCGAGGTAGACGTAGGTGTAGAGCTTGTCGCCCGACGCGACGCTCATGGTCGCGCCCCACGCGAAGTAATGCTCATGCAGGCCGGAGGAGGCGATCGATTGATGCGCCCGCGTGCCGGAGAACGGCGCCGGGCTGGTGGTCACCCAGTGCCACGACTCCGCGCCCACACCGACGCTGCTGGCGCCGGCGGGCACCGCGTCGTCCAGCCACACGAAATTATCCGTGGTGCTCGCCGGCGGGGTGGTGGTGGTGGTGGTGGTGGTGGTGGTCGGCGGCGTGGTGGTGGTGGTCGTCGTCGTGCCGGCACTGGCCTTGCCCGTCTTGTCCCACGTGGCGCGGCCATCGAACTGGCTGAAGCCCATCATCGTCACCGTGTGGCCCTCGAGGCCGACCACCGCGGCGGGGATTTCCAGGCGCACCCATTGTCCGGATACGGGGAGCGCGCCGGCGTAGTAGCGACTCGCCGTGCCGTTGCTGCCGTAGCTGATCCGGTCGGCGCCCCAGTAGGCGCGGTGCTCCCAATTCTCGGACTTGAAGCTGAGCATGATCTCGGAGGGCAGGTTTGCCGGGTCGAGATAGACGTAGGTGAAGAGCTTGTCGCCGGCGCCCAGCGTGAGGCCCGTGCCCCAGCCGAACGAATGCTCGTGCAGGCCGGGAGCGATGTTGGACTGGTGAGCCTTCGTGCCGGAGAACGGCGCAGGGCTCGCGCTCACCCAGTTCCAACCGTCGCCACCGGAGCCGTTGCCGCTCGCGCCCGCAGGCAGCGCGTCGTCGAACCACACCGTCTCGGCCGAAGGCGTGGTCGTCGTCGGCGGCGTGGTCGTGGTGGGCGGAGTCGTCGTGGTGGGCGGAGTCGTCGTGGTCGGGGGCGTGGTGGTGGTCACCGTGCCGTTGTTCTTGCCGATCTTGTCCCAGGTCGCGCGGCCGTCGAACTGGCTGAACGCCATCATGGTGACGGTCTGGCCCTCAAGGCCGACGGCGCTGGCCGGAACTTCCAGTCGCACCCACGAACCCGGAGCGGGCAGAGGTCCGACGTAGTAGCGGCTCGCCGCGCCGCGCGTGCCGTAGAGAATCTTGTCCGCACCCCAGAAGGCGCGGTGCTCCCAGTTGTCGGCTTTCCAACTCAGCATGATTTCCGACGGCATCGCCGCCGGATCGAGATAGACGTAGGTGACGAGCTTTTCGCCGGCGGCGAGGCTCATGCCAGTGCCCCAACCGAACGAGTGCTCGTGGAGACCGGCCGCGAGGTTGGACTGGTGGGCCTTCGTCCCGGAGAACGGCGCGGGGCTCGCGCTGACCCAGTTCCAGCCGTCGCCGCCCGTGCCGCTGCCACTCGCGCCCGCGGGCAGAGCGTCATCGAACCAGACGATGTCGTTCGCCGGGCTCGTGCTCGTCGGCGGCGTGGTCGCACCGGTGCCGCTCGTGGTATTGCTGACCGTGATGGAGAGCGAAGCGGTCGCGAGATTGCCGGCGGTATCGCGGGCGACCGCCGAGAGGGCGTGCGCACCGTTGGTGAGCGTCGTCGAATTCAGCGTGACGCTGAACGGGGTCGCGGTGTCTTCCGCGCCGAGATTGGTGCCGTCGACCTTGAACTGCACGCCGGCGAGGCCGACGTTGTCGAACGCGTTCGCCGCCACGCTGACCGCGGCGCCGGAAACCGTCGCACCGCTCGCGGGCGAGCTGAAGGACACCGCGGGAGACACCGCGTCCGTCGTGGCCGGAGGCGTGGTGGGCGTCGTCGTGCCACCGCCGTTGCTCGGCCAGTAAACGCCCTGGCTGGGATTGTGGTAACTGCCGCTCGGCGTCGTCTCGAGCTTGATGGCGCGCACCTGATAAAGGGCGCTCGCAGAACCCGCCGGGTCGCTGAAGGTGATCGCGGTGATCGGCGTGCTGGTGAGCCGCGTGAATGCGCCGGCGGCGGACGTGCCGCGGTAAACATGATAGCCCACGAGCGCGCTGTCGTTCGAGGCGGACCAGTCGAGCGTGACGGTCGAGCCGCTGAGCGAGCCGCTTAGGTTGCGCGCGGGCAGCACGGGATGGAGCCGGAGCGTCGGATCGCCCATGAGGGCGACATGCACCTGGTTCTGCGCGCTGTTGTGCTGCGTCTGGTAGAGGCCGGTGTTGTTCTGCGTGAGCCGGGCGACGTAGCCCACCGTCTCGCCGAGACCCATCGGGTGGAAAAACCAGTGCGGGCGTCCCGACCATACGGATACGAGACCGTGCGTCGTCATGAGCGGCGCCTTGAGGACGGTGTCCGGGTGATCCCAGTCGCCATGCCAACTGCCGAACATGAGGGTGAACACGCCGTGGACATCACGGCTGATGAATTCGTGCATCGGCGCCCCGAGGCCGGGACCCGCGCTGCCGAGGCCCATCAGGGCGACATAGCTGGAATAGGCATAGGCGCCCACCATCAGATAGTCGTTCGCCGAGGTCTCGTTGATCCACACGCCTTCGCGGCCATTCACCTCGAGGGAGAGATTGCGGATGTTGTTCGCTCCGAGCAGGGGCGCAAAACTGCGAAACGCGCTCGCCGCCGGTGCACCGCCACCCAGCGTGCCGAGATAATCGCCGATCAACGCGCGACGCGGCGGATTCACTTCGCGGTGGCGGAACCGGTGGTCCTTCCTGAGATAATTACGGAGCAATTCCGTCTCGGTGAGGATCACGGCATCGATGCCCCAATAATCGTCGCCGGGCTGGTTCGCCAAGTCGACGCGGCCCACCTCGAGCTCGACCGCGGACGGGAGCTGCGACTGGTCGAACTTGCCGTCGCCGGGGACATTCGTGGAACGGGCGTTGTCGAAAGCGTAACGGTGCGCCGACTGCACGTAGTTCACCGTCGAGTCGGTCCAGGTGCCGTCCATATCGCCGTAATAGGCGTCCGCCGGCCAGGCGCCGATGTGGTCGTGATGGCCGTCCGGATTCAACTGACCGGAATACGGCACGGGAATGTGACCGAAGAGGAAAACCGATTTTACGTTGGTGCGATCCCCGTCGTAGAGGCTCTTGATGAGTGCGCGGACGCTCACGGGCGAATCGGTGCGCGCGACATCGCGCCGCAGCACGATCCAGCCGTCGCCCGCGAGATCCTGCTCGAGCGTCTTCAGCTCGTTTGCGAGCGGGCCCGCCATGGTGTTGTCGACCAGGAGAATCACCTTGCCACGTTGATCCACCAGCGGCGCCGCCACGCCCGTCTGGATATAACCGTAGCCCGTGTAGCCGCTCGCGGCCTTCACGATGCGATATTCGTAGGCGGTGCCCGCGAGCACGCTGGAGTCGGCATACGAGGTGGTCGCACCCGCCAGGGTGGTGCCCGCGCCCCACGACGTCGCGCCGGGGGTCTTGCGATACACCGTGTAGCTGGACGGCGTGCCATTCGTATCCTGGGGCCAGCTCAGGGTCACCCGCGCAGGCGACGCTTGCACGCTGGCGCTCACCTGCACGGCGTAATCCCAAGTATTCTCGACGGCGTGAACGGCAGGAAGACCCGCACCGACGATGACAGAAGCACATAGGGCCAAGGCTAACCATTTTGATCGAAACATAATCTCCGCACAGCGCACCGACCGATGACGATGGTCCCGACTCAGCACGCCTCCTAACCAGAATTCCGGTCTAGCGGACAACACAGGTGGTTCACCTCAGCCGGGCAGCAATAGCACAAGCAAAGATATTGCAAAAGCCGTTGTGCCGCAGGTAGGGATTTTTCCGTAGCCAATGCTAGCACCCCAGGGGCTTCGGTTTACCCAAGTTTACCCATTCCGACGTAGAGAAAGCGCCCATGAGGAGGGGCACAGGGGCGCGGCGGAGAAGGTGTAACTGGAAGTGAAGTCAGCCCTCTCGCCACCGTAGCCGTGTCCATTAAGACGCGGTTCGGTGCGGGCTCGGCCATCGCCACACTGGCGCCTCAATGGGCGCGGCTACCTTGCCTGACTTCACTTTCAGTTACATCCCGGCGGAGAAGCGGCGGCGTGATCGGCTCGGTGGTTATTTGGAGCGGGCATCCCAATCGACGGTGCGCGCGGCCCCGGCGAGCGGCCTTGCAACTTTCCTGCCGTTTCGCGGGTCTTCCTGCCATGCGTCTCTTGAAGGTAATTATGATCGCGCTGTTCGCGGTCGTCGCGTTGACCGCCGGGGTGTTCGTAACCGCGATCGTCGCTGTGGTGGGCGTGGCGATTTATTTTTGCCGCCGCCTGCTGCATCCCGCCCCGAAGCGGCCGGCGGTGACAGTCGCCGAGCCGCGCGCCACGCCCGGGGCCGCCAGCGGCGACGTGATCGACGTCACAGCGACCGAGGTGCGCTAAAGAGGATCCGCAGCGGCCGAGCCACGGCAGGCGGCGTCGGCCCCGCGAGTGCAACGCCTCACGCTCCCGGCGGCCGGAAGTCTTCCGCGCGATTCCAATTCGCGAACATCGGCGCCATCGCGGCGTCGATCTCCCGCACGCGCAGCGCGCCCTGCGCCACGCCGGCGGCCACCCAGCGTTGCACGGAAAAATCGCCACGAGCCAACGCCTCCCACGCCAACCACTTCATTTCACTCGGATAGATGGCGGCGAGCGGTTCGAAAAATTCCCCGCGTCGCCCCACCGCGCCGATCCCCGCGTCGCAGTCGGCGGCCAGCCGCGCGAACCACGCCGGCTGCAGCGCCGGCAGGTCGATGGCGAGCACCGCGACATGCGCTGGCGCGCTGCGTTCGAGTGCGGCCGTGATGCCCACCAACGGACCGCTCTCCGGCAGCGCGTCGTGCAGCACCGCCGCGAAACCCGCGGCGCGGGCAGCCCACGCCTGATCCGGTCGTGCCGAGAGAAGTATCTCCCGCGCTCCCGTCGTTCGGAGCAAATCGCGCTGACGCTGCCACAGCGGCGCGCCGTCGATCTTGAGCAGCGCCTTGTCGCGACCCATCCGGGTCGAGCGGCCGGCGACGAGGAGGACTGCGTTGAGGGCGGGGAGCACGGAGCCGCGAGCCTACTTCCCGTTGGACAACTTACAATTCGAACCCCAGCCTGCCGCACCCACCATGGCAGAGACCAACCGCCCGCTCGCCAATCGCATCCTCCTCGGCTTGGTCATCGGCGTCATCGCGGGGATCGCCACGCTCGGCCTCGGCAAGTTCTCGCCCGACCTCGTGCCGTTCATGCGGACCGTGTCGACCAATGTCCTCGATCCCGTCGGGCAGATTTTCCTGCGGATGCTGTTCTTCGTCGTGATTCCGCTGGTGTTCGCGTCGCTCGCCGGCGGCGTGCTGCAGCTTGGCCGGCTCGATCGCCTCGGGCCGCTCGCCGGCCGGACCTTCTTCCTGTTCTTCCTCAACATGGCGATCGGCGTCGCTCTCGGCCTCGCGATGATGAACCTCATCGAGCCCGGGCATCACCTCGATCCCGCGGCGAAGACGCGGCTGATGGAGGAATTTGGCGGCGCGGCGCAGAAGCACATCGCGACCGGCGCCGCTTCGCCGAAGATGAGCTTCATGACCATCGTGGAGATGTTCATGCCGAAAAATCTCTTCGGCGCCGTGGTCGGGCATAACAACAACGTCATCGGCGACGTGCTGCCGCTGATCCTGTTCGCCATCCTGGTCGGCGCCGTCGGCACGCAGCTCAGCGACGACAAGCGCCAGAAACTGCAACGCGGGCTCGATCTCGTGAGCGAGCTGATGACCGGCATCGTGAACTTCGCGCTGCGCCTCGCGCCCTACGCCGTGCCCGCGATGATCTACAGCGTCATCGTCAAGATCGGCATCGAGATCCTCGTCGCGCTCGGGGTGTTCGTGCTCGGGTGTGTCGCGGTCATGCTGCTGCACCTGTTCGGCACGATGTCGATTTGGATCAAGTTTCTGGCGAAGCGCAGCCCGGCGCAGGTTTTCAAGGATATGCGCGCGGTGTTGATCACGGCGTTCTCCACCAGCTCGAGCAACGCCACCCTGCCCGCCGCGCTCGCGTGCGCGAAGGACACGCTCAAGCTGCAGCCCAGCGTCGCGGGCTTCGTGCTGCCGCTCGGCACCACGATGAACATGAGCGGCACTGCGCTCTACGAAGGCTGCGTCGTGCTCTTCATCGCGCAGGTCTTCGGGATCGATCTCTCGGCGGGCCAGCAGATCACGTTGTTGTTGCTGGCGGTGTTGAGCGCGGTCGCGGTCGCGGGAATTCCCGGCGGCTCGCTGCCGCTGATCGCGGGCCTGCTGGCCACCTTCGGCATTCCGCCCGAGGGCATCGGCATCGTGCTCGGCGCCGATCGGATTCTCGACATGACGCGCACGATGACGAACGTCGGCTCGGATGTCGTCACGACGCTCGTCGTCGACACGCAGGTGCGCGAGGCGGAGAGCCGGCGCGGGCTGGCGGCGTAGCGGAAGCACTTCGCTTCCGGCCGACGGAACGGGAAGCCGTTCCGCTACAGAACTCATTCCAATTTGCTTTCACGGTATGCCTAACTTGGTAGCGGAGCCGCTTCGGCTCCGTCACGGAACGGGAAGCCGTTCCGCTACAGAACGCACAACCCCGGATCCGCGACGGTAATTACGCACATCAGGCGCGGTTATCCCCCTTCGACAGGCGCCCGGGCGGGCGCAAAAAATCACGCCGGTTTTACCACTCGACCCTGTGATCCCGCGCACGCATCCATTCCGGCCCCAGCGGCTCCCCCGGCCTCGTTCCCGGGCGGCGCGCCGTGGCATGACGATGGCCGAGGTCTTGATCGCCTCGGTGCTGCTCGCGTTCGTCATCATGTCGAGCCTCACGGCGCTGTCACAGGCGTATGGCTTCATCCGCCACGCGCGCATGGTCACGCTCGCGAGCCAGATCATGCAGTCGGTGATGGAGGATCTGCGGCTGCGCAATTACAGCGAGTTGAAAGTCTACGCCGCCCAATCACAGCCGGTGGACTTCGCCTCCACGCTTGCCAGCGAGCGATTCGCCTCCGTCTTCACCACCGGCTTCGCCCTTTCGGGCGCGTTCACGACTGTCGTCGCCTCCACGCCCGGCAACCCCGGCAAGATCTCCGTCGGCCTCACGGTGGCGTGGAGCGAAAACGGCAGCGCGTTCTCCCGCCGCACCCTCACCTATTTCGGCGAACAGGGGATGAGCGACTACATCTATGTGGGCTGGGCGCCGTAAACGTTTCCCGCGGCAGGCCGCGTTCTCGCTGATCGAGCTCCTGATCTCGCTCGGGCTGATCATGATGCTCACGCTGGCGCTGCTCACCTCGTATGTCTTCATCCTGCGCGGCGATCAGTCGCTGACGAACTACGGCAGCATGAACGCGCAGGCGCGCCAGATGCTGGAGGTGCTCGGCAACGATCTGCGCACGGCAGTCGACGTGACCGACTTCACCGCGAGCAGCCTCACGCTCTCCGTGCCGACCACGGCGGCGGGAGGCACGAACCGCGACGTCGTCTGGGAATACGATTCGAGCGCCGGCACCCTCAGCCGCGAGGACTCCTCCCTCACCAAGGTCTACGCCCGCGATGTGCAGACCCTGTCATTTTACTACACCAACGCCACCAACGTGCAGACCGCCAGCCTCGTGGAGGTGAAGCAGGTGCAGATCAGCCTGCGCATGCTCCGCTTCGTCGCGTCCTCCGTCACTTCCGAATATGTCATCTCGGCCCAATTCACGATGCGCGCCAAATCGACGGCCCACTGAGCGCGGCAGCGCGGTGATCACCGTCCTGGTGCTCGCCGCGGTGACGGCGGTCGTGTGCTCGAGTCTGCTCTTCCGCGCGGCGCTGGAAGCGAAGCTCGCCACGCGTTCGCTCTTTCAGTCCGTGGCGCTCAACCTCGCCGAAGCCGGCATCGAGGAAGGCCTCTTCGCGCTCAACACCAGCGGCTACACCACCGTCAACGGCTGGTCGGTGGCCGCCGACAGCGCGACCTCCTACACGAAGACCATCACCGGCCTGCCACTCACGCAGGCCACCGGCGAAATCCAGGTGCGAATCGACGCCCCCACCGGCGTCACCCCCGTGGTCGTCGCCGCCGGAATCGTGCGCATTCCGCAACAGCCCGCCATCCTCAAGCAGGTGCGCGTCGGCACCGCGCGCCGCCGTCCCTGGTCCAACGGCATGGTGGCGAAAAACGACATCAACTTTTCCGTCGCCAGCTCGGTCGACAGCTACGACTCCGCCCTCGGCGCCTACAACGCCGCGACCAACCGCAGCGACCGCGCCACGATCGCCACCACCTCCACCGCGGTCGACGCCGTGGAGCTGACCGGCGCCTCCAGCATCTACGGCTTCGTCGCCACCGGCGGCGCCGATCCTCTCGTGCCGATGGGTCGCATCTACGGCGCCACCTCGCCCTGCCCCCAGCCCCCGCCCCCGCCCTACGTGGACTCATCGCGCGTCCGCCGGGATTTCGCGACCAATCTCCCGAACATCGCCGTGCCCTCCACGGATGCCACCACCGTCAATTTCTACAACCTCACCGCGTATTCGGTCGGCTTCTTCGCCACCAAGTCGCTGCCCCGCGTCGGGGACACCCCGATCCGGCCCCTCGAGCCGCCCGGGCCCTCCAATCCCTACCGCTATGTGGCATCGTCCGTCTCCGTGAGCGCCCTCGGCAATCTGAACATCACCGAGCCAATCGACCTGATCGTGACCGGCAACACCAGCGTCACCCTGCTCGGCAGTATCAACGTTCAGAATACCGCCAGCGCGGCGCTCAATCTCTACGCCGGCGGCAACGTCACCCTCTCCGGTTTCAGCAACTACCGGACCTCGACCGCGGCCTCCGCCAAGGCCTCGATCTGGGGGACGAATCTGACGAGCCAGACCATCACCCTCTCCTGGGGCGCGGCCTTTACGGGCACCATCTACGCGCCCAGCGCGACCCTCAACCTGAACATCGCCGCCGACATTTACGGCGCGGTCGTGGCCAAGACGATCAACATGTCGGGCTGGGGCCAGTTCCATTGGGATGTGCAACTGGCCAACACCGAGGTGGGCGGTTTCGGCTATCGGGTGACGGCGTGGGCCGAGCTCAGCACGCCCCCCGGTGGCGGCGGCGCCTTCGCCCGGGACAACCGGGCGCCGTTCACCAGCCTGTTCTGATTCGGCAACCCGATGGGGCACGGGGAAACATCCCACCTGCAAATCAGGGGGTTTGGGACGCTCGTCGCGCGTATTGCCATTGAAGCTCGTTACGACCGCCCATTTCTACACATCGCTACGCAGACGTTGGCTCATCCCAAATGCCGTCATCCACCAAGTTCCTCGTCGTCGACGACAATCCAGACAGCCGTTTCCTGCTGGTAAAGACGTTGGTTCGTAAGTTTCCCGGCTCGATTATTCATGAAACGCAGGAAGCCGGGGCGGCGGTGGCCATGGCCAACGCGAATCGGCTGGATGCGGTCGTCGCGCACCGCGCCGCGGATGTGGACGGTTTGACCTTGGTCCGGGCAATCCGGGACGCGAACCCCACCGTGCCCATTGTCATGGTCTCGGGTATTGACCGCACGAAAGCCGCCTTGCTGGCTGGCGCGACGACCTTTTTGAGCTACGACGCCTGGCTGCGGATCGGCAGTGTGGTCGCCTCCCTCCTCGCGCCGGAGAAATCGAACCCCACCGACACGGAGCCCGACGGCACGCGCGCCAGCGGGCGCTGAATCGACCGGGCGCGGGCGGGCGGCTCACCGGGCCGGCGATTTCGCTTCCCGCAGGCGAGGGAAATTCCATGCTCCGAGCCCTGTGGCTTCCGCTTTTGACCATCGCGACGAACCGTCGCCCACGAAGTTTGCGCGCCCCGGGTCCGGGCCGTCCGACCCGGGCGAAGTGCCCGAGCTGCAAAGGCCGCTCGAGGCGTTTCGCGCCAAGACCCGGCGGCTGACGATCCATCCCCTCGAACTGGCGGCTCTTTGGGTGATCGGGGCCCACCTCGTTCTCCTGCCGTGGGCGCTCGGCACCATGCGGCCTTGGGCGCAGATTCCGAGCCTGGTGCTGGCGGCGCTCAGTCTCGTGGTCGCGCTGCTGCCGCGGAACTACACCGAGGAGCACACCGGCTCGAACCGGTTCCGGCTGCTGATGTGGCCGAAATTGATCCGGTTCCCCCTCTTCTGGATCGGCCTCGCCTTCGTCGGGCTGGTGGTCGCCCAGGGCTTGAATCCGGCCTGGCACTACACGGCCGATGGCAAGGTCTGGTGGCTGACGGCCGTGCCGCACCACGCCGGGCTGCCGAAAGGCGTCAGCGCCCCGTTCGAAAAATGGAATCAATGGCGGATGCTCGTGATCTACAGCTCGGCCTGGCTGACGGTCTGCGCCATCTGGGTCGCGTTCACCCGGCGCCGAACGCTGCAGATCTTCCTGATGACCCTTTCGTTCAACGGCCTGTTGCTCGCCGGCTTCGGCATCGCGCAGCGGCTGCTCGGGAACGGCAAGATTTTCTGGTTCTTCGATTCGCCGAACGCTTCGTTTTTCAGCAGCTTCATCTATAAGAATCACGGCGGCGCGTATCTCGATCTCGCGCTCGCGGTGACGTGTGGGCTGGGCGGCTGGTATTACCTGCGCGGGCTGCGCCGGCTGGAGAAGTCGAACCCCAGCGGCGTGCTCGCGTTCTTTGCGACGTGCATCGCGGTCAGCGTCCTCACCAGCTACGCGCGCGGCGCCACGGTGATCATGCTTGTCTTCATGCTGGTGTGCATCGCGGCCTTCGTCGTCCACCAACTCGTCATTCCGAGCGAAAACCGGAAGCCGGTTGTCGCCATCGTGCTCATTCTGGTCTTCGGCTACTTTCTCAAGACCGGCTTCGAGGCCCTGCGCTCGAAAGAGGCGTGGGACCGGCTGCGGCAGGGCGTGATGCGCGAGGACCTTTCGCTGGAGATGCGCGAGCGCGCCACGCGCGCCTCGCTCGAGATGCTGCAGGAAAACTGGAAAACCGGCGTCGGCGCCGGGAGCTATCGGTTTGTGTTTCCCATCTATCAGCACCGGCATCCCGATCTGTTGGCCAACGCCGGCCAGCGGATGTTCTGGGAGCATGCGCACAACGACGTGGTGCAGTTTCCCATCGAACTCGGGATCGGCGGAATGATCCTGATCGTGGCGGCGTTCGGCTACTGGTGCGTGGCGCTGGCCCGCAGCTATTTTTGGGAGAATCCACTCAGCGCCTGCGTGGTCTTCGGCCTGGTGCTGATGGTGGGGTATTCGTGGTGGGATTTCCCCTTCCAGTGCCCCGCGATCCTCCTGACGTGGTGCGCGCTGTGGCCGGTGGCGGCGATGTGGGCGCGATTCGAGGAATCCGGCGCGCGGGCTTAGCCCGGACATCGTTGAGAGCCACGCATACAAAAGGGGATTCCGGACACCGCCTAGCCCGGATAGGACGCACGCTCACGCAAGCTCACCGCCTGTCCGCCGACAAACGCCGGAAAAACGACGCAGAAAGCATGAAATATGCGGGCTAGCTTCGCCGACGAGCAGAGGGTGAAATGTCCGGGCTTGGCGGCCCTCCGGCGGAGCTTTCGGCGTCGTGCGAGAGATGGTGCCCGGGAGCGGACTCGAACCGCTACACCTTACGGCACAGGCTTCTGAGACCTGCGTGTCTACCAATTCCACCACCCGGGCAATGACGGACGGGCAAGAGACACAGCCGCCGCCGTCGGCGCAAGAAAATTGATTTCCCCCGCCGACCCAGGGCGCGCTGTGGCGCACGCGCGAATCGTCAACCGGTCGGTGATTGCCTCGCGGGGCGGGAAAGAAAATCGCGGCTCGGCCGGTTGGCCCCCGTCAGCCGCGCAGCTTCGCCTTGACGGCCTTCACGCGCGCCAGGGTGTCGCGCACGTTCTGCTCGATGCCCTCCCAATTCTTTGCGGCCAGCAGTTCCTTGGTAATCAGGTTGCTGCCCATGCCCATCGCCGACACGCCCGCGCTCAGCCACGCCGTCAGGGACTCCTCCGAGGATTCCACACCGCCCGTCGGCATGATGCGCGTCCACGGCATCGGCCCCAGCACGTTCTTCACGAACCCAGGCCCGCCCACTTCCTTGCCCGGAAACACCTTCACGATCTCGCACCCGAGCTCCTGTGCGTTGGAGATCTCCGTGGCGCTGCCGCAGCCGGGCGAATAGGGAATCATGCGCCGGTTGCAGACCTTCGCGACCTCGGCGTTGAGCGACGGCCCCACGACAAAATTCGCCCCGCAGTTGATGTAGAGCGCCGCCGTATAGGGCTCCACAATGGAGCCGACGCCCAGGATGAGCGACGGATCGGCCTTCGCAAAATGCCGCTCCAGTTCGGAAAACACCTCCCA
>Ga0163144_10021729_pt1 | contig 12741 bp, 11 predicted proteins | sample OliLak19BULKMAT1_FD_123175 | JGI IMG/M metagenome (GOLD analysis project Ga0163144, IMG submission 123175) | Freshwater microbial mat bacterial communities from Lake Vanda, McMurdo Dry Valleys, Antarctica - Oligotrophic Lake LV.19.BULKMAT1 | ecosystem: Environmental > Aquatic > Freshwater >...
ACCCCCGTGAGCTTGGAGGCCGTCTCACTTTCGGAACGCCCCGATGGGCTTGACCCATCGGACGTAAAGGTTCGAGGCTAGGATCGAACCCGCCAACCAATTGTCGCATCTCCCACTCAGGCCAACGCCACCATTCGTCCACTCGCTCGCCGCCAAAGGCGGCGAGCGAGTGGACGGGTGGACGGGTGGCGGGGATTCAGCGTGTTTTAACTCGCAAAACTTGGGCTCATGCCAGACAAGCTGGCATGGGGCCAAAGCACTTTGAAGTTGTGGGGTATAAAGAGGCTTCCAGCCTATTCCACTAAAAAATGACAGGCTTCCAGCCTATCCCACTAAAAAATGACAGGCTGGAAGCCTATCCCACTTAAAAAACCGGACATTCATTGATCGACTGACCCTAATTCGACAGGAAGTTATGTCAAAAAAGGTGAAGGACATGGACAACAAGGATCGCAACGAGTCGGTCGAGGGTGTCATTCCGCAGAGTGAAGGACCGAAGCCTCCTGTCGATGAACAGATGATCGCAACGGCTTATCACGAAGCGGGGCATGCCGTCGTAGCTCTTTCGCTGGGTCGGACCATCGAGAAGTGTACCATTGTTCGAAACTCGCTCCGGCTTGGTGCAGTGCAGTTGGGCAAGGGACGGAATCAACGGCAGCAAGATTTCTTCGAGACGGAGGCCATGATCTTGTTAGGAGGGCTGGCGAGCGAGGCCAAGCACACCGGTCATTACAATTGGGGAGGAGCGCAACAAGACTTGCGATCGCTTCGTCGATTGACTCTGGCCAGAGTCAAAACGGATCAGCAGGTTGAGCGGTTGGAAAGGCGGCTTCTGGACAAGACAGTCCATCATCTGGAACAGCCTGGTCACTGGGCAGCCATTGAGATCATTGTTGCAGAACTAATCCGCGTGCAATCCATAAGTGGTCGCTCCGCGAGGCATCACTTTGATGAAGTCATGAAAAGAGCTTAGGCGTGCAAGCCCGTTCCTGTGTGCCATAGCTTAGCATGAAGCAGCCAAACAAAACCATAGCCCAGGCAGAGTCGCAGAGCGGCTCAGCCCGAGCTACTAAAGCGACGGGCGTGGGAAGACTGGCAAATGACTCTAGCGACTCACACGCCCTTCGTGCCTCAGGGCGTGCCACATATTTTCAAGGCGTGCCACATCGTTTGACGCGGACGTTTAGCTACCCAGCAAGCTATGCAGTTTCTCAACGGCCTTCAGCAGTTGATTCCAGTGTTGAAACGCTTGGAAAGTGTCGATTCGCAAGCAGTCTTCGCGATCGAATCCCACTTCGCTCAATTCGATTGTTTCGGCCAAGGCGATCATGTCCGCAGGACCATTTGAGATCATCTCTGCGGCTGCGTGATCGGACTCCAACGGCATGACTTGTTCCATGGCTGTATGAACGGCCCAGAGAGCAGCTCGCTCGGCATCATTGCTATCGACGATTGCTCGAAGTGTGCCGCTTTGAACGTAGAATTTAGCCATAGGGATCGTCCTTGATTCGGTTATCGGTGTATGTGACAGGAGTGTAGGGTGAATTTTCGTGGCTCAGGTCGGCCGTCCACCCTCTGTCTCATGAGGGATGAGACAGAGGGTGAATTAGGCCGCTTTCTGGAGTGTCAAAGCAGGGATGTTGTGGCTCGTCAGCTTTGACAAAAGAAGTATCGCACTGCGGTTTGACACGTTAGGTCCTACAACAACAGGAATTGGCAACTTCATTTAAAAACATCCTCCCTGCTGGCTTGATGCCATCGATTTCACTGACAATCGTCGCATTCGGTTCAAATAGCTAAGTAACGCGTTTTGTGCGGTAGGAATCGCGAGCCGTTATTGCAGTTCTCGTCCCGGACTGGTTAACTATAGAGTTGCCGGCGTCAAATCGTACTGTTCCCGATTTGGTTGCGGCAGCAATCACACTTCTCTTGAAAAACCTTTATGCCTATTTCAGTAACCTGCCCCGGCTGTCTTTCTCGATTTACAGTGAGTGACAAGTACGCTGGCCAGAAAGGCCCATGCCCCAAGTGCAAGAAGGACTTGATCGTACCGGACAAGTCCCAAGAGGTGGTGATACACGCTCCCGAAATTGGGCCAAAAGACTCCAAGGGCGTCTCAGTTTTAAAGCCGCTCAAGCGAGCCGAGTTTAAGCTTTCGACTCGAGAAATCATTGTTGCTTCTGTACTGACGGTGCTATCGCTTGGGCTGGCGGTTTTTGCAAGAGTCGGGTTTCCCGAACCGCCCGTGCTGTTATGCGTCTTGGGCGTCCTCGCTCTAGCCTTCCCACTAGCGTGGGTTGGCTATTCGTTTTTTCATGACGACGAGTTAGAGGAGTACTCGGGAAAGGAACGCTTTACGCGGGTTGGGATCTGCGCCGTCATTTTTGCTGTGACTTGGGGTATTTATTGGTTTATGGCCTACTATTTTGGAAATAAAACACTTGCCGATGTGGATCCAATTCAGTTTGCAATCTTTCTGGCTGTAATGTTCGTGTTCGGAACACTTGGTTCGCTCGTAGCAATGGATCTGGATTTTGGCCAAGCAGTCCTCCATTTTTCCATGTATTTTGGGGTTACGCTCCTTTTGGCGGTGATTGCCGGCGTCCCGTTATCCGAACCGATGTCGAGCGGGAAAGCCAAATCGCCTTACCCGACCGTAAACAAACAGCTTAATGTTCCGGGCAAGACTCAGACGCCGCCGGTTAAAGCAAAGTAGTGCGAGGGTTTTCAATAATTCTTGGAATCGTTTGTCTGTCGAAGCCTTGGGTTCATTGCTCGTTCACGCAGGTTGGTTTAATCTAAAGGAATCGCAATTTGGCTCGGACAAAACCGCAGCCGACAGCGTAGGTCTCCTTTTTTCACACAGGACTTTAGGTAGAAAATCGAAATGTCGACTCTTAGGCGAATTACTGTTAGCGATAACGGCGGTGTTAGTGTTATTCGATTTGTCGACAAGAAAATCGTGGACTCTGGAAGTATTGAACAGTTGGGTGAGGAGCTGAACTCACTGGTAACTGTCGATAAACGGAGCATGATTCTCCTCAATTTCGATACGGTCGAATTCATGTCCAGCGCAGCCCTCAACAAGCTGATTTCCTTAAACAACAAAGTCAAGGCTGCGGCCGGGCGATTGAAACTGTGCTGTTTGCGAGCAGAGATCAAAGAGGTGTTCACGATCACTCGATTGGATCGAGTTTTCGATTTGAGAAAAACGGAAGCGGACGCAATTGCAGCGTTCAAGCTTTAGCTCTACTCAAACGATTTGGTGCAAGCAATGGTTCAAGAACATTGGTCTTTAGACAAATCCTTGCCCAGCGACTTGGAGCTTGGCCGAGCCGCAATCGAAGAACTCATGGCCGCATTGTGTGCCGCAGGCTGGGAAGGAATGGATTTATTCCGAATCCAAATGGCACTCGAAGAGGCGGTTGTGAACGCGATCGAACACGGCAACAAACGCGATGAAAACAAAAAAGTCCATTTGTTTTTTGAGGTAACACCCGAAAAAGCAGTCATGTTCATCGCGGACGAAGGGGCCGGATTCGATCACCGAAACGTGGCCGACCCGACCACAGAAGAGCTTATTGATAAACCTCGCGGTCGAGGGGTAATGCTTATGCGAGAGCTGATGAACGAAGCAGTTTTCAACGATCGGGGAAATGAAGTCACCATGACAAAGTTTCGCTCCGTCGAGGTCCCTGAATAGTCTCAAACGTCACGCGTTTGGATTGCTATCCGGCGGCGTGACGCTTCGTGAATTGTCAGGGAATCGACCCGCCTCCTTGAGGGCTCTTTGCAAAACCATTTCAATCTGACTGTTCATGCTTCGAAACTCGTCCTCGGACCAACGACGCAGCGCTTCCATTGTCGTTGGACTTAATCTCAATAAAAAAGAGTCTCGCTTTGTCACGATGGATTCTCGCTTTTCGTTTTACGAATAGAGGGAACCAGTATTGATAACGGGTTGAGCGTGTCGATCGCTGCACAATACCACCAACAGATTCGATACCATCGCAGCCCGACGTTCATCGTCTAATTCGACTATCTTGTCTTTGCTAAGTCGGTCCAAAGCGAGCTGTACCATGCCGACCGCCCCCTCGACGATCTTCGTCCTGGCAGCAACGACCGCATGTGCTTGCTGTCGTTGCAGCATTGCAGCCGCTATCTCTTGAGCGTAGGCCAAGTGACTAATGCGAGCTTCGATTACTCGGACGCCCGCGTTGTCCAATCGCGACTGAATGTCATGGCACAACTGGTCGCTAATCTCTTGAATGGAACCACGTAGCGATGTTTCGTGGTCCTCGCTGTCGTAGGGATGGCGAGAGGCAAGGTTCCGCAATGCCGCCTCGCTTTGCACCGAAACGTAGTCTTCGTAATCGTCTACTTCAAACAGGGCCTCGGCTGTGTTGACTACTTTCCAAACCACGATCGCTGAGATTTCGATCGGATTGCCATCGCGATCATTTACCTTCGAGGGACGACCATGTGTGCGCGATTTATGTTGAACCACCATACCGGCCTCATTCTTCTTTTCGTTGACCGAGGTTGAGCCGGTTTCAAAGTTGCGTATTCGCAACGATATCCTTTTCTTAGTGAAAAACGGATTGACCCAATAGAAGCCAGACGTCGAAACGGTTCCGCGATACTCACCAAACAACAGCAGCACCCTCGCTTCATTGGGCTGGACAGCCACGCAACCGAACAAACCTACCAAGCAGGCGGCTCCAAATGGCAATACCAATATCAGTAGCAGCGGTATCTTTAGGGCTATGGCGATCACGAAACCCGCAACCGTCAACACGAGTCCAAAAAGCAAAAACGCCAGCATCCCCCAGCCTGAACTCGGAACCAAAACTTTCTCTTTGCAACTATCTGCCATGTTATTCCCCCTCTTTTCAATTAAACACAGACACGATCTAAACGATATTAAAGTGATATCACAATGATATACGATAGTTTTTGAAATGCAAGTGGATGGGAATAATTATTGGGTATGCCCTTAGTTATGCGACGCTCCGCGTCGCAGGAATCCGACCTGAAAGGCTGTGGTTTTTCGAATCCGAAAAAAGTACCCATCACACTCCGTGTGATGTCACATCAGAAACTAAAGGTTTTTGTGCTGCGGACGTCACACGGAGTGTGACGGGTAGATAGATCACGACGCGGAGCGTCGTGCAACTAAGCGTCGACAAAACACAGCGAAATTCACTGCTTCCCCTCCCAAACGTCGGAAAAAGCGGTGTTTGAGTAACAATTCCTAGCTAGTTCGTGGAGAATTCGGGATTCGAGCTCTCGGACGAGTTACTATTGTGGAATCCACAGCCACCTTCGAATGACGCAACTTTGACGATTCGCCATGAAAACTCCGATCTGGATTCTCGCGACACCTCCCTTGATTTTTGCCGCATTGGCATTGCTTCCATTGCCAATTGCTTATGCCCAAGACCCCTTTGCCTTGGATGGGCAGGGAACACCAGAAACCGATTTGCCGAGCAATTCCCCCTCGAATGCAAAGCAGCTATTGAGCGATCGCTTCGACCCCAACGAACAGAGTTCTGTGGTTCTATCGCTTAGGGCTCATCCACCGCGTACGGCCACCGAGCTAGCCAGGGCCATACAACTCATGGCTAGAATTCGACGCTGGGATGAAGTCGGGTATTGGCTTGACGAGTCCGTTAAGTTGGGGCTGAGCGAGGCGACCGCAACACGAATGGTCCAGACCGCTGGCACGCAGACTTTCCTACAGTTAATGAGTCTCGATGCACGCTTGTCGGAGTTACAAAAGTCGAACGCAAAGAAGATTTTGGACTTAGCCTCTGCGGCTGTGACCAACCCCAAGAAGCTTGCTGAAAGTGTCGCCAACCTGCGGAGCACCGTCAAATCGGAAAGAATTCGAGCGCATCGAAGCCTCGAGTCAGCAGGGAACCGTGGAGTATCTGCACTCATCAATCACTTGCTTACAGAGGGAGTAGCGGCTCCGAACTCAACGATGTGCGAATCCTTTTCGTTGATGGGTAAGCCGGCCTTTGCTGCGTGGCAAGCCGCCATGAGTTCGCCCCATGCGGATGCTCGTGGACGACTAGCCATGCTCGCCGCTCGGTCAGGAGAGCAATCGTTGACTGCGGAGTTATGTGTCGCTGCGATCGATGCTCAGGTGGACCAAGGTGTTCGAGATGAACTTGCACAGGTGGTTGCAGCACGAAATAAGTCCCTTCCGAACAGCCAGGCGGTGTACCGCCATGTTATCAATCAAATGCAAGTTTCGTTGTCTGCATTTCAAAAGAACCGATGGATGGATGAGCCGGACGCATATGTATCTTGGCATCTCTCACCCGACGGCCGATCGGTCCAGGAGAGAGCGGCCCGCTTAGCGGATTTGGACTGGAGACGTGCCGTACAGCTTGCAAGTGCCGCCGTCCGCTTCGGAGAGTCCGCAGATCGCAGTTCTGCATTGGCAATTGCAGTGATGTCTGAAGATATGGCTTCCTCGAATGTCGATGCGTCCAACAAAGCAACAATTGCAACTGTTGCTCCGGGGCTTCCTCGCTTGATTCTCGATAGTTACGAGTTCGCTTGTCTTGTTTGGGATGCAGCTGAAAGCAACAGTCTTGCAAATGCGCAACTTTTAGCTGTTCAAAATCTGGAACGCTGGGCGACGCCCACGACGATGCCCGGCGCTGTTCGTGACCGGCTGTCTATCGCATGCTCCTCTGGATTTGCTCCGGTGCGTTACGCGGCGGCACAAGCGATGTTGAGCAGTATGCACAGCCAGTCCGAGGATGGCTCTGTTAAGCTGGTGGATACCCATTTCGATGGCCGAAATCGCTTGGAACGAGTTTTGGCAGAAATGCGCAAACTAGAGGGTAGTCCATTGGCTCTAGTTGTTGGCGGTGCCGCAGATCTTCGAACACATATTCGAACGCTTCTAGAAACGTTTGGCTATCGCGTTATGGAATCAGCTTCGGCTTCTCAAACCATGTCCATCATGCGAGACGGCCAACCGATTGAAGCGATTTTCATTGTATCGAAGGTGCTCGAAATGAACCTTGGGGAATTGACCCAGCGGGTGCGAGCAAATCCCTCCACAGCAACCTGTCCAATCGCGATCCTTGCTGCATCCTTGAGCAAGGGCGAACATGAAGTTGCCGCGTCGGACCAACGCGTCGTTTTGGGAAGCGTGCCGCCGGAACAAGCAGGCTTCATCGATATATTACGCAGGATGAAAATTGCGACCCAAGCCCCGCAGATTGACTCGTCGAGCCGAATCGTTTGGCGTGAGCTTTCAGCTGGATATTGGGCCGAGCGCCAAGGACCTTATGTTTCCGCTCAACCAAAAGCAGCCTTTGCAACGGCAATCGATACCCCCGTAGGGCAGCTTCAATCGATTCAGCTTGCCATCGACAACTCCAGATCACTGCCTCAACGAGAGCAGGCAAGCCAAAATTTTGTGCAATCTGTAAAGCAATTTGGCGTATTGCTGTCCTCCGAGACTGTGAAGGCTCAGTACGATGAGTATAACAAGCGGGGTCCTGACGAAATCGAATTACGTCTTTTACTTGGCCGCATACTGGATGCGATCGAGGCAGCAAAGGGAGATAGGCCTTGGGACGAGGTCGCCCGCTAGTAGTGGGTCGAGCGTGTTGACGCCGACTTGCATTTTTGGCGTCAACAACGAGTTAGTACGACATGGCCAGTTTCGGGCTGGAAAACGAAGGCAATTATCGGCACAACAGCAGTGTTCCGCTGCCCGGTGTGATCGGTTCGAGCCCTGCTATGCAGGACGTTTTTCGCGTTACCCGTCGAGTTGCCATGAGCAATGCGTCCGTTCTTTTGCTGGGCGAGACCGGGACCGGTAAAGAGGTGATCGCCAATGCTATCCACCACCTCAGCAATCGAAACGGCGGTCCGTTTGTCAAAGTCAATTGCGGTGCGCTAAGCGAAAGCCTGTTGGAAAGTGAGCTGTTCGGCCACGTTCGGGGCGCTTTTACGGGAGCCGTCGGAAATCGTGCAGGACGCTTCGAAACGGCCCACACCGGCACGATCTTTCTAGATGAAATCAACAGCACTTCGCTGCATCTCCAAGTGAAATTGCTGCGGGTTTTGCAGCAACGGGAATTTGAACGCGTCGGCGACACAGAAACGATCACCGTCGACACGCGTGTCATCGCGGCCAGCAACCGCGACTTGGCGGGTGAGATCCGGCAGGAGAAATTCCGTGAAGACTTGTATTGGCGACTCAATGTTGTTCCCATCGAACTGCCACCGTTGCGAAAGCGCCGTGAAGACATCCCAGCCCTCATCGCCCATTTCTTGCACCAATACAGCGCCAGCAACGATCGGTATGTCGTCCACATTCAAAAAGAGGCGATGCAGGCTCTTCAAGACTATTATTGGCCTGGAAACGTGCGAGAACTTCAGAATTACATCGAGAGATCTGTTGTGATGGCCGATTCCGATGAATTAACTCTTCACTTGTTACCCAGTTGTGTGACCGGTGCGGCACAAGCCGGCAATTCAAATGAATCTCGTCCGCTAGATTTCGAATCGCTGGTCAAAGATGTCGTCCAAGAAGGGGTTCGAATTGGTAATCCGGAACAGACCGATTTGCACAGCAAAGTCGTTGACCGTGTGGAAAAGGAACTGATCGCCCAAGTGCTGACGGCGTGCAATTTTGTCCAAACCAAAGCGGCGACACGGTTGGGAATCAATCGAAACACACTGCACAAAAAAATGAAAGACTATAACCTAGAGGGACTCGACTCCGGCGAATAAGCGATCGAGCAACTCCCTTCCTCCAAGGACCATCATGCCTAAGGCCTTCAGTTCTATTCCCGATGCAGTTAGTGCAATTGCTCGCGGTCGTGTAGTTATCGTACTTGACGACGAAGACCGCGAGAACGAAGGGGACTTCGTCTGCGCAGCTCAAGGCGTCACGACAGAAACAATTAATTTCATGCTCCAAGGCCGCGGCCAGCTTTGTGCCTCTGTCTTGCCGTCGGTTTGTCATCGGCTCGAACTGAGACCACTAGTAGAGCTAAACACATCGCCGTTGACGACTGCATTCATGACCCCGGTCGATCATGCCGGTTGCAAAACAGGTATCACAGCAGGTGAGCGAGCGGAAACAATACGGCGACTTGCAGCCGATTCGAGCACGCCGCTGGACTTCGTAAGGCCTGGCCACGTGTTTCCGCTTGTGGCTAAGGAGGGGGGGGTTCTGCGACGCGCGGGCCATACCGAGGCTGCAGTGGATTTGGCAAGGATGGCTGGCTTGACTCCAGCAGGTGTGCTCTGCGAAATCCTAAATAGCGATGGTGACCGCGCGACCCGCGACGAGCTTATGGAAATAGCGGTCAAGCATGGCCTCGAAATCATCACCGTGGAGCAATTGATTTCGCATCGGCGTATCAACGAAAAGCTCGTGACTCGCACTGCCCAAGCCAAGCTACCGACCCGATATGGTGACTTTGACATCATCGCCTACGGAGTTCAATTCGAATCCCAGGAACCTATCGCTTTGGTCATGGGTAACATTCATGACGAATCGGACCCTGCTCCGTTGGTTCGAATGCATAGCAGTTGCTTTACCGGAGATTTGGTTGCATCGTTGCGATGCGACTGCGGTGACCAATTGCACCAAGCGTTGGAGGCTATCGCGAGCGAAGGTCGCGGAGTATTGGTGTACCTGCCGCAAGAAGGACGCGGCATCGGTTTGGCTCAGAAAATTCGAGCCTATGCGTTACAAGAAAAAGGGCTCGACACAGTCGAAGCGAACCACGCATTGGGTTTCAAAGCCGACATGCGTGACTACGGAGTTGGCATTCAGATCTTAAAGGACTTGGGGTTGCGCCGTATCCGACTATTGACGAACAACCCCAAGAAGACAGAAGCCTTTAATCTGCGTGGTTTCGATCTCACCGTAACGGACCAAGTTCCCCTCATTTCCAAAGCCAATGAGCACAATGCATCTTATTTGGCAACCAAGCGAGACAAGATGGGCCACACGCTACCGTAGTAATCGTTCCGAAATAAAATGCGGTTTTGCAAAACGTAGGATGGACTTCCAGTCCGTCTTTTTTCGGACGGACTGGAAGTCCATCCTACCGCGAATGACAGAAATTATTTCAGGACATCTCGCGCATCCCGCCAATGCTTGCAATCAACGCCCTTCGATAATCTCGCAACAATAAACACTTTTTAGAGTTGTTGCTGAAAGATCGAGGGCTTCTGGATTGTGTCTAAGGTAGATGTTTCGGTACCTTGACTCCCATCCTTGATGTCAAAACGACTCGATGAGGGCGTCACTTTTTTAAAATGGAGATGAGCTATGAAACGGAAATTCGCTGCCAGCGTTGGGATTGGATTCATGTTGGTTTTGGGCACAGCCAGCGACATTCGCCTGTTTGGTCAGCAAAATGGAAACGGACCTGACCGCCCTAACAACCCAGGCCCCAATTTTCCTGGCCAATCGCCTCCAGGAAGGAGCCCTTTCGAACGCGAGGCTCCAAATTTCAATCCATCGCAACAACAAAATTACATGCCACCGCCACAAGGCTATCCGATACCTCCGACACCTCAGTTTGCCAACGGACAACGAATGGAAGTCAACGGACAACGAATGGTTCCACATACCTACACTACGAGAACCCCAGATGGTAGAGAGGTTACGGCCACCGTTATGCGACCGGACGAGCAGGTGAATCGGTTGCATGCAAGTCATCAGGTTCTGCGAGATGCGCAAACGAAACTTCGATCGCCGGACGCGACGGATTCCGACAAAAAGGAGGCTCGCGAGTCAATTGCCAAGTACCTTAAGGAAGAGTTTGAGCGAGATCAAAAAACGAGGCGAGAACAGGTCGAAAGACTGGAAGAACAAGTTTCAAAACTGCGCAAGCAACTTGACAAGCGCCAAGAGTCGCAAAGCAAAATCATTGAACTTCGAATGCAGCTGCTGGAAAACGAAGCAGAGGGTCTTGCGTTTCCTGAGTCGTTCAACGAGCTCAACGGATTTCCAGGCGGCCCCCAACTCCACGCCTACCCTGCTGGTCCCCACGTTATTTCACCGAACTCGCCGTACGCCCCATACCCAACACCTTACCCACAGCCGCAACACGGTTTCGATTCAAATCCTGGCATTCCCCAATCACAGCAAAATTATTCGCCATACTATTCGCCACAGAATCAAAAGCCAAAAAAGGACCCAATCGAAAACGGGACTTAGGGTGACAGATTCAATTCCGGGGACGAAAGTCCCCGGTTTTCATGTCCCAAGTTATTCTCGAAGCCCCATTGGGCTGTTCGATCAATAAGTGTCCAAGTGTCGCCTTTTGCTCCGCAAAAGTAGCGAACTCCACGCAACTTTCGCGGAGCGAAAGGCGACACTAATTGATCGAACTATCCCAAGCACCTTCGCCGCGCGCCGACGCCCGATAAATACTTGATGTGACCAACTCGTTCCCAACCGAAAAACGTTGCCAAGCTAAGTTTCGACGTCAACTTAAATTCATTCCTCAGACATTACTCAATCTTGGCTCGACTGCCTCGATGCCGGGATACCAGCAATTTGAACAACGATTGCATGTCGCCCTCGGCACCCAACAATTGATCGATCTGAATGCCATCGACCGACCACTTTGCCAATGCCGCATAAAGCTCAAGCGGTTGATGCACAGCAACAATTGCTCGATTCGATTCGTGGTCAATTCTTAATGACTCGACCCATTCTTCGTTCGCAAGCCGCGCGGCCAATTCTCGGATTTGAGGGCTAACAATCGACAGCTCTTGCGGTAAGTCAGCCAGCATGCCTCGCAGTTCACCCGCTGTTCCTGAAGCTAATAGTCTACCGCCATAAATGAGAATCGGCGACAGGTGCCGGCGACAGGTGCCAGGCACCTGTCAGGGGCAAGAGGTGCCTGGCACCTGTCGCCCTTAGCTTGTAAACGACTTGAACCAATAAGATTCCACCGACGCGGATGTAGCTGACCAGTCGCGGCTTCCACCGACGCGGATGTAGCTGACCAGTCGCGGCTTCCACCGACGCGGGGTCGGTGGAGAGCGTGGGGTGTGGAGAGCGTGGGGGTGGTGATGGTTAGCTGGTCAGTCTTCGCTCCACCGACACGGGGTCGGTGGAGGCGTGGAGGCAGGCGGCGACAGGTGCCAGGCACCTATCAGCGCCCCCCTTCGCGACCTGTTACAGCGCATGAAGCCCGACCATTTCAGCGACATCATCGCGACCAACGCGCTTTACCGCCCAGGTCCTCTCGAGGGAGGAATGGTCGATGAATATGTCGCCGTCAAGAACAAGAAAAAGCAGGCCGAATACATCCATCCTGTTCTTGAAGAGATACTTGCTGAGACCAACGGGGTGATGGTTTACCAAGAGCAGGTCATGCGAATTTTGAATGGACTCGGCGGAATTGAGCTTGCCAAAGCGTACACGTGCATCAAAGCCATCAGCAAAAAGAAGGAATCGCTGATCGCGGCCAATGCGGAGAAGTTCTTTGGCGGCTGCCAGGAAAAGGGGTTATCCAAGAAAGCTGCCGAAGATTTCTGGAACATGATTCTGAAGTTCGCAGGCTACGGCTTTAACAAGAGCCATTCGACGGCTTACGCTCTCATCGCCTACCAGACCGCCTACCTCAAAGCGCATTACAAGGTTGAGTTCATGGCTGCGTTGCTCACCGGCGATATCCCTGGTCGAAACTTCAAACGAAAGGACGCCTTGGTCGAACACTTGGAGGATTG
>Ga0163144_10021731_pt1 | contig 12740 bp, 9 predicted proteins | sample OliLak19BULKMAT1_FD_123175 | JGI IMG/M metagenome (GOLD analysis project Ga0163144, IMG submission 123175) | Freshwater microbial mat bacterial communities from Lake Vanda, McMurdo Dry Valleys, Antarctica - Oligotrophic Lake LV.19.BULKMAT1 | ecosystem: Environmental > Aquatic > Freshwater > Lake...
CGATGGTCCGAATCTGTACCTTTACCACAACGACGAATCCGCCCACGGCGGCGTGCACCGCTGGCGCATCGATGGTTGGGACCGTATCGGCGAGTTGAGCGGCCGCGGCGTGGCCGGCGGCGTAATCGAACTGCGCTGACCGATCAGCCGGTATGCGTCCCCGACAACACCATCGCACGCGCCAACATCGGTACCCGCCCTACCGTCTCGAAGTGCAGACCTGCCAGTTCGTACTCCGCCAGCAACGCCATGAGCGTCGCGCGCGAGAAGAACTTGATCCGCCCGCTCTCCATCAACGGATCCCAACGCGCGTCGAAGCGCCCGGTGAGCGCCAGAGCGATGTTCTTGATATAGCCGTAGTACGGCGCGGTCACGACCAGCAGGCCGCCGGGCTTGAGCGCATCGAGCGCGAATTCGATAAACGCTCGTGGCGCTGCCACATGGTCGATCACGTCGATCGCCACGACCGCATCGAAGCGGTTCGTGAGCCGCGAATCGCGGAGTTGCGTCGCGTCCAGGGTCTCGAACCGCATGTGGGGGTAGAGCAATCGCGCCGCCGCGAGCTTGACGCTGTCATGGTCCACCCCCACTGCCTCGAACCCGCAGCGCTCGAGCGCATGGGTGAACCAGCCGTTGCCGCAACCCAGGTCGAGCACGGTGTGCGCCAAGGCCTGGTTCAGCTGCCGCATGATCGGGCGCATCACATGGGCATGGATGGTGCGCGGCCCGGTGTCGAGTGCAGCGAAGTCGATGTCCTGCTCGTCGCGCAGCAGGTCGGTCATCGGGCGGTCGGGGCTCATCGCATCACCCGCTTGCGCAAGGGCCGCGCAGGCGCACCGGCATAGACCGTCCACGGCTCGAGGTCGCGCATCGTCACGCTGGCCAGGCCGAGCACGGCGCCCTCTCCCACCGTCACGCCGGGTCCCACGACGGCGCGGGCGCAGACCCAGGCGTGGCGGCCGATGGTGATGGGCTGGCTCACCATCGGAAAGGCCTGGTCTTCGAAGTCGTGCGTGGCGCCGCACAGGAACGCATCCTGCGAGATCACGCAATGCGAGCCGAGGTGGATCGGCCGCGGGTTGTAGATCACTGCGCCATCGGCGATACCCACGGTGTCATCGCAGACCAGGTTCCAGGGCGCCCAGATGCGGGCGCCGGCATACACGTGGCAATCGGGCCCGAGCCTGGCGCCGAACAGGCGCAGCACCGCAGCACGCCAGGCATGCATCGGCCGGGGCGTCGGACGCACGAGCAGTTGGTAGGCCACGCCCCATACGGCACGCGCCAAACGGTTGCCGAGCGGCAGGCTCGGCAAGGTGTAACTACCAGCGGCAGGGGACAGTGGAGTCATGCGAGGGACAGTGAGGGTCGTGGTCTTTCGTGCCCATCCAGTCTGTCCGACCTGCCTGCACTCAACCGAGGACGCAGGCTAGCTGCCGAATGTGTCGGTGGCTTGACAGCCGGCCCCGTCTGCACCGTGGTCAGCCATGCCGATGTCACAAACAATGGCTAGCCTATCCCTCTGCATGCACATCGGCATGTGATCTCGAACACGCCCAGGGCATGAGCACCACATCGCTACCGCAATCGCCCTCGTCCTTCTGGAAGATGATGCCCGCGCTGTGGGTCGTGCTGGCGCTGGCGGTCGTTGGCTTGACATCGGCCTTCGTCGACGGCCTGCGCTTCATGGTCGCCACCTGGGAACAGGTGCCCGAGTTCAGCTATGGCTACTTCATTCCCTTCATCTCGGTCTTCCTGATCTGGCAGCGCAGCGACCGACTGCGCCAGCTCGAGCTGCGCGGCTCCTGGTCCGGCCTGTGGCTGATCGCGGTTGCGCTGGCGCTGGGTACGGTGGGCGACGTGAGCGCGATCCGCGTCATCAGCCAGTACGGCTTCGTGGTGGCCCTGTTCGGCCTCTCGGTCTGCACCATCGGCTGGGCCGGCACGCGCGTGATCGCAGTGCCGCTCGGGATCCTGTTCTTCATGGTGCCGCTGCCGCAGTTCATGCTGCGCGAGATCTCGCAGCAGCTCCAGCTGGTGTCGTCGGAGATCGGCGTCTGGCTGATCCGCCAGTTCGGCGTAAGCGTCTTCCTCGAAGGCAACGTGATCGACCTCGGCAGCTACAAGCTGCAGGTGGTCGAGGCCTGCAGCGGCCTGCGCTACCTGTTCCCGCTCATGGTGCTGGGCCTGCTTGCCGCCTATTTTTTCAAGGGCCCGCTCTGGCAGCGCGCGCTGATCGTCGTCTCCACGGTACCGGTGACGATCTTCATGAACAGCCTGCGTATCGCGGTGGTCGGCGTCAGCGTCGAGTACTACGGCAGCGGCATGGCCGAAGGCCTGCTGCACGACTTCGAAGGCTTTTTCATCTTCATGGTCTGCATCGTGGTGCTGATCGCCGAGATGAGCCTCTTGGCCAAGCTCGGCAGGCGCAAGGAGGCGCTGCGCGACGTGTTCGGCCTGGAGTACCCGGACCCGTTCCCCAAAGGCGTGGCCTTCCAGTACCGCCGGCTCTCTATTCCCGCGCTGGCCAGTTGCGTGACCATCGGCGTGGTGGCCTTGTGGCTGCACTGGCTGCCCGACCGCGAGCCGGTGCGCCCGCAGCGCGTGGCGTTCTCGCAGTTCCCCATGGCCCTGCCAGGCGCCTGGGAGGGCCGGCCGGATCGGCTGGAACGCGACATCGTCGCCACCCTCGCGGTGGACGACTACCTCGTCGCCAACTACGCGCGCCCTGGCACGCCTTGGGTCAACCTTTACAGCGCTTGGTACGACAGCCAGAGCGGCGGCCAATCGACCCACTCGCCACGCACCTGCATCCCGGGTGGCGGCTGGGAGATCACTGAACTCGCCGAGCGGCCGGTCGATCTGGGCCGCAGCACCGCCGGCTTCAACGTCAACCGCGCCATCATCCAGAAGGGCGAGCACCGCCAGCTCGTCTATTACTGGTTCAGTCAGCGCGGCCGCATGCTCACCGACGAGCTCGCGGTCAAGTGGTACATCCTCTACGACGCATTGCGCACCGGCCGCAGCGACGGCGGCCTGTTGCGCCTCGTGACGCCGGTGGCGCCCAACGAAGACATCGCCCAGGCCGACCGCCGCCTGACGGACTTCCTCGCCACGGTTCAACCGCTGCTGCGTGACCACGTGCCCGAATAGGCACGCGCTGTCGCAGTACCTTTCCCCTCTTGAAGATCGACCCGCCATGACAACGCGCCTTCCACTCCGCATCCTTCTCTGCTGCAGCGCCCTCGCGTTGCTGGGCGCCTGCTCCAGCAAGGCCGACCGGCTGCAGTCCGGCCTCACCAAGAGTGCCGAGTACGTGCGCCTGGCCGACTGGGACAAGGCCAACGTCGAGGTCCGCAACGTGCTGCAGATCGACCCGAAGAACGCGCAGGCCTACTTCGTCTCCGGCCAGATCGCCGAGGGCAAGCAGGAGATTCAGCGCGCCTTCGCCAGCTACAACAAGACGGTCGAGCTCGACCCGGCGCATCTCGAAGCCAAGGTCGGCGTGGCGCGCATCTACCTGCTCGCCAGCGAGCCGGAAAAGTCGCAGACCACGGTAGGCGAGATCCTCGCCGCCAACCCGCAGCATGTCGGCGGCCGCACGCTCGAGGCCGCGCTCGCCGCGCGCAGCGGTGACGTCGCAGGTGCGATGACGCAGGCCAAGGCGCTGGTCGAGGAAACCAAGGGCGCCTCGGTCGATGCCAGCATGCTGCTGGCCGGGCTCTACGCCAGCCAGGGCAATGCCACTGCGGCACTGCAGACCATCGAGCGCTCGCTGCAGGCCACGCCCAAGCATCTGGGCCTGCTGAGCGTGGCGGCGCAGATTGCCGGCGCCGCCTCGGCGCCCGGCATGCAGGACAAGGCGGTGTCGCTCTACAAGCGCGCCACCGACGAAGCGCCCAAGAGCACGGCCCTCTGGAACGCCTGGACGGGGTACCACCTGCAGCGCAACGACCTCGACGCGGCCGAGAAGGTGCTGCAAGCGTCGATCAAGGCCCAGCCCGACGACAGCCAGCGCACCCTGGTGCTGCTCGACTTCCTGGGCTCGCGCCGCAGCAAGGAAGTGGCCGAAAAAGCCTTCATCGCCGCAATCGCCGACAAGCCCAAGGACACGTCGCTGCGCTTCGGCCTCGTCAACCTCTACCGTGCCAGCGAACGTCCGGCGGATGCGCGGCGCGTGCTGCAGGAGTTGATCGACACCCACAAGGACGGGCCGGGCCTGGTGGCACGCGGGCAAATGGCGGCCGACCTGCTCTCGCGCGGCAACACCAAGGCGGCGCGCACGCTGGTCGATGAGGTGCTGGCCGCCAGCCCGCGCGACGGCGCCGCTCTCGTCTTGCGCGGCCGCATGCTGCTGGCCGAAGGCGACACACGCAGCGCGGTCATCGATCTGCGCGCTGCCGCCAAGGACCAGCCGGGCTCACCCGAGATCGCCGGCCTGCTGGCGCAGGCGCACCGCCGCGCCGGCGAGCCGCAACTGGCGCGCGAAGTGATCGCCGAGGCCGTGAAGTTCAGCCCTGCGAACAACGACTTGCAGCTGCTGCTGGCGGCCGACCTGGCCGACGCCAAGGACTACAAGGCCGCGAGCGCGCAAGTCGATGCCGTGCTCAAGGCCAACCCGCGCGAGCTGCGCGCCTACGACATGAAGGCCCGCCTGGCCGTGGCGCAGAAGGACAGCGCGGGCGCCGAGAAGGTGTATGCAGCACTGAAAGCGCAGTTCCCCGGCGACGCCGTCGGCTCGCTCAAGCTGGCCCAGCTCTATGTCGAGCAGAAGAAGAACGACGCAGCGCTCAAGGAGTACGACAACGCGATCCGCATCGCGCCGCAGGCGCCGGCTCCGATCCTCGCCACCGCAGGCTGGCTGATCTCGCAGCGCCGCTTCGACGAGGCCGGCACCCGCATCGAGGCGCTGGCGCAGCGCGATCCCAAGAGCCTGATCGCCCAGCAACTGCGCGGCGAACTGGCTCTGGCCCAGGGCAACCTCGACAAGGCTGAGCAGGCCTACCAGCAGTTCATCAGCATGGCGCCCGACACCGCCACCGGCTACATGAGCCTGGCGCGCGTCAAGGCCCAGCGCGGCAATGTCGATGCCGTGCTGGCCACGCTCGAGCAGGGCGAAAAGGCGGTGCCGAACGACCTCTCGCTGCCTTCGGTGCGCGCCGAGTGGCTGGCCCGCGCCGGCCGCCAGGCCGACGCGGTGGCGCTCTACGAATCGCTGCTCAAGCGCTCGAACGATGACGACGCTTATGCCAACAACCTCGGCTACCTGCTGGTCGAGTCGCGCACCGACAAGGAGAGCCAGGAACGCGCGCTCGCGCTGCTGCAGCGCTTCAAGGACTCGAACAACCCGAGCTATCTCGAAAGCCTGGGCTGGACGCAGTACAAGCTCGGCCGCTTCGACGAGGCCGCTGCCACGCTCGAACGAGCGCTCGAGATCTCGCCCGACGCACCGCTGCTGCAGTTGCGCATGGGCCTGGTGCAGCACAAGAAAGGCAACCTCGCGCGCGCCCAGGAGCTGCTCAACAAGGCCCTGGCCAGCAAGGCCAAACTGCCCAACCTCGACGAAGCGCGCCAGATCGTCGCGCTGCGCTGAGCGAGACATGAGGACGACGGCCGCGTGAACATGCCGCGCATCGATGCGGGCCTTCAAGCGGGGCTGGGCACGCGTGCGGCGCAGGCCGTACCGTTGAAGGCGGGCGTCGTGTTGCCGCTGCCGGGCGTCGAGCACGCGCAGACACCGCGCTTCAGCGCCTTCGGCGCCGAGCGCCGCTTTCGCGCCGCGCCGCCGACGGTGGCGGGCTTCGTCGCCACGGTGCTCGAGCCGATGGCCTACATCGGCACGCTGCAGCTCGCGCACGCGCTGTGCGAGCAAACCGCCGGTGGGCCGGCGATCGCGCTCAGCCTGCTGGTTTTGGTGCTCACGATTCCCGGCACCAATCGCTTCAGGGACTCGCCGCGCGAGGCCGCACTCGGCGTGCTGCAGTCGTGGCTGTTCGTGGTGGCGGTGCTGCTGCTCTGCGGCTACGCCACCGGCACGCTCGGCCTGTTTGACCCCCAGGTGTTATGGGTCTGGGCCGCCACCGCGCCGCTGGCGCAATGGCTGATCGCGGTGACGGGGCATGCCCTGTTGCGCTGGCGCGCTCGGCAACGCACCGCCATGCGCAGCGCGGTCATCGTCGGCGCCGGGCCGGTTGCTGCAGGTGCGGCGCTGGCGCTGCAGCGGCAGATCGACGACCCGACCCGCGTCGTCGGCTTCTTCGACGACCGCAGCGTGGCTCGGCTCGATGCCGGCGCTGCGCAACACCGCCTCGGCGGGCTGGCGGACGTGGCCGCTTACGTGCGCGACCAGGGCATCGACACCGTCTACATCACCTTGCCGCTGGGGTCGCAGCCGCGCATCGTCGCGCTGCTCGATGGCCTGCAGTCCACCACGGCGTCGCTGGTGCTCGTGCCCGACCTGTTCGGGGTCAGCGTGGTCCAGGGCCGGCTCCAGGACGTCAATGGCGTGGTGATGGTGGCCATCTGCGAGACGCCCTTCACCGGTCTCGACGAGCTCGTCAAGCGCAGCAGCGACGTGCTCCTTTCCTCACTGTTGATCCTCCTGACTGCGCCGCTGATGGCCGCGCTGGCCCTTGGCGTCAAGTGCAGCTCGCCCGGCCCGGTGATCTTCCGCCAGCGCCGCAACGGCCTGCACGGCGAAGAGATCGTGGTGTACAAGTTCCGCTCCATGACCACCACCGAAGACGGCTCGGTGGTGCCCCAGGCGCGTCGCAACGACCCGCGCATCACGCGCTTCGGTGCCCTGATGCGCCGCACCTCGATGGACGAGCTGCCGCAACTCTTCAACGTGCTGCGAGGGCAGATGAGCCTGGTCGGCCCGCGCCCGCATGCGGTGGCGCACAACGAGCAGTACGCCCAGCTCATCAAGGCCTACATGCTGCGCCACAAGGTGCGCCCCGGCATCACCGGCTTGGCGCAGGTCAACGGCTATCGCGGCGAGACCGACACCGTGGACAAGATGCGCGGCCGTGTCGAGCTCGACCTGGAGTACCTGCGCAACTGGTCGCTCGTACTTGACCTGCGCATCCTGCTGCGCACGACGGCGATGATCTTCCTGGACCGCAGGGCGTACTGAAGCTCCGCCTCAAGCAGCGGCGGCCAAGGTGGGCAGCGCGTCGGCCGGCCGGCCAAGCACAGCCAGTTCGACGATCACCGAGCGTGCACAGGCCAACGCGTTGATGGCACCTTCCATTCTTGCGGCCTCCTCCACCGGGGGCTGCGCGCGAAGGTGGGCCTCCAGCCATTCCAGCTGCTGGGCAATGAACGCAAACTCGTCGGACGTGGTCATTGAATTCACAAATCAAAAGTAGAGCACCGACCCGAAGGGCCAGACATCCCAGGATGATCGTGTCGCCCCATGACAATCCGGGCAGGCCCTGGCGTCTTCAGGGGAGTCCAAACGGACCAGTCCGCCCGGACTTGCCTGCACGTCGAAAGCTCAGCGGCTGGTCTTCGCTGCGAGAGGCAGCAATCGATACACCGCAACGCCCGCCCCAGGCAGTTGCACCTGGCTCACGCCGTAGCCGGCCACCGTGAACGTGCCGATGCTTCGAAACGGCCCGGCCAGGCCCGGCGCTCGCTGCAGCGCATAGCCCCCGGGCCGCAGCGCGCGCGTGCGCAGCACCAGGTTGGCACCGGCGCGCTCGAGCCGCACGCCGCCGAAGGGCCGTGCCAGCGGGTCGCCGACGAAGACGCCCTGCCCCGGCATGCGCACGCTCTTCCAGTAGGCCTCGATCAGGGTCTCGCCGCCGAGGTAGTGCCCCATCACGACCGCGATGTCGGGAAACTTCTCGGGGAAGTTGCAGGGCTCGACGGTGTTGCCGTAGCTGCCGGTGGCGCCGGCCGCGAGCCACTCGAGCACACTGGTCTGGTAGCTGTCGGTCAGCATGCCCCCGGCCGAGGTCAGGTGGTCGGCGATCGCCCCATCGACGAAGCGGTTGGTCGCAATGTCGGCTACATGACCCACCCCGGTGAAATAGAACGCCACGTCTGGCGCGCCCTGCAGCGCGTTGCTGTCCAGGCGCTTGATCGGATACGCGCCGCGCAGTCGAGCGCGCACGAAGTCGTAGCTGGCAGCGCGCACATTGCGCTTGCGGTCGCCGGTGCTGAGCAGGTAGGCCGTGCCTTCGGGCCAGCGTCCGTCGGACCGCAGCCCGCGGTCGATCAATGCCTTGGCCTCGTCGACGCTGCGACCCGCGAGCATCATTGCCGGTCGCAGGCCATGGTCGGTGAAGGGCATGCTGCTCGCACTGTCGAAATACGGCGACGGCCGGGTCGGCCGGCAACCTTCGGCGCAATGCACGCGATCGAAGCCGAAGGCGAAGGCGCTGGTGATCGACATGCACTCGACGCGGTAGGGCTTCGTCCAGGCAAGTGCAAAGGCCTGCACCGAGGCCGGTACCTTGGCCCGCAGCGCTTCGTGCAGGAGCTCGAAATCCGCCTGCGCCAGCGTTGTCTGGCCGGGTGGAAAGTTGACATGGAACACGCGCTCGGGCGCGAGCTTGCGTTGCTGCACGTAGTGGCGGGCGATCTCGACACTCTCCGGATCGGCGTCGTTGACGATGAGGGCAAGGTCCTGCGTGCGCAGGCCGATCTCGGGCAGGAGAACGTGGGGCAGCGTTTGGCCACGTGCCGGCGTGGCGATCGCCGTTGCAAGCGCTGTTGAAAGCGCCATTGCCAAAGCCGCCGCCAGGAAGAGAACGCGACCCATCGGCGCCCTGCGGTGACGGTCGATGGGATCCCCTACGTCCTGCGCAGCAGCCGGCGCCACCACGGCGTACCGGGCCGCGCGGCACGCGGCTCGGGCTCGCGACGCTGGCTGATCACCGAACCGATCAGGTTGAACGGCGCGAGCAACTCGTTGGTGGCGTCCATGTCCTGCAGCGAGGTGGTGTGCTCCTCGACCACCAGCAGGGTCGTATCGACCATCGGCAGGAAGGCCAGCGTGTCGGCGGTGTCGAGCAGCGGCGGCAGATCGACCACGATGTATCGGTCCTGGTAGCGCTGCTTCATCTCGAGCAGGAGCTGTTGCGCGCGCTTGGTGGCGAGCAGCTCGGACGAGTTGAGAATCGCGCGCTGGCCGGCGGGCAGGAAGACGAAGCGCGGCAGCCCGGGGTTGACCAGCAGTTCGGGGATCGGCGCATCGGCCTCGAGGTAGTCGGCGAGGCCGCGCGCGCCGTCGAGGCCGAACATCGTCTGCAGGCCGTGATGGGCCAGATCGGCATCGACCAGCAGCACGGCCGAGTCGTAGTCGGCCGCCATCGTCATCGCCAGGTTCACCGCCGTCAGAGACTTGCCCTCGATGCGGCGCGGGCTGGTCACGGCCAGCAGCTTGAAGCCCTCGGCGCGCATGCGCTGCAGGACCTGGTTGCGCAGCATCTTGAACGACTCGGCGAGCGCCGAGCGGTCGGGCTTGACGACGCCCAGATGCCTCTGCAACTGCGACAGCGCCCCGGGCACGACCTGCGTCGTCGAGTATTCGATCTGCAGCGGCCGCGGCGTGTCCGCGCCGGCTGGCGTGCCGATCATCGGCTGCAAGGGTTCGTCGCGGCGCATATTTGGATCGTCCAGGGCCGGGCTGTCAGAGCCCGAACCGGCGCAGGATGCCATACCAGGCCACGTCGATCGGCATGTAGAAGGTGTGCAAGGCGGCCACAATGCACGCGCTCGTCACCACGCTGCCGAGCGCTGCCAGCATCAGGAACTTGCGGCGCCGCGCTGCCAACACCGGCTGCGGCAGCTTGGGCAGCACGGCCAGCACCGGCACCTGCAGCACCCGCACCACGTCGCGCGCGCTGTGCACGGTCTGGTCCAGGGCCTCGCGCAGCGCCGCAGCGCCGACGCCCCCAGCCAGCGCCAGCATCATCCCCATCAGCAAAATCAGCGACCGGTTCGGCTTGTAGGGCTTCTCCGGGAACACCGGCGGCTCGATCAGCGTGAAGCGCTCGGCCTTGCGGTCGCGCTCGAGCTGCTCGGCCAACTGCGCCTGCGACTGCTTGTCTCGCAGCTCACGGAAACGGTTGCGCGAGCTGTCCATGTCGCGCACCAGTTCGAGGTACTCGCGCTCGACATCCGAACCCACGCTGACACGTGAATCGAGCAGGCGCTGGCGCATGCGCATTTCCTCGCGCTCGCCGCGCATCGATTGCAGCTGCGCGTTCACCGACTCGATCTGCACCTTGAGGTTGATGTAGGCCGGGTTGTCGAACTTTCTGGCCGGACGCACGCTCTCGGCCTTGCCGTCGGCACTCTGGCCAGAGCGGATCGCCTGCTCGATCGCGGTCACGGCGCGCTTGAGATTGGCGACATCCGGGTGGTCGTCGGAGTATTTCTTGCGCAGCAGCGTGAGCTGGGCGTTGAGCTCCAGCAGCTTGGCCTCGCGGTCGGTGGCATCGCCCTGCAGGCCGGTCTCGACCTTCAGCAGCGCGATCTCGCGCCGTGTGCGCTTCACGTCCGGGTGGTCCTCGCTCAGCGTACCCGCCAGCGTCGTCAGTTGAAGCTGCAGCACCTTGAGCCGCTCCTCGGGCTCGAGGATGGTGCCGCCACTGATCACCGGCGCGTAGGGCTTGGTGTCGGCGAATTGCGATTGCAGCGACAGCTTGCGCTCTTCGACCAACGCGATGTCGCGCTCGAGGCGCTGGATCTCGCCCGCGTTGCGCTCGCTGGCGAACTGGTTCGAGGTGCTGAGGTCGGGCGTGCGGCCTTGGTTGCGCTGTTTGAAGTCGGCCAGGTTTTTCTCGAGCACGGAGATGCGCCCGGTCACGCGCGCCAGCTCCTCGTCGAGGAAGGAGGTGGTTTCGGCCGCCTTGCGCTGGCGGTTCTTTATGTTCTCGTTCAAGTACAGCGTGACCAGTTCGTTGACGATCTTCTGCGCGCTCGCCGCCACCTCGCTGTCGTAGGACAGGCTGAACGCGATCGTGGCCTTGATCGGCGAGCCAGTACGCCGGTCGGTCACTTCGGCGCTGATCGGCGAGAGCTTGATGTCGCGCCGCATGCGGTCGAGGATCTCCTCGCTCGTCTCGCGCTGGCGCGCCTTGCCGTACAGGCCGTAACGGTCCACCAGCTCGAGCAGGGTCGAGCGCGTCATGATCTGTTGGCTGATCACCTGGATCCGTTCGTCGGCGAAGCTTGTCACGGTCGAGCGCACGAATTCCTGCGGAATCTCCTGTTCCTTGATCAGGATCGTCGCGGTCGAGCGGTACACCGCCGGCAAGGCGAAAGCCACCCCTATCGCGATCACGAGCAAGGCCGCGAACACGATGCCCAAGATGCGAGCGCGACGGCGCAGGATGCCGATGTAATCGCCGAGCGAGCGCCCTCCCTCGAGCTCGGGATCGGTGGCGTAGGCGGTCTGGGCTGCGGTGGACATGATCGAGTCGGGATGCGGTGGCGGGGCGCTCTTTTGGAAAGTCAGCGCGAGGCCTCGATGCGGGCCCAGGTGAGGACGAGCGCAATGTTCACGCTGTTGGCATGGGTGCGCGCGCTGCCGCCCAGATTCTCGGCGAGCGAGCGTCGGTAACCCGTCTGCAGGCTCAGGTCGCGCGTGAACTCCTTGCTGAACGACGCAGCGAAGGAAGACTGTCGCGGCCCCCTGTCGATGCCCTGGCTGCTCTGCGACGAGCGCGACTGCGTGTAGTTCAGCGAGACATTCGAGTCGGGCGCGACGCCGAAGGTCGCGCTCGCCGTGAAGCCGCGGCTGCGCACCTCTTCGCCGCTGCCGCTCGGCACCTGTTGCTGGCGCGTGTAGGCAATGGCCGCGCTGTCACGTTCGCTGAACTGCCGCGACAGCGACAGCGTGGTTTTCTGGCGCCCGAGGCCGAGCGCGAACGCCGTGGTCTCGTCGAACTGCGTGCGCAGCGAGGCGTTGTAGTCGAGCCCCGTCTCCGTACTGTCCAGACGCTCGCGGACGACCTGCAAAGGCACCAGGCCGCCGCGGCAAAACGAGATCGGCAGCGGGCAGGCCAGCCGCGAACCCTCGCGCGAGCGCTCGGTGCGGTAGGCGCCGAGGTTGGTCGAGATCGTGGTGCGCTCGGACCAGGCGCGTGACAGCCCGACATCGAGGCTGTCGGTGCGGTAGCGGTTGCTATCGGTGAGCGTGCGGTAGCCCGAGTGGGCGGCCTGGAGCGCGAGCGTATCGACTTCGCTCAGCAGATAGTTCAGGCTCGCCGACGCGCCCGTGGTGCGGAAGTCGCTCGCACGCGTGAGCTCCTGGCCATAGCCCGCGCGGCCCGCGGAGAGCTGCGCGCTCGCGCTCGAGCGCTCCGTCAGAGCATACGAGCCGCCGCCGGAGAGGCTGGCCGTGCGGCGCTGGCCGCGGCCGACACTGACATCGGCGGTCAGCAGGTCGCTGTTGAAATCCTGCGCCAGCGTCGCCGCCGCATTCAGGCTGCCGCGCGGGAAGGTGATCGACTGCGTCAGGCCCAATCGCCCGTCCAGGCGGTCGCTCGAGCCTGGCCCCTGCTGGCGCAGCGTGGCGAGGTTCATCGTCAGCGCGGTCGCCGCGTTTTCCACGCGGCGCGAGGCGTTGAGATCGGTGGAGAGCGACAGGGTGTTCACGATGCCGGGTGATTGCGGAACGAGGTTGACGTTGTCATTGGTTTCGAGGTTGGCCTGCACGCTGCTCGTGAGCGACCACAGATCGGCCTTCGCAGCCGCAGGAAAGATCGCGGCCAGCGCCGACA
>Ga0163144_10021732_pt1 | contig 12740 bp, 12 predicted proteins | sample OliLak19BULKMAT1_FD_123175 | JGI IMG/M metagenome (GOLD analysis project Ga0163144, IMG submission 123175) | Freshwater microbial mat bacterial communities from Lake Vanda, McMurdo Dry Valleys, Antarctica - Oligotrophic Lake LV.19.BULKMAT1 | ecosystem: Environmental > Aquatic > Freshwater >...
CGGACCTGATGCCACGGCTGCGGATTGATGCCGCCCTCCGATTGCGGGACATCACGACCGAGGTGGTTGAAGGATTGTTGCGGATGGGGCCGTTTGGCATGGCCAACCCGAAGCCGATCTTCCGGGCCTCACCGGTGGACCTGATGCAGGCGCCAAAAATCCTGAAAGAACGACATCTGGCCCTGATGTTCAAGCAGGATGGGCGGTCATTCCGGGGCGTCGCGTGGCGTGCCGCCGAGCGTGAACCCTATTTGTCTGCCAACCGATTCGGACTCGAACTGGCCTACTCCCTGGACCAGAATGAATTCCGAGGGGAACGCGTGACGGAACTCACCGTGGCCGATGTGCGCACACCGCCCCAAGTGGAGGCGTCCGCATGAGATGGCAGTCAGCGCTGCGCATCGGCATTGCCATCGCCGGCATCGGCGTGGCGGTGCTCGTCTACATGAATTTGCGCGAGCGCCCCGTGGACGACACCGCCACTGTGGTCGCACCACTGAGCGATGCCAACGCCATCAGCGTCACCGAAGCGGTCGAGGGCGGAGCCAATACGCTGGAGATATTGGGGGAAGACGGCACACCGGCGATCGTCCTCACCTATCAGAAGTCGAAAGTATTTGCCGATGGCCGCAAGGAGTTCGACGACGTCAGCGCGACGTTTGTGCGCAGCGGCGTCAAGAACACCATTGCCTCGAAACGCGCCGTGGCGACCGGCCAGGCTGGCCCGACCGGGATGCAGCCCGCCGTCATCGTCTTCACGGGTGATGTACGGCTGAGTTCCCAAGACGGCATCTCCGTCGAGGCGAAGGAAGAAGCGACGTTTTACAACATCGAACAGAAGACCGTGATCCCCGGACCGATGACGTTCACGCGGGGACGATTGTCCGGTTCAGGCGTGGGCGCGGACCTGTACATGGATCGCTCGGTGTTGTGGATCAACAGCGACGCCAAGTTGAACGTCGCTCCGGAGATCGCGGGTGGCGAACCGATCGCGGCGTCGGCCGCCAAAATCGGCCTGGCTGATGCGGATCACTACATGGTGCTCGAACAGAATGCGGTGATGACGCACCACTCGCAGCGGTTGAGCGCCACCAATGCGCGTGTGTCATTCGCACCGACCGGCGACGTCGTGCAGTTCATCGAACTTCGCGGCCAGTCCCGCGTCGCGTCCACAGGGGCGGCGGCGTCCAAGCCGAACCTGCGCGCCGAAAACATCAACCTGACGTTTGCTCCGGACACGGGCCTGCCGACCCACACCAAACTTGTGCAGTCGGCGGTCGCGGAGTTGCGCGAGAACGCCGGGGTGACCAGGGTGAAGGGCTCGGAGATCGACATCTTTGTGGGCCCTGATGGCGAGACGATCACCAAGCTGCAGGCCACAGATCCCGTTGAGGTGACGCTGCCTCAGCAGAACACACAACCGGCCAAAGTCATCACGGCTGACGGATTGGTCGCGGGAGGTGACGACACGCGAGGACTGACACAGGCCGTGTTCTCCGGTGGTGTGATTTACAACGAGAGCCGGCCCGCCACGCCCGGGCAGGCCGCGATGTCGCGCGTCGCCACGTCCGAGTCGCTCGAACTGGGGCTCAAGGGCGATTTGGCACAGGTGGAGACGGCCGTGTTTCGTCAGAACTTCGAGGTCAAGGACGGCGATCTCGTCGCCACGGCGCAGGAGGGCACCTACGACAGTGCCAAAGAGACGCTGAAGTTGCGCAGTCCCGCCGGGGCCACACGCCCAAAGGCCACCAGTGGGGAAATGGACATCGCCGCTGCGGAGATCGATGCAGACCTGAAAGCCGATGGATTCGTGGCCGTCGGTCGTGTGGACTCGTTCCTGACGCCCTCCTCGACATCAAAGACCAAACCCGCCGGAGGATTGTTTGAAGCCGGCAAACAGATCACCGGGGCTTCGGAAAAATTGACCTACCGGCGGGATGCCGGCACTGCGGTCTACGAAGGCGCAGTGTTTCTGGTCCAGGGCGACAGCAGCCTCAGGGCGGACCGGGTCGACATTGACGACGTGAAGAGTGACCTCGTCGCCAAAGGCAACGTCATCTCGAAGCTCGCGATCGTGATGGGCGGCGCGCCCACAGACGCGAAAGACGCCACGGGCGCGAAGACCCAGAAAGCGTCGGAGATTTCAGCCGCCCAGTTGGTCTACACCGACGCTGCGCGCACGGCCGTCTATACGGGCGGGGCCAAACTCGACACGCCGACAGGCGAAAGTCTGCAGGGGGACCAGGTCACACTGACGCTCGAGCCCAGCGACCGGAAGTTGAAGACGGCGGTTGCGGTCGCCTCGGATGGTGGCCAGGTCCGGATCCTCCTGCTGGAACAACGGCAGGCCATCGGTTCCCGCGCGACCTATACTGCAGCCACCGACTCGTATCAGGTGCGCGGCAGCCTGGCGGCATTTATTGTGCCCGCACCGGATCGGGCGGGTGAGTGCAACGTCGTGAGTGGATCCGAGTTGGACTTCAAACGCACCGGAGGCGAGTCCGAGGTACGGACGGATGGGGGAGCGTTGGGGAGAATGAAGCCGGCGAAGTGTGCCGAGGTGCTCAAGGTGATCAAATAATGGCCACGCTTCGAGCCGAGGGACTGACCAAGGCGTACAACGGTCGTACGGTCGTCAAGGGCGTCAACATCGACGTGTCGTCCGGCGAAATCGTCGGCCTGCTGGGGCCCAATGGCGCCGGCAAAACGACCACATTCGGGATGGTGGTCGGCTTGACCGCACCAGACGCCGGTCGGGTGTTGCTCGATGATCGCGATGTCACCGGAGACGCGATGTACGTGCGTTCGCGCAAGGGGATTGGGTACCTTCCGCAGGAGGCGTCAATCTTCCGCGGGCTGACGGTCGAGCAGAACATCCTCGCCATCCTCGAAACACTGCCCATTTCCAGTGAGGAACGGCGAACCCGCCTGAAGGGACTGCTGGCCGAACTTGGTCTGACCTCCCTGGCCAAGTCCAAGGCCTACACGTTGTCGGGCGGTGAACGGCGCCGCGCCGAGATTACGCGGGCCCTGGTCAACTCGCCGAAGTTCATCCTGCTCGACGAACCCTTCGCCGGCATTGATCCCATCGCCGTGACCGACATTCAAAAAATCGTCGTCCACCTGAAGGCACGCGGCATCGGGGTGCTCGTCACCGACCACAACGTGCGCGAGACCCTGAAGATCACCGACCGCGCGTACATCGTGCACGACGGCGTCATTTTCAGGAACGGCACCCCAGAGGCGCTGGCGGCGGATGACGATGTCAAGCGCATCTATCTGGGCACCGATTTCCGGCTGGACTGATCCCCGAATACACTAGGGAGTGCAAGGAACGTACCGGCTAATGGCACTGTCACAGAAACTCTCCGCGCGGCTCTCGCAAAAGCTGATCCTGACGCCTTCGTTGCAGCAGGCGATCAAGCTCCTGCCGATGACGACCGTTGAGCTCTCCGAGCTCCTGACGCAGGAGATGGTCGAGAACCCCCTGCTGGAGGAAGCGCTCGATGAGACGCCGGCCACCGAGACGCCCCAGGACGCCGAGGCTGAGGCGGCCGAAAAAAAGGCGGACGAAAAAGGTGACACCTGGGACGACGCCGACTACGAATATTTCTTCGGCGAATACCTCGACGATGGGTATCGTCCGAGGCAGGCGGTGGAAGTGCGCGAACTGCCGCCGATCGAAAACACCCTGTCGAGCAAAGGCTCCCTTGCCGACCATCTGATGTGGCAGTTGGATCTGCAGACCACCGACGAAATGGTGCGGGAGATTGGTGGTGCCATCATCGGCAATGTCGACAATGACGGCTATCTGGCCGCGTCGCTGGACGAAATTGCCGCGCTCGGCCCCTGGCCCATTCCCGCCGTCGAACAGGCGTTGATCTACATTCAGTCGTTTGATCCCATCGGCGTGGCGGCGCGCGACCCGCAGGAGTGCCTGCTGCTGCAGCTGCGCGCGCATGGGCTGGGAGGGACGCCGGTTGAAACGTTGGTGCAGGACCATCTGCCGCTGCTGCAAAACCATCGTGTGCCGGAACTCGCCAAGGCCATGGGCCTGACCAACGAGGAAATCAAGACGCACCTCGAAGTGATTCGCCATCTCGATCCGAAGCCGGGGGCACGATACACCCCGGTCGATTCGCAGTATGTGATTCCCGACGTCTACATCATCAAGACCGACGAGGGGTATCGCGCCGTCCTCAATGAAGAGGGACTGCCGCAGTTGCGCATCAGTCCGGTATACCGGCGGATGCTCGACAAGGACAAGGGCACGGAGACATCCGAAGAAACACGCGCCTATGTAAAGGACAAGTTCCGGTCCGCGTTGTGGCTGCTCAAGTCCGTGGACCAGCGCCAGAAGACGATCATCAAGGTCGCCACCAGCATCATCACCTTTCAGCGTGAGTTCCTCGATCTCGGGATTGAACACCTGCGGCCACTGGTGTTGCGCGATGTGGCCAACGACATCGGCATGCACGAGTCCACCGTGTCGCGTGTGGTGAACAACAAATACATGCACACGCCCCAGGGCGTGTATGAGATGAAGTTCTTTTTCCACAGCGGCATCAGCAGCTCGTACGGTGAGAACGTCTCGTCGGTGACCATCAAGCAGCGCATCCGCAAGATCATCGAGGCGGAGGACGCCAAACGTCCGCTCAGCGACTCGAAGATCATGCAGATGCTGCAGCGTGAAGGGCTCGTGCTCGCGCGCCGCACCATCGCGAAGTATCGCGAGGAGCTGAAGATTCCGACGTCGAATCAGCGCAAGGTGTTTCTGTAATGTCGGCGTCGGTGCCCGTCGCGTCATTGTTGGGCGCACGTGGGGCCGGGGTGGACCTGGAGTTTGACCTCCTGGCGGGTGCGGCCGGACTCGAACGCCGGATCACGTTGCCCTACATCCAGAAAACCGGGCTGGCCCTCGCGGGATTTGATCAATACCTGCGTCCCGGACGGGTGCTGGTGTTCGGCGAAAGCGAGGTCCGATACCTCGAGCAGATGGACGCCGCCGCGCGCCGGACGGCGCTGGTGCGCCTGCTGTCGCACGACTTTCCGTGTGTGATTCTCACGCTCGGACTCGAACCGCCTCCCGACCTGGTAGGGGAGGCCGAACGTGCCGGTGTGCCGGTCCTGCGCACGACGGCCAGCACCCCCACCACCATCGCGCGACTCACGACGTTCCTCGAAGACCGCATGGCGTCGCGGGAGATCCTGCACGGCGTCCTGCTCGACATCCTCGGACTCGGCGTGTTGATCACCGGCGAGAGTGGCATCGGCAAGAGTGAGTGTGCGCTGGATCTGGTCGGGCGGGGACACCGGTTGGTCGCCGACGACACGGTGGAGGTCAAGGTCCGCGGCGAGTCCGTGCTGATCGGCACGTGTCCCGAGCTGACCCGTCACTACGTGGAAATTCGCGGCCTCGGACTGGTCAACGTCACCGACCTGTTTGGGGTCAGCGCCACGCGTTCGTCGAAACGCATCGAATTGGTGGTGCAGCTCGAACGATGGGAAACCGGTCGTGAATATGATCGCCTTGGGCTGACCGTGGACGCGCAGACGTTTATGGGGGTCACGGTCCCCATGGTCCGGATGCCCGTGGCCCCCGGCCGCAACGTCGCGATGTTGGTGGAGGTCGCCGCGAGAAATACCTTGTTGCGATCACGAGGGCGCCATGCGGCGCGTCTGCTGGCCGAACGCTTGGAGGCACGCCTGGCTCGTGCCGCCGACGATGTGCTCGAACTCGAGGGAGAAGAGTGATGGCGAAGCAGATCCCGCAGTTCATGGTCGTGACGGGGTTGTCGGGCGCCGGCAAGTCGCAGGCGATCCATGCACTCGAGGACCTGGGCTACTTCTGCATCGATAATCTGCCGGTCGCCCTGATTCCGACATTCGCCGACCTCACGGTTCGTGATGAGGATCCCAAACACCGCGTGGCGGTGGTCGTGGATGTGCGCGAGGGCAACAATCTGATTCGGCTGCCGGCCGTGTACCGGAAGCTCAAGCGTCGGGGGGACCTGACCGTCAGTCTGCTGTTCCTTGAGGCGACCGAGGCGGTGCTGGTCCGGCGCTTCAGTGAATCGCGCCGGCCGCATCCCCTCAGCCGCAAACTGCCCCCGGCCGAGGCGGTCACCGAAGAGCGACGACGGATGGCGCCATTACGGGCCCTGGCTGATCACGTCATCGACACCTCACGCCTGAGCGTGCACGACCTGCGCCGGCAGGTACTGACGCTCGGCGGGGACGGGGCCAAGCAGGATCTGGTGGTGACACTCCAGAGTTTCGGATTCAAGAACGGCGCGCCAGCGGATGCGGACCTGATCTTTGACGTGCGCTTTCTCAATAATCCGCACTTCGTGCCGAAGCTCCGCCCGTTGACCGGACTGGACGCCACGGTGTCGCGCTACGTCATGCGGGAGCCGGCGGCAAAACGGTTTCTCGAACTCACCACCAATCTCTTGAAGTTTCTCCTGCCGCAATACATTGCTGAGGGGAAGTCCTATTTGACGATCGCGATCGGTTGCACGGGAGGCAGGCATCGCAGCGTGGCGATGGCTGAAGCCCTCGGCAAGTCGTTGGCGCGGATGAAGGGCGTGCAGTTGAGAGTGCGCCACAGGGATGCTGCAGATGCCTGACTCAATCAACACCATCGGCGTCGTCGTCGTGACGCACGGGGTGCTCGCAACCGAACTCCTCAATGCCGCCGAAACCATCGTCGGCGATCTGCCGCAGTTCACCGCCGTGTCGATCGGATGGCACGACGATGTGAGCGTGGCCACGACGGCGATGTCCCGCGCGATCGAACGGGTGGACCGGGGCCGGGGCGTCTTGCTGCTGACCGACATGTTCGGAGGCACGCCGTCGAATTTGTCCATGACGTTCCTGGAGCCCGACAAGGTGGAAGTGGTCACTGGCGTCAATCTGCCGATGTTGATCAAACTCGCGCGCATCCAGTCGGTACATGATCTCGCCGCGCTGGCCCGTCTGGTGTGTGATGACGGGCGCGCGGCCATTCGTGTGGCGTCGGACCTGCTGCGCGGCGGCAAAACGGGGAGTTGAGCGTCGTGGTCACAGCCCAGGTGACGGTGGTGAACGCCCTTGGACTGCACGCGCGTGCGGCTGCCAGGTTTGTGCATCACGCCGGCCAATTCCAGAGTCACATCACGGTCACGCGAGCGCGCCAGACCGTCGACGGCAAAAGCATCCTTGGATTGCTGCTGCTGGCCGCGGCGCGCGGGGCGACGCTGGAGATCACGGCCGACGGACCCGATGCGCAGCTCGCGGTGGACGCCTTGGTGCAACTGGCCGCTCGGGGATTTGAGGACGCGTGACGCGCAACCTCCGCCTGGTCGGACGCGGCGTGTCCGCCGGCACGGCGATTGGCCGCGCGGTGGTCGCCGTGCGCGACGCCGGACAGGTTCGGTATCGGTTGGCGGCGTCGGGGGTCGACCGCGAACGTCAGCGACTCAAGGCCGCGCATCAGGAGACCCGTCGCCAGCTCGAAGAAATTTCCTCGCGTATCTCGCGCACCGTGGGGCCGGCGCAGGCCGCTATTTTTGCGGCGCAACTGCTCATGCTCGACGATCCCATGTTCACCGCGCGCGTCGATGAGTTGATCCGGACGGAGAAGATCAACGCGGACTGGGCGCTCGATCGTGCGCTCGGTGAACTGCACGAGGTCTTTGCCCGGGAAGGCGACGCCTGGCTGCGTGAGCGCGTGGGCGACCTCGCCGATGTCGGCGGACGCCTGCAGCGGAACCTGCGCCCGGGTCGCGATCCCCTCGTGGACTTTGTCCGCGAGCTTGAGGGACCGCTCATCGTGGTGGCCGACGAACTCTCTCCGTCCATTGCCGCGCAGCTGGACTGGACAAAGGTCCGCGGCCTGGTCTGCGACGTCGGCAGTCCGACGCACCATACCGTGATTCTTGTGCGCTCGCTCGGCATCCCGGCGGTGGTCGGGTTGAGGAGTGCGACGCAGATTGTGTCGCCGGGTCAGCTGGTGGCCGTGGACGGGGCCACCGGTGAAGTAGTCGTCGAGCCGGGTGAAGAGGCGCTCCAGCGGTGGACCCATCGCGCGCAGGTGGCCGAGGTGGCTCACCGCAAGCTCGATGAACTGCGCGGTGTGGCGGCCGCCACGGCTGATGGGGTGCGGATTCGTCTCGACGCAAACCTCGAAATCGCGGAAGAGGTCGCGCGCGTCATTGACGTGGGGGCCGAGGGCATCGGCCTCTATCGATCGGAATTTCTCCTCGACCGTGCACCAGCGTCCGGAGCGGTCGATGAGTCGACGCAGGCCGAGACCTATCGTCAGCTTCTGGCGCTGATGGCCCCACGTCCGGTCACCATTCGGACGTTTGACACCGGCGAGGAGCGCTGGGAGCGTACGGAACGTGGCGGGGGACACCGCGAGCGATTTGGTCTACGCGGCATCCGGGCGGCGTTGCAGCACGACGATCGATTCCGCGTGCAGATCCGCGCGTTGTTGCGCGCGGCCTCCGCGGGGACGCTCCGCATCCTGTTGCCGTTTGTGACCTCCGCCGCCGAGGCTCGGCAGGCCCGCGCGTTGATCAGGGAGATTGCGCGTGAGGTGCCATCGGCACCCCCGGTCCAGATTGGCGCCATGATTGAGGTGCCGGCGGCGGCGCTGATGGCGGAACAGATCGCGCATGAAGTGGATTTCCTCAGTGTGGGGACCAACGATTTGATCCAGTACACTTTGGCGATTGATCGCACCGACGAGCGGTTGTCCGGGCACTACGAACCACGCGAGCCGAGCGTCCTGCGCCTGCTGCGCATGATTGCCTCGGCGGGGCGCCGCACCGGCAAGGATCTGTCCGTGTGTGGAGAGATGGCGGCCGATCCGCTGATGGTGGCGCTGTTGGTGGGACTGGGCTTCCGGGCGTTCAGCATGACCCCGGCCGCGATTCCGGTCGTCAAACGTGGCCTGCGCGCGGTCGATACGCGGCAGGCCGTGCGGCTCGCGCGAGAGGCGCTGGTGGCCGACTCCGCAGAGGATGTACACGTGTTGCTGGCGCCCTTGGCTGCCGCAATGACAGAGGAAGGACAAGAAACATGGAGCAGCCGGTAATTCGCGTCGAAAAGCCCTGGGGCTATGAACTGCATTGGGCCAAGACCCCGCTCTACGTGGGCAAGGTCATTCACATCAACAAAGGCCATGCCTTGAGCCTGCAGTATCACAACCTGAAGGACGAGACGATCTTCGTCTGGTCCGGAAAAATTCTGTTTGAGATTGATGTCAACGGGAGTCTGGTCGGACGTGAGATGACGCCCGGTGAGTCCGTACATGTCACGCCCACGACCATTCATCGAATGACAGCGATCGAAGACTCCGACGTCATGGAAGTCTCCACCAACCATCTCGACGATGTGGTCAGACTCGAAGACCGGTACGGCAGGAAAAGCGACTAGGCTTCGGAGCCGTCGGGCTTGAGCCTGACGGTGGCAGCCGGGCTCATGCCCGGCTGCTCCGTACGTCTCTCTTAAAACGGAATGTCGTCGTCGTTCGGGGCGTCGATCGGGCCCATGTCGTCGGGCATGTCGCTGCCGCCGCCGGCGCTCGGGGCGCCATAGGCCGCGCGTTGCGGACGAGCGGCACGTTCACCACCTCCGCCGCCACTGCCACCGCCTGGCCCCCCCAGCAACACGACGCGGTCGGCGCGGATTTCAGTCGTCTTGACCTGTTTGCCTTCCTTGTCGGTCCACTCACGCGTCTGGATCTTGCCCTCCACGTAAATCTGCTTGCCCTTGGTCAGGTACGGCTGAATCGATTCCGCCGTCTTGCCCCAGATGACGATGCGGTGCCACTGCGTGTCTTCGCGCTTCTGGCCGTCGCGATCGTTGAACACGTCGGTGGTGGCGATGCTCACCGTGGCGACGGCGGTGCCGCCCTGGGTGAATCGCATCTCGGCATCACGCCCGAGGTTGCCGACCAGAATTGCCTTGTTCACACTGCCCATTGGGTCTCAGTCCTTTTCGCTAAGTGAAGTTTTGATGATACGCGCCAGGTTCTGGGTGGCGAGTATGGCCGCGCTGCTGTCAGGGAAGGCCTTCCGCACGAGTTCCCAGTTGGCTTTGGCGCGCTCAATCTGGCCGAGCTTTTCGTACGCGAGCCCCTGCTTGTAGAGCGCCTGCGGTTCCCACTCGGTGCCCTTGTGCAAGGTGATGACCTGCTCGTACGCCGTCACGGCTTCTTTGTTCGCCCCTTTGCCATACTGAGATTCTGCAATATGAAAGCGGGCTTTTGGCACGTCCGGGGACGTCGGGAACGTTTCGATGTAGTACTGAAATCCGGCCAGCGCCATGTCGAACTGGCCTGTGACGTAGTCGCCGAAGGCCGTATCAAAGGACCGCTGCGGATTCTGGGGGGGCGGTGGCAGCACCGGCGGCGTCGCCTGGTTCGCGCCTGTGGGTAGCGGCACCATGCCGGCACCGGCTGCGCCTGCCGTCCCGGCGGCTGCGGCGGGGTCGGTCGGAGCCACCGGTGGGGTTACCAGGGCGATGATCTGATTGAGCAGGATGCGCTGATTGCCCAACTCCTGCCGGATCGTTTCCATTTCGTGGGCGTCCTTCGACAGGCTCACGTTCGTGGCGTCAAGTTTTTCGCGCAAGATCCGGGCGTTGTCGGTGAGCCCGCCAATCTGCACGCCCTGGTCGGCAAACAGTTTGAGGGTCAGGTTGGACTGTTCATCCACGCGGCTGTTGATCGCCTTGAGCGACTCCACCAGTTCCGCCACCGCCACCCTCAGAAGTTGTGTCTGCTCCTGCAGGATCCGCAGGTCTGCGAAGATCTGCTGGTGCTCGCGGTTCTGTGCGACCGCCGTGGCCGGCAGGGCGAGCAGGGCCAGTAGGGTCAGGTTCAGAAGTCGACGGGCCATGCGTCTATGTTACTTCCCCGTGACGACAAAATGGCCGCGCCGATTCTTCGACCAAGCCGTTTCGTTCTGGCCTGGATCAAACGGGAATTCCTTGCCGTAGCTCACCGTGCGGATGCGATCGGCGGCGATCCCCAGCGAGAGGAGATACCCCTTGACGGCCAGCGCGCGACGCTCGCCGAGCGCGAGGTTGTATTCGGCCGAACCACGCTCGTCGCTGTGGCCCTCAATGGTGATGGCCCAGGTCGGGTACTTCCGAAGGACCGCGGCGTTGGCATCGAGCACCTTCTGGCCCTCGGCATCAACCGTGTCGGAATCGAGGCCGAAAAACACCGGGGCCAGCGGGCTCTGGCGGTTGATCTCATCGGTGTCCAGACTCGCAAGCGGATCTGAGGCGATCGGTGCCGGCTCGACCGGAATGACCGGCGGCGGTTCCGGCACGGGCGCGGGTGGATCCGGCGGCCGGTTCGGGGTCGTCGCCCCAGGAAAGGTGACGGCGGACGGCGGCGGGGCAGTGGCGGGCACAGGCGGCTTCTTGCCCCCGCAAGCCGCGAGTGTCGTCGTGCCAACCAGTGCCAGAGCAAGAAGCGTGCGAAGTCGAAGTGAATGCGTCATACGTGTACGGAACTCCTGGTTCATCGCTTGGACCAACTGGGATATTTGTTGTTGCCTGAGGTGGTCACGCGGCGTTCCAGTTTGCCGTCGCGGCCCATGATAACAATGTGCTCCTTGCCCCATTGTGTGGTGACAAAGGCGATGTGACGGCCGTTGGGCGCCACCGAGGGACTCTCATTGCTCCCCTGAAATGCCGACGTCAGCGTGGTCACGGTGTTGGTGCCGAGTTCAATCATTCTCACGTGATTACCACCGGGGACCTCGGCCGTGAAAGCGATGTAGTTGAACGGCACGGGTGACCACGTCGGGCGGTCGACCTTGCCTCCGCCGGTGGGCAGCCGGGTGATGGGACCGCCGTCGGCGCTGACGATGTAGATGTGATTTTGTCCTGCGCGATCCGAGGTGAACGCGATCTGCTGGCCGTTGGGGGACCACGTCGGGGCGTTGTCGGCGCCAGGATGTGACGTCACCTGGCGAAGCTCGCTGCCGTCCAGGCGCATGGTGTAGATCTCGAAGTTGCCCGTGCGGCTTGATGCGAAGGCGAGGCGTGCGCCGTCGGGCGAAAAGGCCGGCAGGTAGTTCTGCGAGTTGGGCGTGCCCTTCGCGGGGCGCGTCGCCGCGCGAGCTTCATAGATGGACTGCACGACCACGTCAGGAAAGCCCGAGGTGTACGAGGTGTAGGCCAGGAAACGATTGTCGGGAGACCAGGTCGGTGCGATGTTCAACGAGCGATGCGGGGTGAGGCGCATCTGTTTGCCGCCGTCGTAATCCGAGATGTAGATCTCCTTGATCGACCGCTCCTCGATCGTGCCGCCGAGGCGTTCACCATCACGGTCCGAGGCAAACGCCAGCTTGGTGCGCGCGATCCCGTCGAGGTTGAACAGTTCCTTGTGCAGTTCGTCCGCGATCGTGTGCGCGCAGTAGCGGGGGTCGCGCACTGGGCAGGCATACCGCTTGCCAAACGTGCTCAGGCGCCGCTCGACACTGACAACGCGGACTTCAACCGTGAGCACATTGGCCGCCAAAGAGGCCGTGCCAGCGAGCACAAAGTCCGCGCCGAGTTCATTCCACGTGTCGTACGCCAGCGCATCGGCCGGGGCAGGCGCAATTTTTGAAGCCGCCGTACGCGAAATCATCGTGAACTCGCGTTCGAATTCGATGTCGTCAAACAGCACCTGTGACACCGTCGCTGCCGCGGCCCGTCCGGCCTCGTCGCCAGTGACCACAAACTCAGGAACG
>Ga0163144_10021733_pt1 | contig 12739 bp, 7 predicted proteins | sample OliLak19BULKMAT1_FD_123175 | JGI IMG/M metagenome (GOLD analysis project Ga0163144, IMG submission 123175) | Freshwater microbial mat bacterial communities from Lake Vanda, McMurdo Dry Valleys, Antarctica - Oligotrophic Lake LV.19.BULKMAT1 | ecosystem: Environmental > Aquatic > Freshwater > Lake...
CGCCAAGCTGGGACGGGAGCAATGGCTGCGCCCTGGTACCCGGTGGATATGCGTTCTCACTTGGCCATGGGGAGGTGAATACAGTTTCGATGTCGAATGCCATCCTTCCGAGAAGGGGCTTTTTCTTCTCGCTCGCTACGCTATCCAGCGAGGCGAAGGCCAATCTATCTCGCTCACTGAACACATCGATCTGGATCGCGAATCGTCGAAGGTAGGCGGCTGGCGCTGGTGGTTTCTGTGCCCGCGTTGCCAGACTCGGCGTCGGGTGCTTTTTATTCCACCGGGGCATGATCGCTTTGCCTGCCGGGTGTGCCACGACCTGCGCTATCGTGCGTCGATGCGATCGTGGCGAATGCGCTGCTGGCGGAAGTTGCTCCGATGAGGATAAGTACGAGATCACCGGCAATAGGTCACGCTTGAGTGAATGGACCATCGACACGCGACCTACCGGGGAGAGGGTGGGATTGGGGGTGCGGAGTGGAGGACGGGTGGGGGGAGAAAAAAGCCCGATTCTTGTGGTTCCATTCGATGGCTTCGATCAGGTGCTTCAATCTCGCCATCGGTGCCGTTTGCTATTCTGTAGGCGGCGCGGACAATCTTGTCTCATTGATTTTGAATTTCGACGGGGACGCACTAAACCAAGTACGAAGGGTGGGTCATGGCGAAGAAAAAGCTGGGGACCGGGAAATCGAAAAAGTCGATCAGCAAGCGTGTTCTCAGTGAATACGACCATAAAGGGAAACTGCGGGTAAACAATCCGCCTGTCGGTCTGGTCACACCAGACACCGACCCGGACCCTCAGTCTCTGCCGCCAGCGAGGGCAAAGAAGGAATACAAGTTTGACCCTCACTTAGACCCGCAACTGGCCTTTGACAGTCAAACGGTGCGTGAGTCTGTTTCACACACCATCTTGGATGGTCTGGCTGATGATCCAGTTGATGGCAGCAATGACCCCAAAAACGAAGCCGATCGTCTGCGTCGTGAACGTGACCGCGCTCGGGAGGCATTGCGACGACTAGATAAGATTCAATCGCCATACCTGAACTGGGCGGGCAAAGCCGAGCGTACCAGTTTCGCGGTGCCCACGGTAAGCCTGCACGTTCACGAACGAATCGAGCCGCGCACGATCATCGAAGCCGTCCGGGCAAAAAACGGCAGCGGACACGGCGACGAGCAACTTCCCCTCTTTGGCCAGCCTTCAGAAAATCCGCCCCTGCGTGATGCTGTCGGCTTCTATAAGCACAAGCAGAACTGGACCAACCGCCTCGTCGCCGGCGACTCGCTGCTGGTCATGAACTCTCTGTTGGAAAAGGAAGGCATGGGCGGGCAGGTGCAGATGATCTACATCGATCCGCCCTACGGCATCCGCTACGGTTCCAACTTCCAGCCGTTCACCAACAAACGCGATGTGAAGGATGGCAACGACGACGACCTGACCCTGGAGCCGGAAACCCTCAAAGCCTTCCGCGACACTTGGGAACTGGGCATCCACTCCTACCTCACTTACCTACGCGATCGTCTGTGGTTGGCGAAGGATTTACTCCACGAGAGCGGGTCGTGCTTTGTGCAGATTAGTGATGAGAACATTCATCATGTGCGCGAGCTGATGGAGGAAGTGTTCGGTTCCGCGAATTTTGTCAGCATCATCACCGTCAAGAAGACCGGTGCCCAGATGCAGAATCGGATAGCTCCGATCGCAGACTTTCTGATTTGGTACTCGAAGGATATTCAACGTCTGAAGTATCGACCGCTCCATCTGCCGATGAAATTGGGTGTCGGGGATAGCACCGGCGAACGTTACGACCAGATCGAACTTCGAGGTGGAGAACGCGTGCCGATTGGATCATTCTCAGGCGCAACCGAGTTGCCGGATGGCGCGCGGGCGTTCCAGATCGTGAGCCTGTCAAGCAATCGACCGGCGGCAGAACACGAAAAGTTCTCGGTTGAAATCGGCGGCCAGAAGTTTTTCCCGCCTCCAAACCGTAGTTGGATCACAACGAAAGATGGCTTTGTCCGTCTTATTACCGCCAATCGCATCACAGCCACCGGACGCACGATTCGATTCATCCGCTACTTCGCCGACTTTGCCGTCAACACGATCGGAAATATTTGGGCAGATACAGCAGGCGCATCAGACAAGGTGTACGTCGTCCAGACCAGCCTAACCGTCATCCAGCGATGTCTCCTCATGACCACCGACCCCGGTGACCTCGTGCTTGATCCCACATGCGGCTCAGGCACAACGGCGTTTGTCGCCGAACAGTGGGGCCGGCGTTGGATCACGACCGACACCTCGCGCGTCGCCATCACGCTCGCCAAGCAGCGGCTGATGACCGCCGTGTTCGACTACTACAATCTGGCGCATCCGGAGCAGGGCGTGGGCAGCGGCTTCATCTACAAGACCGTCCCGCACGTCACACTCAAGTCGATCGCCAACAATCCGGAGATCAAGGATGGCATGACGCGGGTGGAGATCGACAAGGCGATCGCCAAGTACGCCGACACCGAGACGCTGTACGACCAGCCGGATAAGGATCGGGAGAAGGCGCGGGTGACCGGGCCGTTCACGGTGGAGGCGGTGCCGGCGGCGGCGTTTGGCGTGCCGCAGGTGCGGCCGATTGATCCGATCCAGTGGGAGGATCAGACCGCACTGCCGGGCATGGATGAGGAGACGAGACTGCAACCGGATGCGTCCATTGCCCGTGAAGGCGAGACGCTGCGTCAATCGCAGTGGCGCGAGGAACTGTTTAAGACTGGCATCCGCGCCAAGGGCGGGGCAAAGATCGAGTTCATCCGCGTCGAGGCGCTGCCGGGCACGCGCTGGCTCAGTGCTGATGCGGAGACGAAGGAGGAGAAGCCTCGCCGGGCTGTAGTTTCATTCGGGCCGGAGCATGCGCCATTGGAGCAGCGGCAAGTCGCTAAGGCGCTGGAAGAGGCGTATCAGCTTGTGCCCAAGCCAGCACTGGTCATTTTCGCGGCTCTGCAATTCGATCCGGAGGCCGCAAAGGACATCGACGAAACGAAGTGGCCGGGCGTGACGATGCTCAAAGCGCAGATGAACGGCGACCTGGTGACTGAAGACCTGAAGAAGAAGCGATCGAGCAACGAGAGTTTCTGGCTTGTCGGCCAGCCCGATGTGCAGTTGAGAAAGCACGAAAGCACGAAGGGCGCGAAGACAAAAGGCAAGGGCACGGAGCCGGCGATGTGGCAGGTCGAGGTTCACGGCTTCGACTACTACAACCCCAAGAGCGGCAAGGTGGAGCCGGGATCGACGGGCAACATCGCCATGTGGCTGCTGGACACCGATTACGACGGGCGCAGCCTTTATCCTCGGCAAGTGTTCTTCCCGATGGCAGGTGCGAAGGATGGCTGGGCGCGGCTGGCAAAGAACCTCAAGGCGGAGATCGATGAGGATTTGATCGAACAGTATCGTGGGACTGTGAGCCTGCCCTTTGCTGCGGGAAAGAACCAACGGATCGCGGTGAAGATTGTGGATGACCGGGGTATCGAGAGCCTGCGGATCATTGACATGGCGGGGGAAAAGCAGTGAAAAAGCCCGACCATCTCATCGTCAACAATCCGTATGTCGTGCCGCGCAAACACTGGCGGTACGACCGGCAGCGGCAGAGTTTCGACTTGGAAGCTGGCCGGCGTTCGGCGGGCTACATGATGGCCACTCCGGGGCATGGCGGGGCACATGACGATCCGGGCGTGTTCGTGCCGATCGATCTGGTGAACCTCATCCGGCCGCGCGTCGATGAGTGGCGCGAGGGTGGGTGCGCCGGGATCACAGCGACGACGCGGGCACTATTGGAACACTGGCGCGACAACAGCCAGCGAGACCCGGGCCGGCGGTTTTTCTTCTGCCAGCTTGAAGCGATTGAGACCTTGATCTGGCTGACCGAAGCGCCGGCGGCGGAGAAGGTGGGCATCGAGATTCCCAGCGACGGCGGGCCGTTCACCCGCCTTTGCAGCAAGATGGCTACCGGTTCGGGCAAGACAATCGTGATGGCGATGCTCATCGCATGGCAAGTCTTGAACAAGTTCGCGAATAAGTCCGATGCGCGGTTCTCCAAGAATGTGCTGCTGGTCGCCCCGGGCTTGACGGTGCGCAAGCGGTTGGAAGTGCTCAAGCCAGAAGGGGGGAAGGAAAACTACTACGACCTGTTCCACATCATCCCCGACGGCATGATGCAGTCGATGCGGGCCAACGCACGGATCGCCATCATCAACTGGCACAAGTTGGGCTGGGAGACGGACGAGAAACTAGCGAAGAAAAAAGGCGTGGACAAGCGCGGAGCCAAGAGCGATGAAGCCTGGCTGCGCGAAGTGCTGGGCGACATGGCCAAGGCGCGGAGTCTGGTGGTGGTCAACGACGAGGCGCACCATGCGTGGCGCGTACCCAAGGGATTGAAGGTGAAGGGAGTATCGAAGGAAGACAAAGTAGAGGCGACGCAATGGGTCGGCGGACTGGACCGGATTCATAAGGCGCGGGGGATTCTCAACTGCTTCGACCTGTCCGCGACGCCGTTCGTGCCGTCAGGTAAGCGAGCCAATGAGGATGCTCTGTTCGGCTGGATCGTGAGCGACTTCGGATTGAATGACGCCATCGAATCCGGGCTGGTTAAGACGCCGCGCGTGGTGGTGCGCGATGATGGCTCGCCTGATGCGAATACGTTCCGGTCGAAGCTGTACCACCTGTATGCGGCGAAGGACGAACACGGCAACCGCATCCGCGAGGACTTGAACCGCAAGGCGGAGCCGCACGAGGCGCTGCCGGGGCTGGTGATGAACGCCTACAACCTGCTGGCGAAGGACTGGCTGGAATGGAAGAAGCGGTGGGAAAAGGACTGGAAGAAGCACAACCCGGACCGAGAGTTTGTTCCGCCGGTGATGATCTCGGTGGTGAACCGGATCGAGACGGCGGCGCGGGTGAAGTATGTGATCGACCACGAAGAACTGGTGGTGAAGGAGTTCTGCAAGTCGGAATTAACGCTGGAAATCAACTCGGCGGAACTGGGCAAAGCGGAGGCACAGGAAGATGCGATCGCGCTGGCGCAGAATGACGAAGCTGGCGATGACGAGGAAGGTGTCGGAAAGAAGCTGAACCGGGTGCAGCGGGCGGAACTGCTTCGTCGGATGGTGGACACTGTAGGTAAACCGGGCGAGGCGGGAGCGCGAATTCAGCATGTAATCTCGGTGGCGATGCTGTCGGAAGGTTGGGATGCGAAGACAGTGACGCACATCATGGGGCTGCGGGCTTTCACCAGCCAGTTGCTATGTGAACAGGTGGTCGGTCGGGGGCTGCGGCGGACGAGCTACGACATTCAGCAGCCGGGCGTAGGTGATGAGCGGACGCCGTCGGGCGAGACGCTGGACCTGCCGTTTATGTTCAAGCCGGAGTATGTGAACGTGTTTGGCGTTCCGTTCTCATTCATGCCACACGAGGAGGAGGGCGACGCGACGCACACGCCACCGTTGCCAACAATCGCGGTGGAGTCACTGGAGGACCGGGCGGGCGAGTTTCAGATTTCGTGGCCGCAGGTGGTGCGAATCGAGCATGTATTGAAGCCAAAGTTGGAATTGGATTGGACGAAGGTGCAGGTACTGAAGATCGATGCGGCGTCCCTGATCCAGACGGCAGAACTCGCGCCAACCGTTGAAGGCAAAGCGGACCTGACGAAGAAGACAGAGATTGAGCTACGCGATTTAGCGAGCCGGTATCGCTATCAAACTCTGGCTTTCGAGGCTGCTAAGAAGGTGTATGAGGAGAAACGGTCGGGCTGGCGTGGACTACCGGACGTGCTGCTGGGGCAGTTGATTCATATTGTCGAGCAGTTCATTCGATCCGATCGCCTTTCGATCACGCCGAGCCTGTTTACGCAAGATGATCTGCGTCGTCGCGTGCTGCTTACGCTGAGCATTTCAAGGATTGCGCAGCACCTGAAAGATGCGTTGCGGAACGAAAATGTCGCGTCGCGAAAACTCGTGTTAGATGAGGCATGGCCGATCCGTTCGACCAGCGACATGCGGATTTGGTACACGTCCCGACCATGCGCACCAACGACGCGATCTCACATCAGCCATTGCGTGTTCGATAGCACATGGGAATCGGCGGAAGCTTACTGGCTCGATCATCGCGAAACGCGAAGCATGATCCGCGCTTGGGCCAAGAACGATCATCTTGGGTTCGAGGTGCGATACATCTTCGCCGGCGGCAGCGCCAAGTACCGACCGGACTTTCTTATTCACTTGAGCAATGGTAAAACACTGGTACTCGAAGTGAAGGGTGAGGAAAAACCACGAGATAAAGCTAAGCACGCCGCGATGCGGGAGTGGTGCGAGGCAGTAAACGAAGACGGGCGATTCGGTACTTGGTGCTGTGACGTGTCGTACTCCCCATCGGACGTGTTGGACATTCTGGCAAAACACTCAGAGTTACTGCGCCAGTCGTAGCAAACAATCGGGCGCGTTGTATTGAGCAAGTATATTTCCATTACTCAGGTGCGTGATGAACAGTGATTTAATCAAGAGCCTGACAAGGCTCCGCGACCAATTCGATGAAGGTGCAATGCGCTTTTCGGGCTTGGAATGCGTGATGATCGAACGTTCGGCGCGTTGCAAGGAGTATCCGCCGGGCGATCCTCCATTTACGGACGGAATAGGCAAGGATGACTCTTGGGTAACAGATGTGTCTTACTGCGGTGCGGAGACCGGCTTCGATGCAACTGGACGCCTACATTATCGTCGCGATCCGAAAGGAAACCCGATCTTGCCTCAAACGATCGAAGACCGCATGAGGATCGAAGGCTCGCGTCGTGAGATTCATCTTCGCGAAAACAAGATCAACCTGCGAATAGAGAACCAAAGCCAGCGCGGGGAGGCTCCATTTCGTCGTTTGGCCGCTTCGATCGGGGAGCTTTTGTCGGCCAATCCGGCTCTCCATGTCAATCACATTGCTGAGCATACTTTTAACCTTCGAGACGACGTGGAACGCTGGATATGCGCGCTGTTTGACCTTGCATGGGCCAATGTTGCCGGTTCTCCACTGCGAAGTTCTCGGCGTGTATGGTTCAACGGCGGTTCGTCGCAAAGAAGTGTCGAAGACGCGGCGGTAAGTGATCTGCATGTCCTTCGAGGAATTTCGTCGAAGAAGGTGATTGCTGAAACACCCGATCCTCCAGATCGATGCTACACGCAGTTGCCAGATGTGTTCCTCGCTTCGTCTCAGGCGATTGACATACTTCTCAATGGTGTTCTGGAGTCCAGTCCAGTGGCTGCCGAGGACGACTACTATCAAGCCCTTTGGTACAACGAAGCGACCAAGAACGGCCTTTATGCTGATCTGTTGCGCATCGCGTTCCACGAGGGAAGAATAGTGGGGGAAAAGCGCGGGACTCGTAATTACTACTCACTGGCCAGCGTGAAAAAAGTCTATTCGCAATATCGGTCAGCACTCGAAAAGCAAGTGGCGAAAGATGAAGCAGGCACTTAGATAGCGAAGAGATGCGAAAGAAGGCGAAAGAAGGCGAAAGAAGGCGAAACAGTTCTGGACCACTATAGAATCATCGCCAGTTCCATGCGTTTAATAGGGCATGAGCGATTCCATTTCTGAAGTCTTTGTACCAGTGCGTCGAGCCGCCGCCGTCTTAGGTGTGCCCGCCGCTTGGTTGCGATCCGAAGCCGAAGCCGGTCGTTTGCCCTACCTGCGCGTAGGCCGACGGCTGGTTCTTAATCCTCAAGCGGTGGAGCGCGTCCTGATGATGCGCGCCCAGCAAGCCAGTGGCGAGGGGGTGGACCGTGAATAACCCAATCACGACGACCCCACTGCTGGTGGATCGCCGCGAGGCGGGTCGGTTGCTGGGGGTCTCGCCCGGCACGATCGACAACCTGCGAACGCGGGGCGAACTTCCCTCAGTGAAGATCGCGGCACGTCGGCTGTTCGACGTGGGCGATCTGCGGCGCTTCATCGAAGCACGGAAGGCGGTGATGCTATGAGCACGCCCCTTCCGATGCAACGAATCCTGACGGCCTTGCGAGTACATGGCCATGAACCCAAGCAAACCGGGAAGGGCTGGTGCTGCCGCTGCCCTGCCCACGATGATGGAAACCCAAGCCTATCGATCAACGCCGGCGACGACGGGCGGGCGCTGGTGACCTGCCACGCCGGCTGCACCTTCGATGCGGTTTGCGGCGCGATCGGGCTGCGGCCCGCCGACCTGTTCACCGATGACCCAACCCGGCGCAACGGACACGCGCCCAAGACCCGGCGACGTGGTGACGGCGACACAATTACACGAAAGCCTGGAGCCGGCGCGGATTCTGTCACCGTCGCCAGCGACGCCGCCGGCGGGCGCACTTTCACCATGCCCCACGAGGCGGTGGCCGAACTGGAACGTCGGCATGGCCCGTTATCGAAGGGCTGGAGGTACCAGAACGCGGCGGGCGACATGGTGGGATTGGTGATCCGCTGGGATACGCCGATCGGGAAGGACGTTCGTCCGGTGGCGCGGAAGGCGGACGGATCGGGCTGGATCATCGGCGGTATGCCCACGCCCCGCCCGCTGCATGCCCTGCCCGACTTGTTGAAGACGCCGGTGGGATCGCGGGTGTACATCACCGAAGGCGAGAAGGCGGCGGACGCGGCCCGAGCGGTTGGGTTGGTGGCGACGACAAGCCCGCACGGCGCAAAGTCAGCGAAGCAAGCGGATTGGTCCCCGATGAATGGGCGTGACGTAGTGATTCTGCCCGACCACGACGACGCCGGCAAACAGTACGCGGCGGACGTGGTGAAGCTGGCGATGGCTGCGGGAGCAAAGTCGGTGCGGATTGTTCGACTGGTTGAACTATGGGCAGACCTGCCCGAAGGCGGCGATATGGCGGACCTTGTGGAGCATCGCGGCGGCGACGTGGACGCGATGCATGCGGAACTCGAAGCGATGGCGGACAAGGCCGAAGCGGTGATGGTGGACGCGACGACGCCCCAAGGGCCGGCGGTCCCCGCGTTCAAGCCCTTTCCGGTGGACGTGCTGCCCCAGCCGATCCGGGGATTCGTCTTGTGCGCGGCGAAGTCGATCGGGTGCGATCCGTCTTACGTTGCCTTGCCCCTGCTGTCGGGGCTGGCGTCGGCGATCGGCAACACTCACCGGATTGAGTTGAAGCGAGGGTGGACCGAGCCGGCGATTGTGTGGACAGCGATCGTGGGCGATAGCGGCACGGCGAAGTCGCCCGCGCTGGAGTTGGCCCTAATCAGGATACGCAAGCGGCAACATGATGCGATGAAGAAACACGCCGACGCGATGAAGGAACATGCCGACGTGCTGGCGATACACGAACGCGAAGCGACACACTGGAAAAAAACCAAGTCGGACACGCCCCCGCCGGCCAAGCCCGAAGCCCCGATCGCCGATCGGTGTTGGACCGATGACGCGACGACCGAAGCCCTGGCGGTGCTGCTGCAACAAAACCCGCGCGGACTGCTGATGGTGCGTGATGAACTCGCCGCTTGGTTCAATTTCGATCGGTACACCGGAGGCAAGGGCGGCGGCGACGCTGCGAAGTGGCTGGAAATGTTCGGCGGGCGTCCGATGGTAGTGGACCGCAAGACCGGCGGGACGCTGTATGTTCCCCGCGCGGCGGTATCGATTGCCGGCGGCATCCAGCCGGAAACCCTGCGGCGGGCGCTGGGGCAGGAACACCGTGATAACGGGTTGGCGGCGCGGCTGCTACTGACCTGCCCACCACGCAAACCGAAGCGGTGGACCGAAGCGGACGTAGATGCGAACACCGAAGCGGCGGTGGCGGCGGTGTTCGATCGGTTTTACACCCTGACGATGGAAACCGACGACGACGGTGATGAACGACCCCGGCTGGTGACCTTAGCCCCTGACGGCAAGGCCGCGTGGGTTCGCTTTTACGACGAACACGCCGGCGAACAAGTGAACCTGTCGGGCGACGAAGCTGCTGCTTGGTCGAAGCTGGAGGGTTACGCGGCCCGGCTGGCGCTGGTGACTCACCTTACCCGCTGGGCGGCGAATGACTCCACGCTGGGCGATCCCGCGCGAGTGGACGAAACGAGCATCGCGGCGGGGGTGACGATGGCCCGCTGGTTCGGAAACGAATGCCGGCGGGTGTATGCGATCTTGGGCGAGTCGGACGAAGGGCGAGAATCACGTCGGCTGGTGGAGTGGATCGAACGCAAGGGCGGATCGGTGACGACGCGCGACCTTACACGCGGCCCACGCGAATATCGGGATGCTGACAAGGCGGCGAAGGCGCTGGGCGAATTAGTGACGGCGGGTGTTGGGAGGTGGGAAGTTGATGACCACGCGGGCGGGCGTGGGCGTCATGTCTCTCGATTCCGGCTGCTGTCACAGCTTGGTGACGCTGGCGACGGCGACACAAATAGCGAAACAGGCGGGGAGCGTGGCATATCTGTCACCGTCGCCACTGTCTCCACTTCCACGACTGCCAGCGAAGGCTGGGGCGAGGAAGGTGAACTGTGAACATCACTGAACCCTTGGTAATCGATGCGGTGCGAGCCGGAGTACTTCTGATCGCTGACGGTGACGCGCTACGATTTAAGGCGCTGACGTTGATGCCGTCGGGACTGGCTGAGCGGATCAAGGCAAATCGCAGTGATCTTTTAACCATGCTGCGCCCGGCGTCGACGAACGGAACGTACACGTCGCCCGACGCGGCGGATGTGCCACCGTGCAGCGGCAAAACCACAACGCCTTCGATACGTCGATATGCCACGACTGATGTCGAAGTTGAAGGCGGGCTACCGCCGTACATGGTGGGCAATGACCCACTGACAGCGGCAACGGCAAGGGATGCGGCGGAGAACGCACTAATCCTCGCCTTCGCCTTCCGCTTGGCAGTTGATAAGTGGCGCGAGTTGGATGGACCCGACGCGAAGACCGACGCCGATGTACTGCGGTGCGTCCAACGCGACATTGAAGCGGCGATGACGGTGCTGGGCGACGCGACGGCGATGATCCAAGAAGCGGCACCGCCCGCCAAGGTTTCGTATCAGGTGCGAATAGGCGAATGAAAGTCGCACAATGATAGTTGCCATACGGCAACGCACCTGTTATGCTACTGACATGGGTCAACTAACGAAGGCAATCGCGGCGGCAGTGAAGGCGAGCGATCAAACGCCATACGCCATTGCCAAAGGTGCTGGCGTCGCCCGTAGTCAACTGTCGCGGCTGATGAGTGGCGAGCGCGGATTGAACTCTGAAACGATCGAACTGCTGGCTGACTATTTGGAACTGCAAATCACGATTGAACCTAAACGCAAGACCACGAAGGGACGGTGACGTATGGCAAGCATCGGACACGAAGGCAAACGCGGCGAGTTGAAGCGAATCATGTTCCGTGATGCAAAGGGCAAGCAGAAATCGCTGCGATTGGGTGAATGCTCTGAGCGGTCGGCACAAACTGCCCTGGCAGGATTTGAGCGCGTGCTTGAAGCCCATCGTGTCGGATCAACGATCCATCCTGATGGCGTGCGCTGGCTCGAAGCGATCAATCACCGCCTGCATTCGCGAGTCGCGCGGCTGGGATTGGTTGAACCCCGTCAAGACGCAGTGGTGATGACGCTGGCGAACCTACTGGATCGTTTCAATGCCACGGCATCAGTCAAGCCATCCACACGGGCTGCCTACAAGCAAACCACGGACAGCCTGCGTTCGTTCATCGGCGCAGATACCACACTGGCTGAGTTGAAGCCCGCCCATGCAGACAACTGGCGCAAGTCAATCTCCGAGCCGGTGACCACGAAAGGCCGTGATGGAAAAATCATCACCAAGCAACTTGCTCCGGCAACAATTGCGAAGCGGGTGCATGTCGCGCGAACGATTTTCAAGCGGGCAGTGCGATGGGGGATGATGCCCTCCAATCCATTCGCAGACCTGCGGGCTGGCTCACAATCAAACCCTGATCGTGCGTATTACGTCACCGTTGAATCCATCCGTGCGATTCTGGCGACGTGCCCTGACGACCAGTGGCGGGCGATCGTGGCTCTGTCTCGGTTTGCTGGATTGCGTTGCCCCTCTGAGATCGTGGCCTTGCGATGGGGTGATGTGAACTGGGAACGTGGAAGGCTGACGGTGCGAAGCAGCAAGACCGCCGGGCACGAAGGCCACGCGGTGCGCGTGGTGCCCATTGCCTTGGAGTTGCGGACGATCCTGCTGGCACTGTTCGAGCAAGCCGAACCGGGAACGGAAGCGGTGATTCCCCGCTTGCGTGATGCGTCAGTCAATCTCAGAACCACGTTTCAGAAGATCATTGCGAAAGCCGGTGAAAAACCCTGGCCACGTCTGTTTCACAACATGCGGGCATCATGCGCGACAGATTGGGTGGAACAGTACCCCGCTCATGTGGTCGCCGGTTGGCTCGGCCATTCGCCCCTGATCGCGGCACAACACTACCTGCAAGTTCGCGATGCTCATTTTGACATGGCAGCAGGTGTCGGCGAAGCGGCAACAAATCCGGCAACACAAGCGCGCCCAAGCGATGCCACGGACGGACAAGCCAAAACACAAAACCCTCAAATCCCAGCGGATTTAGTGGGGGTTGGTGTCGGGTGTGATCCGGTGGGAATGGAGCAAATGGGCGTTGCAGGACTCGAACCCTCCCGCTTTCTTGCGGAGAATGATGAGATTGACGGTTCGAGCGGCATCAAATCCGGCAACAATAGTGCATCCAGCAGCGATTCCTGCCCGGTAGCGAA
>Ga0163144_10021734_pt1 | contig 12739 bp, 7 predicted proteins | sample OliLak19BULKMAT1_FD_123175 | JGI IMG/M metagenome (GOLD analysis project Ga0163144, IMG submission 123175) | Freshwater microbial mat bacterial communities from Lake Vanda, McMurdo Dry Valleys, Antarctica - Oligotrophic Lake LV.19.BULKMAT1 | ecosystem: Environmental > Aquatic > Freshwater > Lake...
CCATGGTGCCTTGTTCGAGACCTATGCCTCGATCCGCATCCATGGCGCCATGCTCGATGAAGTACGGCGCAGCGACTGGACACCGCGCTCGGTGCATCGCCGCGCGCGTGACGCCGGAAAAGCCAAGCGCCTGGTTGAACAGCGCTGCGGCCGCGCTGCCGGCGCCGCTGAAGTAGCGTCTTCGATGTCCATGACGGCCGATGAATATCACCGGCTGCTCGAAGATGCCGGGCGCAGCCGGATGATCAGCCTGGAGAGCCATATCGAGGATTGTGGCGCAGACCACATGACCGTCGTGGATTCCGCCAGTCCCGAGCAAGTCCTGCAGCACGACGGCTTCCGCAAGGATCTGTCGGCCGCCATCAAGGCCTTGCCGCAGCGCGAGCAGTTCGCGGTGAGCTCGCATTACCAGCACGGAATGAGCTTGCGCGACATCGGCGTTGCGCTGGGCATCGGCGAATCTCGCGCCTGCCAGATCATCGGTCACGCAACCAAGCGCATGCGCGTGCTGCTGGCTGATTGGGATGGCAGCGACGCTGGCGAATGAGCAAGTTTACAAAAGGCAAACAAAATCATGAAAAAGACGGCGCGCATTCTGGTCATTCACAGCTCTTCGGTCATGCGCTACATGATCAAGTGCTGTTTCGACACACTCGGATACAGCAATACGACCATGGTCGCTGATGGTGCCGCCGGGCTGGAGTTGCTCGACGAGTACGCATTCGGGCTCGTGCTTTTCGATTGCGATCTGCCCGACATGAGCGGCATTGGCCTGCTGCAGGTGATCCGCAGCGACCGGGCGCTGGGCTGCCTTCCGGTGATCATGATGGTTGGCAGTGGCGACCGCGCCGTCGAGCATCAGGCGTGGCGCTATGGCATCGATGCCTTTGTCAAACGGCCGACCACCGAAACAGTGCTGCAGGCGGTTCTTGCCAGCGTGCTCGGCTGCATGGAATCGGCTTCGGCGGTTTCCCGCCTGTCTGCCAAGTCTTTGGATACGCGCAACCACGTCCCCGCATCCGACTGGCCGGTTGCGGCAATGGCCACGGGCAACCTCGATGCCACCCTTTTGCCGGGGACGTCGACATGAACCACAGCTTGCGCATACTCGGCGTCGATGATTCCCTGGTCATACGGGTAGTCATGAAGCGCTGCTTTGAACGGCTCGGCTATGCCAGCTACTCCGTAGTTGGCGACGGCGAATCTGCGCTGGCGTTGCTGCATGAGCAATCGTTCGACCTCGTGCTGACCGATTGCTGCATGCCGGGCATGAGCGGGATGGACCTGCTTCGAGCAATCCGCGCCGATGCCGCGCTCGGTTGCCTGCCCGTAGTCATGATGTCCGGGCTCTCGGGCCACGCGATTGAAAACGAGGCCAAGCGAGCTGGCGTTGATGGCTTTATCGCCAAGCCGTTCACCGATGCCATGCTGCAGGAAACCATTTCAGGCATTTTCGATTGCGCCACCTGCGTCGCGGCCTGAGCACACGGCCGGAAATTGCTTCGACGCGGTAGACTCCCGCCATTGCCGTTTCGGCATGCCGGAGTCGGCAATGCAGCCTCTTGTTCCCGATGGCACGCACGGTTCAAGGCCATTGGCCACCGGTGTTGATGCGCTTGCCGGGCCCTATGACCAGAGCCGCGCTTTTGCCGAGATCACGCGGCTGGGCGTCGTCAACAAACGCCTGCTGGCGATGCTCGAATGCGAGCGTCAGCAGCTTGCGCGTGCGTTGCACAACGATGCCGGGCAGGTGATGACGGCGATCAGGTTCTGCGCACAGGCGCTGCACCATGAGATCGATGCCGATGGCCGCCAGGCCGGTCTGGATGAAATCGCGCAGTTGGCCGAGCACTCGGTCTCGCTGCTGCGCAGTTTGTCGGCGGGCCTGTGGCCACCGCCGCTGGATACGCTGGGCCTTGCGGCAGCGTTGCGCTGGCAGGCGACAGAGATGTTCCTGAAACGCGACGAAGTGCTGGTACTCAAGCTCGACGCGCTCCGGCAGCGGTTGCCGCCCGAAGTCGAACTTGCGTTGTTCCGGATCGCCCAGGAAAGCCTTGCCAACGTCTTGAGGCATGCCAGGGCAGGGCGCGTTGAAGTGTGTCTGCAGCTTGCCGATGGCTGCCTCGAACTTGCAATTGACGACGACGGTTGCGGAATTTCCAGTGTGGAAACAGCCGATGGCGGCATCGCCATCATGCGGCTGCGGGCGCAGCTGGCGGGTGCCGAGCTGCAGATCGAGCCCGGCACAAATTCCGGGACGCGGGTGCTGGTCAGGATTGTGGTTTCCGGCTGGCAGGGTGTTGAAAAACACCCTGCCAGCCCAGGCCATGGAGGGCCGGATCGCGAATAAAGCACGCAAGTGCTTTATTCGTCGTGAGCGAGTACGGACATGTGCCGGACTCGCGACTTGCAAAACGCACAGGACGTGCGTTTTTCAACAAGATGCTGGGCCCCGCCTGAGTTCGGCAATGCGCGCAGCGCTCTTTGTCCTTGTTTCAGCCGACGATGCGGAGTTTGCCGCCGCCGGCTTTCGGGAGCCGGAGCTGTTTCGCGTGGGGCAGTTCCAGCGGCGGTTTCGCCAGCCATTTGCGTGCGAATGCATCGGCTGCCACCGGCCGTCCGAAGTGGTAACCCTGGGCGAATTCGCAGCCCAGCTCCAGCAACGCGGTGGCTTGCCCGGCGTCCTCTACGCCTTCGGCTGTGGTGTTCATGCCGAGGCTGCGCGCCATCATGATGATGGCCTTGACGATGGCGTAGTCGTTGCGGTCGTTGAGCATGTTGCGCACGAACGACATGTCGATCTTGATGTGGTCGGCGGCAAAACGCTTGATGTAGGCCAGCGACGAATAACCGGTGCCGAAATCGTCGATGGCGATCGCGAAGCCCGCCGCGCTCAGTTCCTCCATGATGCCGACGGCGCGTTCGGGGTCGGCCATCATGCTGCTTTCGGTGAGTTCAAGCTCGAACTGCGCAGTCGACAAGCCCGTGCTGCTGACGATCGCCAGCAGGCGGTCGACGATTTCCGGCTCCATCAGCTGCTGGGCCGAGAGGTTGACTGCCAGACGGCCCGGAAACGTCAGGCCACTGTCGCGCCAGGTTTTCATCTGGCGGCAAGCCGCGCGCATGACCCATTCGCCCAGTGGCCCCATCATGCCGCGCTCCTCGGCGATGGGAATGAATTCCGCCGGGCTGATCCAGCCGCGTTCGGAATCCTGCCAGCGCAGCAGCGCCTCGGCGCCGGTGGCGTGGCCCTTGGCCAAGTTTACTTTCGGTTGGAAGTACAGCTGCAGCTTTCCGCTCTCCAGCGCGTGTCCGAGGCGGTTGGCCAAGTCCAGCTTGTTTTCAAGTTGCGCACCCATTTCCGACTGGTAGAAACGATTGCCGCCGCCGCTGGCCTTGGCTCGGTACATGGCAATGTCAGCATGCTTGATCAGATCTTCCGATGTCCGCCCGTCCTCCGCGTACAGCGCAATGCCGATGCTCATGCCGAGGGTCACGACGTGTCCCATCAGGTTCAAGGGTTCGGAAAGTGCGTGTTGCAGCCGCTTGGCGATAAGCAGCGCAGTCTTGCGGTCGGCGTCGTCGGCGATCAGGACGAATTCGTCGCCGCCCAAGCGCGCCAGGGTTTCTTCCTGCCGGCACGCCGACTGGAACCGGCGCGAGACCTCCACCAGGGCCATGTCGCCGATGGCGTGGCCGAGGCTGTCGTTGATTTCCTTGAACCGGTTGAGGTCCATGAACATCAGCGCAAAGCGCTTGTCGTGCCGCTGCGCGACGAGCATGGAATGTTCGAGCCGATCAAGGAACAACGCACGGTTGGGCAGGCCGGTCAGGGAATCATAGAAGGCCAGTTTCTCGATGCGCGCAGCCTGCAGCTTCTGTTCACTGATGTCGGCCATGATGTTGATGTGGTGGCTGATCTCGCCGCTCTTGTCACGAACGCTGGCGATCGACATCGACAGCGGATGCGCCTCGCCGGACTTGTGCCGGCTCCAGAATTCGCCCTGCCAGCGGTCGCTGATGGCCAGGCATTTGCGCTGGGCCTCGTCATAGATCGCGTCGTGGCGCCCGGAGTCGAGCATTTCCAGCGTCTGGCCCACGGCTTCCTCGGCTTGGTAGCCGGTCAGGTCGACAAAGGCCTGGTTGACCAGCAGGATCTTGCGCCCGGCGTCGGTGACCACGATGCCTTCGATGCTTTCCTCGAACACCACCTTGGCCAGCTGCTCCTGCTCGCGCGAGCGGAAGCGCTCGATGGCGAGGGCGGCCAGTCCGGCCGATTGCCGCACATGCGCCAATTCTTTTTCGGTGGGCGCACAGGGTTCGTCGCGATAAACGGCAAAGGTGCCCAGCACCTTGTTGTCGGAGGAAAGCACCGGCTGTGACCAGCAGGCGCGGACGCCGATCTGTGCAGCCAATTCGCGGAACGGTTCCCAGTTCGGGTGGGTCATCACGTCCTCGACGACCACCGTGCAGCCGCTGTACGCGGCCATGCCGCAGGAGCCGACATTTTTGCCGATCTCGACGCCATCGATGGCGTCGATGTAGGCGCGGGGCAGGCTGCGTGAAGCGCCATGGATCAGGCGTTTGCCATCGGCGGCGAGCAGCAGGATGGAGCAACGGGCACCGCTGAGGTCAGCCTCGACGAAGGCCGCGATACCTTCCAGCACTTCCTGCAGGGGCGCTTCGTTGGTGATCTGGGCCAGCGTATGCGCGTAATGCTGCTGCCACAGTTCGGCAAGCCGGCGGCTGGTGACGTTTTCGTTGGCCACCACCACGCGCACCGGTCCGCTGCCGGAAAAGCGCGAGGCGCGCACGGCAAACCAGCGCTGTGCGTCGGCGGTGTGGTGCGGGTACTCCATCTCGAATTGCGCGGTGGTGCCGGCAAGCACATCGCCCAGGCCAGCGGCGAAACGCAGGGCGGCGCCGGGATCGGAGCTGATCGCCAAGTGACGGGTGCTGGCCGCAAGATAATTGCTGCCGACATCCGGCAGCTGCGGTTGGTCTTGGCTGGCATTGAATTTGTGCCAGGCCTCGTTCACCGAAATGATCGTGCCGCGCTCATCCAGCACGCAGATCTGCGCGGTCAGTCCATCCAGAGTGGATTGGGCGAAATGCATTGAGGCCAGCAGGGCCTGCTCCAGTTTGCTGCGGCTGATGGCGTGGCGGATGGCACGGACCAGGGTATCGGTGTCGGACTGGCCCTTGATCAGGTAGTCCTGCGCGCCGGTCTCCAGCGCCTGCTGGGCGAAGGCATCGTCGTCACGTCCGGTCAGCACGATCAGCGGCAAGGCACCGGCGACTTCGCAGGCGGCGCGCACCGTATCCATGCCGGAAGAATCAGGCAGCGACAGATCCATCAGCACGATATCCGGAGGGCTCTGCCTGAGATTGACCAGAGCCTCGGCCAGGCTGGTTACCCAGACGATTTCGTAGCGCGATTCCCGCGACGCATGCAGGGCCTGGCGCAGCAGGCTGGCGTCACCCGGGTCGTCTTCGACAAGGAGCACGCGGCAAGGGATATCGGTATTCATGGCGGCCACCTGGCGTAGGACGATCGGTACGGGCGGCTGGCAGGCATTGCTGGCTGGCGCCGCAGGCCCGGTGTTTCCCGGACTCCGATCTGTCTATCGGCACGGCGCAGTGATTCTTCAGTTTGTTGGGCAAAAAATATTTGCAAGCGGCCGGCTCCCGAGGTTCGGGCGCCTCCCGCAGGAGCGGCGTCAGCCGCGATATCAATTCGACGCGATGCGTGTCGCGGCTGATGCCGCTCCTACGGAAGCAGGCGGGCGGCGACCGCGCGCCGCAGCTGCTCGGGCTGGAAGGGTTTCTCGATGAACAGGTTGCGGCTGGCGGCGAGGAACTCACGCGCCTGCGGCGTGAACGCACCACCGGTGATGAAGATGATGCCGGCGGCCAGCTCTGCATTGACCACGTGCAGGGCCAGCTGGAATTCCATGCCGGTCAGGTCGGGCATCATCAGGTCGCACAGGATGAGGTCGAAGTGTTCGCCGGCCTGGATGCGACGCAGGGCCTCGCGGGCGTCGAGCAGGATCAGTATCTCGGGGCCGCCGGAAATGGCGCGGGCAATGGACTTTGCCACATGGGGATCGTCGTCTATCACCAGGACGCGATGGCCGGCGGGCAGGTCGATGCGATCAATGCGCGCGGCAGGTTCGGTCGCTGGCTGGGTGGCGGCGGGCAGTACAACGCGGAACAGGCTGCCCGCGCCCAGTGTGCTTTCCACTTCGATGCGGCCGCCCAGCGACGTCACGATGCCGTGGCAGATCGAAAGGCCAAGCCCGGTGCCGGCGCCCACTGAGCGGGTGGTGAAAAATGGCTCGAACAATCGCGTCTGCACCTCCGGCGTGATGCCCGTGCCGGTGTCGCGTACTTCGGCGATAACCTCCCCGGCCGCGCCGGGGTAGAGGCTGACCGAGATTTCATTGTCCTGCGCGTGACCTTCGGGAATCGCCAGCGATGCGTTCACCAGCAGGTTGAGGAACACCTGCTCCAGCGAGTGAGGGAAGGCCAGCACCCGCGGCACCTCGTGCAGGAAGGTGGTGACCGTGGCCCGATGGCGAAGGTCGTTGCGGGCGAAGTGCAGCGCGGTTTCGATGGCGCGCATGACGTCGACGGCTACCCGGCTCTCGTTGGCTGGTCGCGAGAAAGCACGCAGGCCCGAGACGATGGTGCGCACACGATCAGCCCCTTCCTGCGCTTCCTGGATCGCCTCGATCATTTCATCGAGGCAGTCCTGTTCCGCGGGCAGCTGTGGACGCAGGCGGTCCAGCTCCTCGCTGACGAAGCCGAGGTTGGCGGTGATGAAGGTAAGCGGATTGTTGATTTCATGGGCGGCGCCCGCCGCCAATGTGCCCAGCACGGCCAGTCGCGAGTTGCCTTCGGCCAGCTTGCGCTCGGTCAGGTCCATGTTGGCGCCGGAGACGCGGATCGGCTTGCCGTTGCTGTCGCGCACGATGTGACCACGCGTCAGGATGGGCACGTAGTGGCCGTCCCGGTGCTGCAGGCGGATCTCCACCTCATAGGTGTCCACGTCCGAAGCCAGCGCATCGTTGTAGACGCGGTCGAAATTCGTCGCATCGTCGGGATGGATCAGCAAGCGCCGCGAGCTGGCATCGGTGGCGAATGCGCCCTGAGTGAAGCCGAGCATGGCCCACCAGCGCGGCGAGTAATAACGTACATCGGCCAGCAGGTCCCAGTCCCACCAGCCTTCGTTGGTGCCAGCCAGTACCCGCTGCAGCCGTTGCTCGCTGGCCCTCAGCGCCTGCTCGAGGCGGCTGCGGCTGATCGCATGGCGGAGGGCGCGCACCAGGGCATCGGTATCGCAGCCTTTGACCAGATAGTCCTGGGCCCCGGCTTCCAGGGTCTTGAGGGCGAAGGACGCATCGTCATGGCCGGTGAGTACCACCAGCGGCACGGTGCCCGCTGCCTCGTAGCCGGCGCGCACGGTATCGATACCGGTGGAGTCGGGCAGCGACAGGTCCAGCAGCACCACGTCGATGCTGCGCGTCTGCAGCTCCCCGCGGGCGTCGGCCAGGCTGCTTACCCAGGTGATCTCGTAGCGGCTGTCGCGCGCCAGGGCGAGGGCCTGACGCAGCAGGTTGGCATCGCCGGGATCGTCCTCGACCAGCAGGACCCGGCACGGCGCGCTGCTGGCCATGGTCAGTGGCTGGAGGGCAGGCGGACCACGCTGCGCCAGTAGCTTTCCAGGCCAAGGATGGTGGCCACGAACCGGTCCATCTCGGCCGGCTTGGTGATATACCCGGCAGCGCCGAGCTGGTAGGAGGCCAGTACATCACGCTCGACGTCCGAGCTGGTCAGCACCACCACCGGAATGGATGACAGTTCCTTTTGCGATTTGATCGCAGCAAGGAATTCGCGGCCATTCATCCGCGGCATGTTGAGGTCGAGCAGGATCAGGTCGGGTCGGGGGTTTTTACTTTGCTTTCCTTCCTCTCCGAGGTAGGCCAGAGCATCCAAACCGTCGACGGCATGGTGCAAGCTGCCGGGAACCTTGCCGTCGCGCAGTGCGATCCTGAACAGGTGCGCGTCCGCCGGCTCGTCCTCGATCAGCAGGAAGTTCAGGGGGGTGGCGTCCATAAGCTCTCAATCACAGCTGTCGGGGAGTTCGAACACCACTATAGCGCCTTGGCCGGCGTTGTTTTCAATCCAGATCCGGCCAGCACAGCTTTCGACGATGCGCCTGGCGATCGACAGCCCGATGCCGGTGCCACTGGGACCGGTTTCGAGTCGCTCGAAGATATTGAAAACTCGTTCACTGAAGTCTACCGGGATGCCGTTGCCATTGTCCCGGACCCGGTAGCGGCTGAGTTGGCCCTCACGCTCACCGCTGATGTCGACCAGCAGCGCCACCGACGGGTCCGCAGGGCTGCCGTGGGTCAGTGCGTTCTCGATCAGCACACAAAACAGCGTGGACAGGCGCCCGCGGTCCATGTTCGCGGCCGGCAGTGGCGTGACCTGCAGCCGGGCACCGTGGTGATCGATCTGCTTGGCCAGCTGTTGCTGGATCGAGTGGACAACGAGATTGGCGTCCGTCATGGCCACGTCGTCCGAGGGCAGGCCGGCGGAGACGTAGCGCTCGATGTCGCGTACCAGGATGCGCAGCCGGGAGGCGTCGTTCTCGAGGGTGTCGAGCTCCATTTGCACCAGTTTGTCAGTATGGGCTTCCTCGATGTGGTGCAGGCTGGCGCGCAACAGCTGCGTGTAACTGCCCAGTCGGCGAATGGGCTCGACCAGATGGTGGGCAGAGACCTCGGCGAAACGATTCAACTCGCGGTTGGCGCGGGCCAGCGCCGCGCTGCGCGTGAGCAGCCGGGCTTCTGCCTCTTTGCGCAAGGTGATGTCGTGGATCATGCCGGTGAAGGCACGTTGGCCAAGGATGCTCATTTCACTGACCGTCAGCTCCATCGGGAAGGTGGATCCATCCTTGCGCATCGCGACCAGTTCGCGAGGCTTGCCGATGATCCGGGCTTGGCCGGTTTCCAGGTAATGCCGAATGTAGCCGTCATGTCGCTGCCGGTGCGGATCGGGCATGAGCATGCTGACGTTGCTGCCGAGCACTTCATCGGCTGTGTAGCCGAAGACCCGCAACGCGGCTTGGTTCATCGATTGGATGCTGCCATTTTCGTCGATGGTGATGATGCTGAATTCGGCGCTGTCGATGATGGCGTGCAGCCGTGCTTCGCTGTCCTTGAGGTCGCTGGTCATCTCGCGGGCAATGGCCAGCGCCCGCTGGCGGCCGCTGGCCAGTAGCCAGGCCAGCCACGCCAGCAGGAGGCTCATGGCGATACCGGCCTTGGCTATGAACCTCGGCAAGGCAAACTCGCCGTAGGTATTGGTGCCGGGCAGGGGCTTGGCCAGCAGGGTCCAGTGCCGGCCTGCCACGATTATCTGTTGCTGGTAGGCAGTCAACTGCGTCGCAGCAACGTCGGTGGCGGAAAAACCCTTCGATGCGTACATCAGCGACGATGGTGAAATGTCGCGGCCGTCATGGATGCTGTAGGCAATCTTGAGTGGACGGTCGCCATCAACGCCCGCCATCAGCGCCTTCATGTTGAACGGGGCATCGATCCAGCCGACGATTTCCGACCTGCGCCCCTGCACGTCCATAGGCATGGGTCCGACCCTGTAAACCGGCAAGTACATGACGAAACCGGGCGCATTGCCGCGCCCCGCGTCTTGCTGCAGCTGAAGCTTGGCCGAGATGATGGCGTTGCTGTCACGCGCATTATCCATGGCTTTGCGCGGCGCGGCGGCAGAGTAGGGGTCGAAGCCGAACACCTTGAGGTTGTCGCCCGAGAACGGCTCCATGAAGATGATCGGCGCATACACGTCGCGCTCGCTGTCGGGCCGGATCGTGTACCCCGAGAAACCTTCGGCGCGGATCCTGGCGACATGCGCGGATTTTTCCGCTGCTGATACCCGCTCGGCGTAACCGATGCCCTGTATGCCCGGGAACAGTTGTCCGACATCCAGTTCGGCAACATAGCGGCGGAATTTCTCACGATCCACGCCGGGTGAACTGGCAATGAATCCGCGGACGCCGTGCAACATCTGCTCATACATGGCCATGCGCCGTTCGATACGGTTGCCGGTGGCGATGGCGTCGTATTGCAGGCTGGCCTTGATGCGTTCGACCGCCATCTGCTGGGCACCTTTCCATAGCAGCCAGGTCATGCCCAAGAAAATGGCCAGCACGGTCAATGCCACCAGCAGGGGCAAGTGGCGACCGCGCGCACTGCCGGCATAGTCCGCCCGAGGGGCGCTGGCCGCCTTCATCCCGGCAATCCTTCGCTGGTGTCCGCTGTATTGCCGGCCTCGGCGCCAGTCAGCGGCAGCTCGAAACAGAACGTGCTGCCCTGTCCTTCGCCGGCCGATTCCGCCCAGATCCGGCCACCGTGACCTTCGACAATGCGTCGGCACAGCGCCAGGCCCATGCCGGTGCCTTCAAATCGTGTGCGCGGCTGCAGCCGGATGAAGAACTGGAACAAACGGCCCAGATGCTGTGGTTCGATGCCGATGCCGTTGTCGCGGATGCAAACCCGCCAGCGTTGGCCCGTCACGTCGGAGTGGATGTCGATCCGTGGCGCCTGGCCTTTTTCGAAGAACTTGCTGGCATTGCCGATCAGGTTCTGGAACAGCCGGGTCATTTCGTCGCGGTTGGCGAGGATGTCGGGCCAGTTACCGGAGGTGGCTATCATCGCGCCACTGTCGGCGATGGCCGGGCCGAGGAAGGCCATCGCCTCGTCCAGCGATTCACGGCTGTCGAGGCGGCTTCGCGTGGAGGTATCACGGCCGACGCGGGAATATTCCAGCAGCGAAACGATCATCTGGTCCATGCGACGGGCGCCGTCGAGGGCGAACGCGAGGTTGTCGCGATCCCGTTCATCGAGCTTGTCCTTCGCCGACTTGGCCAGCAGCTGCAGGTGGCCCGAGACCATGCGCAGCGGTTGCCGCATGTCGTGCGAGACGCTGTAGGCGAACTGCTCCAGATCGGCGTTGGACTGCAGCAGCGCCGCCTGCGAACGCTTGAAATCGGTGATGTCGCGAATCGTGCAGATCAGCAGCGACTGCTCATCGACAATGATCGGGGTCAGCAGCATCTCGGCCGGGAAATCGCCACGATGCGGGTTGCGCAACAGCCACTCGAAGCGATGGCTGCCGTTGGCTATCGCTAGCGCGACCATCTCACCGGCTTTCTCGTTGGAGTCGCGGCCATCGGGCTGCAGCGGCGGCGAGATACTGCCTGGGCCTAGCGTGAGCAATGACTCGGCGTCGGCATAGCCGAGCAGATCCAGGGCGGCCTGGTTGCAGTCGATGAACTTGCGTTGTTCATCGATCACCAGCAAGGCATCGGCAGTGCCGTTGAACAGCATGCTGAAGCGCCGCTCGCTGGCCAGCAAGGCTTCGTCGGCGCGCTTGCGCTCGATGGAGCCGGCCACCAGGTCCGAGACATACTCCAGCAGGGCAAGATCTTTTTTGCTGTAGCGGATTTCGCCGTCGTAGCTTTGCACCGTGATCACACCGATGGTCCGCCCGTGTGATTTCAGCGGCACACTCAGCCAGTCGATGGAATCACTGCCGATCAGCGGCAGGTGGGTCAGCGAAGGTTCGGCGCTATCCGGGGTCAGCAGCAGCGGCCGGCCGCTGCGCAGGACGGTTTCGGTGAGGCCGCATCCGCTCAGAGGGCGGGGTGCGGGTGCAGTATCGAAATCATCAACGTAGTAGGGGAAGCTGACCAGGTCGGATGGCTCGTCGTACAGCGCCACGAACAGGTTACGGGCCGGCAGCAGGCCAGCGATGATCAGGTGGATTTTTTGGCACAGTTCCTCCAGGCCGATGGCGGTATGGGCGGCTTCTGAAATGCCGTACAGCGCCAACTGCATGGTCTGCGCCTGCTTGAGCTCGGTGATGTCCTGGATCGAGTTGAGGCTGTAGGCCCGACCGCCGATCCTGACCACGTTGCCGTTGTACAGGGCAGTGAACAGTTCGCCGTTCTTGCGCCGCATCACCACTTCCATGTTGTGCACCGATCCCTCGGTCTGCATCCGGCGGATGTAGGTATCGCGCTCTTCCTCGTAGGCCCAGACGCCCAGCTCGACCGAGGTCTTGCCGATGATGTCCTCACGGACGAAATCGAACGCCTGCAGGCAGGAATCGTTCATTTCGGCGACCAACCCGTCCGGCAGGGTCAACAGGGCGATGATCATCGGGCTCTGGTCGAAGACCGCGCGGAACCGCTCCTCTTTTTCCTCGATCACCAGCTGCGCTTGTTTGCTGGCGGTGATGTCGATCATTACCCCGCGGATCAGCCTGGCCTGGCCCTCTTCACTGACCACGGTGACCGAGTCGTCAAACCAGATTTCCCGGCCGTCCGCGGCGATCATGCGGTACTGGAACCGGTGGGACTGCATTGCCTGGGTGGAGGCCGTGCAAAAGGCCATGGCTTTATCGCGGTCGTCGGGATGGATGTGATCTTCCCAAAAGCCGGGATCATCGAGCCAATGTTTGACAGGGTAGCCGAGCAGGCGTTCGGCGTAGGAGCTGACGTAGCTGAACTCGAAAGTGCGTGCATCTGCCTCCCAGACGATGCCGTTGGTGGAGTCGATCAGGTCCTTCAGCCGCTGCTGCGTCTCGTACAGCGCGTGCTCGGCCTGCTTGCGCTCGGTGATGTCGCGTTCCACCGACACCCAGTGAGTGA
>Ga0163144_10021735_pt1 | contig 12739 bp, 9 predicted proteins | sample OliLak19BULKMAT1_FD_123175 | JGI IMG/M metagenome (GOLD analysis project Ga0163144, IMG submission 123175) | Freshwater microbial mat bacterial communities from Lake Vanda, McMurdo Dry Valleys, Antarctica - Oligotrophic Lake LV.19.BULKMAT1 | ecosystem: Environmental > Aquatic > Freshwater > Lake...
GCGACAAGTGATGAGCTGCGACCGACACCCGGCGCCTGCGTCGCCACCGGCGAGGCGGCTTTGGTCGTCGTAAGGATCGTTGCCGTCCGGGTCGGTTTCCGTGGCGGTGGCGGCGCGGAAAAAAGCGTCGAAGATGGCGGGCATGAGGTGTCGAATTCGGGTTTACCAAGACCAAACCGGAGCGAGACTTGACATATCGCGTTTGAATGCGCGACTCCGTTGAAGGAATGGCAGGGGAAAAATGTCGTCGAGGTTGCGACGAACTCTCCGCGCCCTCCGGGGCGCGGCTCCTTTGCAACGGCTGCGCCGGCTTATCCTCGGGCGATGCGCGTGCGTGGGGTCGCGGCGCCCAGTCCGTCGGGCAGGCTCACGAACCAGCGGCGTTCGCTGGCGTCGACGCGCAGCACGATTTCCGCGCGGGTCGCGGCGTGCTCGGTCGGATGCTCCAAGATGAGAAAATCCGGTCCCAGTTGCGCGATCGACAACGAAGCTCCTTCGACTTCCAAGTGCATCTGCACTTGGGCGGAGTGAGCGGTGGCAGACGAGGAGCTTAATGTGGACGACATCTTGAATCAGAGATTCGTGGCTTACGCGGCACGGCGAAAAATCGCGTTTGCCGAGCAGATTGGCTTCGGGCGGACGCGCAGATCAAGAACGACCGGATCGACGCCAAGGCTCTCGCCACGCTCCTGCGCGGCGACTTCGTCGCGCGCGTCCACGTGCCCTCCCGCGACGTGCGCCAGCGCAAGAACGTCGTCCGCCAACGCCTCTGGCTGGCCCGCGTGCGCACGATGATCCGCAACCGCATCCACTGCGTGATCGACCGCCATCCGCTCCTGGTGATGCGCGTCTTGGGTCAGGCTTTGGGGTTTGGGGTTGACGGAACTACGACCGAGTCCGGCGTGGGTCCGCTACGCCTGCGCTGCTTTCCGTCGCGCCCATCGGATCGCCGCTCACCCTGTCTTCTTCTTCTTCCCCGGCATCGCCGGCGGCGTGCCATCGAGTGCGCTGATCGGCCAGAGCGCGGTCGGCACGTGCTGCTCCTGCGCGATCGCCTTCAGCTTCGCCACGATGTCGGGCTGCTGCGCGGCGACATTCTTCGTCTCCGCCGGATCGTTCTGCAAATCGTAGAGTTCCCAGTCCGACGGCGCCTTGTTCGCCGCGGACGCGAGCGGATGCAGGTTGGTGCGGAAGCCTTTCCAGTATCCCACACGCAGGTATTGCTGGCCGCCGGTGGCCTGGGATTCACGATACAGAAACGGCCGCTCCGGCTGCGTCCGGCCGAGGAGCGTGGGGGCAAAGCTGATACCATCGATGCGGGCCGGCGTCGCATCCTTTGCGCCGATCAGGTCGAGCAACGTCGGCAGCCAGTCCTCGAAACCCGTCACGCGCTCGCTCGTGGTGCCCGGCGCGATCCTGCCCGTCCAGCGCACGATCCCCGGCACGCGCACGCCCGCCTCGTAATAGCCGCCCTTGCGGCCGCGCAACCCGCCCGCGCTGTTGAAGAACGCGGAGTCGGTCCCGCCAAAGCGCTCCCACAGCGGGCCGTTGTCGCTCGAGAAGACCACGATGGTGTTTTCCCTCAGCCCGTAGTGGTCGACGAGCGCGAGCAGCTTGCCGATCTCGCGATCCATCCGCGTGATCATCGCGGCATACGCGGCGCGCGGCGTGCGGTGCGGGAGATAACCCTGGCCGCCCGGATACGGCTCGTCGGGAAACGCGTCCTTGTATTCGGCGAGCGAATCCTCCGGCACCTGCAGGGCGAGATGCGGCACCGTCGTCGGATAATACAGGAAAAACGACCGATCCTTGTTTTCCGTGAGGAATTTTCGCGCGGCCTCGTTGATCAGATCGGGCGCGTAGTCCGTGCCCGTAAACTTCGCGTAGCTCGCCGGATCCTGCGGGTCGGCGCCCTCCGGCAGCTTCTGATGCGCGGGAAACGCCGCGTTGCGCAGCGGCACCTTCTCGCGGTTGTTCCAGAGGCTCGTCGGATAAAAATTATGCGCGACGGCCTGATCGTTGTAGCCGAAGAAGCGATCCATCCCCTGCGAATTCGGGTCGCCCGTGCTGCCGACCGCACCGAGGCCCCATTTGCCAAAGCCGCCCGTCGCGTAGCCCAGCGACTTCAACGTAAGCGGCAGCTTCAGCTCGCCCGGCGGCACCGGCTCCTGGCCTTCGCCGCCCGCGCCGGCCTGGCCGACGCCGCCGCGGTTGTTGCGAATGTAGGCGTGGCCCGGATGCTTGCCCGTCATGAGCACGCAGCGCGACGGCGCGCAGACGTTGTGGCCCGAATAGTGATGCGTGAGCCGCATCCCGTCCTTCGCGAGCTGGTCGAGGTTGGGAGTGCGGATCTTTTTCTGCCCAAACGCGCCGATGTCGCCGTAGCCGAGATCGTCCGCCAGCAGGAAGATGATGTTCGGCCGGCGCGGCGCGGCCGCGAAGGCGAACGATGCGATCAGGCAGAGCAGCAGGGAAATCGACACGTGCTTCGAGCGCATAGGAGGGGGCGCCGGGAGCGTTCGAGAATCGAAATAGCGATGCGACAAAAAACGACGACCGGGTGACGGCGACCACCTGCCGCAGATCCGGGTAACGGTGGCGGGACCCGCCGCCACTGTCCCGTCCGCCTTGCTGCGTCGGCCGAACCGTTGCACGTCAATCTCGCGCCGAAGATCTTGCGACGCTTGCAAACAAACGCGGATTCGTTCTTCACTCGCCCCCCGCCCCAACGGGCGGCTCCCAGAAAGTTTTCACCGATCCCTTTCGCGCGAGTGTCTCCGTCCGCTTGGCATCCGCGCGCGTCTTCGTAAGCGGCACAACCCTCGTCTCAACCTCCTACTCGCAATGGCTTCTCACGTTCCCATGATTCCGTGCAACGTCTCCGGCCCGCTCGGCGTGCTGCACCTCCCCCGCCTCTGGCTCAAAGTCTCCCTCGAAGCGCGCGGCAAGCTGGCGGCGGGCTATCCCGGCATCGGCAAAGGCTATGACCAGATGGTCATCGACGGACTCGGCCTGAACGCCGACGCCGTGAAAAAGTATGTCTCGGAAAGCAAGCCGACCTACGGCGAGTTCGAGGCATGGGTGAAGTCGCAGCCGGGCGCGAAGACCGATCGCAACTCGATCCACCGCCTGAACACCGCCATCCTCAACTACCACCACGCCGAGGATCTTTCGAAAGATATCCGCGCGTCCACGGGTTACAAGGAAGACGGCTCCGTCACGAGCTCCGCCTGCGAGCTCAACGCGCTCGACGACTGGCAGGCGTTTCACGCCGCCGAGCTCAAGTAAGCGACTGCGATCGGTGTAGAGGCGTCGCTTGCCGGCGCCCGATTTGTATCTCCTCGTGGGCGTCGGCAAGCGGCGCCCCTCCTTCTTCCAATTTTCCCCCATGAGTTCAGAGCGCATTGCCTTCGTTGGAGTCGGTCGCATGGGAGCCAACATGGCTCGCCGGCTCAAAGATTGCGGCTACGCCGTCACCGCAGTTTTTGATGTTAACACCGCCGGCGCCGACGCCCTCGCCACCGAGATCGGCGCGAAGAGCGCGCGCACCCTCGCCGAGGTCACCGCGGCGGCCGACGTCATCTTCACGGTCGTCACCGACGACGCCGCGCAACTCGGCGTGTTTGCCGAGCAAGGCGATTCGCTGCTCACCGGCGCCAAGGGCAAAATCTTCGTCAACTGCGCGACCATCACCCCCGCCACTCACGTCGAGGTCGAGCGCCGCGCGAACGCCGTTGGCGCCGTCACGCTCGAGGGCTGCATGGCCTCGTCGATTCCGCAGGCCCGCAACGGCACGCTTTATCTCATGTGCGGCGGCGATGCCGCGACCTTCGCACGCGTGAAGCCGATCCTCGAGAAACTGTCCACCGCGCTGCGCCACATCGGCAGCACCGGCCAGGCCGCGCAGGTGAAGGCGCTCGTCAACATGGTCATGAACATCAACACCTGCGGCCTCGCCGAGGGCCTCGGCCTCGGCGCCGCGCTCGGGCTCAATCTCGACATGCTCCGCGAGGTGTTCGCGCAGACCGGCGCCAACTCGCAGGTCCTCAAGACCGACGGCGAAGACATGCAGAACCGCGCGCACGATTGCTATTTCTCCGGTGCGCACGCCGCCAAGGACTCCACCATCGCGTGGGTGCTCGGCGCCCAGGCCGGGCTCAACCTGCCCCTCGCCGCCGCGACGAAGCAGCAATTCGACAAGATGGTCGCCCTCGACCTCGGCCACCTCGACAAGAGCGGCGTCGCCGAGCTCACGTTCAAGGGCCGGCGCGCCTGACGAAAATACGGACGGAGAGACGGAGGGAAGGAGAGACGGAGGGAAAGAGAGAATCAGAAATCTCCAATTAGTCTCACCGCTCCATCTCACGCCCGGTCTTTTCATCTCTCGTTCTCTCCCTCCCGCCGTCTCCCCATCCCTCCGTCCCTCCTTCCCGCCCTCTTCCGCATCCCCCATGAAAAAATCCCTCTTCGCCGTCCTCAGCCTCGCTGCTTTCGTCGGCCACGCGTTCGCCATCGACTACAAGGCCACCAAGGACTGGGTGCGGCTGCCCGAGGTCAATTCGCGGCCGACCAATCTCCACGGCGACGTCGCCGTCGCCTCCAACGGCGAGGTCTACGTCAGCACGATGGACGCCGCGCGCGGCGTGCAGGTCTTTTCCCAGGACGGCAAATACCTGCGCGATGTGCCGAACGCACCGAATGACCTCCACGGCTTCGTCATCCGCAAGGACAAGGACGGCGAGTTCATCTACGGCCCACGCCTCGTCGCCGGCTCGATCGTGAAGATGACGCTCGACGGCAAAACCGTCCTCGAGATCCCCGCCTCCGCCATCCCGGACGAGTTCAAAGCTCTTACTCCCCCCACCAAGAAAAACGCCAAAGGCGAAATGGTGACCAACCCCGACGGCAACAAACGCGTCGTGCGCCTGACCGGCATGGACGTCGGCCCCAACGGCGACCTCTTCGTGACCGACGGCTACTCGAGCGATTACGTGCACCGTTTCGATCGCACCGGCAAATACCTCAAATCCTTCGGCGGGAAGAAAGAGCCGCACGGCTTCAAGACGCTCCACAAGATCGCGATCGACACGCGTTTCACCCCCGCCCGCATCATCGGCGTCGATCGCGAAAATCGCCGCGTGATCCACATGTCGCTGGACGGCGAGTTCCTCGGTGTCGTCGCCAAGGACATGCTGCGGCCCGCCGCCGTCGCCGTGCAAGGCGAGTATGCCGCCATCGGTGAGATCGCCGGCCAGGTCACGCTGCTCGACAAGTCCGGCAAGGTCGCCGCGACCTTCGGCCGCAACGACATCGTCGCGGAAACCGCCAACAACAAAATGGGCCCGGACCAGTGGCGCGCCGGCATCGTCAACGCCCCGCACGGCGTCGCCTTCAACGCCAAGGGCGACATCTTCGTGTCCGAATACAACACCTTCGGCCGCATCCACCGCTTCGACAAAAAATAGTCCGGTGACGAGGTGAAACGGAACTTCGCAGCGCGGTCTTCATGACCGCGCTTTTTTGTGAACCCCGAACATGAGTCCTCCACCGGATAGGGCCCGACCTCCGGTCGGGCCGGAGCCCTACCCCGAGTGATCGTGCACCCTTTGCGCGCGTTTGCGCAGGCGGGCTTGTCTCGGTTGAGCGATTGTCGTCCGCTTTGTCACCCCGCAGTTCCCCATCCCACCATGACACTGTTCCGTCTGCTCCGCTTCAGCCTGACGCTTCTCCTCGGCGCGCTCACCACCGCCCACGCGCAATCCACTGGCTCACTCGAGGGCCGCATCCTCAACACCGGCACCGGCGAGTATCTCGAGAACGCCCGCGTCACCCTCGAGGGCACCGCGCTCGAAGCGCTCACCGACAATCTCGGCCAGTATCGCTTCCCGAACGTCCCGGCCGGCCCGGCCAGGGTGAAAGTCTTCTTCACCGGCCTCGGCGTGGAAACCGCCAGCGTCAATGTGACCGCCGGCCAAATCGCGACGCGCGATTTCAACCTCGCCGCCTTCGACGCGAAGCCCGCCGCGCCGGGCAGCACCGGCAGCGCCGTGAAGCTCGGCTCGTTCGTCGTCTCCAGCTCCCGCGAGATGGACGGCGCCGCGATCGCCATCAACGAGAAGCGCTTCGCCGCCGACATCCGCAACGTCATCGCCGCCGACGAATTCGGCCCGATGGCCGACGGCAACGTCGGCGAACTCCTGAAGACCGTGCCCGGTGTCGCCCTCGATTACGTCGGCGGTGCCGCGATGAACATTTCGCTGAACGGCGTGCCGTCGGGCTACGTGCCGGTCACGATGAACGGGTTCCCGCTCGCGAGCACCACCGCCACCTCACCCACGGCCCGCGACACCGAACTCATCAACGTCGCCACGAACAATCTCGCGCGCATCGAGGTATTGCATTCACCCACGCCCGAGATGCCGGGCAACGCGCTCGCCGGCTCCGTGAACATGGTGCCGCGCAATGCATTTGAGCGCGTGAAACCGCAGCTCACGACGAATCTCTACCTCCTCATGCGCGACGACGTGCGCTCGCTCGACAAGACGCCGGGGCCGGGCCGCGAGCCGACCCACAAGATTCATCCCGGTTTCGATTTTTCCTACGTCAATCCCGTCAGCAAGAACTTCGGCTTCACCCTCTCCGGCGGCACCTCGCAGCAATACCAGCCCACCTATTTCGTGCAGGCCGAGTGGCGCGGAGTCGGCGCCCCCACCAACGCGGCGGCCTTTCCCGCCACGACGCCCGACAAGCCCTACATGACGAGCTATCTCATCCGCGATCAGCCGCGCCAGTCGCGACGTTCGTCCGCGGGGCTGACGCTGGATTTCCGGCTCAGCCGCACCGATCGCGTCTCGCTCTCGCTGCAGGCGACGAAGTTCGACGGCCAATACAATCAGCGCGACCTGACGTTCGCGATCAATCGCGTGCAACCGGGCAACTTCTCGACGGCCTTCACGCACGGTGACCGCGGCACCGGCGCCGGCACGCTCACGCTCGCCACCTCGAACGACCGCGACCGGCGCAACCAGAACTTCACGCCCTCGATCACGTATCGGCATGATGGGCCGGTCTGGCGGGCGGAGGCCGGCATCGGCCTCTCGATGTCGGAGAGCAGGGTTTACCAGATGGGCAAGGGACAGTTTGGCGGCACCGGCGCGACGCGGCCCAATGTCCAGATCTCGTTCGATGATATTTTCTATCTTCGTCCCGGTCGGATCACGGTGACCGATGGCGTCACCGGCGCGCCCGTCGATCCCTACAGTCTCGCCACCTACAACGTGACCCAGGGCAGCGGCAACATCTACAGCGCCAGCAATGTGCTCGGCGAGGGCCCCGGCGAAGGACTCGCCAATCGCACCAGTGACGTGCACCGCAACGCCTACGCGAACGCCAGGCGCGAGTTCGCCTGGTCCGTGCCCTTCACGGTCAAGGGCGGCCTCGATCTGCGCCAGTCCGTCCGCGACTACCGCGGCGGCGCCCAAACCTACACCTACGTCGGCCCCGATGGGCGCGCCGCCTCCGGCGACGAAGGCGCCCTGCGTTTCCTCGATCCGAACTACTCGGCGCGCGACGGCGTCTTCGGTTTTCCGAAAACGCAGCGACTCTCCGGCTGGGCGCTCTGGGATTTCTACGGCACGAATCCGCAGGCCTTTACGACCAATGACAACGCGATCTACCGCTCCGCGGTGCAGCTTTCGACTTGGGCACAGGAGATCATTTCCACGGCTTATGTTCGCGGCGATACGGCGCTGCTGGCGAAAAAACTGAAGCTGACGTTCGGCATTCGCGCCGAGCAGACCAACATCAAAGCCAGCGGCCCGCTCAACGATCCGACGCTCAATTTTCGGCGCAACGCCAGCGGCGCGATCATGGACAACAACCCGACCCTGGCCGGCATCCAGCCCGCCTTGATCCTGCCGGTCGCCGACGCACTCGGCGTCTCCCGGCTTACCTTCCTGGATCGCAGCGCGCGGGCGGAGAAGGAATATCTGCGGTGGTTCCCGAGCCTCAACGCGAGCTATGCGCTGCGGGAAAATCTCACCGCGCGCGCCGCGTATTACACGTCGATCGGCCGGCCGGCTTACGCCCAATATGCGGGCGGCGTCACACTGCCGGACGAGTCGCAGCCGGCGAGCCCGAACAACCTGATCCGCGTGAGCAATGTTTCGATCAAGCCGTGGTCGGCGGAGACGTTCAAGCTTTCGCTCGAGTATTATTTCCAGCGCGTCGGCCTGATTTCCGTCGGCGCCTTCCGCCGCGACTTCGAAAACTTTTTCGGCAGCACCATCTTTCGGGCGACGCCGGAGTTTCTGGCGCTCTACGATCTCGATGCCGCGCAATACGGCGGATTCGACGTCGCGACGACCCATAACCTGTCGGACAACGTGCGGATGGAGGGGTATGATGTTTCCTACAAGCAGGCGCTCACGTTTCTGCCGCCGTGGGCGCGCGGCGTGCAGATCTTCGCGAACGGCGCGGCGCAACGCGCGACCGGCGAGGGGGCCGACAATTTTTCCGGCTTCATCCCCAAGACCGCCGCGTGGGGTATCAGCCTGACCCGGCCCACCTACAGCCTGAAAGTTAACTGGAACTACAAGAGCAAGCACCGCCGCGGCGCCATCAGCGGCGGCGGTATCCCGCCCGGAACTTATCAGTGGGGCTCGAAGCGGCTCTTCGTCGACATCATCGCCGAATACAAGCTGAGCCGCCATTTCGCCCTCTTCGGCAACATCCGGAATCTCCGCGATACACCGGAAGATTTTGTGCGCGACGGCCCGGGAATCCCGGACGTCGCCAAGTTCCGCCAGCGCGACCGCTACGGCGCCCTGTGGATCTTCGGCGTGAAAGGGACGTTTTGAAAATGCGTTCACCACAGAGGACACAGAGCGCACGGAGAAAGGCGGAGGAAGATCGGATGCCTGTTTCCTTTCTGACCTCTGTGCTCTCTGTGCCCTCTGTGGTGAAGTGGATTGGGGTCTGCGGCCTGGCGATCGTCGCCGTCCCTGCCGCGCCCGCGCCACTCCCCTCCCTCGACGAAGCCCTCGCCGCGAAGCGCGATGTGTGGGGTGAGGCCGCCATGGCGCAGCCGAACGGCGCGAGCTACGAGTTCTTCGCGCCGCTCCTCCCGCCGCCCCGCTACGTCAACGCCGACTTCCGCCATTACCCGATTGTGCTCAGCGCGCCCAACGCGCAGGTGAAGGCGCGGCTCATCTCCAACGGCAGCGGCGTCAACCTCCGCGGCGGCGCCCGCAGTTGGAACGACAACGGCACTCCCTTCACGTTTCGCGTCGGGCCCGATGAACTGATCTTCGGCACGTTTCCCGAGCGCACGAGCGAGCCGACGCTCGCGGAGGGCTACCTGCCGATCGTCGAGATCCGCTACCAGCACATCTCGCCCATTCAATCGGAGGGCGCCGTGCCGCTCACGCAGGTGCGGCCGCAACGCACGCCCGAGATTTACACGCTCGAAGCCTTCGCCAGCACCGATCCGGCGCTCGCCGCGCACGGCGTCGTGTTCGTCAAGTTTGCGCTCGCGCAGGGCACGACCGGCACCGTCTCCATCAATATCGACGCGCCTTCGGCTTTGCGGCTCACCGCCGGAAAACTCGCCAACGACCAGGGCGAGCTCCTCGCGGTGTTTGACCCGAACTGGCGCTGGGAGCGCGGCGGCGCGCGCGCCCGTCTCACCCGTTCCAATTCCGTCACGCTCGCGATCGCCACCAAGCCCCTTCCCGCGGCGCCCGCCTCGTCCTTGAACTTCGACTACGCGGCGCAGCGCGCCATGTCCGTCGCGGCGTGGCACCAAATCCTCGCGGCCGGCATGCACGTCGAGACCCCCGAACCCATCGTCAACAACGCCTGGCGTCACCTGCTCCTCCAGAACTTCAGCCTGATCTCCGGCGACCGGATGCACTATAGCTCCGGCAACCAATACAACCAGATCTACGTCGGCGAAGGCAGCGACACGATCCAGGCCCTGATGAACGCGGGCTACGGCGGCGACATGCGGCGGCTCATGCTGCCCCTCTTCGACTACACGCGAAAGGGCCTCGAATACCACCAGGCCGGCTTCAAGATCATGAACGTGTGCCGGCACTACTGGCACACGCCCGATCCCGGGATGATCCGCACGCTGCGTCCGCGCTGGGAAAAGGAGGCGAAGCTCCTCGTCGAGGGTCGCACCGGCCCGCACGGGCTGTATCCCCCCGAGCGCTACGCCGGCGACATCAGCACCCCGGCGCAATCGGTGAACGTGAATTCCCACGCGTGGCGCGCCCTCCGCGATCTCAGCGCCGTCCTCGCCGATATCGGCGAGACCGCCGAGGCGGAGCGCTACGCCGCTGCCGCCCGCGCAATGCGCTCGGACGTGCTCGCCGCGATCCAGCAGAGCGCGCGCCGCGAAACCACCCCGCCCTTCGTGCCCGTCGCCCTGCACAGCAACGAGCCCGCTCACACGCCGATCATCCGCAGCCGCATCGGCAGCTACTGGAACATCATCATCGGCTACACCATCGGCAGCGGCATCTTCCCACCCGGCAGCGTCGAAGAGAACTGGATACCGCATTATCAGGAGCAGCACGGGGGCATCTTCATGGGCATGCTCCGCTCCGGTGGCGACGAGTTCAATTTCTGGACCGGCTCGGAGCGCGTGAACCCGCTCTACGGCACGCGCTACGCGCTCGACACCCTGCGCCGCGACGATCCCGAGCGCGCGCTCGTCAGTCTCTACGGTATGCTCGCGCAGGGTTTCACCCGAAACACGTTTATCTCCGGCGAAGGGTGCGCCCTCGCACCAGTAGATGCCCGCGGACGCATTTTCTATTGTCCGCCCAACAGCGCCGCCAACGCCCACTTTCTCTCGATGCTGCGCAATCTGCTCGTGCAGGACTGGGACCTCGACGACGACGGCCGCCCCGAAACGCTGCGCCTGCTCCACGCCACGCCGAAACGCTGGCTCGAAGACGGCAAGACCATCAAGGTCGAGCGCGCGCCGACCGGATTCGGCGAGGTTTCCGTCACGGTCGAATCCAAGTTGAGTGCCGGCGTCGTGATCGCCGAGGTCTCACTCCCTTCGCGCCAGCCGCCCCAGAAGTCGCTGTTGCGCATCCGAGTCCCCGACGGCTGGCAAGTGACGGGAGCCGAGGCGAACACCGGCGAAAAACTCACGACCGACCTGAATGGCACCGTCGACCTGACCGCTCTGCGCGGGAAGACAACGATTCGTTTCAGCGTGGCGCGGCGCTAACGTCGCTCCGAAGGAGCGGAGTCGCTGCGGGCCTGTCCGCCCAAGGCGGGCTCCGACGTAACGGGAAACCGTTCCGCTACCGGTTTGAGCCCGCCTGCCACGGCGTCGCGCCCCCGTGCTGCACATGCAGCCGCAACGCGAGTTGCAGCTCTCGCGCGATCCGCACGTTCTCCTTGATCACGTTTTTCCGCTCCTGCGGATCGTCCTTCAGGTTGTAGAGCTCGAGCGGCGAATACGGATCGTTCTGCAGCAACTTCCAGTCGCCCCGAATCAGCGCCTCGTAGCTCTTCCCGCCATACGCCGCCCCGCCTTCGCGCCGCGTGAAATACAACTCCCGCTCCCCCGCGGGCGCCGCGCCTCCCCGCAGAATCGGCAGCAGACTGACCGCATCCAGGCCGGCGGGACGCGTCACGCCCGCCGCCTCCAGACACGTGGCAAACACGTCGAACGAGAGCCCCGCGTAATCGCTCTGCGCCCCCGCCGCCACCGTGCCCGGCCAGCGCACCACGAACGGCACGCGCAGGCCGCCGTCGTAATGGCTCTGTTTGCCGTCGCGCCAGGGATCATTGTTCTGCGCATGGGGCAGCGATCCGCCGTTGTCCGACGAGAAGACGACGAGAGTGTTCGCCGCGAGCCCCGTCTCCTGCAGCACCGTCAGCACGCGGCCGATGCCATCGTCAAGATGCTCCACCAGCGCGACATTGGCCGCGCGTTTGGGCTCCATCGCCGGCGCGCGCTGCTTCACGCGCTCCAGCCACTCCGGCGGCGGCTCGATCGGGAAGTGCGGGGCGTTGTAGGCGAGATAGAGGAAAAACGGCGCCTTCGCCGCGGCGCGCCCCCGCAGGTAGTCGCAGGCCCAGGCCGTGAACAAATCCGTCGCGTGCCCCGCGGGGTCGATCACCTCCGCGTTCCGGCGCAGGTAGTTGTTCCCCTGCCGCCGATGCGTGGTGTAACTGTCCATCATGTCGCCCAGAAAGCCGTGAAAGAACGCGAAGCCGCGCTCGTTCGGCAGATTCGGCGACGCGAGGCCGAGGTGCCACTTGCCCACCATTGCGGTGTGGTAGCCGGCCGCGCCGAGGTGATTCGCCACCGTCGGCACGCCGGGCGCGAGAAATCCCCAGGAGTCGGCCGCGTTCGTGCGAATCACGCCCGGCACGCCCGCCCGGTCCGCGTAACGCCCGGTGAGGAGCGCCGCGCGCGTCGGCGAACACACCGTGCAGTTCGCGCGCATCGTCGTGAATCGCATTCCCTCCGCCGCCAGCCGATCGATCTGCGGCGTGCGCACGTCGCCATTCGGCCGATACGCCGACACGTCGCCGTAGCCGTGGTCGTCCGTCAGGATCACCAGGAAGTTCGGCCGGTCGGCGGCCTGCCCGTGGACCGCGGCGACCAGGGCCAGCAGGAACGCACCCAGCGCGCGGCGCCGGGCCCTCATGGAAACACCTCCTCCGTGCCCACCGCGTCCGCGCGCACCGTGCCGTCGGGCGCGATGAA
>Ga0163144_10021736_pt1 | contig 12739 bp, 12 predicted proteins | sample OliLak19BULKMAT1_FD_123175 | JGI IMG/M metagenome (GOLD analysis project Ga0163144, IMG submission 123175) | Freshwater microbial mat bacterial communities from Lake Vanda, McMurdo Dry Valleys, Antarctica - Oligotrophic Lake LV.19.BULKMAT1 | ecosystem: Environmental > Aquatic > Freshwater >...
GAATACTTGGAAGGCAGAACCCCGAAAGAAAAACACCCTTTCCTTTTTCAAAAGAAATTTCACCCCCGCCAAATCAGAAATGCAAGGAGTGTTTTTTCTTTCGGGGTTGCCGAGGCTCTGCGAGGCAGTGGCGGGACGGTTCATTCGTTTAGTTTCTGTTCGAAAAAAGTTCGTGCGAATGCTAGAATAACACCACCTTAAAAACACAAAGCGCCTCAAAAGACGAGAAAAGCTTTTCGTTATGATGAGCAGTTTATTGCGAACTCATCGAAAAGGTCTACTGGTCATGTAATGACCGAGATTCCTGTACGGTAAGGACAAGCAAAGCAAGGTTTGCGTTTGGGCCATACACACCGTTTCTGCTACAATCTAAATATGGATATATTTTCCCACGGATTATACGGTGGAGTTGCTTTTGGCAAGAACACCAAGCGCGACTACATTATCGCCTTCCTCTTTGGCATAAGCCCCGACCTTTTTTCTTTTGGGATACTATTCCTAGCAAGCTTTCTGGGGATTGATTCTGTGGCTGTAAGCGGCTTTGAACGGCCGAACAATGAATCAATCCCTCAGTATGTGCACTCGCTGTACAACGTCACCCACAGCCTGGTCATGTATGGCATTCTGTTCGGATCCCTTTGGCTCGCTGGCAAGAAACATCTGGCGAAACTGAGCCTAGCCTGGCCATTGCACATACTTGTAGACATACCATCTCACTCAACTGAATTCTTCCCTACTCCATTCCTCTGGCCCATATCTAACTTCTCAATCAACGGCATAGCGTGGAGTAGACCGATAATATTTATTCCGAATGTACTACTAATTATAGGTCTATACCTGCACTGGTACATCAAAAGACAAAAAGCTTGAAGTTCAAGCATTGTTGACTTAAAGAATTTTTATCACCCCATCCGTATCCCCTTTCATGATGTATTCCGCAACTTTGTTCTCAACAATGTCCTCTATCGCCCTCTTGATAGGCCTTGCGCCAAACGTCGGGTCAAACCCAGCCTCGGCAACTTTATCTATCAAGGCATCTGTTATCTCAAGTTTTATTTTATTATCAGCCAGCAGTCTGTCTCTAAGCTCGCCAAGCATTAACTCTGAAATTCTACGGACTTCTTCTTGTTTAAGTGGTTTGAAAAGCACAATGCCACTGAATCGATTTAAAAATTCCGGAGCAAAGGTATTGTTTTTAATAAATTGACCAACCAGAATTTCTTTGGATATATCTGGATTTTCTATTATGTTTACACTACCAGCGTTTGTTGTGGCAATGATTAGTGCCTCTTTAAATGATGCCTCCCTGCCGTTTGCCCTAGTAAGTCTACCTTCATCTAATATTTGTAAAAATAAATTTTGGATTAATCTATTGGATTTCTCCAGCTCGTCAAAGAACACCAAGGAAAGAGGGTCTTCTTCGATCAAAGCAGTAAGTCTATTAATAAAATCATCTACCGAGTCCGGCAGAGAAAACTCCGTCATGTCGAAACGAATCATGGCGTCTTTGCGTCCAAAATAAGTCTCAGCTAGGACCTTGGCGGTATAGGTCTTACCCACGCCGGTGGGCCCCAAGAAGAGGAAGCTTCCAGACGGCTTGTGGGGGTCAGAGATGCCTGTACGGAGGCGAAGCAGGGCCTTACAGACGTCGCCAACGGCTTCATCCTGGCCAACCACCCTTCCTCGCATTGCACCCTCCAGACCCGCCAAAACCTGCCTCTCATCGGTGTCGATAGCACCTATGGGCACGTTGGTTTTATCAGAAATTATTTGTTGTACGTCTGAAATTTTGATCGTCTTATTGAGTGTCTTTAAATCCTCAAGGACGAGCAGTGACCGTAGAGGCTCTGGTTGATTGGATATAAATCTCTCAGAAAGACGAACAATTTCCAAGACAGCATCTTCTTTTATAGAAATTCCATAGCGCCTGGAAGCACTTTTTATTATCGCTATCGTGTCTTCGGTCTTTGTCGGCAAGACATCCACCTTTTCAAACTTGGAAAGGAACTCCGGATAATTCTTGAGCACCTTATCATAATTTGCAAAATCAGTCGTCACCATAATTCCCAAACCGGGTATATCTAAATACGGCATCAGTCTATCATAGAGCCCTTCATAAGCATGAATATTTTCTATGACGAGAATAACGTTACCAGCCCGAGAAGCTTCGTTTAAAGATTTATCGAAATCTTCCACGCTGATATTCTCGGTAAACAGCTCCACCACTCGGTGGTTGCGTAGCCCCCTAGGAGATAACCCAGACCTGCCTAAGCGGCCCAAATAGTCCACAATGGTCGTCTTTCCGGAACCCGCATCTCCTACCAATAACACATTATGATTGTTATCCCGTGATAGACCTCTCTCAAGCATGCGGATAGTCTTGTCTTTGCCGTAGAGCTTCACAGACGATGGAGCAACAACATCCCTACTATGTGCATTTAAAACATAAGTATCTCCATAGGACAAAGAAGCACCGATGCTTCCCAGATTTACTAAGCTTTCGTTTGATATTTTAATCGGTATAAAAGCAAAAATAGGGAAAGTTATAAATATAATTAAAGTTAAAATTAGCCCAACAACAATAAGCGCAATGCGAGTCAAAAATCCTAAGACCCTAGAGATAACAGCAAACACAAACTTCTCTAAAAATGTGTAGTGTAGGCCTTTGGTTGTGTCTCTCTTCCAAGGGCTAAATAAGGTCCTTAAAAGTAGGGGTATAGAAAATGCGTTGAAAGCGTAAATTAATAAATTTTTCCACGATTCTATGCCAGGATGCATGCAAGTATTCTATCATAATAATCTAAATACCGTGGGCAAAAAAACAAAGGAACCCCTTGCAGGGCTCCTTTGCGGCACTTATGTTGTTCGATAAATGTGAGATTGCCTCACACTCACAAATACAGTATATCATATATACTAAAAAAATGCAAGTTTTTAGGCCTTTACTTCCATTTTAATAGAAAAACCCTCTCTTGCGAGAGGGTTTTTCATGTTTTGGTTTTGTGCCTATAAGCCGAATTCTGTGTCTTCTGCTTACGCAAAAGAGATGACAATTTATCTGTCTCGTCTGTTACCAGACGGATCAAGCGATTCTTCCTGCTCCGCATAAAGCTTCGCAGGACACGATCTTGCACAAAGGTAAGGATTTAGCCGTTTCACCCTAGTGTTACCACTAGATTATTCCCAAAGGAATCGCTCGCCTTTCGGCTCACGCGTCTCTGCTCGCACCTCGCTCCGACGTTACATCGGAAGATGGGTATTACCCACTACCATTCCCACCCTGTAAACAGGGCTCGTTGTGTTCGGACTTTCCTCCCCATACAAAAGCATGGAGTAGCCATCCAACACAAAACCTATTTAATTATACTATAAAACCCTAAAAAGTAAACAACACCGTTTCCCCTTCTTTTATTTTGTTTTCGGTGGCAAAGCCAGAAACGACCTCAAGTACATATTTGGCTTCGACTGTAGGGACAAATATTTCTGGATAAGACTCCGGTGTCGCGTTACTTTTTATATAAACTATTTTAAAATTTTCATCAATCCAAATAATGTCTATGGGGAAATTCATATCCTTCATCCAAAATGGCCTAGATCCCATCTCTCCGAACACAAAAAGCATACCAGTTCCTTTATTTAAACTAGCTACACCTGAGAGCCCCTGCTCCTGCAATGCTGGCGTATTGGCTAAGTTAACGTCCAAAACTTTACCACCTATATGAACCTGCTTAATAGGGCCTGCGTTCGGCACAGAATCACTTTTACTATTTGAAGTCACACCCCAAAATACCATTGCAATAAGGACAACGGCCAGCATTGAGTAAATAATTTTATTTATGGTCACCATTTGTCCAACCAAACATTTTACCAATAGCTTCAGGGGTCTCTCTTTTACGAGCAATTTTTATTGTACCATTTTGAGCAATTATTTTAATTGGTAAAGAAAGCAAGCAGTGGTGCGAAGCCAGCCCGTCTTGATATGCTCCCGTATCTAAAATAGCCACAAATTGCTCTTTGGGCTCGTGTAATTTGGGTAATAAAATATAATTACCTCCGGCAGTATATTTATCATCAGAATCACAAGTACTACCCGCAAGCCAAACTGTTTTCAGTAGGCCGTGCATATTGTTAGCAGGTATAGCATGCCATTTTTGGTGGATGGCCCAGGTGTCCTTCAAGTCATTCATAAAACTTCCGTCTACTATATACCAACTCTTGGCATTTGCTTTAGGTATCGCCTTCTCAGAAATTACTTTGTAAATAGTTACTTGCGAAGGAGCGACAATATACTGACCCCATTCAACTGCTAAGTTAGGATGCTTGATTCCTGCTTTATCAGAAAGGTTTTTCAAAATTTTTACAATCTTACTAGATACACCCTTGGCAGTATAGAACTTCTTCTTCTCATACGGAACACCGAACCCTCCACCAATGTCTAAGGTGTCGAGCGTAGGATGTGTCTTCTGCAGAGCCACATAAATACTGAAAGCATGTTTTACTCCCTCTAAAATACTTTTCTGGGTTTTTATCTGAGAACCTAAATGGTAGTGCAGTATTTTAAGATTCTTCATCTTACTAAGACTGAGCACGTCTTTCTCAGAGAGGCCAAAACGGTCAAACTTTTTATCCCAGTGCGTATCGGCTTTGATATCTAGGTCCACTCTCACCCCCACGTCGCCTTTGTATTTTGCAAATATATCTATTTCTTCATAACCCTCTATGATAGGCACAATGCTCATACCCTTGCCACGAAGTTCTTCAATCAAATCTATGTATTGCTGTGTCTTGGGGCCATTACACAAAACTCTTATTTTGCTATTAAATTTCTCTCCCTCCCAAAGCTTCTTAACAAGCCAAAGCTCGTTGGAGGAAGTAACCTCTAAATTAGCCCCCTCTGAAATAAGAGGCAATATGAACTCCTTATTCTGGTTAACCTTCATTGGGTAATGATAGAAAAACTTTCCTCTGTAACCATATATCTTCATGTAAGCCTGGAAATAGCCAATCAAGTCCTTAAGTCTATCTTCTATTATGAAAGGAAACATCACCTGAAGCGGGGTGCCATGCTTGCGAGCCAGGTCGTGTAAGTTGTAGATGTGATTACCTTCCGTGGCAGTAAGCTCACCTTCTTTGTTAACACCCAAAAATTGAGTGTTGAATTCATCAGCACCCAACTTCCAAAACTTTTTCCAATTTTTACCTGGCTTCTTAATGACTTTAAGAGGTTTAGCTAATTTTTTTGGTTCCATTTAAATGTAAAGCAGTATATCAACCCTTGCGAAAATGTAAAGCTTTTTTTTAATATATAAAAAATTAGAATAATCCCCAATAGCTTGGAATAATCAACTTAAAATTCTAAGTGTGGCCTGTGTTGATAATTTTCGCATATGCAGAAATTATAAACGCGTCATATAACCCCAAAACACTAAGCCAGCCTAAAATGTTTCTTTAATTTTTCATCTCTTAAAATACTATCAACGACTAGTACCTCTACGCACTTCCCAACTCCAAAGAAATCAGCAATGAAGATAATTTCATCTTCACAGGGATAAGGATAAATCCATGCTGATTTTTGAAATTGGAAAAATCCTAATTTTTTTAAATGATACCTTAGGGCCTCCCTGCCTTTTGTAAATCTCATTGGAATATCAAACATAACTAATCTCCATTTTCCGTCCCATTTTTTAGGTTTTTCAATTTCCATAAGATCAACAGAAAAAGCTCGAAGTTTGGTTTCTCCTTTTTTCGTAATTTTCACTATTGTTTTAAAATCTTTATCAACTATATATTCGATGAGTTTTTGGCGTTGAAGATAATTTATTGAATTTCTAATTTGATTTTTACTAAAACGCTTAGAAGTTTCAAACTGCTTAAAAACTTGTACAGCGTTACCCATAGTAGATGCTAAAAAAATTAAGGCTGGCACTGAAGCTAGGGCTATGATACAAAGCGCTACGTATGTAGCTTTTGCTTTAGGCGTTCCAGAGTTTAAAAATTTCTCTAATCTTAAAAGGGGTTGATTGGGCATATGTTGATAATTATAGCATATGCTATAATTATCAACAAGATAAATATAGATACAATTCAAGTTTTTTAAAACTTACTTCTGCCACTGTTTTAAGAAACTTTTCTTAAACTCAAAGAATTTATCATCTATGATCGACTGTCGGATATTTTTTACTAGGTTCACGATAAAATACAGATTGTGTGTTGAAGCCAAAGTGCCCGCCAACATCTCCTTGCCGTGGAACAAATGAGCAATATAAGCCTTTGTATAATTCTTGCAAGTATAACACTCGCAGTCTTTCTCTATGGGAGTAAAGTCATCTCTAAACTGCTTGTTCATTATTATAATTTTGCCATCTTTTGTATATATGGTCCCGTTGCGTCCAAGTCTGGTCGGCGCAACGCAATCAAAAAGATCCACCCCATTTTCTATCCCCATAAACAAATCTTCCGGTTCACCAATCCCCAATAAATGCCTCGGCTTTTCTTCTGGCAGTATCTCATTGACCCATTTCACCACCGTAGACATATCTTCTTTCGCAAAAGATCCGCCAATACCAAACCCGTCAAATCCTTCGCCCTGAAGAGGACCTTCGGATTGTAATTCTGCCATAAACCTTGCAGACTTTTTGCGCAAATTTTCATCTCGGCCACCCTGCACAATTCCAAAGAGTGCTGGTCGACACAGAACAACCCCAGGCTCAGACTCCTGAGGGTGAGTACTTTTCTGAATTAATAATTTTTTATGTTCCGCCAAACTTCGTTCTGCCCAACGATGTGTGCGCTCGAGCGCTTCTTCTTGATAGCGCAAATCCTCGGCAGGACTTGTGCATTCATCAAAAGCAAAGATAATGTCTGCGCCAAGATTGTGCTGAATCTGAATCGACTTCTCGGGAGTAATGTAATGAATAGAACCATCGAGATGAGATTTGAAAGATACTCCGTCCTGCCCGATTTTAGCTAACCTCGGCGCATCAGAATCATCGAAGCGCTCTGGAATTAAAAGTGACGGATCAGTAACCTTGATAATTTTAGAAATATCTTTGCCGTAAGCAACGCCGAGCGAAAAAACTTGGAAACCCCCTGAGTCAGTCATGGTGGGGCCTATTCCCCCGTCACTACGCCGCCAATTCATGAATTTTCCCAATCCCCCAGCATCGCGGACTATCTCATCTCCTGGCTGAAGGTAAAGATGATAAGTGTTGCCAAGTACGACTTCTGTCCCCACTTCGCGCACCTGTTCTGGAGTAAGAGATTTCACTGTACCCTTGGTCCCCACAGCAACGAAAGCTGGGGTTAAAATTACTCCGTGAGGTGTCGAAAGTACTCCAACCCGACCAAGGCTATTTTCTAATTTTTTCTCAATTTTAAATTTCATTATTTATTTTTGCACCTGCACAAACTTTAGTTCCTGAATGTTTATAGGACCCACCAACACGACTTTTTTAAAAGAATCCCGAGGATCAGATATGACCGTTTCGACAGTAGCTAGAATCCTTGAACTAATACCTGGCAAAACAACTTCTACTCCCCTCTCTAGTTCCAAGTCTCTCGGCAAAACCATCTCAAAGCTACCACCCCCACGACCTAAAACCTGAAAGAAAATATCCTTGCCAACGATGGCTGCCTCTGTTTTCTCCCCCCAGCCAGAAAACAGGACAACCTTTGCAGACCTAGCATAGACCTCTCTGACCTGCCCTATGGCCACAGAACCATAAGCTAAAACCAAATTGCCTACTACGATACCCTCGTTAGAACCCACGTCAATTATCAAAGTGTCGTATGGACTGCGTCCTCCTTTTGATAATATTGCAGAAAGAACAATATTATCAGTTTGTTCCAATCTTCCTAAGACTTCTCTCGTTTTCAAATTCTCATCTAGTAACGAATTATAATTGGCGAGCCTAGCAGAAATAGATTCGAGCTCATCTTTTAATCTATTATTTTCCTCCAATAAATTTTTCTTGGGCTGAAACAAGGAAGACGCGCTAGAAAAATCAACACCTAAACTATTTGCCAGAATAAAAACTGGACGAAAGACAACATGCGAAACACCAGAAAAAACGCCAAAAATCCCACTTCCTAAAAACAACAAAACCAAAACAACAAAAATCCCCAGAGTAATCCTGATGTTCCTTTTATTTTTAGATTTTCTATCTAGGAGGTAACTCATCTTGGTTACCAATTAAAACTTCTTGGTATAAATCTATATTATCTAGTATAACCCCAGTACCTCTGGCTACAGCAGACAGCGGATCCTCGACCACATAAACTGGTATCCTTAAAACATTTTGCAAAAGTCTGTCGAGCCCGGGCAGAAGAGCACCGCCACCTGAAAGAGTTACGCCAGTTTGCATAATATCAGACAGTATTTCGGGCGGCGTAGACTCTAACATGTCTTTAACGCCTTCCACCAACTCTCCAATTGAAGATGAGATGGCTTCGCGGATATCGGAATCAGTAACCAGCACTTCTCTCGGCAACCCAGTTAATATATCCCTGCCATGAACACGTGTCTCCATATACTCCCCAGCAATAACCGAACTAACTGCGATCTTAACCATCTCTGCTGTACGCTCTCCGACCAGTATCTTGAACTCATCTCGCATATAAGTAATGATGTCGTTGTTGAGCCTATCGCCGGCTATCTTTAAATTTTTAGACTTAACTATTCCACCCAAAGATATCACAGCGATATCTGTAGTACCACCACCAATATCTACAATCATTGAGCCCATAGGTTCTTTAATTGGCATCCTAACACCTATTGCCGCCGCCATGGGTTCTTCTACCAAGAATACTTCTCTGGCTCCTGCTGAGCGAGCTGCGTCGTATACAGCTCTGGTCTCGACATTAGTAGTTCCAGATGGAACACCGATCACGACTCGTGGCTTGGCAAATTTTTTAGACATTTTATCTGCCTTATTGATCAAATAAGCAAGCATTTCTTCGGTGACTTCAAAATCAGAAATTACTCCATCCACCAGAGGGCGAACAGCCCGTATGTGTGGAGGAGTACGGCCCAACATTTCTTTAGCCTTAACACCAACTGCTAAAATTTGGTTAGTCTTAATGTTAACAGCGACAACAGAAGGCTCATTAATGACGATTCCGTGACCCTTAAGGTACACCAAAGTATTAGAAGTACCCAAGTCTATGCCTATGTCATTTGAAATTAATTTGTATAATTTATCGAACATGAGTAAAAATCAAAGATTTAAGGTTAATTTACCATTATTTTTAATAATTCATTGAGAGTTACAATCTTACCCCTCTCTTCGTTGCGATTTTTTATTTCGACACCTCCTTCTTTCATGCTCCTAGAGGAGACCACTGCACGAATTGGCATACCCAACAAATCCGCATCAGCAAATTTCTCTCCGGCAGACATATCTTTCCTGTCATCAAACAAAACTTCTATATTCTTTTTAACTAATTCCTGGTAAATCCTCTCCGCCTCTGTGGCAACCTGCTCATCTTCTCCAAGTACTAGCAAATGAAGATGAAACGGCGCAACTGACTCAGGCCAAATTATCCCCTTGTCGTCAGAAAGGACTTCAACAATCGTACCCATTAATCTACAAGGCCCGATACCATAAGAACCCATGAAGACTGATTTTTTTTCTCCGGACTCAGTCTGATACTTCAGATCAAGAGCATCTGAAAATCGAGTACCTAATGTAAAAATATTACCAACCTCTACGGCCCGATGCTCCACAAGACTATCTTTGTTTACACCTAAACTAGCCAAGACCTCATCTGTGTGAACTTCTTTATTTATCGCTATGCCCTTTGATTCATCAACATAAATAGTGTCTTCGCCAGCTGAGGTTATGGTCTGAAATTCATGGGAAAACTTAGAGAACATGCCCCCAGAAGCGAAAGTCGTATATGTTAGATGTCCAATGCCGACACGCTGAAATATTGTAGTATAAGCCTTCTTTGCTTTTTCATAAAATTCCAAGTGGGATTGTTCATCCAAATCAAAAGAATACAAATCCTTCATTACAAATTCTCGGACTCGCATTATGCCACTCTTGGCCCTAATTTCATTTCTAAATTTATTCTGGAATTGATAGACATACTTAGGTAACTCACGATAAGACTGTACGAAATTTCTCAGCATCTTCGTCATTGGTGCCTCGTGGGTCACAGCCAAGCCAAGTTCAGTATCATTTTTTAATTTTGTCTTAAACCAGACATCAACCTGGGTATCGTCCCATTGATTAGTCGGTTCCCATGTTTCCTTCTCCTGCAGAGAAGCCATAAGTATCTCTTGACCGCCGATGGCATTCATTTCTTCTCTTATTATTTCTTGTATTTTATTTAAAACACGCAAGCCTAATGGTAAATAGGAGTAAACTCCGGCCATTTCTTTATGTATAAAACCGGCTCGAATCAGTAACTCAGCATTCTTTGAAACCTCATCTGAGGGTGCCTCTTTCCTGGTTTTAGTAAAAAGACTAGATTGTTTAATACTGTTGTTCATATAGTGCATCTTACCCGAAAAATGCCTTAAGGTCAAAGATATCACAAAAACAACGGACTAAAACACATTTGCAAAGCAACAAGTTTTCTGTTAGAATTATACTCATGCAAAAAACAGATAAATCAACAGAAAACGAAGACGCACTAATAGAACAAATGTTCAACGCTGGCGCTCATTATGGATACTCTAAGACAAAGAGACACCCTTCTGTTTCTCCTTTTATATACGGGACTAAAAACAAAAGCGACATAATAAACCTTGAAAAGACAAGCGTTATGCTCCATCAGGCAATGGAGTTCGCCAAAGACCTAGGCGCTCGTGGAAAGGTAGTGCTTTTTGTTGGAACCAAGCCAGAAGCCAAAGCTATAATAAGAAAAGCCGCTGAAAGCCTAGACATGCCATACGTAACAGAGCGCTGGATAGGCGGCACATTGAGTAATTTTCAAGAAATCAAAAAAAGAATAGCTGAGCTTGAAAATTATCGTAAAGAATCTGAAATAGGTGGACTTGATAAGTACACCAAAAAAGAACGCACTGTTATGGCAAAAAAGATGGAAAGGCTTTCAATCTACTACTCAGGACTTATAGGACTAAAGAAAGCTCCTGATGCTATGTTTATAGTAGACCCAAAAGCAGAACACATTGCTGCCACAGAATCTACCAAGTCCAATGTTCCAATAATAGCTATTGTAAATTCTGACTCAAATCTAAAAAAGGTAGACTATCCAATTCTAGGAAACGACACAGCAATACCTTCTATAAAGTTTTTCACTGATTCTATTGTGGCCTCTTACAAAAAAGGCCAAATGTCTGTTCCAGCCAAAAAAGAAGTTTAAAACATATGTCTTCACCTATAACAACCGAGTTGATAAAAGAACTCAGGGACGCGACTGGCGTATCTGTAATGCAATGCAAAAGAGCCCTAGAAGAGGCTGAAGGAGACACCAACAAAGCTCTAGCTATTTTAAAGAAAACCAGCTCCGATATTGCCCTAAAAAAAGCAGATCGTGAGACAAAAGAAGGTTCGGTTTCAATAAAAGAAGGAGAAAATAAATCAGTTCTTGTGTCTCTACATTGCGAAACAGACTTTGTTTCCAAGAATGAAGATTTCACTGCCCTACTTTCCCAACTAAATGAGGTTGCTTTTAGTGATGGTATCGCAAAAATGCAGGAAATGTCTAAAGACATGATAAACCCAATAATCCAAAAAACTGGGGAGAACATAGAGCTGGGAGATGCCTATGAAATAACCGGTAATACAATAGGGAGCTATGTTCACAACTACAAGATTGGGGTAATGGTTTCTCTGGAGGGTGGAAATAAAGACCTCGCAAAAGATGTTGCAATGCAAATAGCGGCAATGAACCCTGAATATATATCCTCTGCAGATATAACAGAGGAAGCCAAAAACATGATGACTGAAATATTCAGCAAAGAGGTCGCAACCATAGACAAGCCAGAGGACATAAAACAAAAGATGCTTATAGGTAAAATAAACACCTACTTCAAAGAGAAAACCCTACTAGAACAGCCCTTTATCAAGAATGGTGATGAGACAGTAGGTTCCCTGCTATCTAAGGCAGGAGCGAAGATAAAGGAGATGAAACGTTATTCAATATAAAAATGTACCCAGGAATATACTTTATTCTTAGTTTGTTTTTTGTCTCAATTGCGGGACTGGTCTTGATGATTGGTCGCAAGTTGTATCTAGTTAGAAACGGAGAAGTTGGTAATGGAAAACATTTTCATTTCTTTGTTTTTGACTTAATAAAAGTAAAACAGATAGCAAAAAATGGCGTAAAGAGATACGGTTACATTATGTTGGTATTCATACTAAGATCAAATGTAAAGATATCAAATTTAGTAAAATCGCAATTCGAAAAAGCAATACTCAACATAGAGGATATGCTTACAAAGAAAAGTAAGCCAGGTGATGAAATGAATATTAAACCAGCTGAAGTTTCTGGCTTCCTTAAAATGGTTTCAGAATACAAAAAGAAAGTCAGAAGAATAAAAAATAAGATAAGCATGGAAGAGGATAAATAGTATATAATAAACACACGCCGCCTTAGCTCAGTTGGTAGAGCAACACTTTTGTAAAGTGAAGGTCCTCGGTTCGAATCCGAGAGGCGGCTCCAGTTTTGTAGAAAAAAATACAGAAGACCCAAGAGCGTGGGACGCGCGAAGCGCGTCCCACTGATTTCCCCCCATTTTTCCTAACGAATTCGGAGCACCGCCTTCGGC
>Ga0163144_10021737_pt1 | contig 12738 bp, 13 predicted proteins | sample OliLak19BULKMAT1_FD_123175 | JGI IMG/M metagenome (GOLD analysis project Ga0163144, IMG submission 123175) | Freshwater microbial mat bacterial communities from Lake Vanda, McMurdo Dry Valleys, Antarctica - Oligotrophic Lake LV.19.BULKMAT1 | ecosystem: Environmental > Aquatic > Freshwater >...
ATCCTCGATCATAACCTCCTTTCGGACATACATGACCAGTTGCGTTAAGCTAATCGGAACACATGCCCCTCGCCCCCGGCACCAGATTCGGTCCCTACGAAATCCTATCCCCCTTAGGCGCCGTCGGCATGGGCGAAGTATAAGGGCCGCGACACGAAGCTCGACCGCCAAGTCGCCATCAAAGTCCTCCCGCCCGGCATGGCCGACGACCGCGAACGCCTCGCCCGCTTCGAACGCGAAGCCAAAGTCCTGGCCTCCCTCAACCATCCCAACATCGCCCAAATCTACGGCCCCGAAGGCAACGCTCTGATCATGGACCTGATCCCCGGCCAACCCCTCGAATCCGCCCACGAAAAGGGCATTACCCACCGCGACCTGAAGCCAGCCAACAACATGATCACGCCCGAAGGCGTTGTCAAGGTCCTCGACTTCGGCTTAGCCACCGCCCCGCCGCGCGAAGCCGGCCCAGACCCTAGCAACTCTCCCACCCTCACCCTGGCCGCGACCCAAGGCCGGCCTCATCAGGGGCACTGCCGCCTACATGAGCCGCGAGAAGGCCGCCGGCAAACCCGTCGACAAACGCTCCGACCTCTGGAGCTTCGGCGTGGTGCTCTATGAGATGCTCTCCGGCGAAAAGCTCTTCGCTGGCGAAACCGTCTCCCTCACCCTCGCCCACGTCCTCACCGCGCCGCTCGATTTCTCCAAACTTCCCGAATCCGCTGCCGCTGATCTCGTAAAACGATGCCTGGAGCGCGACCCCCTCAAACGCCTCCGTGATATTACATCGCCATAGATGCCTGCATCGCGAACCCAGCCAGCGCTGCCCCAACCCCTAAGCTCGCCATCACTCGCCCCGCCAGTCGCCTCCCCTGGCTGGTCGCCGCCGCCTGTGCCGCCGGACTCGGCTACACCGCCTTTCAGCTATGGCACCAACCCGCGCCGAAAGTCATAGTGGCGTCCATCCTCGCGCCCGAGAACAGCACATTTCAACCTTCCAACCAGTTCGCGCTCTCCCCCGATCGCCAGAAGCTGGCATTTGTCACAGCGGAGAAAGGCTCCACTCTGCTCTCGGTCCGCGATCTCCAATCTTTCACCGCCAGAAGCATCCACGGCACGGAGGGCAGCAGGAACTCTTTCTGGTCCCCCGACAGCCAATCCCTCGCCTTGTCACCAACGGCGCGCTGAAACGGGTCGACGTTGCCGGCGGCCCGGTCGTCAAACTCTGTGACGTCGCCTTCACCTTCCAGGGCTCATGGTCCAGGCGCGGAGCCATTCTATTCTCACCCTCGAACAGTGCCGGGCTTTTTCGTGTCTTCGCGTCCGGCGGAACTCCCGTGCCGGTTACCCGGTTGGAGGAAGGCACCGAGGAACGTTTCCATCGCTTCCCGTGGTTTCTCCCCGATGGCCGCCACTTCCTCTACACGGCCAGGTATTCGAGCGACAAAGGCATCATCCTTTTGGGCGACTTAGAATCCAACGAGCGGATCGAGCTAGCGAAAGCCGCTGGCCGTGCCGTTTACGTGGAATCATCCGGGATGCTGCTTTTTTCGAGCGGCGGCTTCTATGCCGGTCCCTGTCGCCGAATCCCTCGAGCCGGCCAGCGGCTTTTGGGCAAATCATCTGTTTTCCGTGTCGCAAAATGGCGTCTTGGTTTTCTCTGGAAGCCGTCAGCAGACTAAGCCGCAACTCACTTGGCTCGACCGTTCTGGAAAGATTCTCGGCACCGTCGGCACCCCGGGCTTCGAATTGGCCGCACCCCGTATTTCGCCCGACGGAACAACCGTCGCATACTCCATGAGCAAAGATATCTGGCTCCACGATCTGCCGCGCAACACCTCGTCCCGGTTCACCTTCAGCGCCAAAGCTTCGGAGTCTCTCCGACCGGCTTGGTACGCCGATGGGCAGTACTTGGCCTTTCAGCAGAACAACACGATTGTGCGCAAAGCGGTCGGTCGCGGGCATGCTCTGGAGCCGCTCGTCGGATGGCCCGGGGAGCAAGGCGTCGACTTCTCTCCGGACGGGCGCTACATGGCGGGAGTCCGGTTGGCTGTTGGCGCCGGATATGACTTTTGGATCCAACCGTTAGAGCCCCCCGGGGCCCAAGCCCGTGCTTACTTGCACGGCCCCACCTCTGAAAGGTCTCCAGCGTTCTCGCCCTCCGAAGATTGGCTTGCCTATGAGATCCTTGACAGCGCGGGAACAGAAGTGTTTGTGCAGTCGTTCCAGAATTCGGGCCTCAAGTATCAGGTCTCAACGGAAGGAGGCCAGGGCGCAGTCTGGAGTCGCGACGCCAAGGAACTCTATTTCCTGTCACCGGACCGGCAAATGATGGCCGCATCCGTCAGGAACAGCGTCGGTAAACTGGAAATCGGCGTCCCGCAAGGGCTCTTCGATGCCCGAACGATCCCCGTCTCCAACCGCGTAGTTTCCGGGGGCGCGGTTTCCTCCCCCGCCATCCACTTGTTCGTCAACTGGCAGGCGGCGCTGAAGCCATAGACGCAATCGCCCGGCCGGAGCATCGGACCCATTGTTATGTCCCCAATGTAACGTGCTAGCGCTAGTTTAAATCCCCGGCCTGTAGTAAAGTGTTGTTTCCTATGTCACTCCAGACGAGCGTAATTACTCTCTATCTTCATCGATTGAAGAACGGAGACGCCAGCGCCGAAGGTGCGCTCGCCGAGGCCGTCTACGAGCGACTCGTCCACATGGCCAAGGCCGCCATGCAAGGCCGCTCCTCGGCCGACAGCCTCCAACCCACCGCCCTCGCCAACGAAGTCCTCCTCGAACTCGTCCGCATCCGCGACATCGACTGGCAGGACCGCCTCCATTTTTACCGCGTCGCTTCCCGCCTCCTGCGCCGTCGGCTCATCGATCATATCCGCATCACCCAAGCCGACAAGCGCCCTCAAACCGGTCAACGCGTTCCTCTCAACGAACTCCTCTTGCCCCAAGCCGCACGCTTCGATGAAATCTTCGAAGTTCATAGCGCTCTCGAACAGCTTGAAAAGTACGACCCCGACCTCGCCGAACTCATCGAAATGGTCTATTTCGGCGGATTTACCATCAAGTCCCTGGCCGAACTCCGCGGAGTCTCCGAGAAAACTGTCGATCGCCACCTCGAACTCGGGCGCCGCTGGCTGCGAAAAAAACTCGGCCCGGTCTGTCCCGAAGGAGACGATTCCTCCGCTTTAAGTTTTGATAGGCGATGACTCCCGACCGGTGGCTCAAGATCAAAACGGCATTTCTGGAAGCCTTCTCGCTTCCCGCCCCGGAGCAATCCCGGTTCCTTGCTCGTTTGCAGCAGCAAGATCCGGATCTCGCTCATGCCGTCCGCGAGTTGCTCGAAGATTCCCCCGAAGATTCCCTCGAACTCCGCCGTTCCTGCTGGCTCAATGACCCCCCGCCCGCCGAACACCTGCTCGCCCCCGGTGCCTGCCTCGCTGCTCGCTTTGAAATCATCCAGTTTCTCGGTGCCGGCGGCGCCGCCGAAGTCTATCGCGCCTTTGACCGCCAACAACAGGAACTTGTCGCCCTCAAGATACTCCGCCGCGAATGCCTCCCCGGCCACTCCGCCCTCCTCCTTCTCCGGAATGAGTTACACACCGCTCGCCGAGTCACTCATACCAATGTATGTCGATTGCATGAATTCTATCCCGCCGCCGGAAACGTCGGGGCCTTCCTCACGATGGAACTCCTCAACGGCCAAACCCTCCAGCAACGGCTCGCATCGGACGGTCCGCTAGCGCCCCACCAAGCCCAACCGCTCATCACCCAAATCTTCGATGGTCTCGAAGCCGCCCATCAACACGGCGTCATCCACCGCGACCTCAAACCCGGCAACATCATGTTGACCGAAGCCTCCCGCGTCGTCCTGATGGATTTTGGCCTGGCCCGCGATGTCCAGCGCGCCGCCGACCTCGCCACCACCATCACCCAGAACCGTTTCGCCGGCACCCCCGCCTACATGGCGCCGGAGCAACTCAAGGGCGAACCCGCCACCTTCGCCTCCGATCTGCACGCCCTCGGCGTCCTCCTGTTCGAACTCTTCACCGGTACCCGCCCGTTCGACGGAGCCAGCCCGGTCGAAACCGCCGCCCGCCGCCTCCACGAACAAGCGCCTCGCCCCCGCGTCAACGGCGAGTTTCTGGAACGACGTTGGGAGCGCGTCATTCAACTCTGTCTTTCGAGCGACCCGAAAGCCCGCCCCGCCTCCGTCGAAACAGTCCGCCAACTCCTGGCCGTCGGAGCCCCGCTCCTCTGGGGACGCCGCAACCTCATTTTCGGCCTCAGCTTCAGTGCCACGGCCTGCCTCGGCGGCGTCGCATGGCAAAACTGGGCCGATTCCTCAGGGATTGCCGCCGAAAGCCAAACCGCCGCCTTCGATCATTACGTCCGCGGCAGCAAACTTCTCGAAGAATTCACCCCCGTCAGCGTCCGCGCCGCCATCGGCGAGTTCGAACGAGCGCTCCAGCTCCACCCGCGCTTCGCATTGGCCATGTCCGGCCTCGCCGACGCTCATCTCTACCTGAAAAACGTCGAACCGCAGAAGGCTGCGGCTCACCTTACCGCCGCCGGCCGTCTCGCCACCCAAGCTGTTCAAACGGAACCGATCCTCGCCGAGGGCCACACCTCCCTGGCCGCCGTTCGCCAGGCGGAATGGCGGTGGCGGGAAGCGGAACTCAGCTATCGCGAGGCTCTTCGCCTCAAGCCCAAAGCGGCCAAAACCCACCGCTGGTTCTGCGGCCTGCTCCTTCAATTTGGGCGCAACGAAGAAGCCATCTCCCACGCCCAACGCGCGCTGGAGTTAGATCCCTACGACCGCGCCGCCCCCGCCTCGATTGGACTCTACTACTTCCTGGCCGGCCAGTACCAAGCGGCCTTGGACATCCTGGAACCGGCTGTGCGCGAGCTCGACAGCGTCGGCAAAAGCGATAGCGCCCGCTTCAACCTCGCCCAAGTCTACGCCCGCATGGGCTATCTGGCGGTAGGCGACGCCGCTCGCAACTATTTCGAAAGCTCTCTCCGCCAAGCTGCCATCGTGAAGTCGTTCGAAGCCGGCCGGCCCGGCCCCTCCCTCGCCGAAGCCCTTTACGCCTTGATTAACTCTCTCCTCGGAGACCTTCCCCAAGCCGAGCCCTATTTCGCCCGCATCCTGGCCGACTATGCCAAAGGCCAAGTGCCCGCCCTCCACGTCGCCTGGGTCTACGCCGTCCAGCATAAGCTCGACGAAGCCGTCATCGTCTTAGAACGGGGTTTGGCCAGCCACGATCCCACCCTGCTCTACATCAAAGTAGTTCCCTTCCTTGAAAACCTTCGCCCGCACGCAGGCTTTCAATCGATCCTCCAGCGCTTGGCGCTGTAACCCAGTCAGCAAGGAAAATCCACAATGTCAAAGTCGGCCGTTCTCAAATACAACCCCAGGGCAACCGTCCTCACCACCCACCACGGTTTCCACATCGAAACCTCGAACCACATCTTCCAGTTCCCCTCCGTCGGGCCTGAAACCTCCCACCACGGCTTCACCTTCAATTTGGAGAACGCCGTCAAAAAGATATCCGCCCAACTCGATCCGGAAGGCCGCCTCGTTCTGCGTTTCGAGGAAGAGTAATGGCCCTCGGCCCCATTCAGGAGTTAGTCCAAACCGGCCAGCTCAACCAAGCTGAACAACTCCTGCGTGGGGCCGCAATCAATGCCGTACGCACGGCCAATGAAAAACACAATCTGGCCGTAATCGTCGGCGCCCAAGGGCGGTGGCCGGAGTCGATCCAACTCCTCCGCCAAGCCCACCGGGCCGCACCCAATGACGCCTCCATCCTGAGCGACCTCGGCAAGGCCCTCCTCGAAGCCCGCCGCCCCCACCAAGCCCGCAAAGTACTTCTGGCCGCCAAAGCCCGCGCCGCTACCGCGGAAACTCTCGTCCGTCTCGCTAAAGTCCTCCTCCTCTTTGGCGAAAAGTCCGCTGCCCTCGCCGAGTGCGAAGCCGCTGGAAGCTTCCTCCCCGCCGTTCGCCTGCGCGTCAAGCTCCTCAGCGCCGCGGGTCGCCACCACGACGCCCTAGCGCTCTGGCAGCCAGCCATGGATGCCATGGAGCCCGCCGCTCCCCGCCCCGAAGACCTCGCCATTTATGCCACCCTCCACTGGCACTGCGGCAACACCGAGCAAAGCCTGGCTCTCGCTCGCCACTTCATGCGGGACAGGCCCGTAACCCCCAACTTTCACTCCATGTACGTCTCTGCCCGGCTTCATAGCCCCACCGAGACCGTCGAAGCCGCCGGCCAGGCCGCCCGCCAGTGGGGTAAGTCATATTCCGATCCGCAACCCCAACCCATACTCCGCCAGCGCCCCCGTCGTCCCCTCCGCATCGGCTACGTTACCCAGGAATTCCATCGCGGCCCCGCTATCCATTTCATCCTGCCCCTCCTCGAAGCCCGCTCCCGCGATCGCTTCCACGTCACCGGCTTCCACTGCGGCCCTCAGCGAGACCCCTGGACCCGCCGCGCCGCTCGCCAGTTCGATCAATGGCGAACGCCTTCCAACGCCGCCGAACTCGAAGCCGCCGTCCGCCAGGACAAACTCGACCTCCTCGTCGATCTCTCAGGCCACTACGGCTCCCATCTCACCCTCTTCGAAAAACGTCACGCCCCCGTCCAACTCAGCTTCCCCAACTATCCCGGCTCCACCGGCGCCGAGCAGATGGACTACATCCTCACCGACCGTTGGGTCTGCCCCCCCGGTACCGAGCCCCAATATACCGAACAGCCGCTCCATCTCAACTCCGGCTACCTGCCTTACCGCCCTCCCCTCCGCCCCCGCTTAACGCCACCCCCCAGCCTCGCCACCGGCGTCATCACCTTTTGCCTCCTCCAGCGCCCCTCTAAACTGAACCCCGCCGTTTGGGACGCTGTCGCCCGCATTCTCGCCGCCGTACCCCGCAGCCGCCTCTTGCTCCATTACTCCGCCGCCGAACTGGATGACCCCGCCTCCCTCGCCTGCCAGCACTTTCGGGCGGCCCTCTCCACCCGGGGAGTCGCGCCCGACCGTCTCCTCTTTCGCGGGCCGCTCTCGCTGAAGGACCATTGGGCGCTCCTATCCCAAGTCGACATCGGCCTCGATACCTTCCCCTACAACGGCCAAACCACCACGTGTGAATGTCTCTGGATGGGCGTACCGGTTCTCACCCTGCGCGGCACCCTGCATGTTGCCCGCGTCGGCTGGCAAATCCTCGATCGCATCGGCAGCCCGGAACTGGTCGCCGATTCCCCCGATGAATACGTCTCCAAAGCCGTCTCTTTGGCCCAGGACCGCAATCGGCTCACCCTTTACCGCCGCCGGCTTCGCCCGTCATTTCTCGCCTCGCCGCTCATGAACGGTGCCGTTGTCAAGGATATGGAAGCTGCCTTTTTAGGGGTCACAAGATAATGAGTACCATCCACGAACTGAGTTGGAAAGATAGCGGTCTAACGCCTTATGGACGCATGCCCACCCTGGCGGTGCCCAGCGACGCCGCGCCCGACGATTGGACCAACGAGGCGTCCTACCCGCCTTGGCGCGCCGCCATGCTGGCGCTGTTTAGCCGCGTCCTCTGGCCCGTCTGCGATGTCCAGAATCAAATGTGGCGCGGAGACGCCGTCGCCGAAATGAAGCGGCTGACCCTGGCCGATCTCGGCCTTCTCCAACAGATCCGCCAACCACGCGCCCGCCTCATCGATACCTTGCCCATCTCCCCGCTCCGCCACCTCGCCTGCCCTCCTCACCGCATCTTCTTCGAAGGCGAGGACGTCGGCCCGGCGAAGACCGTCGAATGGCTTCGTTTTTATGATCGGGACGCAAATAAGGATCTCATCCTGGACGCTATCCCGGTTTTGATGTCCCGCGGCATGAGCCGCAAAGCCCCGACCGGGATGATCTACTGGTTCAAACAGCAACTCCAGCGTCCCCGGCCCTACCAGACCTCTCTCCTTCTCGATGTCGATGTCACCTATCAGGCCGCCACGACCGGCCTGCACCCTGCTTTAGTCAGTGGTCACTGCTTGCAGGGCGTCGCCGCGTTGATGGCGGTTCTGGAACGCTTCACCCTCGACCAGGTACCGCTCTCCCCCTCCATCGTTCAGTATCTGCTTGATTTTGGAGACCGCCGCGTCATGGCGGGAGTTCACTACCCGAGCGACAACCTCGCTTCCTGGATCCTGGCGCTGGAACTCTGCGACTACGCCGTCGCCCCGGCCGTCCGTCGCCAGGTGAAGCAGCACGTCTGGCATGCGATTCGAGATCAGAGTTTGATCTACCGCCGCATTGCCAACTTCGCCAGAGACAATAGCGACTCGCCGTTCGCCGTGCTGCTCGATGAATTACGCCGTCGCGGCGACAGCGCTATGGCTCTTGAGGAAGTGGAATAATCGCCTCGGCCGCCGGCTCAAGCGGCCCCAGCGCCCGCGTCAGAAAGGCGGAGAATCTCGCCGCCTGGGGCCCTACATCGGCGGTCACCGGCTCATCGAATGCAAACGGCAGGTCAAACAAAAGGCTCAGCCTCTGCTTTTCGCCCGCGGCTTCGAACGCGGCGGCGGGAAACACGACCGGCGTTCCAAACGCGAGGCAGGGCAGGGCGACGTGCAGGCGGCTGGTATAGACGACCTCCGCCCGCCGCAGTCGATCCAGGAGATCGACGGCCAGCGCCCACTGCGCCGGCCAATCGAGATTTGGGATTTGGTTGGTAAAGGTTTCGGCTCCGGGGGCGACGGCGTCCACCGCCATCCGGCCCTGCCGAACGCCCCGGTACCGAGGCAGGGTAAGCGTAGCGCAACCGATCATTTCGCTCGGGACCCGAAAGGCGCTGAGCAGCCCCTGCGTGTAGGGGTCCCGGGCCCCGGCGGGCGAAGGGCTTTGGGCGATCCATTGGGCGAAGGCCGCTTCGTGCCGAGCCAGATGAACCCCGGCAAACACGGCTGACGAGGTGAGGTTGGGCCGATGATAACCGAGCCAGCCATTGGCGACCAATGGAATCTCCGCGCCGGTCGCGGGAATCGGCCGGTCTCGATAGGTTCCGACGCAGCCCGAACCCAGCAACCGGCAAAGCGCAATCGTCTGGATCGCATCGCCGAGGTTACCGGTGCCTTCGTGAATGAACACCCGGAAAAGAGGGCGAAAGCTCATCAGCCTAAGCTTATGTCGAATGCGGCGCAAAAGCCAGGTTTGGCCAGGTTAGGCTTGCCTGCGTCGGCGTCGGTCCGTCCCGATCCATTCCTCGGGGATCCTTCCTTGCTCTGGTGCCTACGCGACCGGTTCACGCGGAGGCGAGGCAAACGTTTTGGGGTAGCCGGAGTCGAGCATCAGGACAAATCTTCGGGACTCGCGAGAAGTTACCCACCCATACTCACCAAGAGTTGACCAGCGACACGACTTGTGAGTCCGACGTTCTACGGCTCACTGCCGCGCGCTATCGCCGCGCCTGATCGTGTCGACTTAAATATGTCTGCTGAGGAGGAAGGAGGTACGCGCCTTCGGCGCGGATGCTGGTGCCACGCTCAGTAGCCTGCCACGTGGCCGCGGTTGATGTCGGTGTGGTCAACTCTATCCGAGCGGAGGTGGTCAATTTCCCGTGAGCGCCGAGGGGAAAAATAGATCCCGCAAACATCTGGCCCGGTCTATCAAACGAATCTCGGCATTGCGGAGTTGGAACGTGGCGATTGAGTGGATGCGGAGCAGCATTTGCGCGAAAGCTTGGCCTTTTGCCGCAACAGCAGCGCTCCCATCCGCCATACTGCGGTGGTGCTTGCGGCGTTCGGCCGATCGCTGGTGGCCAAGGGTGCTTTGGCAGCGGCCGAACCGATTCTCACCGAATCGCTCGAATTGCGGCGGGCGGAGCGCGGAAACTCGCATCCGGTCATCGCCGAGTCGCTCGTCTCGCTCTCCTCGCTTCGCCTGGCACAGAAGCGCTGTGGCGATGCCATATCTCTTGGGCGGGAGGCCGTTGCCATGTCGCGGCGGTTCCTGCCCGAACACCACCTGTCCCGCGCGACGGCCGGGCTGGGCTTGGCGCGAGCGCTGCAAGCTTGCGGCGAGGCCGCCGAAGCGACCCCCCTGGCGCATCCGGACGGAGTGGATGCCAGCCGGAGCGTGGCAAATCGCCGAAGCGAAACGCTTGGCCATGGCGCTGCAAAAGACGAACTGATTTTTGAAGGATTGGCGGCCCAGTGCACGTGCCGGGGAGGAGTGCCGTCCGCTTGGCCCTATCCAAACCCGGCGTTCCATCGCCCGGCACCGACTCGGACTGGTGTTCAAATGGACCACGTCACGAGCCGCCAATAGCTTCCGACTCCCCGGTTACGTTCTAGGCCGCGGGCGCTTACTGCCGGGCCGAACTGGACGCGGGTATCGCCGCGGCTTCCCGTTGGGCCTGCCCTTTGCTATCGACGGCGAACCTGCCGCTGGTCTGGCCCTTAAAAGCACCCTTCTGCAACCACTCGATCGCGGCGTCGAACAGAACCTCGTGCTGGTTTTCCCAGAGCAAGAAGTGCGAGGCACAGGCGACACGAACGTGAATCTTCTGGGGCACCGCGACCAAGTCATCGTAGAGCCACGAAACTTGGATTGGCGCCACGGTCTTGTCCAGATCGCCATTGATCAGAAGTGTGGGCGTTACTACCTTCGCCGCCTCCACTTTGTTCCAGGGATACCAGAGCGGATCGCGATTAAGCGTGGGCGCTCTGCGGACGCCGCTCGGCCCCCATGTGCTGCCGGTGGGATCGAAGGCAAGAATGAACCAATTGACGTAGTCGCGGATCAGCGGCGAGTACTGATTCTAGCAACCCACCTGCGTATCCCACGCCTTATGCATGTCGTTCAAGCCGGTGATGGTCACGGGCACTCCGGGCTGCGGCAACGGTGAGGGCGGCGTAAAGGGACCCTGCGCGCTGAAGTACGTACCGGGTGCCAGCAGAAGCATCCGGTCGACCTTCTTCGGGTACTTGGCGGCGTAGGCTCCGGCGCGATTTCCGCCCCTGGACCAGCCGACCAGGTGCACCCTGTCGACGCCCCGAAGCTCGCGGATGTAATCCACGATGCGGTCAACCTCATCCACGTCCGAGGCCAAGGTCGACAGTTGGAACGGGTGAGACGGTGTACAGGTTTGCGCGAGGGTACTCCCGACGAGATACAGCTTCTGCTCGGCCTCGGACACATTGCAGGGGTTGTCCATCATCGGCCGCGGGCTGAGCCCGTAGCCGATGTGATCGAAGGCGAAGACATCGAACCCGGCGTTGGCGAGGGACTCCATCCAACTGTAGTTCTCAAACCCAAGGTCGAAGGTAGGGACAGCCGGGGTTACCGATCCGTGAAGCATGAGTACGACTGGGCGCTGGGCGGGCCGCTCCTGTCCACCTTCTCCCTAAGGAACAACTCGACCCACGCGCCCGCGTTAGCCGGCCCGGTCGAGATGTGCGGAATCATATAATCAGTGGTCCGGTATTGCGCCGATGTGGCCAGCCGGGCTTGGCCGGACTTCAGATCCTGCCCTTGGGTGCGAGCAACAGCCAGCAAGCCAAGAGTTACGACCGCCACGGTGGCAAATATGCTTCTAGTGGTTAACATTGAGAATCCTCCTTTGGATCTACGAGATTGCTTAAGACAAACAGGGAAGTTAGAGTAGGCGAGCACCGCCTCTCTACAGACCGGCCGCTCCCCTGGCCCCCAAATACCGCCGCAAACTCATGGATTGCGAGCCGTCCCCCGCTCACGAGCGGCAAGGCCTTCGAGTTGATCGAGACCAGGAAATAGTTCCATATGTTCACCGACAGGCTGCAAGAAGCCGCCGGAGCCTGGGTGCCGCAAGCCAGGGACTGAAGACGGGGCGTTCGGATTAGGGCGCAGGACATGCGTGCGCGTCACCATGATCGCCTCTGGGCCAAGCAGCGCCGAGGTTCGTTGGGCATCCTGCAGCGAGGTGGCGATCAGCCGCTCGTCTTTCTCGATGGCTCCGGTAATCACAAAGTCATCCACAGCCGTTCCGCTCGTTCCGTCCGGCCGGGTCACCAACCGGGTGATGGTGCCGGTGCCGTTGCAGTTGACTGAGTAAGTCCCCCGGCTGGTCACGTTACCCACCGTTCTCTCCGCCGTTGGCGATCCAGCCAGCGGCTGGTTGTTAATGCCCGCCCGAAACAGATTGCCTTCCCCGTCCAGGTTTTCCGGCTGGAGCCCTATGGCGAGGTTCGCAGCGTACTGAACCGTCACCGCATAATTTCCCTGCAGGCTCTCGAGTGTGTAACACAGCCCTGGCCGAGCATCGGGGCGCCGGGTGTGAACTCTCGAAACGAAGATGCCGGGCTGGACTAATGTGGAGGGGACTCTGACGGCGTCCGTAATCTGCGTGGCAATCAGCTTACCGTCTTTTTCAATCGAAGCCGTGATGAGGAAGTCGTCGAATTGGTTAGCCGTCACTCCTGTGGAGGAGGTGAGGACTCGAGTAAAAATGCCGGTCCCATCGCAGTTCACTTCATAAGTACCCACGTTGGTGCCCGTCGCAATCGTCCTTTCGCCCGTCGTGGTTCCCGGCGTGGGGGCATTATTAGTGAAAGTCCTGTTCAGTCTCCCTTCGGCATCCAGAGTCCCCTGGGCTACGGCCATGCCTACGTTGCTGCCATAAGTGGTGACGAGCACCCAGGAGCCTTGCAGGCTTTCCGTGGTGTAGCAGGCCGTGCTTTGGGCGTTGGCCGTAGCTGCGCCCAAAAAACTGCAAAGCAATGC